>Ga0209382_10005711_pt1 | contig 16149 bp, 14 predicted proteins | sample SoiMetdeltSBSDD5_FD_187599 | JGI IMG/M metagenome (GOLD analysis project Ga0209382, IMG submission 187599) | Bulk soil microbial communities from a Populus tree surrounding site in Tennessee, USA - Soil MetaG P. deltoides SBSDD5 (SPAdes) (version 2) | ecosystem: Environmental > Terrestrial >...
GCGCTTCGGATTGACGGTTCAACTTGTCGAGTGAATACGCGCGCCAGTAGAGTGCGGCATCCGCGCGCGGCGCGTTCGCGGACACGATCGTGTTGAACCGCTCAATCGCCCGCGCCCACTGCGCGCGCTCGATAGCGTTCTGACCCTGCTCGTAGAGGTTCTCGAAGCGCTCGCGCGACTGCTGGACACGTTCCCGTTCCTGCTCGACGCGTTCCCGTGCCTGCTCGGCGCGTTCGCGTTCCTGCTCTGCTCGCTCTCGATCGCGTTCGCGCACGCTCTGCTCGCGCTGCCGCACCTGTTCGTCGAGCGCAAAATCCTGGCCGGCCGCAGCACCACACGGGACGACGAGCACACCGGCCACCGTCAGCGCGGCGACCCACCCTTCAACCATCCGTCTCTTCATGACTACCATCCCCGTTCCTTGATCTCTCTTGCCACGACGCGCACCCGGAAGACGAGGTCTTGATCGTCGATGCGCTGACGCAGGCGAGTCAGGTCCTCGGGCCCCATGTCGTCAGGCCCGTTTGCCACTTCCACCAGGACGCGCTCGAGGTCTTCCAGCAGGCGTCCGATCTCGGAGTCCCCGAGTTGTTCCGCCGATCTGCGATACAAGCGGCCCGCCGCGACCAGATCTGCCGCGCGCGCCTGGTCTCCGGTGGCCGGTGCACCGATCTGATAGTCAGCGTTTACCAATTCCACGAGCATCCGCTGCGAGCGTTCGAGGTGGTCTTCGACCTCAGCGCGAAGCAGTCGTTCGTTGAGCGCCCGATTCTCGACGACAGACTCTTCTGCCCCTGTGCGCGGCCGCTCCCAGACACGCCCAGCAGTGAATGCGGCCACCATGAGAATCCCGATGCTGGCGGCGACGGCCAGTTGCGGCATCATCGCGGTCCAGCGCGTGCGCCATGTCTGCTGAACGGGCAGGAGCGGCTCGATCCTCGCCCACATCTCGCGCTCGAAGCCACTTGGCGGCTCAGTGATCGGCGCGGTGTCCACGGCTGTCAGGACCGCGCGCAACTCCTGATCGAGGGCGCGGCACTGCGCGCACTGCTCGAGATGTGTCTGCACGCGCGCGCGATCGGTCACCGTACCCTCGCCGTAGAAATCGAGGAGCAGTTCTTCGTCGGTCAGGTGGCGCGTCATCGGCTCCGGCAACATCCGACTCCTTCCTTGAAGGGCGCCAGCGCGACGCGCATCTTCCGGACTGCTCGAAAGATGCTGTGCTTGGTTGCGCTCGTGTTGAGCCCAAGCGCGTTGCCAATCTCGTTGATCGACATCCCTTCGATATGCCGCAGCATGAACGCGGCGCGCTCGAGCGCCGTCAGGCGCGTCAGTGTCTGATCGACGCGCTCGCCGATTTCGCCGGCCAGCACCTGACGGTCTGGTTCAGCATCGGTGGTCTCAATCCAGCCGCTCGTGGGCTCGTGTTCAAATGTCGCCGGGTCATACGACGGCTCCCGGCGGCGAGTCACGCGTAAGTGGTCGATGGCGCAGTTGATCGCGATTCGCGTCAACCACGTCCGCACGTTGGCTCGGGCCTCGAACCGGCCGAGTTGGGCATGCGCCTTGAGCCAGGTGTCCTGAACCACGTCCTGTGCATCCTCGGTATTCCGGGTCAATCGATAGACGATGCGGAACAGATAGCGACTGTGCCGCTCGACAAGCGTACGAAAGGCCTCTCGGTCGCCGTTTTTGGCCTCGGCGACGGCCGCTTCGTCGCTCTCGTGCATTCTGAAGGGTTTAGACGGGGCTTCCAGCCATTGGTTGGCTGTCTCCCAAGCCGCGCGCGACTCGCAAGGTTAGCCAGGGCTGGGCCGATCTCGAAGCGGCGGGGCGTGCCTGGCCTGAGCGGAGCTGAAGGCAGCCTGCCAAGAACCCGTCGAAACCAAACGCGGCCTCGCACGTAATAGAGGCATATGCGAAGCCAAATCATTCCGATGGTGCTCGCGACGATCGCGATGGTCGTGAGCGTGCGCGGGCAGGCGCCCACCGTTCCGCGATCCCCGCTCGCGTTCGGTGTCGTTTCGGTCAAGCCAAACACATCGGGGGAACAGGGTGGCACCAGCCGTGCCCAACCCGGCCGGTATCAGGGCATCAACGTCACGTTGAAACGCGTGATCTCGCTCGCGTACCGCCCGGTGCAGGAGTTCGTCGGTGGTCCGGACTGGATCAACACCGCTCATTTCGACATCGACGCCAGGGCCGAAGGCAATCCGAGCCAGGACCAGATGTTCGAGATGCTCCGCACGCTGCTTGCCGATCGCTTCAAGCTCGTCGTTCACAAGGAACTGAAAGAGTCGCCCGTCTACGCGCTGACGCTGGCGCGGCGCGACGGGCGGCTGGGCTCGCGGCTCAAACCGTCGGACGCGGAATGCCGACCGCCGGACAGTGCACCTTCGGCGCCGTCACCCCAGACGGGACCGCGATGCGGGTTCAAGCTCGGTAATGGCGTGTTGAGTGGTCAGGGGGCGACGATGGCCCGTTTCGCGAGCGAGCTGTCGTTCGTTGGTCGTCAGGTTATCGATCGTACAGGGCTGACCGGACCGTTCGACGTCGATCTGGAATGGACGCCGGACTCGCCGGGTGCCGCTCCAACGCCCGACGCAGGCGCATCGATCTTCACAGCGATCCATGAACAGCTTGGGCTGAAGCTCGAACCTTCGACGGCGCCGCTCGAGGTCATCGTGATCGACAGCGCGGAGAGGCCGAGCGAGAACTGAGTGCGTCAACACACAAAAAGCTCCAACTCCTAATCCCCAACTTCCAAGGCGCCCCGACACTCAGTCATGCCTGAGCGCGACGATGGGATTGACTGCCGTGGCCCGGCGGACGGGGACGAGGCACGCGAGCGCGGCGATCAACATCAGGAGCACCGCGACTGATGCATAGGTTGCGGGATCTGTGCGCGTCACTTGAAAGAGCGACGCCTGAAGAACACCACTCAGGAACAGCGCCGCCACGAGACCCAGACTGAGCCCGGAGAGGACGATACGTGTGGCGTAGCGCAAGACCATCGCGAGCACGCTCGACGCGCTCGCCCCGAGCGCCATGCGCACGCCGAACTCGCGCGTACGCTGAGCCACGGAATACGCAATCACTCCGTAGATTCCAGTGCCCGCCAGGAGAGCGGCCACGGCTCCGAAGACACCGAGCAACCACATCGAGAGACGCAATCGCTCGAGGTGGCCGTCGAGTATCTGTTCGACGGTGCGCGGGCTCGCTACTGGAGTCGTCCGATCGACCTCGGCCACGGCGTGCTTGACATCGGCGAGCACGGACATCGGGCCACCGGAAGTACGAAGCACGAATGCCATCCCAATGCGCAGATAGACGAGCGGTCCCACGAAGGTCGCCCCTTGCTGAACGTGCGGCACGTATACCGCCGGTTTGTGCGTGGTTGCGAGCGGACCGGCGAGCGTGTTGCCGACGATGCCGACGATCTGACGAGGCCGCTCGTTCGGCACGAAGTCGAACCGGATGGACTTGCCGACCGCATCTTCGTTGGGAAAGAACTGCCGCGACATCGTCTCGCTGATGATGACGACAGGCGCGGAGTCAGCGCGATCATGGGAGTCGAAGTCGCGGCCGCGCTGGATCGGGATGCCCATCACCTTGAAGAAACCTGAGGTGACGGCGAAGTAGTCTGCCGTCTGCTGCTCGCTCGGCGGTGCCCCCGCCGTCGCCGTGGGCGGCAGCGGCCGGCCTTCGACCAGAATCGGCATCGCCACTGACGGCCCGACAAACGGCGGCGAACTGACTGCCGCAACCTCCTCGACACCGGGCACGCTGTGGAGTCTCTCGAACACGCGCTCGACGGTCTGGGCGGGGACGGGGCTGACTTCGAAGAGTCCCAAGCCGCGGTACGCACCCACCGCCTTGAACGACTCGCGCGACGGCAGACGGAAGTCGAACGTCAGGAGGTTCCTTGGATCAGCCCCCAGTTCGTTCTGGAGCACGCGAACGAAGCTGTGAATCATGAGACCGGCGCCGACCAGCAGCACGAGCGCGAGCGCAACCTGGCCGGAGACGAGAACGCTGCGGACGCGTTGATGTTCGGCGCTCCATGTCGTTCGTTGTGACGGCCCGGATGGGGCACCCGACGTGATTCTCGAGACGTGAAGAGCGGGCACGATGGCGAAGATCAGGCTGGTGAGCAACGCCACCGACGCCGTGAACGACAGCACCCGCAGATCCAGCGACACCTGATCGAGGCGCGGAATGCCTGACGGGGCAGTCGCCAGCAGCAGCTTCAGGCCGAGCCAGGCAATCAGTACTGCCAGGCTCGCGCCGAGGAACGTGAGTGGCAGGCTCTCGGTCAGGACCTGACGAATGACGCGCGCACGACCCGCGCCGAGAGTCATTCGCAACGCCATCTCATGCTGCCGGCCGGCGCCGCGCGCCAGAAGCAGACCGGCGACGTTGGCGCAGGCGATGAGCAGAACGAATCCCACGGCACCTTGTAGCGTCACGAGCGACGTGGCGTAGTCACCCGACGGCTGTCCGATGCCGTCGAGCAGACGCGCCTGCGATCGCTTGAGCGACTCCATGCGGAAACTCAATCCCGCGTGCCGCGCGGGATCGATCGTGGCGAGCGACGCGGCCAGCGTCTCGACCTCGGCGCGGGCCCGCTCGATCGGCACGCCAGGCTTCAGCCGTCCGACGATCGAATTGCCGCCTACCCGGCTGTCGACCTGCGCGCGAGTCAGGCACAGTGGCGCCAGGAATTCGCGATCGTTGCCGAAGACATCGAAGCTCTCCGGCAGCACGCCGATGACGGTGGTCGGGACGCGGTCGAGCGTCACCGTCTTTCCGACGATTGCGGGGTCACCTTCGAAGCGGCGCATCCACGAGCTGTGGCTGAGGAGAATGACAGGCGACACCTGATCGACGACGTCCTCCGCCTCTGTGAACGCCCGGCCCATGATTGGTTCGACGCCGAGCGCGCGAAACATCGTAGGCGAGACGGTCTGCCCGAGGATGCGCTCAGCCGCGACACCGTCGCGATCGAAACCAAGCGTCTTGACACCGCAGGCGATCCCGTTGAATGCGCCGACCGCCTCGAACGATCGCGTCTGGTCGCGAAGTGCGAAGAATCGCTGGATGCTCGACGTCCCCAGTTGGTCAGGGTGATCAGCCGGTACGGTCCAGATTGCCACGAGCCGATCGGAATCCGGGAGATTCAGCGGCCGCAGCAGCGTGGAATCGAGCAGGCTGAAGACGAGGGTATTGGCTCCGATGCCGATGGCCAACGATGTCACGGCCACCAGCGTCAATCCCGGGGACCGTCTCAGGATTCTCCATCCATACAGCAGGTCGGATCGCAGGTCGTCGGCCAGCCGTAGTCCGCGTGCGTGGCGCACGTCCTCCTTGTACCGTTCGATCGACCCGAACTCGAGGCGGGCCCGTCGTCGCGCTTCCGCGGGAGACAGACCTCGGCGGACCAGATCGCGCACGCGCGCATCGAGATGAAAGTCGACTTCGTCGGCGAGGTCGTGCTCGACGCGATCGCGACGCAGGAGACCGACGATGAACGAGCGGAGCGAGGCCCAGATCATGGTCACACTTCCTGCGCGCTGAGCGCGCGGGACATGGCGACCGCGAGCCGGCTCCAGCGGTCCGTCTCGCTTTTGAGTCGCCGGCGTCCCGCCGTCGTGAGCCGGTAGTACTTCGCCCGCCGATTGTTGTCGGAGGTTCCCCACTCGCTGTCGAGCAATCCCTGGTGCTCGAGCCGCGCGAGCGCGGGGTACAGTGCGCCCTGTTCGACGAGCAGGGCGCCGCCGGTGATCTGCTCGATGCGCAACAGCACGCCGTATCCGTGTTCAGGCGCCAGCGACACGGCTTTCAGGATCAGCAGGTCCAGCGTGCCGGGCAGCAGGGCGGCCTCTTCGGGCATCGACTCTCTCCTATGCTGTTTAGGTGAGCCTATCCCCGTCTCTCCTAAGTTGTCAAGGAGAGCGAAGGAGAGACCCGCTCTCGCGTATGATCGGCTGGTGCCACGGCCGCTGACGGTCGTCGAAGATCGGGAGTTCCACCAGTGGGGGATGGTGACGTCGGCACCGCACGCCTCGCTGCGGCCGCACGTGCGCCGTTATCTGGGCTGGTGGGAACGCCGGTCGACGCCGCTGTATCGGCGAGAGCTGCCGACCGCCGAAGTGCCGCTCATCATCAGCTTCGAGGAACCGATTCGTCTCTTCGATGTCGCCGATCGGACGCGGTCGGCCCTGCTGGGCAGCTTCGCGACGGGAGCCTACGATTCGCACGTGATCGTGGAGGCGAACGGCTCACAGGGCGGCATTCAGATCGACTTCACCATCCTCGGGATGCGCCTGTTCCTGGGTCGCCCGCTCGCCGACCTGACCAATCGTGGCGTGGCGCTCGAAGACATCTTCGGGTCAGCAGGTCGCCGGGTCACAACGGAGCTGCACGACGCGCCGACCTGGGATGCACGCTTCGACCTGCTCGATCGCGAGATTGGATCGCGCATCGCCATGGCGAGGAGACCTTCGAGTGAGGTGCTGTGCACGTGGAAACGAATTATCGACAGCGGCGGGCTCGTGACGATTCGTTCCCTCGTCGAGGAGACACGGTGGAGCCAGAAGCATCTGATTAGCCAGTTCAGGGAGCACATCGGCCTCGCTCCCAAGACGTTCGCACGCGTGATGCGATTCGGGCGCGCCGTTGATCGACTGCGACGGCGTGGCCACGGGAGCCTGACGGAGCTGGCGCTCGACTGCGGCTACTACGATCAATCCCACTTCGATCGAGACTTTCGCGCGTTTGCCGGCGTGACGCCCACCGAGCTGCTCTCGACGCTCGGGAGCCAGGGCGGCTTCTCGTCCACCTAGCCACTCCTCCTTGCTCGCTGGTCTCAGGCTCGCCAGGTAAGTTTCGTCCAAGACCGGCGTGGCGCCGCGCCGCTACGCTTGCGACATGAAACCAACCATCTTTCCGTTCCTGCGCTACAAGGATGCCGAGGCCGCCATGGACTGGCTCGGCCGGGCATTCCTCTTCGAGAAACAAGTCGCGTTCCCAGGGGCAGACGGGGCGATCGTGCACGCCGAGCTTCGGCGTGGCTCGGGCGTGATCGGTCTCAGTTCCGCAACCCCGGCGACGGAAAACAATCCCTGGTCAGACGTCCGCCAGGGTGTGTACGTGACGATCGACGATGTGGATGCCCATCACGTCCGAGCGCTGTCAGCCGGGGCGCGAATTGCGATACCGCCGTACGACACACCATACGGCTCGCGCGAATATTCCGCCTTCGATCTCGAAGGACACCTGTGGGGCTTCGGCACGTATCCGATGGGTTCCCCTGAAGGCGAGCCGAACGTCTTTCCGGAATTGGTCTACCGGCGTGGTGTCGAGGCGGTGGACTGGCTCGCGCGTGCCTTCGGCTTCACGCCCACCGTGCAGGTGCCCGGTCCGGACGGGAAGCCGCTGCATGCTGAGATGCGGCTCGGAGATTCGACGGTCATGCTGAATCTCGGCGAGACATCCCAGGATGGTCTCGCCCAGGCGATCAGTGTGAGGACCGATGATCCGGATGCGCTTTTCGCGCGTGCGAGTGCTGAGGGGGCCGTCGTGGTGCAGGCCCCGGTCACGACCCACTACGGGGCGCGATGCTGCTGGCTGCGCGATCCCGAGGGTTTTCTGTGGGGTTTCAGCACGTATCGACCGGTCCTGACCAGCGCATAAGCGAGTGGCTCCGTCGGTGTCTTACCGTTGACTCCAGCGGTCGGTGGTCGTACCGTAAGGCACCGAAAGGAGCACTCCTCATGCATTCGAACACGAAATTCTGGCTCTTGATCGCGCTCCTCGTGGCGACGTCCTGGGCTCCTTCGTCGGCTCGCGCAGTGGCGCAGGCCGGCCAGGGTCCGAAGATGGCGTCGATTGGACCGCTGGCATTCGGTCCGGACGGGACGCTCTTCGCAGCGGATAACCAGGGAGCCGCGATCGTGGCACTCGATCTCGGTGCGCAGGCAACTGGGGGTGCACCTGGCGCCAAAGGCCTGGACGCGCTCGATGAAAAGCTTGCCGCCCTGCTCGGCACGGGCGCGCGCGAGATCAGCATCACCGACCTCGCGGTGCACCCGAAGACGCGACAGGCCTACGTCTCGGTCATGCGCGGACAGGGCGCGGGAGCGGTCCCCACGCTCTTTCGCATAGACGGAACCGGCAAGATCGATCTGGTGTCGCTGTCCTCGTTGAAGTTCCAGAGTGTCGAGCTGCCGAATCCACCGGCTGCGAACGCCACGGGCCGGCAGAATCCGCGATCCAACGTGATCACCGACATGGGATTCGCCGACGGGCGTCTCTGGGTGGCCGGGCTTTCCAACGAGGAGTTTGCCTCGAAGCTGCGCGCGATCCCGTACCCGTTCACAAATGTTGATCGCGGCACGAGCGTCGAGATCTATCACGGCAACCACCGGCAACTGGAGACGCGCTCACCCGTGAACGCGTTCGTGCCATACACGATCGACAACAAGCCGTACTTGCTCGCCGGGTACACGTGCACGCCGCTCGTGAAGTTCCCGATCGCCGACCTGAAGCCGGGCGACAAGGTGCGCGGCACCACGATCGGCGAGTTCGGCGCAGGCAACCGGGTGCTCGACATGATCGTGTACCGCAAGGGCAATCAGGAGTTCCTGCTGTCCACCAACAACAGCCGCGGCGTGATGAAAATCCCGACCAACACCTTTGCGAGCGCGACGCCGATCACCACACCGGTCGAAACCGAAACCGGCGGCGTGCCGTTCGAGAAGGTGACGAGCATGAACGGCATCGAACAGATGGACAAGCTGGACGATCAGAACGTGATCGTGCTCGCTCGAGCCACGTCAGGTTCGATCAACCTGCAGGTGCTACCGCTTCCGTAGCACTTCACTGGGATGCCCGTGCGCCTGTTCTGGGTCGTGGCGCTGGCGAGCACGCTCGCTGGCGCCGCGTCCTGCAGCCGCTCATCTGACTCCAGCGCTGCGCCCGCCATCTCGCTGGCCACACCCGACGGTGGAGCGCCGGCGTACGTGGCACTGACCGGTCTTCCCGCGACCGCCGTCCGAACACTGGAGCAAGCTCATCTCACACCAGAACAGTGGACGAGCGTGCTCCGCGTCGCCGTCAGCGCCGAAGCGCCGCCGATGCTCGGCGACTACGCGGTGGTGGACGATATCGTTCGCTTCACGCCTTTGTTCCCGTTCGATCAAGGGCGTCGGTATCACGTCCGGTTCGAGCCGTCTCGATTGCCCGGTGGAGGCGCTGATGCGGGTGCCGTCATCGAGGCGACAGTCGGACGCCCGGCATCGACCGCTGTCCCTTCAACCGTCGTCGCGCGCGTCTATCCGAGCGGCGACGTGGTGCCGGAGAACCTGCTCCGGATGTACGTCGAGTTCTCGGCTCCTATGGGACGGAAGAGTGGCGTCGAGTACATCTCACTCCTGGATCACCAGGGCAAAGAGATTCCAGGTGCGGTGCTGCCGCTCGACTATGAGTTCTGGAGTCCGGACCATACGCGATTCACGGTCTTCTTCGATCCCGGCCGGGTCAAGAAGGGCATTCTGCCGAACGTGCAAATGGGCCGGCCTCTCGAGAAGAGGCGCTCAGTGACACTCGTCATCAGCCGCGAGTGGCTCGATGCGAACGGGCTGCCGCTCAAGGAGGAGTTCCGGCGTGTCCTTCGCGTCGGTCCGACCGATCTTGATCCGCTGGACACCGCCGCCTGGCGTATTCAGCCGCCGGCGGCTGGCAGCCGCGATGGTGTAGCGGTCACGTTTCCTGAATCGCTCGACCACGGATTGCTGATGCGAGCGCTTGGCGTGAACCGCGACGGCAAGGAAGTAGAAGGAGCGATCGAGGTCGACCAGAACGAGACGCGCTGGACATTCACGCCCACGACTCCCTGGCGTGCCGGCACCTATCAGTTGCTGGCGCTCGACATCCTCGAAGATCTGGCCGGCAATCAAATCGGCCGTGCGTTCGAGGTGGACAATTTCGACACGGTCGACAAAGGTCCCAACCCACAGACGATCACGATTCCCTTCCGCGTGCATTGAAACGGCGTGAAGGGGTCAGACCCCTTCACATGTTTGCGCCGACCTCCGATAAGATCGCGTCCCGACGTGGAGTCCGCCTTTAAGCGGACCGTGTCACTCCGGCTGATGCCGGACACTACGACTGACATGACTCAAGCGGAACGCCTGCGTGCTCTCCTCGATCGGCCTGGCATCCTGGTGATGCCCGGCTGCCATGACGCGATGTCCGCTCGCCTCATCGAAGAAGCGGGCTTCGAGCTCGGCTTCATGAGTGGGTTCGCGGTCTCGGCTGCGCGCCTCGGCATGCCGGACACCGGTTTGATTTCGTATGGCGAGCTCGCCGACCAGGGACAGAACATCTGCCGCGCCGTGTCGATCCCGTTGATCGGAGACGGCGACACCGGCTTCGGCAGCGCGCAGAACATCAAACGCACGGTGCAGGGATACGAGCGCGCGGGGTTCGCCGCGATCATGCTCGAGGATCAGGTCGCGCCGAAGCGCTGTGGGCATACCGAAGGGAAATCGGTCGTCGGCCGCGACGAGGCGTTGACGCGGATTCGCGCCGCGGTCGACGCGCGCGACGCCGGAAGCGGCATCCTCATCATGGCGCGCACCGATGCGCGCGCCTGCATCAACCTGGACGAAGCGATTCTCCGGTGCCGGCTGTTCCGTGAGATCGGCGCCGACATCACGTTCCTCGAAGCGCCGCTGAATGAAGAGGAGATGCGGCGCTATTGCGTCGAGGTTGACGGACCGAAGATGGCCAACCTGATCGAGGGCGGCAAGACCCCGCTCCTTCCGCCGCAACAACTCGAAGCGATCGGCTACACGATCGCGGTCTATCCGCTGACGCTGCTCAATGTCTCGATCCACGCGATGCGTGTGGCGCTTGCCAGCCTGCGGCGGTCAGAGCGCCCGACGGCTGCGATGGACTTCGAGGAGCTGAAGAAAGCGGTCGGCTTCCCGGCTTATTACGCCGAAGAGGCGCGCTACGGGCGCGGGAATTAGCCGGGTTTCACTGACCGGTACGCCGTGAAGACCCGCTGAGCCGATTTCAATCCATTTGACACCTTACTTCCTGGAGGCCGCATCCCTCCGCCACCGGACGTGTGCGAGATGCGGAGGGGAGTGGTGTCACGTGAGCGCGCGAGGACGGTGGATGCGCTTCAACCTCGTTGGCGTCATGGGGTTTGTGCTGCAGACGACGACGCTGTGGGCGTTGGTGCGATGGGCGGGAGTCCCTGCCGGCGTCGGGATCACGGTTGCCGTCCTGGCCGCCGTTTCACATAACTTCGTGTGGCACGAGTGCGTCACATGGCCGAACCTCCCGCGCAGTCAACGGGTCAAACGCTGGCTGTACTTTCATCTGTCCACTGGCGCGATCTCGGTCCTGACCAACCTGGGTGTGACCTTGATCGTGATGAACGCGACTGGGCTGTCGGTCCTGCCGGCAAATGTTGTCGCCGTCGCGATCGCGTCGACGGCAAATTTCTGGATCAATGATCGGCTGATCTTTCGCCCCGCGCCGGCTGTGAGGAAATCCTCGTGATGACGCTGCGATGGGAATCGATTGCCATCGCGTACTACGCGTACTTGTTTGTCGTGGCGCTTGTCGTCAGGCGCTTCGCGGGTGCGCGGATGCCCGCGCTTGCGGGAACCGTGGCGTGCGTCGTCGTCCTGGCAGCACAGGTCCTTCCATCGTTCGGATCGAGGATTGACCGGGTGACGTTCGCGGTCCTTGTTCCGATGCCGGTGCTGCTCATCGGTTACTGGCTTTCAGGGCTGTTCTTCGTGAGCCCGATGCCGAGGGTCGAAGCTTGGTTGATGGACATCGATCGACGATTCCTTCGCCGGCCCGGGATTCTTGCGGCGTACGAGGAGAGCCCGCCGATCGTGCGCGAGTCGTTCGAGTTGGCCTATCTTCTGGTCTACCCAGTCATCCCGGCCGCGGTCGCGACGCTGGTACTTGGCGGGTATAGCTACGCCTTGCCGCGTTTCTGGACCATCGTGCTGCTCGCGGAGTTCGTCGCCTATGGTGCGATGCCGTGGCTGCAGACGCGGCCACCGCGTGTCATTGAACGCGCGATGGGCATGAGGCATCCGGTCTCGACGCTTCGACAATTCAACGCATCGATCCTCGACCGGGGCAGCATCCAGGCCAACACCATCCCGAGCGGTCATGCGGCCGGTGCGGTGGCAACGGCACTGGCGGTCGCCGACGTGATGCCGCTTGCCGGCGTGGTGTTCCTCGTCCTTGCCGCCGCCATCGTGGCCGCCACGGTCCTCGGCCGGTATCACTATCTCATCGACTCTCTCCTGGGCATCGTCGTTGCCGCAGGCGTCTGGTGGCTCTGTCGTTAACGTCAACTTCCAGCGCAGCTCGGACTTTTGGGCCTGGAGTCGGTAGTCAGGCTTGTTGACGTTTCAGCTGCGAGCGGGTGGGGCTATGCTCCCTACCGTGGCAGGTCGCGTTTTCATCAGTCATGCAAGCGAGGATCGCGAGATTGCCCAGGCTGTGTGCGAGGCGATCGAGAGCCGCGGTGTGGCGTGCTGGATTGCTCCTCGTGACATCACGCCGGGCAAAGATTACGCGCAGGCGCTCTACGACGCGATCGGCGAGTGCACATCGCTCGTGCTCGTCTTCTCGGAACACTCCAATCGATCACCACAGGTACGGCGCGAGGTCGAACGGGCGGCGCGTGACGGCGATCCCATCATTCCATTTCGCATAGACGACACCGTCCCTGCTGGTGGGCTTCTGTTCAACGTCGGCACGCTGGACTGGCTTGCCCCTTCGTCGGTCGATCTGCCGACGCAGGTTGGAATCCTGGCGGACATCGTTCAGGCCCGCATGGAAGGCGGGGATGATGCGGAGCGTCCTATTCCCAGCGCCGAGAAGATCTGGCTCGGCTCGCCCGCCGTGGTACGGCGTGTGACGGCGACATGGATGACGGTTCTTCTCTGGGTCTCCCTGGTTATGGCCGTCTTTGATCTCGGTGCGAATCTCGATGCCTTTGCCAATGCTGTGTACACGCAATCACTCTTTGCTGAAGCGGATGTCGCCGAACGTGTGCTGGCGTTGGCAGCGCTTCAGTTGATCCTGCTGGTCCCGTCAGCATTCGTGTGGCTGATCTGGCTCATGACCTCGTTCCTGACTCTGGAGGCCGCGGGTATGGAGGGCCTTCGGTTCGGCGCGCGCCGCGTGCCGGGCCGGTTCATGTGGCCCGGCTTGCGATACGAGGGAGGATCGTCAGTGGTCGCAGTTCTGTGGCAGGCCAGCCGTCGTCTCGGAGCGGCATCGGCTCCGGAATCGAAAGCCGCGGCCAGTGCTCCGCGATGGCTCGTGTTGCTGTGGCTTCTTCCCGTCGTGCTCGTGCCGCTGTCCGTCTTCACCGCCAGCGTGGGTGACGCGGATGAGTGGGATGACGAACGGATCGTGGCGATGGCGATGGTGACCGACGTACTTTGGATCGCGGCAGGCGTCGTGTGCCTGTACACCTGCAAGGTGCTCGAGAAGCGCATGCGGCGACGTGAAGCCGACCTGGTGGCTGGAACGCGACGTGGGCGATCGGCTCAGACCACGAGCGTATGACTGCCGCCATCGACGTGTATCTCTCCGCCGCGCGCGAAAACTCGACGGCGGCCGCCGAACTCGCAGATGCGTTGACCGCCAACGGTGTGAACTGTTTTTCCGGAGCATCAGATAGCCCACCGGCCGAGACGTTGGCGGCTCTCGAGTCCGGCCGTGCGCTCGTGTTCGTGCTGTCATCCGCGTCGAACGCGTCGCCGGATGTGGTGCGTGAGCTCGAGCGCGCCGCTGGTCGAGGGATTCCGATCATCACGTATGCGATCGAAGACGTGAGCCCCTCTCCATCCATTGCGTATTTCACGGAGACGATCCCGCCCATCCAGGCGTGGTCTGGTGAAGACCGTGACCGGACGATTCACAACGTCGTGGAGGCGACACGGCGGGCGCTGAGCGAGCCAGCCTCTTCGACGAAGCGGACAGGATTGAGCCGCGCGCATTACGCGAAAGCGACATACCGCGACGCGAAAGGTCTGCAAATCGGCGTCGCGGCTGCGCTCGCGATATCCGCGTGCCTGAACGCCTACGTGCTCTATCGCGATGCGAGTTTCCTGGTGGCGCCGCTCCTTGGTCCACAGGCCCGGTCTGTTGCCACGGCGGCTGACTTCCTCGGCTCGACGACGCTGGCATCCACGTTCGGCAATTGGAGCGTCATCGTGGCCACGATCCTGATGCTCCGGCGCGCGCGGTTGAACCTGTTGTCCTTCTTTGCGAACGTGCGTACGGGCGGTGGTGAGATTGTGTGGCGGCCCCTGGTGCCGTTTGCGAATGCACTCTGGCTTCCGCGGATGGCGACGGACCTCCGCGATTCCGGCGACTCAGACGACGCACGCGCCAATAACTGGTCGCTGGCGCGCTACTGGGGGGTCGCGTTTCTGTGCGCGTATTCGATCACCGGCCTTCGTGACGGCTTGCTCAACATCGTGCCGCAAAGTGTGGGCCTGCTCGTCGGACTGAGTGCGGTGCTGGACGGCTTTCACATCGTCACGGCGTTCCTGACGTATGTGGTTCTCTCGCAGGTGCTCGACCGTGGTCGCGCACGCCAGCGCTCCAGGCGCACGCCACCAGCCTCGTCTGCTCCCGTCGTGTCCGATGTCCGGCATGCCAGCGGCGAAGTTTCCCGAATCGATCCCGACGTGCTTATCGCCTTTGCATCGGAGGACGAAACCATTGCCGGACTTGTGGCCAAGGGACTCGAGGAGTTTCGATGTCGCTGTTGGACAACCGATCCGGCGGCCAATGGCGCAACACTTTCACCACATCACCTGGCGGGGTTCGACGCTATCTTGGTCGTTGTGTCCCGAGCGAGTCATTCGTCAGCGTCGATCACGGAGTTGGTTCGATGCGCTCTGGCCGTATCTGCGCCTGTCCTTCCATTCGTCGTGGACAAACCGCCGATGGGGAGCGCGCTTGGCCATTACATCCGCTCTCTCCATTGGATCGACGGCGCCGCCGGGTCTGCGGGATTGCGGTCGCAACGCGTGCGAACGGCATTCAGCACGAGTCGGGCTCATCCCGCCGGGACCGGTGGGGCAACGGTGGCGGTCGACATCGGGCTGTTTTCCCGTCTGCACGGCGCTGCGGTTGGCGAAGATCGATACCGTCCTGCAGGACCTGTGCGTGCGACGGCGACGGCGATGGCGATCGGGCAAGTTGCCGGCGCGTCGATCATTGGAGTCATCGCCTTCGCGATTGCACTCGTCCCGGAGAATACAGAGCCGTTGACGCCCTTTGGCATCTCGATGGTGCTCGTCGTCGTCTCGTTTCCCGCGTGGTGCGCGTTTCTGTTCTGGTTGCGGGTGACGGATCGCAACGCTCGCCTCCTGAAAGTACCTGACCTCGAATCACGTTCCTGGCTGCTCTGGAAGGTGGCGGTGCCGGGTGTGAGCCTGGCGGTCGGCGGTCGGGCGATCGGCCGATTGCGCCGATCGATTTCTTACTCCGCCGACAGCGAGCGTGATGGGGCAGATCACGCGACGCGTCTCCGCATCATATGGACCGCGACCGGCATCATGTGGACGGTGAGCTTTCTGGCGGCCTGGGAACTGGGCGTTCGAGGGTCGATCGTGACCGCGATGCTCGTGAGCGTCGTTCAGTGCGTCGCGACCTGCATGCGCGGCGTTCTGCGCGTGCGCCTGATCCGCGACATCAGTGCAGGCCTCGATGCTCGAGCGCGTCGCTGGTTCGCGCTCGACGATCAGTCGATTCCATGAGGACGGCACCTCACCGACACGCATGTTCGCACGGCACGCGGCTGTCGTTGTCTAATGCGGGCGCGTGATCGACTTGCGTTGATGCGACTGTATGTCTGAAATCGACATCTTCGTCTCCTACAGCCAGGATGATCGCGACCGCGTCGCGCCGCTTGTGGAAGGTTTACGCGCCGCCGGGTTGCGCGTGTGGTGGGACCAGAATCTGCCCGGCGGGGATAACTGGCATTCGACGATTCAGGCGCACCTCGAGGACGCGAAGTGTGTCGTCGTGGTGTGGACCGAGACCTCTGTGTCGTCACGTGGGGGCTTCGTCCGCGAAGAG
>Ga0209382_10005712_pt1 | contig 16143 bp, 11 predicted proteins | sample SoiMetdeltSBSDD5_FD_187599 | JGI IMG/M metagenome (GOLD analysis project Ga0209382, IMG submission 187599) | Bulk soil microbial communities from a Populus tree surrounding site in Tennessee, USA - Soil MetaG P. deltoides SBSDD5 (SPAdes) (version 2) | ecosystem: Environmental > Terrestrial >...
CAGCACCACGCGCGGCTTGGTGAGCGCGGCCAGGTCGGCGGCGACGCGTCGGCGATCGCGAACGAGCGGCGCGACGATGACTTCGGTCGGCGGGGTCATGCGCGCCTCCGAGCCGCAGGCTCGCCGCCGAACGGCGGTCGAGCCGCTGGCCGGCTGTCGCGCCCACCCACCAGCGCACGGATGCGCGGCGCATGCAGCCGCACCGTCAGCACGACCACCGCGCACAACACGAGGCCGCCGGCGAGCCGATGCATGACCGGCAGCGCCAGCATCGTCGCCTGCTCCCCGGGGATCCAGATCGCCGAGAACCGCGCCAGGTAGGCGCCGATCCCGAGGGCGGCCTGCAGGCCGAGCAGCGCCAGGATCGCGCGAGATAGCGGCGCCGCGACGCGATCGCCGGTCCGCCGCGCAAGTGCCGTGACGATCGGTACGATGGTGAAGACGGCGACGGCGCCGGCCACGTGCAGCCAGAGCCAGCCGGCGTGAGTGAGCAGCGCGCCGAGGACGATCTGCGCGTACGTCACAGCGCAGGCCACGATCGCGAGATGGCGCAGGCCGGGGTCGCCGGCGGCAGCCGTCGCCGTCGCGGCCGGTGACGTCAGATACACCAGCGTGGCGACGAGCGCGAAGAAGGCCTGCGCGAGTGGTCCGTGGAGCATCGCGATCTCGTCACGCAGCAGCACCACACGCAGACCGCCAAGCACGCCCTGCGCGATCACCGTCACGACGGCGACGATGCCGAGAACGCGCAGCGCGCCGCCGCGGCGCCACAGCGCGGCGGCGAGCGCGAGCGTGAGCAGACCGACCGTCGCGCCCAGCAGACGATGGCTGTGCTCGTAGAACACGCCGCCGATCATGCCCGACCATGGGTACAGGAACAGGTTGTGCCCGAACGTGTTCGGCCAGTCCGGGACGGCGAGCGCCGCGCCGGTGTTGGTGACCAGGCCGCCGAACACGATCAGGACGGCGGTGGCGACCGCCGTCCCGAGCGCCAGACGATGAGCCAACATCCCCCGCTGCTCCGCGCGTGCGTCAGTGGCGCCGCGCCCCGGCACCGACCGGAGCCTGCGTTTGCGGCAAGAAGTCCTCGCGCGCGTCGGGATCGCTGTACTCGTACGGCCCGCGGTACACGGTCGGGATGTGGGCGCCCCAGTTCAGGTGCGGCGGTGGCGACGGCGCCGTCCACTCGAGCGTGTTCGAGTTCCACGGGTTCATCGGCGCCTTCGGGCCGGCGAACAGCGAATAGAAGAAGTTGATCACGAAGGGAATCTGCGAGACGCCCAGCAGGAGCGCCGAGTACGTGATGAACACGTTCCAGTGTTGCTGATGCTGCAGGAACTCGTACTGCATGGGATTGTAGATGCGGCGCATCTGGCCGCCCACGCCGATGATGTGCATGGGGAAGAATGTGGCGTTGAAGAAGATGAACGTTCCCCAGAAGTGCAGGTGCCCCAGGAAGCCGTTGGTCATCCGCCCGAACATCTTCGGGAACCAGTAGTAGATGGCAGCGAAAGCGCCGAAGATGGAGCCGCCGAAGACCACGTAGTGGATGTGGGCGACGATGAAGTACGTGTCCTGGATGTAGATGTCAACGGGCGTGCTGGCCATGAAGATGCCCGACAGACCGCCGATAACGAACATGCCCACGAAGGCCAGCGCGTTGAGCATCGGAACGGTGAACTGGATGCGGCCGCCCCACAGCGTCCCCAGCCAGTTGAATGTCTTGATGGCCGAGGGCACCGCGATGATCATCGTCGTCACGGTGAAGGCCATGCCGAGCGACGGGCTCATGCCGGATACGAACATGTGGTGGCCGTAGACGATCCAGGACAGGAACGCGATGGCGATCATCGAGAACGCCATGGCGTGGTAGCCGAAGATCGGCTTGCGGCTGAACACGGGCAGGATCTCGGAGGCGATGCCCATGGCGGGCAGGATCAGGATGTAGACCTCCGGATGCCCGAAGTACCAGAACAGGTGCTGCCAGAGCAGCGGCTCGCCGCCGCCCGACGGCGCGAACCACGACGTCCCGAGCGTGCGGTCGAAGAGCAGCATGGCGACCGCCGAGGTCAGCACGGGCAGCGCGAGCAGCAGCAGAATGGCGGTGATGAACAGCGACCACACGACGAGCGGCATGCGGAACAGGTGCATGCCCGGCGCCCGCATGTTGACGATGGTCGTGATGTAGTTGATCGAGCCCATCATCGAGCCGACGCCCATGACGAACAGGCTGATGCACCACAGGTTCTGGCCCCAGTTCACCCCGGTGTACTGCGCGACCGCGGACAGCGGCGCGTACGACGTCCAGCCGGCGGCGGCATGGCCGCCCTCGACGAAGAATCCGCTCAGCATGATCACGCCGGCGGTGGCCGTCGTCCAGAACGACAGCATGTTGAGGAACGGGAAGGCCATGTCACGCGCGCCGATCATGAGCGGGATGCAGAAGTTGCCGAAGGCGCCCGCGAGGATCGGCATGATCACGAAGAAGATCATGATGGTGGCGTGCATGGTGAACGCCATGTTGTAGGTCGACGGCTCCAGGATGCCGCCCGTCTCTTTGAGGATCATGCCGAGGCCCGGCACCGCCGTCTCCGGCCATGCCAGCTGCCATCGGACGATCAGCGCCAGCAGTCCGCCGAGGACCATCATGAGGAGCCCAAGGAACAGGAACTGGCGCGCGATCATCTTGTGATCGGTGGAGAACACGTACGTACGCACGAAGCCCATCTCGTGGTGCTCGTGCGCGGTATGCGCGGTGGCGACGTGGGCGCTCATTTCTTCGCTTTCCCTCCCGTCTTCTTCTCGGCGCTCGCAGGGGCCTCGGCGGGCTTCGCGTCGGCGGGCTTCGCCTCCGCCGTCAGGTTCTCCGCCGCCCACTTCTGGTAGTCCTCGGGCGTGTGCACGTAGATCCAGCCGCGCATACCCGAGTGGCCGAAGCCACACAGCTCCGCGCACGGCCATTCGTACTTGCCCGGCTTGGTGACCTCGAACCACGCGATGATCGACCGGCCGGGGACGGCGTCCTGCTTGATGCGGAACTGCGGCACGAAGAAGCTGTGGATCACGTCCTGCGACTTGAGATCGACGTGGATGACCTTGTTCACCGGCACGTGCATCTCGTCGAGGAAGACCTTGTCGGAGTTCGGGTGCTTGACCTGCCAGTTGAACTGCTTGGCCGTGACGTCGACGACGAAATCGCTCGGCGGTCGCGTCATCTTGATCTTCGACCACGCCGGCGCCGACAGCGCCGTGAGGATCACGAGGATCAGCGCCGGCACGATCGTCCACACGACCTCCAGGGTCGTGTTGCCGTGCGTGTACCGCGCCCGGCGGCCCGGGCGGTCGCGGTAGGCGATCAGGAACCAGATCATCGCGACCGCCACGAGGATGAACGTGATGCCGGTGATCGCGTAGATCAAGTGGAACAGCCAATCGATGTCACGGCCGTACGTGGAGACGTTTTCCGGCAGCCACCAGTCGAGCATCGGCTCTCCTTACTTGCCTTTCATCTCGAAGCTGACTTTCGTCGTCTGGCCGCCCTTGACGTCGACCTCTTTGTCCTGCTTGCCGAGCGTCTCGTGCCAGACCTCGATCTTCTGCTTGCCGGCGGGGACGTTCTCGAGCTTGGCGACGCCGTCTTTGTCCGTGACCGCGGCGACGCCGGGCACCACCGCCACCCAGCCGAGCATCCACGAGTGAACGTCGCACGTGAGCTTGATCATCTCGGGCTTGTCGAACTTCTCGGTCATCGTCTTCTTGAACTTCGGCTGCGCCTTGTTGATGGCCGGGTTCGCCGTCGAATAGGTGTGGATGTTGTGCAGGATGTCGTCGGAGTTCTTCAGCTCCATCTCGCCCGGCGTCATCACGCTGACGTGGGGCACGAACTTGCACCCGTGCTGGTCGACCACGGCCTTGATCGGCTTGGCGCCCTTGGCGTTCGGCGCGGACACCACGGCGTTGGCGAGGCCCTTGTTGGAGCCGACGACCACCTTCTCGACCGTCGTCTCGGTCCCGCACTTCTCCGTGTCCTTGTTGACCTTCAGCTTCTCGACCACCGGCGCTCCGTTGTACTTCACCTCGACCTCGACCGTGCCGCCGCCCTGCGCGCCGGCCAGCCGCGGGCCGACCGCGAGCATCACCGCGCTGCCGACGAGCGTCGTTGCTGTCAGCGCCACGAGCACCTTGCGCATGGATCGTCCTCCTGCGTTCCTGAGTTTTCTATTGGACGGCGCGGCGCCGCGCCGCGCGCACGAGCACCCCAAGTACCGCGAACGTGAGAAGAGCGGCAACGGGAGGAATGAAGAACTTCCGGTTCGACTGCGGCTCCTCCAGCCGCAGATAGTACCACGACGTCAGCGACATCTTCGGACCGGTCTCCCCCGCGCCGCCCTCCCATGCCTGGAACGCGATCGGGGTAAACACGCGCGGTTGGAAGCTCGGTCGCTCGGCGCCCGTCGCGGCGAGCGGGCGCTTCATCACGAGCTTGTACTGGCCGTTCTTGAACACCGCTTTGCCGTTCGCCTCGCCGCCCTGGATCGGGGTCAGCTTCGTCGGGCCGTGCGCGGTGACCTCGGCCACGCCCTTGCCCTGCTCCCAGCGCAACAAATACACGCCGTCGGTGGCGTCGCCCATGAGGAAGTAGGGCCGCTCGGTCCCCGTCGGCTGCTGCGGGGCGAACTGCAGCGAGAACGCGTCGGGGAACGTCGCCTTGCCGTCGCCCTTGGTCTCGTCCGGATCGTCCCACGTGAGGTGAAACGCGATCTCGCGATCGTTGTAGACGGCACGTACGCTCACCAGGTCGATCGCGGGATTGAAGTTGCGCGGGTCGACGATGACCTGCCCCTCGAGCAGGATGTTGTTCGGCGCGATCTTCGTCCAGAAGTCCGCCGCCGGGTCGTCGGGAATCGCGTCCTTCACTGCGGCCACCGTCACCAGCGTCGCCGGCTGCGGGGAGTCGGGCCCGAGCGAGACGATGTAATTGGTCAGATGCCAGATGTCCTCGGGCTTCTCCACGGAGTCGAGGAAGGCCGGCATCGGTGTGCCGAGCACGCCGTTGGCGAGGCGCGTGGCGATTTCGGTGCGCGAGCGGCCGCCGCGGAAGTTCCAGCGCTTCGTGAGGTTCGCGGGCGCCACCGGATGTCCCCACTCGTCTTTCAGCTCGGGGCGTGAGGGCCCGTCGGCGCGTCCATCGGTGCCGTGGCACTTGTGGCATTCGATCGCCTCGAACATTTCCTTGCCGCGCTTGATCGAGGCCTCGGAGGACGCGACCTCCTTGGGCAGCTCGAGCTTCTTCGGCGCCTCCTTGAACACGTCCGGCGCGAACGACTTGATGTAGGCGACGACATTGCGCCGGTCCCTCTCGGGAAGAACGTCCCACGCGGGCATCGAGGTCCCGGGCATGCCGTCCGTGACGATCCGCAGCAGGTCCTGATCGGTCGGCGTCTTGTTCGCCGTCGATCGGACTTTGAAGAGGCCGCGGGTGAAGTCGCGCGGCTTCGGCAGCAGCAGCTCCGCGGCCGCGCCCTTGCCGTCGCCCTTCTCGCCGTGGCAGAGCATGCACTTGCGCTCGTAGACGGCCTTGCCCGCGTTGGCGTCCTGGGCCCACGCCGGCGCCGCGGCCGCGAGCAGCAACAGCACGGCAACGATCCTAATGCCCGCCGCCATGTTCACTCGCCTCCCACCGTCGTGGCTGCTGGCCGGTGGCGTCGTACAGGTACATGATGACCTGCCAGATCTGCTCCTCGGTGAGCCGGTCTTCCCACGGCGGCATCACCGAGTTCCAGGGCGTGGATTCCTTCGGCAGGCCGGGGCCGCCCTTGGCGATGCGCCAGAACAGGAACGCCTCCTGGAGCATCGCGATCGTTCCGGGATCCTGGAAGTTGGCCGGCGGCGGGTTGAAGCCGGGAGCGAAGTGGCCCTTGCCGTCGAGGTTGTCGCCGTGACAGTACATGCAGTTGCGGATGTAGATCTCCCCGCCCTTGGCCACGTGCTCCTTGAACTTCGCCGCATCCTTGCGGAGCGGGTTCTCGGCGCCCGAGATGTTGAACTCCTTGCCGCGGAACTGGATGGACGCCGGCGGCGCCGGGTGCACCGCGCGCAGCTCGGGCGGCGCCTGAGGCCTGGCCGCGGCCTGCGTATAGGCGTAGTACCCGACGAGCAGCGGGATGAGGATAACCAGCGCGTTGCGCAGCACGCGGCGCTCCGGGCGCACCATCGTCGCCCAGATCGGCGAGATGAAGTTGCGCCACGAGTCGCGGTCGGAGGAGACGAACACCATCACCGCCATGAAGATGATCGCCATGTAGAGCGTCAGCACACTCCACGGCGCCGGTGGCCGGATGCCGAAGCGCAGGATCACGAACGCCAGCACGAGCACCAGCACCGCCTGCACGAACCGTGATCGCAGGAAGCTCATGGGATCACTTGAGCGTCAGCAGAAAAGCCACGAGGTCGACGTACTCCTTCGACGTGAGCCGCGTGCCGAAGTCCTGCGGCATCACGCCGGGCGGAAAGTTCGCCACCGTCCCCGCGCCCTTGGGGTCAAGGATCTTCTTCATGATGTAGTCCGGCGTCTGGATCTTGGCAATCTGCGAGAGGTCGGGGCCGACGGGCGAGGCGCCGATCTTGCCGGCCTTGTGACAGGCAATGCACGTCCCCTTGCCCTGGAACACGACCTCGCCGGCCTTCGGATCGCCGGGAATCTTCACCTCGGCCACCGCACCACCGCCGGCAGCCGCGGCGCCGACGCTGGCAGGGATGTCGTTGAGCGTGACGTCCACCGTACCGCCCAACGACTCCAGGAACGCCGTGAGCGCCCACACCTCGGAGCGGTTGAGCGCGATCGGCGGCTTGTCCACCGCGGGCATGATCGGCGGATAGCCCTCGACGATGTAGGCGCCCGGCTGCAGCAGCGACTCGAGGAGGTAAGCCTTCGCGCTCATACCGGGCTTCGTCTTGGCCGCGCGGGCGCCGACGCCCGCCAGGTCGGGCGCGCGCGTCCCCTTCTGGCCGATCCGGTGGCAGATCTCGCACGTGCCCTTCGTGTGGAAGATTTCCTCGCCGGCCTTCACCAGCTGGGCCTGCGTGACATTACCGCCCTCGAGCGACAGTTCTTGAGGGGGCTTGGACTCGATCTGCGGGATCGAGTTGGCGAACATCGCGTAGCTTCCCATCACGAGCAGGGCGAAGACGCCGACACGGACCACCACGGGAACGCGCATCAGGCGCGCGTGTGGTCGCTGCCGCCGGCGATCGCCGGGGCCGCGTGGCCGTGCGCGTCGGCGCCGCCACGCTCGCCGAGCCCACCCAGCCAGAAGATGAAGAGGACGAGCGCGAAAAAGCCGAACGTCACGATCGTGATGACGTTGGCCGCGTAGCCGAGGGCGGGCGTCGCCGCGTCCACCGAGTTGTCGCGCATGACGCCATAGACGTGCCAGTGCTGCCGGATGCCCGAGCGTGCGAAGCCCATGAGACCCATGAGCCACGTGAAGGTCACGGCCAACAAGATGAGGACGTACTGTGAGTGCGGCGCGATCGTGCCCCAGCGGATCTGGCCGGTGGTGCGCGCGCCCTTGAACATCGGGATGTCGATGGCCATCACGAGCACGATGGCGCCGAGCACCGCGAGCACCTGGTACACCGAGAACCCGATCCGGATGATGGACTCGACGAAGTAGCCGTAGACGCCGTAGAACACGACGACGGCCGCCGCCGCCCCGAAGGCCGCCCACTGGATGGCCATGCCGGTCTTGACCCAGGGCTTCGTCGCGATCTTGTTGGCGCGGCGGTAGAGGACGAACGACAGGAAGGTCGTGAGGATCATGAGGTTCACGACCGTGTTCTTCGCCGACATGACGCCGAAGAAGCCGAGCAACGGGTGGTGCGTGCCGCCCATCGCGCGCGCCTCGTCGAGCGTGACGACCATCGAGCGCGGCGTGGCCCAGATCATGAAGCCGAGCGTGAGGATGATGAGCATCGGCGGGACGTACTTTCGGTAGCGCTCCGAGCCGGGGATGCGCTCCATGCCGAGCCACAGATAGTAGTTGCTGCCGAGAAAGAGGACGCCGATGAGGATGGCCTGGATGATCCACAGCCACGACATGAAGCCGCCCATCATCGTGATGCCCATCGTCTGGTTGAACGCATAGATCTCGCGGCCGAGGTAGTAGCCCGCGAACGGCAGCACGATGAAGGCCGCCAGCGCTATAAAATTGCCGATGTAGCCCATCCAGTCGTAGCGCGCGCGCTCCTCGGCCGTCTTGGCGCCGAGGAAGCGGAAAGCCGCGTAGGCCGCGCAGATGGTGCCGCCGAACACGATGTTGGCGATGAGGCGGTGGATGTTGATCGGCATCCACGTGTAGTTGTTGATGGCCGCCCACACACCTCCCTTGAGCGCGCCCGAGTCATCGATGCCGGCGGGCGACATCATGAACGTCACCCAGGAATTGGCAACGACGAGGATCGCGGTGCCGAAGAGATTGCTGAGGATGCCCAGCCCGACGTGGATCCACTTGCGGGATCCCGACAGCCAGTTCCAGCCGTAGTACCAGAGGTAGACCGTGAACGTCTCCGCGAAGAACAGCAGCGCGTACACCCAGTACGTCGGGAAGAAGATCGACGTCATGTACGCCCAAAACTTCGGGTAATAGCCGACGAACAGGAAGAGCAGCAGCGCGCCGAGGAGCGCGGTGGTCGAGAAGGCCGCGAACGTGAGCTTGACCAGCTCGTGCGAGAGCCAGTCGTAGCGCGCCTCACCGGTCCGCCAGCCGATCGCCTCGATGATGACGGCGAAGATGGGAACGCCGAGGATGAACGCCGCGAAGTTCAGGTGCAGCTGCGCGACGGCCCACACGGCGAGGCGCGAGCCGAACACGGGAAACGCGCGGTACGCGGGATCCTTCGAGGCGTTCTGGGCGGCCGTCTGCGCGTCGGCGGGAAGAGCCGCGAGCACGGTGAGCGCCAGGCCCATGAGGACGAGCAGCCAGACGGCACGCCTTGCCGAGGTCACGATGGGAAAACCCTCTCGAAAGACGAGCTTGTTCCCGAAGTCACATGAGTGCCGACGGATGTTGTATGGCCAACTCCTTGGTGTGTCAAGGGAAATGTACCCCCACAGGTTTGACACACCCCGATGTGGGGCTTAGCATTGTTGAACGGAACCCCCCGATGAAGCCGCGGATGTCCCAGCGCATCCAGTTTTCCCTCGCCTACCTGCTGGTGGCGGTCATCGTCCTCTCGTTCTTACAAAGCTGGCTGCTTGCGCCGCGCACGGTCGAGATCCCGATGTCGAAGTTCCTCGACCTCCTCAAGGCCGACAAGATCGAGAAGGTCGCGATCACCGAGCGCGAGATCCGCGGCATCGCGAAACCGGGCGCCCTGCCGACGCCGCCGAGCGCCGCGGGCGATCGGCTGCGCAAGATCCTCGGCAGCGAAGAGGAAACGCGCGTCTTCGTGACGACACGCATCCCGCTCGTGGAGGATCAGCAGCTGCTACAGGAATTGCGCGCGCACAACGTGGAGTTCGCCGGCCGCATCGAGACGACCTTCTGGAAGGATCTGCTCTTCGGCTGGGTGATCCCGCTCGCCGTCATGATCGCGATCTGGATGTTCCTCATGCGCCGTGTCGGCGGCGGCCCGACACAGGCCCTGTCCTTCGGACGCAGCAAGCACAAGATCTTCGACCGCAAGGAGCTCAAGACCACGTTCGCCGACGTGGCCGGCGTCGACGAGGCGAAGGCCGAGCTGGTCGAGATCGTCGACTTCCTGAAGAACCCGCGCAAGTACCAGCGGCTCGGCGGCCGCATCCCGAAGGGCGTGCTGCTCATCGGCCCGCCCGGCACCGGCAAGACGCTGCTCGCGCGCGCCGTCGCCGGCGAGGCCGACGTGCCATTCTTCACGCTTTCCGGCTCCGAGTTCGTCGAGATGTTCGTGGGTGTCGGCGCCGCCCGCGTGCGCGACCTCTTCGAGCAGGCCAAGGACAAGGCGCCGTGCATCATTTTCATCGACGAGCTGGACGCCATCGGCAAGTCGCGCGCCGGGGCGACCGGGTTCGTCGGTGGTCACGACGAGCGCGAGCAGACGCTCAATCAGCTGCTGGCGGAGATGGACGGCTTCGATTCGAGCAAAGGCGTGATCATCATGGCCGCCACGAACCGCCCCGAGGTGCTCGACCAGGCGCTGCTCCGCCCAGGACGCTTCGACCGTCAGGTCGTCGTCGACAAGCCCGACGTGCGCGGCCGCGAAGCCATCTTGCGATTGCACGCGCGCGCGGTCGTCCTGGCGCCGAACGTCGAGCTCGCCGTGATCGCCGCCCGCACGCCGGGCTTTGCGGGCGCCGATCTCGCCAACATCGTGAACGAGGCGGCCCTGCTAGCAGCGCGCAAGGAAAAGAACGCCGTGGAGATGGCCGACTTCGAGGAGGCCATCGACCGCGTGGTGGCTGGGCTCGAGAAGAAGAGCCGTGTCCTGTCCGATAAGGAGCGCGACATCGTCGCCCATCACGAGATGGGGCACGCATTCGTCGCCACGTCGGTGGCGCACGCCGACCCCGTGCACAAGGTGACGATCATCCCGCGCGGCATCGCGGCGCTGGGGATGACCTACCAGCTGCCGACCGAGGATCGCTTCCTCCTCACGCGCGGCGAGATCGAGGACCGCATCGCCGTCCTGCTCGGGGGACGCGTGGCCGAGGAGCTGGTGTACGGTGAGGTCTCGACGGGCGCCCACAACGATCTCGAGCGCGCCACCGAGCTGGCGCGCCTCATGGTCACCAAATACGGAATGTCGGAGCGGGTCGGGCTGGCCACCTATGGCGAGCGCACCCCTCTGTTTTTGAGAGCCACGGGCCTGGGCGGCGGCGAGCGCGATTTCAGCGAGGCGACCGCGCGCACCATCGACGAAGAGGTGCGCGCGATCCTCGACCGCACGCACGACCGGGTTCGCGGGCTTCTGACGACGAAGAAATCGGCGCTGGTCGCCGCGGCAAGCGAGCTCAAGCGCGTGGAAACGCTCGAAGGTGAGTCTCTGCGCCGAATGCTCAGCGGCGACGCCGCCACGACGAAGGCCTGAAGGAGGCGTGAATTCCATGATGCACCTCAAGCGAACCTATTTCGTCGCGGCGCTCGCGCTGATGCTCGTGGCCGGCGTGACGCTGGGCGCGGTCGCCGCGGGCCGCACGGAGCGGCCCCCACAGGTGACGGCGCCCACGGCTCCGGTGCTGCCGGTGCAGATGCCGCTCAACACGGGCAGCTTCGCGGGCGTGGCCGAGGCCATCAAGCCCGCCGTCATCAACATCAACACGGTTTCCAAGGGCGGACCGGGCGGGCGCACGCCGTTCGAGGAATTCTTCGGCGAGGACTTCTTCAAGCGCTTCTTCGGCGACGCACCGGAGCGGATCCCGCAGCGGAGCCTCGGCTCGGGCGTGATCGTTGACGCGACGGGCATCGCGCTGACGAACGCGCACGTCGTCGAGAAGGCGACCGAGATCGAGGTCATCACGCTGGACGGCAGCAAGCACAAGGCGAAGGTGGTGGGCTCCGACAAGAAGACGGACCTGGCGGTCCTCAAGCTCGACGACGGCAAGGCGCAGTTCAAGTTCGCCCGGCTCGGCGACTCCGACCGGATGCAGGTGGGTGATTGGGTCATCGCCGTCGGCTCGCCGTTCGGGCTGCAGGCCACCGTGACGGCCGGCATCATCAGCGCCAAGGCCCGCAACATCGGCCAGGGCCCGTTCGACGACTTCATCCAGACCGACGCCGCCATCAATCCCGGCAACTCGGGCGGCCCGCTCGTCAACATGCAGGGCGAGGTCATCGGCATCAACACCGCGATCGTCGCGGGTGGGTCCGGCATCGGCTTCGCCATTCCCTCTAACATGGCGAGAAAGATCTACACGGAGATCAACAGCAAGGGCCGCGTCACGCGCGGCTGGCTGGGCGTCTCCATTCAACCGCTCACGCCGGAGCTGGCGAAGTCGTTCAATGCCAAGGACACGAAGGGCGTGCTGGTCTCGGACGTCATCCCCGACAGTCCGGCGGCCAAGGCCGGCCTGAAGCCCGGCGACATCCTGCTCGACTTCGACGGCAAGAAGGTGGAGGCACCCGCCGATCTTCAGCGGACCGTGGGTCTCGCCCAGCCGGGTCAGGACGCGAAGATGAAAGTCTGGCGCGATCAGAGCGAGAAGACGATCGACATCAAGATCGGCGAGGCGCCGGACGAGAAGGAAGCGCAGCAGCGTCCCACCCGGGCCACCCCGAGCGCGCTCGGCCTCGAGGTCCGGCCGATCACCCCCGACCTCGCGCGTCAGCTCAATCTGAAGTCGACCGACGGCGTGATCGTCGCCCGCGTGGAGGAGGGCAGCGCCGCCGGTGAAGCGGGCGTCCAGCGCGGAGATGTCATCCGCGAAATCAATCGTCAGAAGGTGCGCTCGATGGCCGACTACGAGCGTCTTACGAAGGACGTGAAGGATGGCGATCGGCTCACCGTGCTGCTGCAGCGCGGGCAGATGTCCCTGTACGTCGCCTTCACCGCGTCCGCCCGCGGCTGATCTCCGGTTAGCGCCAGAGGGGGCCTCGACGAGGCCCCCTCTATGTTTTCGAGGTGATTGAGTGGCGAACGCTCAAATGATCTGCTACGCTCCGTGTAGGATTTAGCGGAATGGCCGTTGAATTCAAGGACTACTATCGGATTTTGGGTGTCGATCGGGCCGCGGACGACAAGACCATCAAGTCGGCGTACCGAAGGCTCGCCCGTAAGTACCATCCCGACGTCAACAAGGGGCAGGACGCGCGCTTCAAGGAGATCAACGAGGCGTACGAGGTTCTGTCCGACCCCGAAAAGCGCCGCCGCTACGACACCCTCGGTCCTGACTGGGAGCGCTACGCCCACCAGGCGAGCGGACCCGCCGGCCAGCAGTCCGGCGGCTTCACGGTCGAGTATGGCGACGCCGGCGACTTCTCCGAGTTCTTCCGCTCGATCTTCGGCGACCTGGGGACCCGCACCGGTGCGGGCACGCGCGGAGGCGGTTTCGAGGACCTCCTTGGTGGACGGTTCGGCCGTGCGAACCGCCGGCGACGCGGAGAGGACATCCAGGCCGGCGTCGAGATCTCGTTGGAGGAGGCGTTCAACGGAACGCGCAAGTCGCTGGCGCTCGAGGTCGACGAGCCGTGCGCAACCTGCCAGGGCAGCGGCAATGTCGGTGGCAAGCCGTGTGCGGCCTGCCATGGCACCGGCTGGCAGCGGGTCCGCCGCGAGGTGGACGTGAAGATTCCCGCCGGCGTGCGGGCGGGACAACGGGTCCGGGTCTCGGGAGAAGGCGGCGGCGGCGCGGGCGGCCGCGGCGATCTCTATCTGGTCGTCTCGGTGGCGCCGCATCCGCAGTTCGAGCGCAAGGGGGACGACCTGCATCTGACGCTGCCGATCACCGCGCCGGAGGCGGCGCTCGGCGCCACCATCCAGGTGCCGACGCTGCGGGGCAAGGTCTCCATGAAGGTGCCGCCGGCGACGTCGAGCGGCCGGACGTTTCGGCTGCCCGGCTACGGCATGCCGCGGGTCAAGGCCGGCGGCGCCGGCGACGAGCTGGTGACCGTGCGCGTCGTGATGCCGGCGGAGCTGACGGCGGCAGAGAAAGAGCTGTACGAGCGCCTGCGGGCGCTGCGAACCGATTCACCACGCGGATACGCGCAGGGATAAGGGAAAGCGATGAGACTCGACAAGCTGACGGTCAAAGCCCAGGAAGCCCTACAGACGGCGCAGTCGCTCGCGAGCGAGCGCGGCCACCAGTCGATCGAGCCGGAGCATCTGCTCCGAGCGCTCATCGACCAGAAGGACGGCGTCGTTGCGCCGATTCTCGGCAAGCTCGGCGTGCGCGCCGAAACGCTCGCCTCGCAGCTCGACGCGGCCATCGAGAAGCTGCCACAGGTCCGCGGCGGCAGCGGCCAGTACATGAGCGACCGGTTGCGCGCGATGCTCGAGCGCGCCGAGCGCCTGGCCACGCAGATGAAGGACGAGTACACCTCGACCGAGCACCTGCTGATGGCGATGGCCGACGACCGTCAGGGCGAAGTGGGCCGCGTCCTCGCGGCCAACGGCGTGACGATGGACGCCATCCGTCGCGCCCTCGTCGAGATCCGCGGCAACCAGCGCGTGACCGATCAGAACCCGGAGGACAAATACCAGGCTCTGCAGCGCTACTCCCGGGACCTCACGGACGCCGCGCGCCGCGGCAAGCTCGACCCCGTCATCGGCCGCGACGAGGAGATCCGGCGCGTCATCCAGGTGCTGTCGCGGCGCACGAAGAACAATCCCGTGCTGATCGGCGAGCCCGGTGTCGGCAAGACGGCCATCGTCGAGGGCCTCGCCCAGCGCATCGTCGCCGGCGATGTGCCCGAGGGACTCCGGAACAAGCGGCTCGTCGCGCTGGACATCGGCGCGATGGTCGCGGGCTCGAAGTACCGCGGCGAGTTCGAGGACCGCCTGAAGGCGGTGCTCAAGGAGATCACGGAGTCGGCGGGGCAGATCATCTGCTTCATCGACGAGCTGCACACGCTCGTCGGCGCCGGGGCGGCGGAAGGCGCCGTCGATGCGGCCAACATGCTCAAGCCCGCGCTCGCGCGCGGCGAGCTGCGCTGCATCGGGGCCACCACGCTGGACGAATATCGCAAGCACGTCGAGAAGGATCCCGCGCTCGAGCGGCGCTTCCAGCCGGTGATGGTGCGTGAGCCGAGCGTGGAGGACACCATCGCCATCCTGCGCGGGCTCAAGGACAAGTACGAGGTCCACCACAAGGTGAGGATCAAGGACGCCGCGCTCGTGGCGGCGGCCGTGCTGTCGCACCGCTACATCGGCGACCGCTTCCTGCCCGACAAGGCCATCGACCTCGTCGACGAGGCGGCCGCGCGGCTGCGCATGCAGATCGACTCGATGCCGCAGGAGATCGACGAGATCACGCGCCGGATCATGCAGCTCGAGATCGAGCGCGTATCGGTGGCCCGCGACCAGGACGACCCCGGCGCGCGGGAGCGACTGTCCAAGCTGGACGCGGAGCTGGCCGAGCTGAAGGAGAAGGCCGACGTCCTCAAGGCGCAGTGGCAGGCCGAGAAGCAGGGCATCACCGGCATGAGCGGCGCGAAGGAGGAGATCGAGGCCGCGCGCCAGCAGATGGCCGACGCCGAGCGGCGCGGCGATCTCAACCGCGCCGCCGAGCTCCGGTTCGGCACCCTGCCCGCGCTGGAAAAGAAGCTGGCCGACATGGAAAAGGGCCTCGCGGACCAGCAGAAGCGCGGCCGCATGCTGCGTGAGGAGGTCGACGAGGAGGACATCGCCCAGACCGTCGCAAAGTGGACGGGCATCCCCGTCACGCGGCTGCTCGAGGGCGAGGTTCAGAAGCTCGTGAAGATGGAGGACCGGCTCCGCGCGCGCGTGGTCGGCCAGGACGAGGCGATCCGCGCCGTGGCCAATGCCGTGCGCCGCGGCCGCGCCGGGCTCAGCGATCCCAACCGTCCGATCGGCTCGTTCCTGTTCCTCGGGCCGACCGGCGTCGGCAAGACCGAGCTGGCGCGCGCGCTGGCGGAGTTCATGTTCGACGACGAGCGCGCGATGATCCGCATCGACATGTCCGAGTACATGGAAAAGCACACGGTGGCGCGCCTCATCGGCGCCCCGCCCGGCTACGTCGGCTTCGACGAGGGCGGCCAGCTCACGGAGGCGGTACGCCGACGGCCGTACTCGGTCATCCTCTTCGACGAGATCGAAAAGGCGCACGCCGACGTCTTCAACGTGCTGCTGCAGGTCCTCGACGACGGACGGCTCACCGACGGACAGGGCCGCACCGTGGACTTCCGGAACACCGTCGTCATCATGACGTCGAACCTCGGCAGCCACATCTTCCGCGACTACGAGAAGCCGGAGAAGGTGCGACCGCTGATCATGCAGGAGCTGCGCAACACGCTGCGTCCTGAATTCCTCAACCGGATCGACGAGATCGTGATCTTCACGCCGCTGGGTCGCGAGGAGATCGAACGCATCATCGATATCCAGCTCGAGCATCTGCGCCGGCGCCTGGCCGCCAAGCGGATCGGGCTCGACGTGACCGACGCCGCCAAGGCGGTGCTGGCGCGCGAGGGCTACGACCCGACGTTCGGCGCG
>Ga0209382_10005714_pt1 | contig 16138 bp, 15 predicted proteins | sample SoiMetdeltSBSDD5_FD_187599 | JGI IMG/M metagenome (GOLD analysis project Ga0209382, IMG submission 187599) | Bulk soil microbial communities from a Populus tree surrounding site in Tennessee, USA - Soil MetaG P. deltoides SBSDD5 (SPAdes) (version 2) | ecosystem: Environmental > Terrestrial >...
CGGTGGCGGGGGTGCTGATCGGGATCGTCTCCGACCGCGTCTCGCCGCGATAGGTGCGGAGCTGGACCTTCAAGGGGACGGTCGAGCCCGCGCGCACGGGCCCGGTGCGCTCCAGCCACGCGCGGTCGAGGGTCGCGCTCTGCACCGTTTCGTCGGAGGCGACGTCGATGGCGAGCTTCTCCACCTTCACCGGCTCGAAGTCGTTCGTCATCAGGTAGGCCAGGGGCGCGGCCACGAGGCCGGCGGCCTGGATGGCCGGCTGCTCCTGCGTGAAGAGGTCCTCCACCCGCACCTCGCGCCGCCCGGTGAGGGACAGGGTCGCGTTGACGCGGATGGTGGAGGTACCGAACGCGCGCTCGTTGCTCTGCAGCACGGAGGCCAGGGCGACGTAGGCGAGGACGGGGCTGAACAGCTCGTCCTCGACCATGCGGAACGCGAACGAGCGCTCCTGTCCGCGGCTGGTCTTGATCCTCACCTCGACCGGGATCATCTTCGGCGACTTGCCGATCACGCCGGCCACGGCCGTGATGCGGTCCTGCTCGATCGTGCCCACCGCGTCCGCGGCCGAGCTGATCTTCCAGGACTGATACAGGCTGGGGAAGACCGAATACACGTAGGCCTTGCGCATCGGGAACTGGGTGGGCCCGAGGTTGTAGAAGGGATGCCCGAAGGCGTAGACGCGGCCGTTGTCGATGTGGGTGACCGTGCCCGTGGCGCTGAGGTCCATGTCGCCCTCGATGAGCGAGATGCCCACCGCGCCGCCGGGCTGGAGATCGGGGATCCCTCCCGCGGGCAGCACGCCCTTGCCCCCCGTGCCCATCACCGGCGTGAAACCCATGCCGGCGAAGATCCCGCGCGCCCACTCGAAGGTGGCCGGATCGAATCCGGAGAAGACCAGGGGAACGGAGAGGGGACCGAGCGATTGACCGGAGAGAGAGGTGGGCATGTCGCCGTGCATCGCGCCCCCGGAGAGCGGGATGGCGGGCAGCGGCCGGCGGAGCGCGGCCACCAGCGATTCACGATCCAGGGGCGCCTTGGGTCCGGAGGCTCCGAAGGGAGTGGGGAAGCGCGCGGAGGCCGCCCGCGGTCCGCCCGTCCGGGTGGCGTCGATCATGTCGGAGATCGGCGTGATCCCGGCGATCGTCTCCTTGGAGAACGGGAACCCGTAGGCCACGGCGCCGATGAGCTTGCCGTCGATGTAGACGGGGCTGCCGCTCATGCCGGCGATCACGCCCGTCTTCTCGAGCGGCCCGCCCTCGAGACGCGCGACGATCATGCTTTGCTTGGGACCCACGTTCTCGAGAACGCCGATCACGGTGACCTTGAAGTCCTCGATCCGCGTCCCCTCGAACACGGTGCGGCCGATGCCGACCATGCCGGGCTTGATCTGGTCGAGGGGCATGGTCACGATGCCGGGCGTGGCCACGGGAGAGGGCCGGGGAGGAATCTTCGCGGGGGCGTCGGCCCGGACGGGCAGGCTCGCGATACCGGCCAGAACGGCCACTCCAAACGCGGCGAAGACGGTCATCGACGATCGCATGTGCTGGGTCTCCCACTCATCCGGCCCCTCGATATTAGCACCCGCGCTCGCGGAGGCAATTGCCGAGCGCGGGGGGCGGGCATGCTAAGATGAACGTCCCCTTGGACGAGACGCGCAGGAGCGCCGTGCCCGCCGCCCTCTTCGCTTGGCTTCTCCCCGGCGCCGGTCATCTCTACCTCCGCCGTCCGGGCAAGGCGCTGCTGTTCCTGGGCGCCATCGGAGCCCTGTTCGCGCTGGGGGTGGCCATGGACTCGCGGCTGACCATGAACCTCGGCCTCGACGACCTGCTGGCCTCGCTCTTCAGCCTCGCCCAGATGGCCATCGGCCTGCCGTACCTGGCCGCGCGCGGCCTCGGGTTCGACGGCGACGTGAGGTCGGTGACCTTCGAGTACGGCAACACCTTCACCGCCGTGGCCGGGCTGCTGAACATCCTCGTCATCCTCGATGCCTACGACACCGCGCTGGGCCGCAAGCGGTGACCTCGCACCCGCTCCTGGCCAGCCACCTCCTGGCCCTGCTGACCTTCTCGGTCCTGACCTCCGCCGTGTTCGCCACCCTCCTTCGCGACGATCCGCGCAGCCGGCTGCGCTTCGGCCTGCTGGCCTTCGCCGCGTTCGTCGTCTCCGCGGTGGTGGTCGGCTGGCTGATGTATCCGTTCCCGAGCTGAGGCCGTGGTCGGACGCTGGGCGCCGGTCGTCGCCTGGATGGCCGCCGTCTTCTTCGTCTCTTCCATATCGAACCTGGGGAAGGCGGGGCGCGTGCCGGACTGGATCTCTCATCCCGTCGAATACGGCGCGGGCGCGGTGCTGGTGTGCCGCGCCCTTGCGGTGCCGCGGGGGCGTCCCGTGACGGCGTCCACGGCCGTGATCGCGACCCTGCTCACCACCGCGTACGGGATTACGGACGAGTACCACCAGTCGTTCGTGCCCGGGCGCACGGCCGATCCCGCGGACGTGGTCAAGGACCTGGTGGGCGCAGCGGCGGCGAGCCTCGTCTACCGGCGCTGGACGAACGCGGCCGCGATGAGCGACCGGGGCTCGACGCGCACGCCCGATCCTTCCGAGTCGCCGCGATGACGCCAGACCTCCGCATCGCCGTGGTGCCCGGGGACGGGATCGGCCGGGAGGTCACCGCGGAGGCGGTTCGAGCCCTGGAAGCCGTCGCGTCCGCATCCGGTCGCCGGGTCCGCCTCCAGCATTTCGAGTGGGGCGCCGATCATTACCTGAAGACGGGCATCACGCTGCCCGCGGACGCGCTCACCATGCTGCCGGACAACTTCGACGCGATCCTGCTCGGCGCGATGGGCGATCCCCGCGTCCCCGACAACCGCCACGCCGCGGACATCCTCCTCGGCCTGCGCTTCCGGCTCGACCTCTACGTCAACTACCGGCCCGTCCGCCTCTTCCACGAGAAGCTGTGCCCCTTGAAGAACGTGGGGCCCAAGGACGTGGACTTCGTGGTCTTCCGCGAGAACACCGAAGGCCTCTACGTGATGATGGGCGGCCACTTCAAGAAGGACACTCCGGACGAGGTGGCGACGGAGGTGGACCTCAACACGCGCAAGGGTGTCGAGCGGATCGTCCGCCAGGCCTTCGATCACGCGCGGGCGCGCGGCCGCACGAAGGTGGTGATGGCGGACAAGTCCAACGTGCTGATCCACGCGCACGAGCTCTGGCAGCGCGTGTTCAAGCAGGTCGCGGCCGAGTACGCGGGCATCGAGGCCACCCACCTCTTCGCGGACAACCTCGCCTTGCAGATGGTGCGCGATCCTTCGCAGTTCCAGGTCATCGTGACCAGCAACATGTTCGGCGACATCCTCACCGACCTCGCGGCCGCGCTGCAGGGAGGCCTGGGCATGGCCGCCTCCGGCAACATCCACCCCGGACGGCTGAGCCTGTTCGAGCCCGTGCACGGCTCGGCCCCGAAGTTCGCGGGCAGGAACGTGGCCAACCCGATGGGGGCGATCCTCACCGCCGGCTTGATGCTCGAGCACCTGGGCTGGACGGAGGAGGCGCAGCGGATCGAGCAGGCCGTGCGCTGGGCGGTCGAGCACGACCGCACGACGTCCGACATCGGCGGGTCGCTCGGCACACAGGAGGTCGGGGCGGCGATCGCGCAGCAGCTCGCGATTTAACGCCCTTGCCTGATGGCGGCGTAGTATCGAGCCAGTTCCATGATCTGCCGCCGCCTATTCATGAAGATGATGGCCGCGGGTGCCGCGGGCACGGGCACGATGGCCTGTGGGGGCGGCGGGGCGGTCTCGGGTCCCCTCACGCCGCCGCCGGCCACCGCCCGCACCATCCGCACCCCGCTGCCCGCGGTCGGGGAGACGCGGGCGGAGTTCGACGGCGATCTGTCCCTGGCCGTGACACGCCTGTCCGCGACGAGCGTCGTGGCCGTCTCGCGCACCTGCACCCACGAGGGATGCACCGTGCTCGTGCCGGAAGCCAACGGGCAGACGCTGGACTGCCCGTGCCACGGCTCGCGCTTCACGACCGCGGGGTCCGTGGTGAACGGCCCCGCCGCGCGGCCGCTGCCCTCGTTCCCCGCGCGCATCGAGGGGCAGGAGGTCGTGATCACGGTCGGCTGACCGCGAACCCGTTAGAATCGTCGAAGGAGGTTCGTACGGGGCCGATGAACGAGCCGACGGTTTCGCTGACGCCGGGCAAGCGCGTCCTCTTCCTCACCAAGGATCCCGACCTCATCCGCCGCCAGCTCCGCGGCGAGCTCGATCTCCGCATGGAGGACCTGCGCGTCGAGGACTTGATGGACGACATCAACACCGACGCCATGACCCCGGCGTGGGCCTGCTTCGACTATCGGCCGGAGGACATCGCGCGCAACGCCTACGCCGGGATCACCGTGAACAAGGAGCGCCTCTTCCCCGAAGGCGCGCTCATGGCCGGCGGGTTCGAGGTCATCGTCTCCGGCTACCGCAAGGGTGTCGGCTCCAGCCGGGAGACGGCGGTGCAGGCCGAGAAATGGTCCGGCATCCGCATCGCCATCGCCGCCTCCTTCGCGCCCATTCACGCCCGCAACAACATCGCGCAGGGCGTGCTCATGGGCGACCATGCCATGCTCAGGCGCCTCCAGGCCGGCGCCGCGATCCCCCTCGAGGAGTTCGCCCGGGGCTACGACGTCGTCACGAAGAGGATCATCGAATCCGGGGGCCTCTTCCCGTTCACCAAGGCCTGCGCGCGTGGCGAAGTCGACCTGCCCGCGCCGGCCACGGCCCGACGGGCCATGAACATCGCGGAGAAGATCCTGGCCGCGCACGTCGTCGGGGCCCGGGGGCCGGTGTTCCTGGCCCCGGGAGACGCCGTCTGCGTGCGCGTCGACGGCGGCTACTCCCACGAGTTCACCACGGCGCAGGTGGCCCACTTCCTGGCCCAGGAGTACGGACCGGACTACGCCCTGGCCGACCCGCGCAAGTTCGCGGTGTTCGAGGACCACCTCATCTACGCGGACGGCGTGGCCAAGATGGCGCCGTTCTCGCCCAAGATCCAGGTCCTTCGCGATCTGCAGCGCGCCTTCCAGCGCCAGACCGGAGTGCTGGACTTCTCGGCGCACGACGGCATCTCGCCCGGCATCTGCCACAGCGTGGCCCGCGAACGGATCATCGAGCCGGGCGACTTCATCCAGGCCACGGACAGCCACACCTGCATGGGTGGAGCGAACAACTCGCTCGCCTACGGCGTGGGCGCGACCGAGTATGCCGCCCTGGTCAAGGCGGGCTTCACCTTCGTCGAGGTGCCGGAGTCCATCCGCTTCGAGCTGGTCGGCCGCCTCGGCCCGGGAGTCACGGCCAAGGACGTCATGCTCCACATCCTGGCCACGCACGCGAAGCGCCAGGAGACGCTGGACCGCGTGATGGAGCTGGGCGGACCCGGACTCGCGTCCCTCTCCCCGGACGAGCGGGCCACCCTCGCCAACATGGCCACCGAGTGCTCGGCCAAGGCGGGCGTCGTCGAAGCGGACGAGGAGACGCTGCGCTGGATCGCCGCGCGCCGGACGGGTGTTTCGCTCGATGAATTGCGGGGCAAGGTGGTCCGGCCGGATCCGGGGGCGGAGTACGCGGGCGGCGTGCACACCATCGACCTCGGGCAGGTCCGCCCGATGGTGGCCACGCCCGGCGACCAGGCGAAGGGTATTCCCTCGGATCCCACCAACGGCGCCTTGATCGCCGACCTGGGCGAGGTCCGCATCGACATCGCGTACGGGGGAAGCTGCACCGCGGGCAAGGAAGCCGACCTGGACATGTACGCCAAGGTCATGAAGGAAGCGCTGGACGCGGGGCGGGCCGTGCGCCCGGGCGTGGACTTCTACATCCAGTTCGGTTCGGAGGCCGTCGAGGAGTACGCCCGTGGCCGAGGGTACGTCGAGGTCTTCGAGAAGACGGGCGTGCGCGTCATCCATCCGGGCTGCGGCGCCTGCATCGGCTGCGGTCCGGGCGTGTCGTCGTCGGCCGAGCAGGTCACGGTGTCCGCCATCAACCGCAACTACCAGAACCGCTCGGGCCCCGGCCGGCTCTACCTGGCCTCGCCCCTGACCGTGGCCGCCTCCGCCGTGGCCGGGCGGATCGTCGCCTACGAAGAAGGGATGTTCCTACTTCAGCCAGTGCGGGAAGGCGATCTCGAAGCCGGCGCCCGCCGTCAATAGGACGCGGCGGGATCCGCCGGTGGCGTCGACGAGCACGAGCTGCGGCCCCGTCCCGGAGACCGTCTCCACGAAGACGATGCCGGTCGCGCTCCAGTCCGGCGCGCTCCGGTAGGCGCCGCCTCCGCTCACGAGCGGAGTGGGAGTGGCGCCGGAGACGTCGGTACGGATGGTCATGAGCGCCCACACGCCGAGGCCGCCGTTGCCGGTCGCCTGCAGCTGGCGATAGAGCACGAACCGCCCGTCCGGCGAGAACACGGGATCGGCCTCGGAGCCCACGACGTAGGGCGTGTTGGCCAGAGCCTCGCCGGCGGCCGCGGCCGGGGTGAGCGTGCGCAGGCCCAGCGAGGTGGCGATCCAGATCTGACCGCGCCCGCTGGCGTCGATGCGCTCGAAGGCGAGCCCGGTGCCGCTGAGGTTGAAGCGCGGCCGGCGCTCGCGCAGGGCGGCCGTCGAGGTGAGGTTCTGGTTGGACTGTCCGTTGCTCGTGATCTGGAAGAGGTCGTCGTCCGTGGCCGAGCCGGCCGCGCTGTAGTAGAGGACCTCCTCGCCCGGCGACCAGTCCGCGCCGGAGACGTGCGCGTTGCCCGGCACCAGCTCGCCCTCCACCGCGCGGCTCAGGTCCACGATCCGCAGCGACTCCCCGTCCGCGGCCGTGATCTTGCCGTCGCCGTTGCTGTCCAGGAGCCGCCTCACGGCCTGGCGCGCGCGCGCCGGACCGGGGATGGCTTCGATGTAGTCGCAGCGGCGATCGGTGGTGTTGCAGAAGGTGAGCCGCGTGACCCCCGCCCCCGTCTCCTCCATCGCGAAGAGGTCGAGCCCACCGCCGGCCCGCGTGGCATAGGTGTTGGAGGTGAAGACGATCCGGGCCGTGGCCGGCGGCGGAGTCATCTGGTTCGCGTTCTCGAACGGGTTGGGGTACTGGCTGGAGCAGGAGGGGAGAACCACGATCAGGACGGCGGCGGCCGCCCACCCGCGCACGCCGGAGAGGGCCGGGAACGCGCGCACGAGAGGTGAGAGCATCGCTTTTCGGAGCCTATTCCCCGGCCGGAAGCCCGTCAAGCACATGCTATAGTCGAGTTTTATGTCACAACCGGAAGTCGTGATCGTGGGCGGCGCGCGCACGCCCATGGCCGAGTACGTCGGCGCGTTCAAGGACGTCTCCGCCATCGAGCTGGGCGCGCGCGCGGCCGCCGCCGCCCTGGAACGGGCGCGCGCGCAGCCGGGCTGGGTCGACCACGTGGTCATGGGCAACGCCCTGCAGACCTCGGGCGATGCGATCTACGGCGCCCGGCACGTCGGGCTCAAGGCGGGCATCCCCGTCGAGGTGCCCGCGCTGACCGTGAACCGTCTGTGCGGCTCGGGGATCCAGTCCGTGGTCTCGGCGGCGCAGATGATCCGACTGGGCGAATCGCGCCTCGCCCTCGCCGGCGGCATGGAGAACATGACGCAGGCCCCGCACGTCATCCGGGGCGCGCGCACCGGGCTGCGCCTGGGCGAGGGCAAGCTCGAGGACTCGCTCATGGTGGCGCTGCTCGACACGCACTGCGGCCTCTACATGGCCCAGACCTCCGACAACCTCGCGCGGCGCCACGCCATCTCCCGCGAGGACATGGACGCCTACGCGCTGCGCAGCCAGAAAGCGGCGGCGGCCGCCCGCGCGCGCGGGGTCTTCAAGGACGAGATCGTGCCCGTGGACGCGCCCCAGGGGCGCAAGACGATCCGGGTGGAGGAGGACGATCACCTCCGGCCGGACACCACCCTCGAGGGGCTGGCCGGCTTGAAGCCCTCGTTCGGCAAGGACGGCTTCGTCACCGCGGGCAACGCCAGCGGGATCGTGGACGGCGCGGCCGCCCTCGTGGTCGCCCACGAAGACGAGGCGCGGCGGCGGGGCCTCGAGCCGCTCGCGCGCGTCGTCTCCTGGGGGGTGGCGGGAGTGCCGCCGGAGATCATGGGCATCGGGCCCGTGCCCGCCTCGCGCAAGGCGCTGGAGGCGGCCTCGCTCTCGCTCAAGGACATGGACCTCGTGGAAGTGAACGAGGCCTTCGCCGGCCAGTACCTCGCGGTCGAGAAGGAGCTGGGCCTGGACCGCGAGCGCACCAACGTCAACGGTGGCGCGATCGCGCTCGGACATCCCCTGGCCGCGACGGGCACGCGCCTCCTTCTCACCCTCGTGCACGAGCTGCGCCGCCGCGGCGGCAGGTACGGCCTGGCCACCGCCTGCATCGGCGGCGGGCAGGGGATTGCCATGATCATCAAGAGAGAGGCGTAGTGGCGATCAAGGTCGTGGGGGTCGTCGGGTGTGGGTTGATGGGCTCCGGTATCGCGCAGGTATGCGCGGAGGCCGGGTACCAGGTCCTCGTGCGCGAGGTGGACGAGGGCTTCCTGAAAAAGGGCCTGGGCAACATCGAGCGTTTCCTGGCCAAGGGCGTGGAGAAGGGCAAGGTGACGCCCGAGCGCAAGGCGGAAGTCCTGGGCCGATTGAAGGGCACGACGGACCTCGGCCGCATGGGGGAGTGCGACCTCGTCATCGAGGTGGTCACGGAGAGCCTCGACGTCAAGCGCCAGGTCTTCCAGGCCCTGGACGCGGCCTGCCGGCCGGAAGCGATCTTCGCCTCCAACACGTCGTCGCTCTCCATCACGGAGATGGCGGCCACCACGAAGCGGCCCTCGCGCTTCGTCGGCCTGCACTTCTTCAACCCCGTGCCCCTCATGAAGCTGGTCGAGGTGGTGCGCTCGCCTCTCACCGATCCCGCCGTCTACGAAGAGGTCGCGGCCTTCGCGGCCAGCCTGGGCAAGACGCCGGTGCGCGCGTCCGACAAGACGGGCTTCGTGGTGAACCGCTTGCTCGTGCCCTACCTCCTGGACGCCATCCGCGCCCTCGAGGAAGGAGTCGGGTCCATCGTGGACATCGACGAGGGGATGCGCCTGGGCTGCGGGCATCCCATGGGACCGCTCACCCTGCTCGACTTCGTGGGCCTCGACACCACGTATTCGATCGCAAACATCATGTTCGACGAGTTCCGCGAGAAGCGCTTCGCCCCGCCGCCCCTCCTCAAGCGCATGGTGCAGGCCGGGCTCTATGGCCGGAAGACGGGCCGCGGGTTCTACGACTACGCGCAGGAGCCGCCGCGTCCGGTGGCGGGGCTGGTGTAGGCGATGGGCTATCAGAACCTCCTCTTCGAGACGCGCGACGGCATCGCCTTCGTCACCATCAATCGGCCGGACAAGCTCAACGCGCTGAGCGACCGCACGATCGAGGAGCTCGACGCCGCCTTCGCGGCCGTGGCCGCCGATTCCTCGACGCGCGGGGTCATCCTGACCGGGGCCGGCGAGAAGGCGTTCGTGGCGGGCGCGGACATCGCGGAGCTGGCCACCCAGAGTCCGGTGGACGGCAAGGAGCGCTCCATCCGCGGCCAGCGCGTGCTCGACCGCATCGAGCGGCTGGGCAAGCCCGTGATCGCGGCCGTCAACGGGTTCGCCCTCGGCGGCGGCTGCGAGCTGGCCATGGCCTGCCACGTCCGCATCGCGTCCGAGAACGCGAAGCTGGGCACGCCGGAGGTCAAGCTCGGCATCATGTGCGGCTACGCGGGCACCCAGCGCCTGCCGCGCCTGGTGGGCAAGGGACGCGCCCTCGAGATGCTGCTCACGGGCGAGATGGTGGACGCGGCGGAAGCGCTGCGCATCGGCCTCGTGAACCGGGTCGTCCCGCGCGAGAAGCTGCTGGCGGAAGCGGAAGGCCTGATGCGGAAGATGCTGGCCAACGGTCCCCTCTCCCTTCGCTTCACGATCGAAGCCGTGAACGACGGGCTCGAGATGGGGCTGGACGAGGCCCAGCACCAGGAGGCCACCCTCTTCGGCCTCATCTGCACGACCGAAGACATGAAGGAGGGCACAAAGGCCTTCCTCGAGAAGCGGCCGGCGCGGTTCCAGGGCAAGTGACCAAACAGTCCTCCGCCGCGCGCGCGGATGCGCGGGGGCTCCGCGTGATCCTGCTGCGCTCCACCTTCAACGCGGTCGTGGTGGACGGCCTCGTCCGCGGCGCCCAGGAGGCCCTGCGCGCCATGGGCGCGCGCGCGGCGGACGTGACGACGGTCGACGTGCCCGGGGCCTTCGAGCTCCCGGTGGCGGCCGCGGTGGCGGCCCGCTCCGGGCGCTGGGATGCCGTGGTGGCCCTGGGCGCGGTGATCCGCGGCGAGACCGACCATTACGAGCACATCGCGCGCGAGGCGGCGGCGGGGCTGGCCGCGGTCGCGCGCGAGACCTCCACCGCCGTCGGGTTCGGCGTCCTCACCGTGTCCGAGGAAGCGCACGCGCACGCGCGCGCCGCTCCCGGCCCCCAGAACAAGGGCGCGGAGGCCGCGCAGGCGGCGGTGGTCACGGCCCGGCTGCTGCAATCGCTGCGCGCGCGCCCGGCGCGGCGGCCCCGGGCCGCGGCCCGCTCCCGGCGCCCGGCCGTCCGCCGGGGCGGCAAGATCGTTTAGGTCTAAAGGACCCATGGGCAAACGGACCAAGGCACGCGAGTGCGCGCTGCAGATGCTCTACCAGTGGGACATCACGCGGGACCCCATGGACCGGGTGGCCGGGCTCTTCTGGCAGGTGCGGACGAGCACGGACGAGACGCGGGCCATGGCGGAGCGCCTGGCCCGGGGGGCCCAGGGCGACGTGGCCCGCCTGGACGAGGAGATCACCCGCGCCAGCCACAACTGGCGCTTCGACCGCATCGCCGCCATCGACAAGAACATCCTGCGCCTGGCCGTCTACGAGCTCCTGCGCGAGCCGGGGACGCCGTCGTCGGTCGTGATCGACGAGGCGGTGGAGCTGGCCAAGCGCTTCAGCGAAGTGGACTCGCCGCCCTTCGTCAACGGCGTGCTCGACGCGATCAAGGCGCGGGTGCGCGGGGAGCCGGCGGGGGAGGCGGGGGCGCGCCGCGGCCGGGCGCGGGCGAAGAAGGAGAAGGACAAGGCGCATGAGTGACGAGGACGGCGCGGGAGGGCAGCCGCCGGTCGAGGGCTGGCCGGCGGAGTCGGCGGAGCGCCGGGAGCGCGCGCGGGCCCTGCGCGGGCGCGGCATCAATCCCTATCCGAACCGCTACGAGCGCACGCACGGCCTGGCCGAGATCGTGGCCGCGCACGGCGAGCGCTCCCTGGAGGAGCTCGAGCGCCTCGCCCCGGCCGTGCGCATCGCCGGGCGCGTGATGACGCAGCGCGGCCACGGGAAGGCGTCGTTCCTGACTCTCTCCGACGGCGAAGGGCGCCTGCAGGTCTACGTCCGGCAGGACGACGTGGGGGAGGAGGCCTACTCCCTCCTCGAGCTCGTGGACCGCGGCGATTTCCTGGGCGTGGCGGGCAAGGTGATGCGCACGCGCAAGGGAGAGCTGAGCGTGCAGGCGCAGGAGCTCACCTTCCTGTCCAAGGCCCTGCTGCCTCCGCCCGAGAAGTGGCACGGGCTGGCCGACGTGGAGGCGCGCTATCGGCAGCGCTACCTCGACCTCATGGTGAATCCCGAGGTGCGCCGCACCTTCGTCGCCCGCAGCCAGATCGTGGCGGAGATCCGGCGCTTCATGGACGGCCGCGGATACGTCGAGGTCGAGACTCCGATGATGCAGCCCATCGCGGGGGGGGCGGTGGCGCGGCCCTTCGTCACCCACCACAACGCGCTCGACATCGATCTCTACCTGCGCATCGCGCCCGAGCTGTACCTGAAGCGCCTGGTGGTGGGAGGGCTGGAGAAGGTCTACGAGATCAACCGCAACTTCCGCAACGAGGGGATCTCGGCCATGCACAACCCCGAGTTCACCATGCTGGAGTTCTACACCGCCTACCACGACGTGGACGCGGCCATGGCCATCACCGAGGAGATCATCGCGGCCGCGGTCACGCGGGTGGCCGGGACCCGGCCCGTGGTCTTCAAGGAGCGCGAGGTCTCCTTCCGGCGCCCGTTCGCTCGCCTCACCATGAAGGCGGCGGTGCTGCGGGCGGCCACGGAGGCGGGGCTGGGCCTGGCCGCGGGCGACCTCGACGACCCCGCGCGTCTTCGGGCCTGGGCCGCCTCCGACGCGCTGCGCGGACGGCGCAACGCGAAGGGCGCGGCCCTGGGTCCGGAGCGCTACGCGGGCCTCTCCCACGGCAAGCTCGTCGCGCAGCTCTTCGAGGACCTGGCCGAGCACACCTACTGGGACCCGACCTTCATCACGGACTACCCGACCGAGGTCTCGCCCCTGTCGAAGGCACGGCCCAACGACCCCTCGACCACGGAGCGCTTCGAGCTCTACCTGGCGGGGATGGAAGTGGCCAACGGCTTCTCCGAGCTGAACGACCCGCTCGAGCAGCGCGACCGGTTCCTGCAGCAGCTCGGGGAGCGGGCGAAGGGGGACGACGAGGCCCACCAGATGGACGACGACTACGTCCGCGCCCTCGGCTACGGGATGCCTCCCGCGGGCGGCGTCGGCGTCGGGATCGACCGCCTGACCATGGTCCTCACGGACTCGCCGTCGATCCGCGACGTGATTTTGTTCCCGCACATGCGGCCGGAGAGCGGCCGCTAACTCCATGCCCTTCGAGCTCCGCATCGCGCTGCGCTACCTGACCGCGCGCCGGAAGCAGGCCTTCATCTCGGTGATCTCCGCCATCTCCGTCCTGGGCGTGGTGGTCGGCGTGATGGCCCTGATGGTGGCGCTGGGGCTCATGACCGGCCTGCAGCGCGAGATCCGGTCCAAGATCCTGGGCGCCACCGCGCACATCAGCATCTTCCGCATCGGCAACGAGCCCCTGGACAACTACCGCGAGGTGGTGAAGAAGGTGCGCACGGTGCCCCACGTGCTGGGCGCGGCCCCGACCGTCTACGGCAAGGGCCTCATGATCACCGCCGGGGGTTCCGCGGTGGCGACCCTCAAGGGCGTGATCCCCGCGGAGGAGCGTACGGTCACCGACCTGGCCGCTCAGGTCGAGGAAGGACAGTTCGACGCGCTGGCCCAGGTGGCGGAGGGCAGCCTGCCGCCGGTGCTCCTCGGCCGCGACCTCGCCAGCACGCTCGGGGTCGGGGTCGGCGACGTCGTCTCCGTCACCACACCCAACGGGCGCCTATCCCCCTACGGCATGGTGCCGAGCGTGAAGAAGTTCCGCGTCGCGGGGACCGTCCACAGCGGCCTCTACGAGTTCGATGCGCAGTGGGCCTACATCCCCCTCGCCGTGGCCCAGCGCCTCTTCACCGAAGGCAGCGACAGCGCGTCCCTGGTGGAGGTGCGCATCGACGACATCTACGCCGTGCGCGAGGTCGCCCCGCGCATCGTGGCCGCCGTGGGAGAGGGCTACCTCCCGACCGACTGGATCATGATGAACCAGAGCCTCTTCTCCGCCCTCTGGCTGGAGAAGGTGGCCATCGGCATCACCATCGGCCTCATCGTGATGGTGGCGGCGCTCAACATCGTGGCCACGCTCATCCTGCTCGTCATGGAGAAGCACAAGGACATCGCGATCCTCGTGTCGATGGGGGCCTCGCGGGGCGCCATCACCCGCATCTTCATGCTGCAGGGGACGGTGATCGGCGCGGCCGGCACCTTCACGGGCGCGGTTCTGGGCTGGGGCCTGTGCCGGATCCTGGACTACTACAAGCTGATCCGCGTCCCGGTAGACGTCTATCAGATCTCGTACGTGCCGTTCACCCTCCTGCCCCTGGACGCGGCGACGGTGATCGTGGGCGCGGTCCTGATCTGCTTCCTGGCCACCATCCATCCCGCGCGGGGAGCCTCCCGGCTGGACCCCGCGGAAGCGCTGCGGTACGAGTAGATGGCTTCCGTCGACCCCCTCATCGCCGCCCTCGACGTGGTCAAGGGCTATCGCACCGCCGCCGGCTACGTGCCAGTGCTGGCGGGCTGCAATCTCACCGTCGCGCCGCGGGAGATGGTCGCGATCGTGGGCGCGTCCGGAGTGGGGAAGTCGACCCTCCTCCACGTCCTCGGGAGCCTGGACCGTCCGGAGAGCGGCCGGGTCGTGGTCGCGGGCCAGGACGTGTTCGCGCTCGACGAGGACCACCTGCGGGAGTTCCGGAACCGGACCCTGGGGTTCGTCTTCCAGTTCCACCACCTCCTGCCCGAGTTCTCGGCCCTCGAGAACGTGATGATGCCGATGCTGATCGCGCGGCGTCCCCTCGCCGAGGCGCGCGAGAAGGCCAGGGCCCTCCTCGAGGACCTGGGGCTGGGCCACCGCGCGGAGCACCGCCCCGGGGCCATGTCCGGCGGCGAGCAGCAGCGGGTGGCGGTGGCCCGGGCCCTCGTCCAGTCCCCCCGGGCCCTCCTCGGAGACGAGCCGAGCGGAAACCTCGACCAGGAGACGGGGGAGAGACTCCACGGCCTCCTCCGTCGTCTCAACCAGGAAAAGGGGATCACGGTTGTCGTCGTCACCCACAACGAACGCCTCGCCGCCGCCTGCGACCGTGTCCTGCGCCTCGAAGGCGGCCGCCTGCACGACCTCGCGCCGGGCCAACACAAGGTTTCACCTTGAGGGGCGGGCATTTGGCGGGGTGGGGTCAGGGGCGTTTTGGGCTAGAATCGGTGGGTTAAGGGGGAGGGTCCCAAGGTCGATGTTCGAACGGTACACGGAGCGGGCCCGGCGCGTCATCTTCTTCGCCCGCTACGAAGCCAGCCAGCTCGGGTCCAACTCCATCGAGACCGAGCACCTCCTCCTGGGCCTGATCCGGGAGGGGAAGGGGCTGACGTCGCGGATCTTCTCCAAGAGCCACCTCTCGATGGAGTCGATCCGCAAGGAGATCGAGGGCCGCGCCCTCTATCGGGACAAGGTCTCGACCTCCGTGGATATCCCGCTCTCCCCCGAAAGCAAGCGCGTCCTGAGCTTCGCGGCCGAAGAAGCGGAGCGGATGCTTCACAACTACATCGGCACCGAGCACGTCCTGCTCGGCCTGATGCGGGAGGAGAAGAGCGTCGCCAACGGCATCCTCTCCGAGAAGGGGATGCGCCTCAGCGCGGTGCGCGAGGAGATCGTCCAGCTCCTCAACGAGAAGGCCAACGTCGGCAAGGCCAAGGAGACGCCGCTCCTCAGCGAGTTCTCGCGTGACCTCACGGAAGCGGCCGCGCGCGGGGCCCTCGATCCCCTGGTCGGGCGCGAGGAGGAGCTGGCCCGCATCATCCAGGTCCTCTGCCGTCGCACGCGCAACAACCCCGTGCTGATTGGCGAGCCCGGCGTCGGCAAGACCGCGCTGGTCGAAGGGCTGGCCAACAAGATCGTCCAGGGCGACGTTCCGATCTATCTAGCCGAGAAGCGCATCCTCGCCCTCGACATCTCGCTGATCGTGGCCGGGACGAAGTACCGCGGGCAGTTCGAGGAGCGGTTGAAGACGATCATGCGTGAGCTCACCGAGAGCCACAACATCATCATCTTCATCGACGAGCTCCACACGCTGGTGGGCGCGGGCTCGGCGGAAGGGTCGCTCGACGCCGCCAACATCCTGAAGCCGGCGCTCTCACGCGGCGAGATCCAGTGCATCGGCGCCACCACCCCCGCCGAATACCGCAAGTACATCGAGAAGGACCGCTCGCTGGAGCGGCGCTTCCAGGCGGTCAAGGTGGCGAGCCCGACGGAGGAGGAGACGATCCAGATCCTCCGCGGGATCAAGGACCGCTACGAGAAGTTCCACCACGTCTCCTACCGCGACGAAGCGCTGGAAGCCGCGGTCTACCAGTCCAGCCGCTACATCACCGACCGCTTCCTCCCCGACAAGGCCATCGACCTCCTGGACGAGGCGGGCAGCCGCGTGAAGCTGCGCGACGCCGCCGCCCTGGAGGAGACGCCGGAGTTCTCGCGCAAGATCCGGGTGGTCGTGGACCGCGCGGACCCCTCCGACCGCACGACGTTCTTCCGCGACGAGGAGGTGGCCCAGCGCGAGAACCTGCACATCGTCCGCGAGCACTGGGACATGGGCGGCTCG
>Ga0209382_10005715_pt1 | contig 16137 bp, 17 predicted proteins | sample SoiMetdeltSBSDD5_FD_187599 | JGI IMG/M metagenome (GOLD analysis project Ga0209382, IMG submission 187599) | Bulk soil microbial communities from a Populus tree surrounding site in Tennessee, USA - Soil MetaG P. deltoides SBSDD5 (SPAdes) (version 2) | ecosystem: Environmental > Terrestrial >...
CCGGTCTCCCGGGCGGCCGCGAAGGCTTCGTCGCCCCAGGGGTACCAGTCGACGGGGTTGTCGGCGTGCTGGCGCAGGTACGGACTGGACTCGCTCGCCAGGCGGTTCATGCGACCCACCCTACGGAGGTGACCAGGCATTAGTTTCCGGCGCCATGGAGATCAGCCTGGAGGGGAAGGTGGCCCTGGTGACCGGCGGATCGCGGGGGATCGGGCGGGCCATCGCCCGCACCTTCGCGGCGGCGGGAGCGGCCGTGATGGTGTCGTCGCGGAAGCAGGACGCGCTGGACTCCGTGGTCGACGAGATCGTCGGGGCCGGCGGCGAGGCAGGGGCCTTCGCGGCGCATGCCGGCGATCCCGACCAGATCGCGGCCTGCGTGGCCGCCACCGTCGAACGGTGGGACCGGGTGGACGTGCTGGTCAACAACGCGGCGACCAACCCCTACATGGGCCCGGTCCTCGACATCGACCTCCCGCGCTTCGACAAGACCTGGGAGGTCAACTACCGCGGCCCCGTGGTCTGGGCTCAGGAGGTGTGGCGGGCGTCCATGCGGGACCACGGCGGGTCGGTCATCAACATGTCCTCGACCGGCGGGCTCGCGGTCGCGCCGTTCATCGGGCACTACGACGTGACGAAGGCCGCGCTCATCCACCTGACCCGCACCCTGGCTGTCGAGCTGGCGCCGAGCGTCCGGGTCAACGCCATCGCGCCCGGGCTGGTGAAGACGGACTTCGCCCGGGCCCTGTGGGAGCCCGACGAGGCAGCGGCGGCCAGGCTGATGCCCCTGGGCCGGCTGGGTGAGCCCGAGGATATCGCCAACGCCGCGCTGTTCCTGGCCAGCGACCTGGCGTCCTGGATCACCGGCCACACCCTGGTGGTGGACGGCGGGTCACTGCTGCGCGGCGCCGTCCACTGACCGGCGGACCAGCTTCCCCAGCGCCGTGCGGGGCAGGGCGTCGGTCAGCTCGAGGTCGCGTGGCGCCGCCCACGGGGGCAGGGTCTGCTTCACCCAGTCGCGCAGCTCGTCGAGGCCGGGCGGCTTGGCCCGGTCGGCGGGCACCACGGCGGCCACCACGCGCTGGCCCCAGGTGGGGTCAGGGCGCCCGGAGACCAGCGCCGCCGCGACCCGGGGATGGCGGGCCAGCGCCTGCTCGACCCGTACGGGCCAGACCTTCTCGCCGCCGGTGACGATCAGGTCGCCCATCCGGCCGTCGACCTGGAGGCGGCGGCGCACGGGGTCCCACACGCCGCCGTCGCCGGTCGGGAACCAGCCGGCGCCGTCCCTGGGGTCGGTGCCGTCCCGGTAGGCCCGGAGCAGCATCGGTCCCCGGAGCTGGATCTCGTCTTCCACCACCCGGACGTCCACGCCGTCCAGCGGGTGCCCGTCGTAGACCACCCCACTGCCGGTCTCGGTCATCCCGTAGGTGGCCACGGCATTGGCGGGAAGGTCGGGCGGCATCGTCGATCCCCCCAGGAGGAGCACCCGCCAGGCGGCCGGATCGACCCGGTCGAGCTGGGCCGCCACCAGCGCGACCAGGGTGCAGCCCGCGCGGGCGGCGGCCGCCAGGGCGGCAGCGTCGCCCCGGTCGGCGACCGTGAACGGCGTGCCCGTGTGCAGCGCGCGGGTGACGACGCCCAGGCCACCGACGTGGGCCAGCGGCAGGCAGGCCAGCCAGCGGTCCCGGGCCGGGTCGACGGCCAGCCGCCGGCTGGTCGCCACCGCGGACGCGGCGACCGCCCCGTGGGTCAGCACCACGGCCTTCGCCGCCCCGGTGGTGCCGCTGGTGGCGACGACCAGGGCGTCGCCCTCCTCCACCGGCTCGTCGGGCCGGGCTGCGGCCAGGACCTCGGCCCGCGCGGGACCCGGGAGCCGGGGATCGAGGGGGAGCACGGCGTCGCCGTCGTCCCAGGCCCGGCGGAGGCCGTCGACGAAGGCCTGGTCGCCCCGGGCCTCGAGGACCACCAACCGGTTCACGGGCGCGCAGGCTACCGGTGGCTGCCTGGTCGGCAGCCCACCAGGACGTTGCGTAGTGTGTCCCGGTCGTGAGTGGGCAAGTAGCGAGCGCACCCAGCGGTGTCGGTCTCTGGGTCGCGGGGGCCCGTCCCCGCACGCTCCCCGCGGCCGTGGTCCCGGTGGTGGTCGGCACGGCCTGCGCCACCGGGCGGACCGACATCATCGCCTGGCGGGCGGCCGCCGCGATGGTGGTGGCCTTGGCCCTCCAGGTCGGCACCAACTACGCCAACGACTACAGCGACGGCGTGCGGGGCACCGACAGCGGCGGCCGCCGGGTCGGCCCGCTGCGGCTGGTCGGTTCGGGCCTCGTGCCGCCCCGGGCGGTGAAGCGGGCGGCGTTCGAGGCCTTCGCCGTCGCCGCCGTGGCCGGGCTGGCGCTCGCGATCGCCGTCGGCTGGGAGCTGGTGCTGGTCGGCGCCCTCGCCATCGCCGCCGGGTGGTTCTACACCGGCGGACCGCGCCCCTACGGCTACTTCGGGCTGGGGGAGCTGTTCGTGTTCGTGTTCTTCGGCGTGGTCGCCACCGCAGGCTCCGCGTACATCCAGGAGGAGCAGCTGTCCGGCCTGGCCCTGGGGGCGAGCATCCCGGTCGGCTTCCTGGTGACCGCGCTCCTGGTGGTCAACAACCTGCGCGACATCCCCGGCGACACGGCCTCCGGCAAGCGGACCCTCGCCGTCCGCCTGGGGGACATCCGCACCCGCTGGCTGTACGTCGCCCTGGTGGGGGGCGCGGCGGTTGCCGTGCCGCTGGTGGCGGCCATCGGCGACCGGGCCGCGGCCACGCTGGCCTTCCTGGCCATGCCGCTGAGCCTGCGGCCGCTGTCGGCGGTGATCCGCGGCGACCGTGGGGTGGCGCTGATCCCGGTGCTGGCCGACACCGGGCGGCTGCACCTGTGGTTCGGTCTCCTCCTGGCCCTCGGGCTCTGGATCTCCGGCTGAGGATCTCGGCCGACCGCGCGCCCACGGGGAGGCGCGGGCCTCAGGGGAGGCGCAGCAACCAGGGGAGCAGGTGGTCGAGGAAGGCGTCGGGCTGCTCCAGGTGCGCGGCGTGGCCGGCCCCCGGGACCAGCGCGACGGCCGCGTTGGTGCCGATGCCCGCCGCGATCCGCTGCGCCAGCTCGGCGTAGCGCTGGTCCTTGGTCCCGGCCATCACCAGCACGGGCATCGGCAGCCGTTCCAGGTCCTTCCACCGGGGTACCTGCGAGCCGGTGCCCGCCAGCTCCAGGCTGCTGGCCAGGCCCTCGGCGGTGTTGCGCCGGCGCTCGTCCGCGAAGTGGGCCCAAGGCGGGAGCCCGGCGAACAGCGGCTGGGCGAGCCACTCGGACAGGAAGGCGTCGACACCGCCGTTGCGCAAGCGCCGGGAGAGGAGCAGGTCCCGCTGCCGCCGGCTGGCGCGCTCGTCGTCGTCCTCGATCCCGGCCGTCCCGCCCACCAGGACCAGGCCCTGGACGGCCTCGCCGTGGTCCAGGGCCGCGTGCAGGGCCATCCGGGCGCCCATGGAGTAGCCGAGGTACACCGCCGGCCCACCGGCTTCGGCCGCCAGGCGGCCGGTCTCGGTCAGGTCGGCCCGGACGGCCGACGATCCACCGTGGCCGGGAGCGTCGAGTCGCACGACCCCGTGGTCGCGGGCGAGGACCTCGCCGACCGGTCCCCAGCACCGGCCGGTCTGGGTGAAGCCATGGAGCAGCACCAGTCGCCTCGACCCGGCCCCGTCGCCGTCTTGTTCGCCGTGGAGCCTCACGGCCGGGAATGCTACGGAGGTGAACCCGGATCGCCGGCCCGAGGACCTCCAGGCCACCTTCGCCGCCACCCTCGTCGACGAATGGGCCCGCTGCGGCGTCATCGACGCCGTCGTGTGCCCCGGATCGCGCTCGACGCCGCTCGCGCTGGCCCTGGCCGACGACCCCCGGGTCCGGGTGCACGTCCACCAGGACGAGCGCTCGGGCGGCTTCCTGGCCCTGGGTCGCGCCCGGGCCTCGGGGCGGGCTGTCGTGGTCCTCACCACCAGCGGGACGGCGGCGGTCGAGCTCCACCCGGCGGTGACCGAAGCCCACCACGCAGGTGTGCCGCTGCTGGTGTGCACGGCCGACCGGCCGCCCGAGCTACAGGACGTCGGCGCGCCGCAGACCGTGGACCAGCGGGACCTCTACGGCCGGGCCGTCCGGTGGTTCGGCGATCCCGGTGTGGCCGACGCGGGCGCCGCATCCCACTGGCGGGCCTTCGCCGCCCGGGCCTGGGCCGCCACAGGGGCCGCGGGCGGTTCCCGTCCCGGCCCGGTGCACCTCAACCTGCCGTTCCGCGAGCCGTTGGTGGGGCGACCGGGCCCGCTGCCCCCCGCTCGGGAGGACGGCGGTCCGTGGACCCGGGCCGTCGTACCGGCCGGCCAGTCGGCCGCCGCGGACGGGCCGCCGCCGGGCGCCCCTGCGCTCACCCTCGCCGATCTACGGGGCCGGAGCCGGAAGGGCCTGATCCTGGCCGGCCATCCGGGGCCCGCCGCCGAGGACCTGGAGGTCGTGGCCGAGGCCCTGGGCTGGCCGGTGGTGGCCGAGCCGCAGTCCTCGGTCTGGGGGCCGAGCGCGCTCGCCGTGCCCCACCTCGACGCCGTCCTGCGGTCCGAACGGGCACGGACGGCGCTGCGGCCCGGGATCATCCTCCGGCTCGGCGCCCCGCCGGCGTCACGGGTGGTCAACGAGTGGTGCGCGGCCAGCGGCGCCGAGGAGATCGTGGTGCCGGGGCCGGCGTGGTCGGATCCGGCGGCGACGGCGGCGCTGATGGTCCACGGCAGCCCCACGGCAGTCGTTGCGGCGCTGGCCCGGGAGGCCCGGGAACCGCAGGCCGGCGGGACCGACCCGGCCCCAGGGGGGCCGACCGGAGCGGAGCGGGCGTGGCTCGACCGGTGGCAGCGGGCCTCGCGCGCGGCCGTCGCGGCGCTGCATGATGCCCTCGCCGCCCTACCCCCGGAGCCCAACGAGCCGGCCGTCGCCCGGGACACCGTCGCCGGTCTGCCCGACGGCGCGTGGCTGGTGGTGTCGTCGTCCATGCCGATCCGGGACGTCGAGCGCTACGCGACCCCCCGCCGAGGCGTGCGGGTGGTGGCCAACCGGGGGGCGAACGGCATCGACGGCGTCGTGTCCACGGCCGTCGGGGTCGCGCTGGAGGGGCGGCCGACCGGGTTGCTCATCGGCGACCTGGCCTTCGTGCACGACAGCAACGGGCTGCTGGGCGCCGGCCGCCGTGGCGTGGACCTGGTGTGCGTCGTGGTCGACAACGACGGCGGCGGGATCTTCTCCTTCCTGCCCCAGGCCCGGTCGCTGGCCCCGGACCGCTTCGAGACCCTGTTCGGTACCCCGCACGGCCTCGATCTGGTCGGCCTGGCGCAGGCCTACGGCGTGCCTGCCCGGGCGGTCGACGGCGACCTCGCCAAGGCCGTCGCGGCGGCCGCCGAGGAAGGTGGCGTCCAGGTCCTCGTGGTGCGGACGGACCGGGCCGCCAACGTCGAGGCCCATCAGGTCATCGACGCCGCGGTCGCGGCCGCCGTCGACGAGGCCCTGGCGTCGCTCGGTTCGGACTAAGCCGAGCGACGCCAGGGCCCTCGGTCGAGGCCCTAGATCGAGCCGTTCAGCCCGCGCGGTTGCGCCGGATGCGGGCCGTCGCCACCAGGGCGCCGCCGGCGGCCAGCAGGCCGGCTCCCACCGCCACCATCGGGGCGGTGTTGCTACCGGTGTTCGGCAGCCCGCCACCCGGTGACGTCGTGCTGGTGGTCGGCGCCATCGTGGTCGACGTGGTCGACTCCGAGGTCGACGTGGTCGGAGCCTCGGTCGTGCTGGTGGTCGGCGCCTCGGTGGTCGACGTGGTCGTCGCCTCGGTGGTGGTGGTCGTCTCCTCCGATGTGGTGGTCGTCTCGTGACCGTGGTGGCCACCGCAGCCGAAGCCGAGGGTCTGGATCGACTCGTCGGGCGCCGGCAGCTCCTGGTCCTCCTGGACGCCCTCCGGGTACTCGTAGACCAGGCAACCCTCGTCGGACTCGATGTAGAGGGTGTCGACCGGCGCGTTCGAGTCGAAGCTCAGGAACGCGTTCCCGTCGTGCCTGGTGATGTCGATGTCGAACTGGTAACCGGTCGCGTGGTCCTGGTAGCTGCCGTCGTCCGGTACCTGGTCGCCCGTATCGGAGTCGACCCGGAACTCTCGCTGGTCGCCCAGAGCGTCGGTGCAGTCGTGGCTGTCGTCCAGGAAGTGCGAATCGGGCTCGCCCTCGTGCCCGCCGGTCGCCCCCGCAGAGCCGGAGAGACCCCCGACCACCACGACCGAACCAAGGCCCATCGCTGCCAGTCCCACGAACGCGCGAGATCGCCCGCGCATGAAGAGATAACCCATGCCTGCCTCTTGCCTGTCGGGGGGACCTCCGGTCCCCGGCTCATCGTCATCGACGAGCTACAACCACCCGATTCCGGAGGCTCACCTTCTGCCCTCATGCTCCCCAGGGGGTCAGCCAGGCGCAGCTCGGACGTGATCCTGTCACCACCGGCCGCCTGGTGCAAGCACCACGTCTGACCAGGTATGACGCGCCTGTCCGGCTCAGGGTCGGACGATGGCGGAGAGCAGCGCCTGGAGCTTGGCCCGGGTTTCGGCCAGCTCGGCCTCGGGATCGCTGTCGGCGACGATCCCGTTGCCGGCGAAGACCCGGGCCGACGTCCCGTCGATCTCGGCGCAGCGGACGGCCACGGCCCAGGTCCCGTTGCCCTGGCCATCGGTCCAGCCCACGGTGCCGGCGTAGCGGCCGCGCTCGAAGCCCTCGTGCTCGACGATCCACCGGATGGCTTCGGCCCGGGGCCAGCCCGCTACGGCCGGGGTCGGGTGGAGTGCGGCCACCAGCTCCAGCACCGAGGGCGCCGGACGGGACAGGCGCCCCTCGACCAATGTCGCCAGGTGCTGCACGTTGGCCACGGCGACCACCGACGGCTCGGCCTCGTAGTCGAGGTACGAGCACCAGTCGAGCAGCGTGTCGTGGACCATGTCGATGGTGATCTGGTGCTCCTCCCGGTCCTTGGTGGAGGCGAGGAGCGACGCGGCCAGCCGCTGGTCGGTGGTGGGGTCGCCACCGCGGGGCGCGGTGCCGGCCATGGGATGGGAGCGGACCATGTCCCCCGCCCGGGCCACCAGCAGCTCGGGGCTCGCGCCGATCAGACCCCCCACCGAGACCAGGTGGCAGCCCGGGTACATGGCCCGCAGGCGTCCGAGGACGGCGGCGCGGTCGATCGGCGCGTCGGTGGTGACCCGGACCTCTCGGGCCAGGACCACCTTCACGAACTCGTCGGTCTCGGTCCGCATCGGCATGCCCGGTGGCACGTGCACCAGGACCTTGGTTGCCCGCGCCACGAGGTCCCGCCACTCCTCGGGGGGCAGGATCGACTGGACCGTGTAGCGGCACGGCTCGGGGCCGCGCCGAGCGGCATCGCCGACCAGCGCCTCGGGGTCGATGTCACCAGGCGGATGGCGGTCGTCGTCGGTGACGGTGGTGATCCAGCGGGTGCCGTCCTCCGACCGGCCGACGATCAGCTCCGGCACCACCAGCTCGCCCCCCGCCCCGGGGACGAAGGGCAGCGCCCCGAAGGCGACGGCGCCACAGCCGGGTCGGCCGACGGCGTCGTCGACCTCGATGGCCGCCAGCTCCGCTGCGGCGGCCAGCGCGGCGGCGCCTGGATCGCCCGCGGGCCAGGGGATGCGCAGCGCCTCGCCCCGCCCCGCCAGCCCGGACCGCCCCCGTTCGAACAGCACGCCGTCGGGCCCGGCCACCGCGAGGAGGTCTACCTCGCGGTCGAGGTGCCGGGTGCGGGCCCGCAACGTCACGACCCGGCTCCGCTCGGTCCGCCGCGGCCGGTGTCGCCGTCGTCGCCGGCGTCATCCTCTGCGTCCCGCCGGGTCGCCGTGAGGAGCTGGGCGATCCCGCCCGAGAGCGTGCACCGCCGGACGGCGGTGAAGCCCGCCGCCGCGATCATCGCCAGCAGGTCGTCGGTGGCGGGCAGGTAGGCGACGCTCCGGGGCAGGTAGCGGTAGGCGGCGGGATCGGAGAGCAACCCGCCGATGATCGGCACCACCCGGCCGAAGTAGACCTGGTGCCCCCAGCGCAGCACCGGGTTCCGGGGCGTGGCGACCTCCAGCAGCGCGATGCGGCCGCCCGGCCGGACCACCCGGGCCAGCTCCCCGAAGAACGGCGCCAGCGCCACCAGGTTGCGGAGGGCGAAGCCGCAGGTCACGCCAGCCGCGGCGCCGTCCGGGAGCGGGAGGGCCAGGGCATCGGCCTGGGCCAGCGGCGCCTCGGTGCGGGCCGCGGCCAGCATCCCGAAGGACAGGTCGATCCCCACCGGAGCCAGCCCCGCCGCCTGGAGCTCACGGCACAGGTCGCCGGTGCCGCAGGCCAGGTCGAGCACCACCGCTCCCGCCGGCAGGTCCAGGGCGGCGACCGTTCGCCGGCGCCATCCGACGTCCATGCGGAAGGTCATGACCCGGTTGACGACGTCGTACCGGGGGGCGATGGCGTCGAACATCGCCCGTACCGCACGCACCTTCTCGGCGCCTTCAGGCAGCGTGCTCGGCGCCGCGTTCCGGGCCATGCACGACGATGCTAGGGACAGCGATCAGAAGGAACGAGTTGGCGGCGCCTACGCTCCTGGTGTGCAACGAGCGCACTTCCGCATCCTCGGCGTCCCCGTGAGGGTCGAGCCGTTCTTCCTCATCGTCGCCGTAGCTCTGGGATTCCGCCTCGAACCGGTGTGGATGGTGTTCGCCTGGGTCCCCGTCGTCTTCGTGTCGGTGCTGGTCCACGAGCTGGGCCACGCCTTCATGTTCCGCGTGTTCGGGCAGCGGTCGGCGATCGTGCTCCACGGCTGGGGCGGGTTCACGCTTCCTGTGGGCGGGGGTCGGCGGGTCATGAGCAAGGGCCGGTCGATCGCCGTCAGCGTCGCTGGCTCCGCGGCGCAGATCCTGTTGCTCGGGATCCCGGCCCAGCTCGCCTGGAAGAGCGACTGGGGCCAGCAGCAGCTGTTCAACTGGGCCATCGACGGTGCGGGCGACTGGGAGTTCAACTGGGTGTGGGTCCTGCGCTGGTTGGCCTTCGCCAGCCTGACGTGGGGCTTCATCAACCTGCTGCCGATCCGGCCCCTCGACGGTGGCCACGTCGCCGAGACGCTGGTGGGGTTCGAGACGGCCTGCAAGCTGTCCATCGGGTTCGCCGCGGTGGCTGCCATCTACTTCGTGGCGGCCTGGGATTCCCTGTTCGGCGCCATCTGGATGGGCCTGTTCGCCTTCATGAACTACCGCGACCTCCAGGCGGGTCGGAACGAGAACTTCGACGTCGACGCGCCCGAGGGCCCGCCCGGCGGGGGCGGGGGAGGGACCGGCACCCGCCGGGGTGGTCGTCGGCGCAGCGGCCACTTGCGACCCGTGCCTACGACCAGCGAGCTCGCGGCGGAGCTCGGGACACCACGCGACGCAGCGGAGATCGAGGCCCGGGCGTGGAACGCCTTGCGAGCCGGCGACGCCGATCGAGCCGCGGCTGTGCTGCGGCAGGCGGGCGGCGCCGCGCCCAGTGGCTTCGTCCAGGCCAGCGTGGCCCTGGCCCAGGGACACTCGGCCCTGGCCGTCGATCTGTTCGAGGTGGCCTACCTGGCCGAGCCCTCGGGGCCGCCGAACCTGGTCCCCGCGACCCTCCTGGCCGAGCAGGAAGCCGCAGTGCCCCTGGCTCGGGCGCTCGTCGCCGCCGGGCCCAAGGGCGTGGAGGCCGCGGGCAGCCTCCAGACCCACCTGCACTACGCCGAGCGCTTCCATGCGGCGGCGGAGGTCGGCGAGCAGGTCTTCGCGTCGGGGCCGTCCAGCCCGGCCCAGACGGCGTTCGAGGTGGCGTGCTCCTGGGCCCGGGCGGACCGTCCCCAGGAGGGCCTGCGCTGGGTCGAGGCCGCCGTGGATGCGGGCTTCAAGGCCCCGGGCCTGTTGGACAGCGAGCCCGACCTCGCACCCGTGCGCGCTCTCCCCGGCTGGACCGCGGTCCGCTCCCGGCTGAGCGCCTAGGCGCCGCGGCTCACGGCTGCCGGGCCGGTCCCGCCAGCGCGTTGGCCATCTGCAGCAGCACCCAGTACGTCCGCTCCAGCTCGAAGGCGGCCCACATGGTCGCCTGCTCCTCGGCCAGCGAGTGGAGGCACATGCCCCCACCCTGGATGTGGACGTACTTGTGGGCCGCCAGATGGGCGGCGCCCGCCGCGCCCCTGGATGGGAGCTCGCGCCTATTCGGCGCTCATTCGTAGTAGCGGAAGACGTTCTCCGCGACGCAGGCCGGCTTGTCGGCGCCGTCGCACTCGTAGGTGAACCGCATGGTGACCTGCACCCCGCCCTGGACGTCGGTCACCTCGAGCAGCTCGATCCCCACCCGCAGCTTCGAGCCCACCGGGACCGGCGACGGGAAGCGGATCTTGTTGGCGCCGTAGTTGACGCCCATCCGGACGCCCTCCACCCGGACCACCTGGGGGGCGAGCAGCGGTCCCAGCGACAGCGTCAGGTAGCCGTGCGCGATCGGACCACCGAAGGGGCTCTCCCGCTTGGCCCGCTCGACGTCGACGTGGATCCACTGGTGGTCGCCGGTCGCGTCGGCGAACTGGTTGACCCGGTCCTGGCCGATCTCCAGGTAGTCGCTGTATCCGAGGTGCTGGCCCACGAGTTCCCGCAGCCCGCCGATTCCCTGCACGATGGTTGCCATGCAGGCGATCATGGCCCACTGGGTGGAACAAGTTCTAGTCGTCGGGCGACGGCGAGGCCACGCGCAGTGACCGACGACCAGCTCTGTGGCGTGGTCCTCGCGGCGGGCGAAGGGCGTCGGCTCCATCCCCTCACGCTGGTCCGCCCGAAGCCCCTGTGCCCGGTCGACAACGTGCCGCTCCTCGACCACGCCCTGGCACGGGTGGCCGCCGTCACCAGCGACATCGCGGTCAACGTGCACTTCGGCCGGGAGGCCATCGAGCACCACCTCGGCGGCCAGCCGATCCACGTGTCGGTCGAGGATCCCGTGCTCCTGGGCACCGCCGGAGCGCTCGGCCAGCTCCGGCCCTGGATCGCCGGCCGGCCGGTCGCGGTGGTGAACGCCGACACCTGGTGCCCGGGATCCTCACTGGCGGCGGCCAGCGCGACCTGGGATCACGAGCGGGTGCGGCTGCTGGTCGTGGGCGAGGACCGCCTGCGGCCGACCAGCCGGGTCGCGGGCGCCCTGCTCCCCTGGACGGAGGTGGCGGCGCTGGAGCCCGAGCCGTCGGGGCTGTACGAGGCGTCGTGGGCCCGGCTGGCGGCCGAGGACCGCCTCGACGTCCGGCGCTGGGACGGGCCGTGGGCCGACTGCGGCACACCGGCCAGCTACCTGGCGGCGAACCTCGCCGCGAGCGGCGGTGCATCGGTGATCGGCAAGGACGCGGTGGTCGCGGGGGTCGTGGAGCGCTCGGTCGTCTGGCCCGGGGCCGAGGTGGCCGCCGGGGAGCACCTGGTGGATGCCATCCGGGCTACGGCCCGCGTCACCGTCCTCGTCCGCTGACGGTCCCGACCCTCGTCCCCGCCGGCGGGGACCGCAGCTCGACCCGGGCCGCCGGCTGGCCGGACGCGGCGAGTTGGCCGCAGGCGGCGTCGATCTCGGTGCCGCGGTTCTGGCGGACGGTGGCGTTGACCCCGGCGTCGGTCAGCCAGGTCCGGAACCGGCGGACCCCGTCCCGGGGCGTCCCCCGCGTCGGCCACCCGGGCGTCGGGTTGAGGGGGATGAGGTTGACGTGGGCCGGCAGCGGCAGCGACCGGGCCAGGTCCGCCAGCTCCGCGGCATCCGCGCGGCGGTCGTTGGTGCCGTCGATCAGCGCCCACTCGAAGCTGAGCCGCCGGCCCTTGGCCCGCAGGTAGTCGGCGCAGGCCGCCATCAGCGTGGCCAACGGGTAGCGGCGGTTGATCGGGACCAGCTCGTCCCGCAGGGCGTCGTTGGCCGCATGCAACGACACGGCCAGGTTGACCGGGAGCTCGGCGGCGGTCAGCCGGCGGATGCCGGGCACGATCCCCACCGTCGACAGCGTCAGGTGCCGGGCCGAGATCCGGAGCGCTCCGTGGATCCGCTCGACGGCCGGCCACACCTGGTCGTAGTTGGCCAGCGGCTCGCCCATGCCCATGAACACCACGTTGCCCAGGCGCCGACCGTCGCTGCGGGCCCGGCGGGCGGCGGCGACCACCTGCTCGACGATCTCCCCGGTCGACAGGTGGCGGGTGAACCCGGCCTGCCCGGTGGCGCAGAAGCCGCAGGCCATCGCGCAGCCCGCCTGGGTGGAGACGCAGACCGTCGAGCGGTCGCGATAGTGCATGAGCACGGTCTCGATGCGGACCCCGTCGGGCAGGCCGAACAGCCACTTCACGGTCTCGCCGCCGGCGCTGCGGGACTCGGCCCGTGGGTGGAGGCTCGGTGGCAGCTCGGCCGCGAGCCGGGTGCGCAGCGCCTTGGGCAGGGTGGTCAGCTCGCCCGGTGCGGCGAGCTGCTCGTACAGCCCGGCCCAGACCTGGTCGACGCGGTAGCGGGGCTGATCGTCGAGCCGGGCCGCCAGCGCGGCGCGGTCGAGGTCGTAGAGCCCGGTCACGACCGACAAGGCTAAGGCCCGGTAAGGCACACTCGGGCCCGGCCGGGCCCGCCTGGACGCTCGGGCCCTCGGGCCCGGGCGATCCGAGGTACGGGCGGATCCCGTGGGTAGTGTCCGCCCAGGTGACGACACGACGATCCCGCGGGCAGGTCCACACCGAGCACCACCGCAACGTGCAGGGCGGTGCGGTGCGAGCCGCCGTCTTCGGTGTCAGCGATGGCCTGGTGTCGAACATGGGCCTGATCTTCGGCCTCGCCGGGGCCCACCCGGCGCCGTCGGTGGTCCGCATCGGCGGCCTTGCCAGCCTGGTGGCCGGGGCGATCTCCATGGCGGCCGGGGAGTACAACTCGATGCGGGTCCAGGGCGAGCTGCTGCAGCGCGAGCTGGACATCGAGGCCGTGGAGCTGCGCCGGCGACCCAACGTCGAAACGCTCGAGCTGGCCCACCTGTACGAGGATCGGGGCCTGCCTCCCGAGGGGGCCCGGGCCCTGGCCGAGGCCGTGATGCAGGATCCGCAGGTCGCGCTGGAGGCCCACGCCCGGGAGGAGCTCGGGATCGACCCCAACGAGCTGGGCGAGCCGCTGAACGCCGCGGTGTCGTCGTTCCTGGCCTTCTCGGTCGGGGCGGCCGTTCCGCTGGCCCCGTGGTTCTTCGGCAGCGGCACGGCGGCCATCGCCGTCTCGCTGGCCTTCGGCATCGCCGCGGCGATCGTCGTCGGCGCCATCATCGGCCGGTCCGTCGGTCGGGGGGTGCTCCGGGCCATCGCCCGTCAAGTGCTGTTCACGGTGGTCCCCGCCGCCATCACCTTCCTCATCGGGCGGGTCCTGGACGTCAACGTCAGCTGAGGACCCGCTCGGGTCCCGAAGCCTCCGGCTCAGCCGGTGGGGGCGAGCGAGCGGTAAACCCGGTCCACGTGGTCCAGGGCGAAGCCCATGCTCCGGTACAGCCGGGTGGCCGCGGTGTTGGTCGACTCGACGTAGAGCATGCCGATGGTGATACCGGCGGCCGCGAGGTGGTCGAGGCCGGCGAGGGTCAGAGCACGGCCGAGCCCCTTGCCGTGCCAGTCGGGATCGACGGCGATCACGTAGATCTCCCCCAGCGGCGGGTCGGCGTCGGCGTGGATCTTCGTCCAGCAGAACCCGGCCAGCCGGCCCTCCGTCTCGTAGAGCAGGAAGCCCCGGGGATCGAACCACGGCTCCTGCTCGCGGGCCCGGAGGTCGGCCAACGTCCAACCTCCCTGGTCGGGGTGCCAGCCGAAGGCCCGGCCGTTGACCTCCAGCCAGGCCTCCTCGTCCCGGCCCACCTTGAAGGGGCGGGTGGGGAGGTGCCGCTGCTCGGCTCCCTCCACCGGCAGCGGGCGCCGCATCTGCCAGAGCTCACGGGCTGGATGGAGGCCCAGCGTGGCGGCGAGCTGGTCGTCCGCCCGGTCGGCCCGGTAGGCCCAGAGCCGGACGTCGCTGCCGTCCTCCACGGTCACCGCGTCCAGTGCGGCCTTCAGCAGCCGGCGGGCGAGGCCGTCGGCGTCCCGGGCCCGGGTGGCGGCCGTCGCGTCGACGACCTGCTCCAGGTCCCAGCCGGCCCGGCCCCGCACGGCCTGGACGTAGCCCACGAGCTCCCGGTGGCCGTCGTCCCAGGCCAGCGCGGCTACCAGACGGGGTGCCTGGCTGCTGGTGGCCAGGGCGAGACGGTGGTCGTCGACGGCCGAGTGGTCGCCGGCGACCCGTGCCCGGGCGACGAGAGCCTGCACTGCCGCGGTGGCCTCACCACCCAGCCGATGGACCACCTCGAAGAGCACATTGTGAGGGTACGTCGGCCGACGCACGGCCCCGCCTGACCGGATGCACACCGTTAGCCTCGGACGGATGACCGTTCGCCGGCCTCGCAGCCCGAAGGGGCGCGCCCGCATCGTCGCCGACCGCCTGGCCGAGGAGTACCCGGGGACGGCCACCGACCTCTGCGCTCTCGATCACAGCAACCCGTTCGAGCTGCTGGTGGCCACCATCCTGTCCGCCCAGACCACCGACGAGAACGTCAACAAGGTGACGCCCCGCCTGTTCGCCCGCTATCCGGCCCCCACCGACCTGGCCGGAGCCGATCCGCTCGAGCTGGAGGAGCTCATCCACTCCACCGGCTTCTTCCGGAGCAAGACCCGCAGCCTCATGGGCATGGCCGCGGCGCTGGTCGAGCGGTTCGACAGCCAGGTGCCCGAGAAGCTCTCCGACCTCGTCACCCTGCCGGGCGTCGGGCGCAAGACCGGCAACGTCGTCCGGAGCGTGGCCATGGACCTCCCCGGCTTACCGGTCGACACCCACGTCCTGCGGCTGTCGAAGCGCCTCGGCCTGACCGCCAAGACCGATCCGGTCAAGGTCGAGCACGAGCTGAACCCGATGGTGCGGGCCGACGAGCGTGGTGCGCTGAGCCTTCGGCTGATCCTCCACGGCCGGGCCGTGTGCAAGGCGCGGCGGCCTCGCTGCGATGCGTGCGCTCTGAGTGACATTTGCCCCTCGGCATTCAAGATTTAACGGTTTCGGCGAGAAAAACCCTTCAAATCAGGCGATGCCGCGCGACCTCCTACGGCCGCGGAGCGATAACTTGAATGACGACCAGGTTCCCGCCACCTGGTTCATGCGATGTCGAGATCCGCCGCTCGACATCGCCCGCGACGGCGCCCCGAGAGGGCGCCGTCGCCGCGTTCCGGCGCATCTTCTGCTTCGTCGCCTCTACTCGCGCATCGCGCGCATGACCTTGGCCAGGTGGCGCTGGGCCGTCATGAGGGCCCGTTCGACCTCGTCCAGCCCGAGCGCGATGTCGTCGTGGGGGGTTCCGCGGTAGTTGCCCGCGATCTCCACGATGCGGCGGGTCACGTCGTCGATGGTCCCGGCGAGGGCGGACAGCTGCGCACGATCGCTTTCCACCGCGCTGTTCTAACGCACGGGGTCCCAGCCGATCCGGGAACGCGTCAGCTCCGCGAACCCCTTTGGTAACCCTGAGTAAGAGTCACTGCGGTACTCTCGGTCCGAGTCGTTGGGGGCTCGCACTGGGGGAAATCGCTGTGAACAGCCAACAAGGACCGCGTCCTGTCTGTCTCATCCGCCCGCCGTCGGTGGAGACCTTCCGCTTCTCGGTCGGATCCATCGCACCGCCCCTGGGCCTGGCCTACATCGCCGGCGCCCTCGAGGCCGCCGGCCACGCCGTCAGCGTCGTCGACGCGGTCACCGAGGCGCCCGAGACCTACCTGCGGTACTTCCGCGGCTATCTGCTCGGGCTACCGCTCGACCAGATAGCCGACCGCATCCCGGCCGACGCCAAGGCCGTCGGGGTCAACTCGATCTTCACCCACGAGTGGCCCGCGGTCGCGCGGCTGGTCGAGGTGATCAAGCGGCGCCGACCGGACCTCCCCGTGGTCCTCGGTGGCGAGCACGTCACCTCGATGCCGGAGCTCTGCCTGCTGACCTCGCCGGCCGACTACCTCGTCATGGGCGAG
>Ga0209382_10005716_pt1 | contig 16134 bp, 12 predicted proteins | sample SoiMetdeltSBSDD5_FD_187599 | JGI IMG/M metagenome (GOLD analysis project Ga0209382, IMG submission 187599) | Bulk soil microbial communities from a Populus tree surrounding site in Tennessee, USA - Soil MetaG P. deltoides SBSDD5 (SPAdes) (version 2) | ecosystem: Environmental > Terrestrial >...
CCCCGACAGAAAGGATAGGGCGTCACCCCGACAGAAAGGTTTAGGATGAGTGAATCCACCTCGGCACTTGAATTCCGCCAGGCCCGTCCAAAGGGGAGGCATCGTGAGCGCACTTGGGGACCGATTTACTCACGACATCCTGAAGCTGATCGACAGTGGCGCACTGGAAGGCAGCTTCGCCGACTTCGTGCGACTCTCCGGTAAGAATCTGGATTTACGAACGCAGGGATATCACGAGTGGCGTAGAAATCGTCTGGAGCAAGGCGTGTGGCCTTTCTCAACCCAGCTTCAGTCCACCCCGGGACCGGAGGCCACCGTGATCGACGCGGCCGGAACGGAACGGACCGGGGTGAACTTCGCGTCGTACGACTACCTTGGGCTTTCCACGCACACTGAAGTTCGAGCCGCAGCCATCGAAGCTATTAATCGGTACGGCATGCACACCGCCGGTGCGCCGATATTGCAGGGAAACTCGCCTCTGTCATGGCGGCTGCAGGAAGCAATAGCGGAGATGCTCGGACTCCCACACGTTGTGTTGTTCCCTACCGGATGGACAGCCGGGTATGGCGTCATCACGGCGTTGATCCGCACCAAGGACCACGTAGTTCTCGACCAGTACGCCCACAATTGCTGCGTCCAGGGAGCGATGGCGGCAACTCACAATGTGCATCGGGTACGGCACCTCTCCACCGATGCATTCGTACGGCAGCTCCGTCGCATCCGGGCTACCGACGCGGAGAACGCGATCCTGGTCGTCACCGAGGGCATCTTTTCCATGAACGGCGATTCGCCAGATCTCGAAGCGCTTCAAAGCGCTTGTCGCGAGTATGAGGCGACGTTATTGGTTGACGTTGCACACGATCTAGGAGCAGTCGGGCCTGGCGGTGCAGGGATCGTGGGGCTACAGGGCCTCCTCGGCAAAGTCGATTTGGTCATCGGCAGCTTCTCCAAGGTATTCGCGGCAAATGGTGGGTTCGCGGCCACATCGTCCACCGCGATCAGCGAGTACTTGCGGGCCGCCGCGCCATCGCGAACGTTTTCCAATGCGATCTCACCCCCTCAGTGCGCGGCAGTCTTGAAGGCAGTTGAGATCGTCCGCAGCGCTGAAGGCGACCTGTTGCGCGAAAAGGTGAGCCACGTAGCTCAGGTTCTGCGCGAAACGCTTGCTACCTCGGGAGTCGTCTGCCTCGGCAAGCCTGGACCGCTTGTGCCCGTACTGTTGGGGCGAGAGGCGGTAGGCCGGATCACGGCGGCCCTGTGTTTCGACGGTGGTGTACTTGCGAATTTGATCGAATACCCGGCGGTCTCAGTTGGCGCTTGCCGGTTGCGCATGCAAGTCATGGCGACCCACACGTCTGCGCAAGCGCAGCAAGCTGCGGCAGTCATCGGTTGGGCATGCCGCTTTGCCGAACAGCTCCTCGACCGCGCCGATACGAGTGCGAGTGCTTCAGCGGGAGCGTGACCCCGTCCTTATTCCCTTCCCTTTTCGCGGATGACTCCGGCTCGTACTTGCCGAGGTCCCCTGTACTGACGTCAATCCTTGATCGCGTTCGGAAACTGGCCGTTCCGTCGAGAGCGCGCTCAGCTTGGGTTGAGTGATCGAGAGCGCTAACCTGAAGGTTGAGAGATTTGTGTGAACATCGATGGTTTCGTGTTCAACATCGAACAGACCCGAAAACGAATCAAGACAGCATTCCAGCGTGAGCGGTTTGCACAACTTATCGCTGCCGTGCGTTCAGCGGGTTGTGCCAGGACGAAACCGCCAGGTTTGAACTCCAGTTACACCCCAAACGGGTTCATTGGCGATCTTGACCATGCCCTGATGGGGCTTGCGGATCCTAAAGACATCGTCGCCGTCACGGTGCGAATGCTCGGCCAATACATGCAAAGGATGCCCTCCGGCCACGAGATCGACCTCGTTGATACCGTGGCAAGCCGATGTTGGGAATCTATCGAGCGCGTCACAGCGCTAAGACGCTGGAAAGCGAGCTACGAGGACTACCGCTCCTTCATTGGAATCAGTTCGGAAGGTATCTGGCGTTTTGAAATCGAGCAACCGATCCCGGTGACGCTGCCTGTGGACGAGCAGATCGAACTGCTTTACCAGTTCGCTTACCTCGCTGAATGCAACAACGCGATGGCGCGGATGTACGGCTACGACAATGCGGATCAGATTCTGGGCGCACGGCTCGGAGACATCATGCCCAAGTCGAAGCCGAAGAATATCGATTATCTTCGTGCTCTGCACGCGAGCGGTTACAACCTGAACGACGTCGAGTCGTCCGAATTGGACAGGTACGGGAATGCCAAAGTCATCCTGAACAGCCTGAGCGCGATTGTGGAGAACGGAATGATTGTCCGCGCCTGGGGAACCCAACGCGACATCACAGCTCAAAAGCAGGCGGAAGAGGCGTTGCGCGCGAGCGAAGAGCGATTTGAAAAGGCGTTCCAGGCGAGTCCGGATGGCCTAGTCATCAGCCGGATTGCGGACGCCGTCGTTCTTGAAGTCAACGACAGCTTCGTTTCAATGTCCGGCTATGCTCGCGATGAGCTCATCGGACGCAGCGCTCTTCAGATGGGACTCTATACGGATCCTTCGTCTCGCGAGCGGGCGCTGAAGATTCTAAGCGAGCAGAATTTCGTTCGTGACGTTGAGCTCACGATGAGGCGGAAATCAGGAGAAGCGCGATGGATCCTCTTATCCGCCGAGCCAATGCACCTTCGTGGCGAACATTGTTGGTTGACGATCAGCCGCGACATCACCGAGCGCAAACACGCCGAGGAGGAGCGCGAACGGCTCTTGCTGCAGGAGAAAGAGGCGCGCGAGGAAGCCGAGACAGCGAGCCGCATGAAGGATGAATTCTTGGCCACAATCTCGCACGAATTGCGTACACCTCTGACGGCGATCCTGGGCTGGGCGAGCATGCTCAATCGCGGCTCGCTTTCGCAATTTCAGACGCGACACGCGTTGCAGGTCATCCAGCAAAGCGCGAGGTCACAGGCGAGGCTGGTCGACGATATCCTGGACACGGCTCGCATCATCACCGGGCGATTGAAGCTCGACGCCCACCCGGTCAAGATCGAACGGGTCTTTCAAGCTGCTATCGACGTCATCCGGCCCAGCGCCGAAGCGAAGAGGATCGCTTTACAGGCGGCGATCGATGATCGGTCCAGCATCGTCTTTGGCGATGCCAATCGCGTGCAGCAAGTGATCTGGAACCTGCTTTCCAACGCAGTCAAGTTCACAAACGAGGGAGGACTCGTCGAAGCAACGTTGAGCCGGTCTGGAGGCCACGTCGAAATTACCGTCACGGATACCGGCCTGGGCATTGACCCTGAGTTCATGCCTTTTGTTTTCGATCGATTCCGGCAGGCCGACAGCACGTCGACGCGAAAGTACAGCGGATTGGGCCTCGGGTTGGCTATCGTCCGTCACGTGGTCGAGATGCACGGCGGCACGGTTGCCGCGTCGAGCCCCGGAAAAGGGCAGGGCGCGACTTTCAAGGTCCGGTTTCCCATAGCTTCACCGGACGTCCTCTCGGAGCCGGTAAAACGGCCGCCTGGACCGGAGTTGAAACAGCTGACGCAGCCCAATCAAGTGAACGGTAAGCACAACCTGGCTGGCGTGCGTGTATTGGTGGTCGATGACGATTTGGATACGCTCGAGGTGCTCAAAGTCATCCTCGAAAACCGTGGCGCGGAGGTGATCACCGCATCCTCAGCCGGCGAGGCGCTCCAGGCTCTCGAACACTCTCTTCCGGATGCGCTTGTGTCGGACCTCGCGATGCCGGAGCACGATGGGTACGAACTGATCGCGGAGATACGCCAGCGCGATCCAGAAAGAGGCGGGAATATTCCAGCCGTCGCGCTGACCGCGTACGCCAGAGTCGAAGATCGCATACGCGCTTTGGCGGCCGGTTTCCATATGTACTTGCCAAAACCCGTCGACTCTAATGAGCTGGTTGCCGTCGTGGCCAACTTGACGCACCCATATTCCGTTTCTCAGCCGCTATCCGCTTGACCGGCGCCCGCCGCTTCCACCAGCCCTCGCTCGATGATCACGCGCAGGCTGCCCGCCGTACTTGATCGCCCTTACCGCATACGGCGATGAAGTCATGCGCGAAGCATGGCTTGCCGCTGGTTTCGACGCGTACTTGTTGAAGACTGCAGACATCCAGGCATTGGAAACGCTGCTCGAACAATAGAAGCAAGCGCCGAGCTGCGGGGCGAGTGCCGTCGCGCCCGAGGGGCACGGGGCATCGTGGCAGGTCTTAGTTCTCGAACCGGCCTGGCGTTGGCCCGCCGGCACTCCGACTGCTCGCTCTTCTGTGTCAGCGGTGACGATTCGCCGTCATGGCCGCGTCCCCTACAGAGCCCGGCGACAGCGCGTTGAGAGGAACGGGCTGTCTTCGCGACACTCGTCCTTCCTGTAAGTCGGCAGACAAACGTGTGACGCGTGTCCGGCGTTGTACGTACCCGTTGAAGGGAGGTGCTAACCCGTAAGCTTTTGTTCCGATGCTATTTCTCTCTGCGCAGCGCGTCGCGTTCGCTGGCGGCATTTTAATTGCCCCCGCACGCACGCGATGGCTGGTCACAAAACTCTTATCGCGTGCGTCCTCACCCTTGCGATCCTTGGCTTCGCGCCACATGTCGACGCAGCGTCACTCACGCTCGCGTGGGATCACAGCAAGTCAAGCAACGCGACCGGCTATCTGGTCTCGTACGGCACGCAGTCAGGCAAGTACACGACGACCGTCAAGGCCGGCTATGTCACGTCGGTTACCATCAACGGCCTGACCGAAGGCACGACGTACTACTTCAGTGTGCAGTCCTATGACAGCGCGGGCACACTCGGCTCACCCTCTTCCGAAATATCCGGTAAGGTCGCGGGGCCGGTTCCGGCTCTCTCGATCTCATGCCCTTCGCCCGTGTTGACCTCGCCTGATGGCAAGGCTATCTCAGTGACATTGACTCCCACGGTCAGTGGCGGAGTCGCGCCGGTCTCAACGAGCTGCTCGCCGGCATCAGGCTCGCTGTTCTCCGTGGGAACGACTTCATTCTCCTGCACAGCCGTGGATGCCGCTCAGCAGAAGGCATCGTGCAACTCGACGGTCGTGGTAGCGGCACCCAGTCAACCTGCGCCGACGACGCAACCCGCTCCTGCGCCGACGCAACCCGCTCCCAAGCCGCCGCCGCCTGGGCACGACAAGGACGGCGATGACCGCGATGACCGCGATTCCAATCCGACGTCGCCTGCGCCGACGTCGCCTGCGCCGGAGCCTGGAGTCGCTCCTGAGCCGACGTGGCCTGCGCCGGATCCGGGCGCTACTGAGCCTACTCTGGGGCCGGGCTCTGCTCTCGTCACCCTTGTCTGCCCCCGGATTGCACCCGTCAAAGAGGACGCGCAGAGTGGAAAAGCGAATGTGGAGTTCGCCGACCCGATCTTCAGCGACGGGACCGCACCCGTCACGGTAAGCTGCTCGCCGAAATCGGGCTCTCAGTTCCGGATCGGTACCACGACCGTCGCGTGCTCGGCCACAAATGCCGCGCGCGAGTTGTTCTCTTGCACCACAACTGTCACGGTCACGGACCGCCCGAAACTGTCGAACGGAGGAGGATCGTAGCCTCGGACCGCATCTCACGTCGCGGTTCGCCGGCTCCAATCGCTCTATCACGCATGTAAGAAACGCGGTCCCCTTGACCGCTGCACGCTCGAACACGTGATCACGCACGGTAAGATTCGGGCGTCATGCCGGTGAAGATCGTCCTCGATCACGCGACGATATACATTCCGACGCCTGTGGCGCGGCGCTCGGGGTGGCGACGAGCATCAGAGGAATTTTTCGTGCGATACAACTGCTGTCCAACAGCGGCCGTACGCTCATCGAGCTGCTGCTGTGCGTGTTTCCGACGGCGCAGTTGGGACTCTGGATCATCGTAGGCGCCGACCGAAATCTGATCTGGGAGATCGAAGAGCTCACAGGAAGATCACAAACGAAATGCGTCTTCATCTGTCGCCACGATCGCGCTCTCGAAATCGCCGCTGCTGCTGCGTCCGTCTCCCCATCGTCTTTCGACGACGACATGGGCCGCCTGCTGGAGATGGAAGAGAGCCTCGCGTACACGGCGGATCGATCAGGGATCAAACGCTTGGCGCGCGCACTTCGCGGCACCCTCTTATCGCGCGCCGCGTGAGGGTCGCATCGCGAGCGACGCGGCGGTAGTACCCGCCTGGGCCGAACAATATCTCCCTCACCGGCGACGACAATTCGGAAATTCGCGAAATCAGCCCCTAGTGAAGGCCTGTCCCGGCGTGGCGACCTGACGAGCCGTGGCAGTCGCGTTGCAGGCCGCCGACGCACTGCAGCGCATGGGCAGGCCGTTCCCGCGAATCCTCGCCGTCCACTTCATCGTCGTCGTGCTGAGCTTTGCCAGCACCGATTGCGGACGTGGAGGTGAGACGCTGACGGGACCGACAGACCTTCCTTCGTTCGCGAGCACCGCATTTCTAACGACCGAATCGGATATCGAGCTCCCCTTGTGGCCACCAGCTGCGCCGGAGGTCTTCGTTGGAGCCGGCGACATCGCGCTCTGTACGCGCGATGGGAACCATGAGGCCACCGCGCAACTGCTCGACGCAATCGGCGGAACCGTGTTCGCGCTGGGCGACAACGCTTACTACTCAGGCACAGCCGCAGAGTACCGTGACTGCTACGACCGCACATGGGGACGTCACAAGAACCGGACTCGCCCGGTGCCTGGAAATCACGAATACGAGAGCCCGCGAGCCTCACCGTATTTCGACTATTTCGGCATCAACGCCGGACCGCACGGGCTCGGTTACTACAGCTTCGACCTGGGCGCGTGGCACGTCGTCGCGCTGAACAGCAACATTCCCGTGTCGGCAGGATCGACGCAGGGAGCCTGGCTGCGCGCCGACCTCGCCACGAATCGCTCACGGTGCACGCTTGCATATTGGCACCATCCGCGATTCTCGTCGGGGCAGCACGGCAACCAGGAACAGATGCGCGACTTCTGGCAGATTCTCCACGAGGCCGGCGCAGAAATCGTCCTCTCGGCACACGATCATGTGTACGAGCGCTTCGCACCGCAGGACGCCGATGGAATTCCGGATCCTGCTCACGGTGTTCGGCAGTTCGTGGTCGGCACGGGAGGCGCAAGGCCGTACGCATTTGCCAGCCTGCACGCGAACAGCGAAGTCCGTATGAGCACGCTTGGGGTGCTCAAGCTGACACTGAGCGCCGACGAATATACGTGGGAATTTATCTCGGTCGCCGCACCGGGAGACTCGGGAACCGCAAGCTGTCACTAGACGGCAGGTCTGGCGGTTCGACGAGCTCGGGCGTCAACGCCGCAACGTGGCTGCGAACGATGTCGCCCCGTTCGCGTGCGAAGCGCCTGAGAAATTCGATCGACTCCTCGAAGGCTTCATCCGGGTGGGGTGAGCGCGGGTCGGCAAGCGCAGCTTCACGTATCTGCTCGTACTCCCTCACGATTTCCGTTTCGAGCCAGCCGCACCGTGGAGCGCCCGCCGGCGCCGGGCACTGCCGTGCCGAAGGATCCGTCACCGGACGAGAGCCGACAGGAGGCCCGACGGATGCGGCGACGTCAACAAGCGTCTGGAGATAGACGTTCCGGAGTTCCGGCACGGACCAGATCTTTCGTGCGAGCACGTTCGCTTCGAAGTTATGCCAGGGCGGCGGCGACTCCAGCAACTCGAATGCGAGGTCCTGATCCCACGGGATCATGGCCGAGTGGTTCGTGCCTTCAAAGCGATACAGATAGAAGTTGTTCATCCCAAGACCGCCAAGCAGGCCGTCCGGTTCCGACAGGAAGTTCTCGACCGCAATGTGCGTGATGTATCGCCTCAGATTCAGGTACGGCTGGAGCTCTGCTTCGAGCCGAGTTTCGGGGGCGTTGTTGATCGCTTCGACGAGCTCGCGAATAGGCGCAAACAGGGTCGACGTTGCGGCCGTTTCGTGCGTCTTCGGTGAAAATCGCGCCGCATACCACTCGAGATCCTCGCGTAGAGGCTCGAAGCCGTAAGGCTCCTGCCATTCGTACTCGTACAGGAAGCCGTCGTTCTCTCCAAAGCTGCGCTGCAGGAAATCCTTGTCGATCGCCTCGACGACCCCGTATACGCCGGCGAACTCACGCGTGCCGCCTACATAGACGCGGGCATGCGATTCACGAGGCGCCTGCAGTCCCATGCGTCGAAATATCTGCATGGCCAGACGCTCCCGGATCATCGAAGGGTCCTGCCACAGGTTGTCGAGCGCGAGCGACTTGAGACCGAGAAACTCCTGTCCGGCAACGTAGCGATTGAAGTCGATGCGCAGCGCCGGCTTATGAGGGGTGCGGCTGGTGCGACCCCTGACGCGAATGCCGGCGTTGCGCACTTTCACTCCCCGCCATTCGATATCCGCGGGATAGTAGGTGTTCTCGCGATACGCCGTGCGGAGCTGTTCCCAGTCTCTGGCGTTGATGTGGATCCAGATGTCCTGCAGCTCGCTGGCGTCGAATAACTCGTCGGCCTCGGTGGTCGTAGTGGCAGCTCTCGGGAAGACCCGCTGCGCGTTTCCCGAGATCACCGGAAACGCGGCGCACAGGAGCGCGCCTGCAATCCAGCATCGTATCAGCGAGTGCGAGTTGAACACGGCAGTGCGGCTAGAGCTGAAACTGCACGCGGAACGTGCGGCTCCACGTGCGGCCGAGCACCGGAAGGACGATGCCGCCCTCCTCGCGTTGTTCGCGGATCACATTCGCCTGGACTCTCAGAAACTCATTGAGATACCAGTTCACTCCTACGGTCCACACCGCGTCGCGCTTTTCCAGGATTCGACGCGCTCGCGGTCCCGGCGCGGGCGGTTCGCTAGTGAAATTGCTGCCGAAGGTTATGGCTTCGACCCGGCCGGCGATTTCCACGGCGCCAAACCCTCCCTGCAAAAGCGGCCTGGCAGGCTCGATGTCCCCCTTCTTTTCTTCGCCGGTAATGAGCCATGTTCCAGCAACGTACCAACCACGCTGAACTGCATCAGGCAGGTTCTCGTTATCAATCCCCTGACCCCGCCGCTCTTCGCTGACACGAATGACTTCGCTTTGCACCGACGCCGACCCGGGCCTCCACTGCAGCTCGGCACCAAGCCGGCGGCGCTGGCCGTTGACGTAAATCCGCTCCGCGAGCCGATCGCCCGGAACTGTCTCTGCCCGCAGGCTGTTCAGCCCCTCGGGCACGCGACCTTCGGTAAACGCCGCACCGACCTCCAGGTTGCGCAGCGACGAAACTCGCGTGGCAGTCCATGGCCTGGTCACGATGCGTGCTGCCGTCGTGCGCTGGCCCGCAGAACCGATCTGGTCAACCACGCGCGCGTTGTCGCCAGCCTCGCGAAAGACTCCAGCCTCGTATCGCAGCACGTTCCTCAACACTCGGCCATGCGCCATGGCTCCGATGTCCCTGCCCGGCGCCAGATAGCTCGAGGCAAGCGCGCGATAGGCGAAGTTGAGATCCATGACGCCGGTCGTCTGCTCGAGACCGAAAGGCACCTTGAAGCGCCCGACCTGCAGCTCAAACGCGCGGAGGGGCCTGACGTTCGCAAAGACGTCCCGCCAGGGACGACTGGCATCGCGCATGTCCCGCTCCACCTGATATTCCACGTACCTCGTCGCCCTGCCATCGACGACGATCCGTGCGCGAGGCACGTCGAACACGTCGTCGGAGTCGGCGGCCTGGTCAGGAAAGTCGCGCCAGTCAGCCTGCGACTTGAAGTGGACGTCGAACCGGAGGTTCGTGCCAATCCGCAGCGACGGATTCTTCTCGAACGAGAATGCGACGCGGGATTGTTCCTGCGAATCCGAACGCTCGACACCCGTGCGAGGGCCCTCCTGCGACGATTGCGCACTTGCGGGAACGACAGCCAACAGCAACACAATCGCTGCGACGGCCGAACGGTATCTGCAGGTGACGTGCGTAGTGTGCGGCTTCAGCCGGACCGGAAGCTCTTTGACGAACCTAGTGCCCGGTTTCGGCCGGACTCGATTGCCGACGTTCATAGTACGCATTCGGACTATCGGCAGAAGTTGTCCGCGCTCTTATCTGTCGGTCGTCGCGTCTCGCGCAACAAATCTGTTGGAAGCCTTTCAGAATTGACCTGAATCTCCACCACCGCTCCGCCTCAGGTTTCAATTTCGCGGGTCTGGTCACATCAGGATTGTGTCGGCGTGTGGTATGTCGTTTGCCAACGCTGCCGCTGCTTACTCGAGTGAAAACGGACAGATTTCTTTCTATTCGTCTGTCTGGTCATTCGCCTGCCGGAACAGCTGCACCAGATTGCACATCGTTCTGCGCCGACGCGAGCGAACCGGACGGCCCGCTCGTCGAGGGCGTTCTCGCGCCCGAGCGCCCCAGCGACCCGCTGCTGTTCAATGACCGTGAGCTGAGCTTCCTCCGATTCCAGACGCGCGTCTTCGAAGAGGCGCAGGACGACGCGATTCCGCTCCTCGACCGGGTCAAGTTCCTGGCGATCGTCGGCACACACGTGGACGATTTCGTCAGAGTGCGCGCGCCCGAACTGAGACGCAACGTTGCGCGTCGCATGCTCGTTGAATCGACGCTGAAGTGCCTCGTCTATACGGTGGAGGTGTACTGGCGGAGACGGCTTCTGCCCGCGCTTCGCGCCGCCGGGATCCACATCGTCGACTACGCGCGGCTGACATTGGACGAACGGGCCGAAGTAGACGCGCATTTCGCCGATGTCGTGTATCCGGCACTAGCGCCGCTCGCATGCGACCGGGCTCGCCCGTTCCCGCAGGTTGCGAGTCTCGGGATGAACCTGATCGTCAGAACGATGGCTGCCACCGGAGAGCGGCGCTTCCTGCTGCGGATTCCGGATGCGCTGCCCTCTCTTGTGCCCTTTCAAACCCGCCGGGTGGCATCGGAGACGTTCGCTGTCGGGAAAGACGACCCGATTCGCGCGTACGTGTGGCTGGACCAGGTGGTCCTCGCGAACCTGCATACGGTTTTTCCCGAGGCGGAACTGATTGCGGCCCATCGTTTTCGATTGCTACGAGAAGTGGACGTCTTGCCACAGGCCGGTGCGGGCATTGGCGCCCTCGAGCGTGCGCTGACGGTGCTTCGCGTGCGCGAGGGCAATCCGGTCGCCGCGTTGGTGGCCGACCGCCGAATGCCCCAAGACGTGCTTGCCGATCTTGCGTCTCAACTCGCGGTTGCCGACGGCGCAGTGCACCGCTCGAGTGCCGTTGCCGACCTTCGACGGCTGTGGGAGGTCACTCGCATCGCTCGCCCCGACCTCAAGGCGCCGCCCCTTCAGCCGCGGGAACCGGCTGCTTTGGAGGAACACACCGACGTTCTGGCAGCCGCGCAGCAGCGGGACATCCTTTTTCACCACCCGTACGAATCCTTTCAGCCAGTTGTCGAGATGATCCGACAGGCCGCTCGCGATCCCGACGTCGTCCGCATTGCGCTTACGCTGTACCGAACCGATCGCGAATCCCCTGTCGTGCATGCGCTGCTCGACGCTGTTCGGCAGGGCAAGCAGGTCCGCGTGCTCGTCGAACTGAACGCGCGTCTGGATGAACACCGCAACGTGAACTGGTGGCGCATGTTCGAGCAGGCCGGCGCCTGGGTGTTTCCGTCTCCGGCGGGACTGAAAGTGCACGCCAAGATGGCGCTGATCGAGCGGCACGAAGCGGGCGGATTGAGACGCTACGCGCACCTGTCGTCGGGCAACTACAATGCATTCACCGCCAGGGCGTACACGGACCTTGGGCTCCTCACGTGCGATGAGGACATTACAGCCGACGTCGCTTCCCTCTTCGACGCGCTCTCCACCGGTACCGTTCCCAGCCGGTTCCATGCCCTGACGGTCGCGCCGATCAACATGCGCGGCGCGTTGACGGCACTCGTCGACCGTGAAATCGCCTGCCACCGCCGTGGCGAACGCGGGCACATCATCCTGAAGATGAATGGGCTCGTCGATCGCGACGTCATCAGGCTGCTCTATCGCGCGTCTCAGGAAGGTATCTGCGTCGATCTGCTCGTGCGAAGCCTCTGCTGCCTGCGACCGGGCATCGCAGGCGTCAGCGAACGCATCCGCGTTCGAAGCATCGTCGGTCGCTTTCTCGAGCACAGCCGGGCCTGGTATTTCCGAAACGGCGGGAACGACGAGGTGTACATCGGCAGCGCGGACCTGATGCCTCGGAATCTCGATCGGCGCGTCGAGGTAATGGTGCCGCTGAAGAACGCCGGTTTGCGGCGTCGCCTGTTCGAGATTCTGCGGCTGTACCTTGCGGATAATGTCAAGTCGCGCGAGCTTCGCGCAGACGGCAGTTACGTTCGTCCGCCGGTACGAACCGGTGAACGCCTCCTCGACGCCCAGCTCGCGTTGATGCGAGAGGTGAGCCCGCGTCACCTCGTGCTCGTGCACGACACAGCGCACAGCGACCAGCACGTCGTAGCAGCGGAGTAACACGGTGCTTGCACATACCACGCCCGAGGATTTCATCCGTTCGGTCGACCAGGCCAAGATCGAGCGCCGACGTCAGCGCGACGCGGAGATGGCATTGGAAACGCGGCCGCTCCAGCCGTGGGAACGTTATCGCGCGCTCGTCGACCAGTACGATTCGCTGCAGGACGAGGCCGAGCACAGCGACAAGAAAACGCGATTTGCGCTGCTCATTCTCGGCAGCCTCAACGCCATCAATCTCGTGATTGCGATGCGGGGCGACACGATAGGGCTGCCGCCTGTGAGCGGAGCGCCTGTCGCTGTTTATCTCGCCTGCTACGCTCTCGTATCGCTCGGCTGCTGCTTCTTCGCTATTACGGCACTCAAGCCGCGTCCGAACGGAAGGACGGACGCCACCTACGGTTCTCATGGCAGGCGGCCGCTTCGATTTCCGCAGCCGGTGCTGACGCAGACGCTCGATGAATACTGCGAAAACTGGCGAACTGCGGAAGTGGGGCCTCTGACGCAGGAACTGGCGTCTTGCGTGTATTTCACCGCACGCGCGAACGTTGACAGACTCAAGGCGCTGCAGCGGGTTTACGTCGGTCTGTACGTGCTCGTTGCGCTCACCGGTGGGCTCGTAGCGCTCGCGCTCAGGCTCGTCGTCCCGGCGCTCTGAGCATGGGTGGAACTTCGAGCGGCTGAAACAGACCGTCATAGAGCGAGACAAGTCGATATCGACGGCCCAGGCCCGACTCGAGCGTGCGGCGCATCAACGCTTGTGGACCTTCCGCATGGAATCGCCGGAGATACAGGACCGTTCGCTTGTCGCTCGAGACGACCACTGCCAGCAGCCAGATGGTCAGCACGGCCACCGTCACGTTCCCCGCCGCAGAGACGACGTCCATGATGCCCAACTCGCCGGACAACAGGTTGGAAACGACGAGGGTCCAACCGGCTATCGTCAGCCCGAACGTGAGCATCGTTGTCACCCAGTTAACGGGCCATGCCCACGACGATCCAAACCAGAAGCAGTCGCACGCACCAGCGCCAGAGTGGCAGTCGCCGCCAGCGAGCGGTTGCGCGAGAGCATTGGACCGAAACGATCTCCCTCACCCGCGCAACCCTTCCGTTGTCACGCTGTGACGACGCCCGCCGATGCACGCTCGATCATCCGCAACGGCTCGACCGTTACGGTCGCGTTGTAGTCAGGCTCCATCGAATCGGGATCGATCGCATCGCCTGCAAGCAACGACATCCCTTCCGGCCAGTGCACCTCGAGGTTGCCGGGTTTGATCGGCGCGCGCATCAGCCGCCCTTCGAACGAGCCGTGCGCCGACCGCAGGCGGACGGCGGCACCATCCTCGAGCTGGAGGCGCGTCATGTCGGCGGCGCTCATGAGCACGCTGTCGCGGCGGGCCCCTGTCAACGGGTCGAAATCGCGCTGGATCATCGAGTTGAACTGCTTGCCGCGCCGGGTTGACATCAGGAAGGTGTCTGGGGCCCGCGGCTCGGCCGAGAGTGGCGCGGCCGCAAAGTGCGCCCGTCCGTCCGGAGTTGCAAAGCGCCCATCCGCGTAGAGGGTCCGGCCGCCCCACTGCACCTGATCGCCCTTGCGGGACAAGGTTTCGATGCCGGCATAGAGCGGCATCGCCCGGGCAATCTCGCGCCGGATCGCCGCGGCGTCGGACATGCCGACGAGATTCGCGCGCTGGGGATCGATGCGCGTCATGACCTCGCGAAACACCCACCATTCCGGCCGGGCCGAGCCAATCCTTCGCCCCGGAATCTCGGGCGAGAAGATGATGCGCCGCTCGGTGGACGTCTCGCAGCCTCCGCCAGGCGATTCGTAGCGGGTCGTGGCAGGCAGCAGCAGCACATCTCCGTCGCCATCCACCAGCATCGATGACGACAAAACGACGTCGTGGTGGATGCGAAGGCGGGGCCGCCGGAGCGCCGCACGCGAGCGATCCATGTCGGCGAGCGTCTCGAGGAAATTGCCGCCGACCATCCAGAACAGGTCCACTTCGCCGTGAGCGCTGTGCTCGACCATCTCCGGGGCGGTCCACCCTGGTGTCTGCGGCACGGGGAATCCCCACAGGCCTGCCCAGCGAGCGGCCGTGGCCGAGTCGACTTTTGGAATACATCCGACCTCGGCGCCACCCTGAACACCCGAATGGCCCCGAATGGGCACGAGCCCACGATTCGGACGACCCGGCAGCCCGCGGGCGAGGCCGACGTTCATGAGCGCCTTGATTGTCTCGACGCCGTTCACGTGCTGCGTGAGCCCCATCGACCACACGAATACGGCGTTGGGCCGATCCATCAGCAACTGCGCGAACTCTTCAATGCGCTCGCGCGTCATGCCGCTCGCCGCCTCGATTCCCGTCCAGCTTTCTGCCAGGGCAACCGCACGCGCCAACTCAAAGTCGGTCGTCCGGTCGCGCACGAACGCCTCGTCAACGCCCCCGCGTTCGATGAGCGCGCGGAGCACGCCCAGCAGGAAAGCAGAATCACCGCCCGTGTGGACGTCGAACCAGTGGTCCGCCAGCGCGGTACCAGACAGCGCGCTTCGCGCAATCGACGGAATCCAGTACCGAACCAGTCCCGGCTCGCGGTAAGGGTTCACGATCGCGATTTGCGCGCCGTTTTGCTTCGCGTAATGCAGGTACTTCGTGGTAACGGGCTGGTTGTTCGGCACGTTCGAACCGAACAGGACGATGAGATCGGCATTGAGCCAGTCCACGTAGCTGCACGTGGCGGCGCCATAGCCGAGCGCGACACGCATTGCCGACGTGGAGGCGGCATGACAGAGCCGCGCCGAATTGTCCACGTGGTTCGATCCCATGAAGCGCGCGGCTTTCTGGGCGGCGTAGTAGACCTCGTTGGTGATGCCGCGAGAGGTCAGGTACATGGCAACGCGCTCGCCTCGGGTTGCTCGCGCGGCGGCAGCAATCGTGTCGAGCGCCTGGTCCCACGAGATCACCGTGAATCCGAGCTGACCAGGACGCCGAATCATGGGCTGGCCGAGCCGGCCGAGGTCGCGAAGCTCTTGTGACGAACGCGTCCGCAGCGATGCGACATCACTGAGCACGGAGGAATCGAGTTCCGGTGCCGTATTCAGGCGCATCAGCTCCAGACGGACCATGCACAGATGCACACCTGGGAGCGTCCAGTCGGACACGCCGGACGTGCCCAGCGCGCATCCGTCACACACACCGTCTTTCAGGATTCGCCACGCGAAGGGAAGCTGATCGCGGTTCTCCCACGCCACTCTCGCCATTTCTCGGTAATGACGAGGCTTCTGCTGTCCGATGCCAAACAGGCTCATGATTTGTTAACCACGAAGAACACGAAGATCACCAAGGACACCATAGCAGTAATTCAATTGCGCACGTCGCGGTTCGCCTGGCCGCCACAGGCGGCCCGCGGCGCTCGGACGGACACAAACAAGCCACCGACCGCCACAATCCAGTGGTTTGTTTGCGTCCGTTCGAGCGCTGCGGGGAGGCCTGCTACGCAGGCCGACCAGGCGAACAGCTCGCCGCACCTCTTCGTGAGCTCCGTGACCTTTGTGGCTCAACCGTCTCCGTGATCAATTCGTCTTCGCGGGAAGCGGCGTTGACACAGTCACCGAGCGTCCCGCTTTGCC
>Ga0209382_10005717_pt1 | contig 16134 bp, 20 predicted proteins | sample SoiMetdeltSBSDD5_FD_187599 | JGI IMG/M metagenome (GOLD analysis project Ga0209382, IMG submission 187599) | Bulk soil microbial communities from a Populus tree surrounding site in Tennessee, USA - Soil MetaG P. deltoides SBSDD5 (SPAdes) (version 2) | ecosystem: Environmental > Terrestrial >...
CCAGACGATCCCGACCAGGCCGGCACTCGCGAGCCCGACGCCAGGTAGGTCGAGTCGCTGCGTCGGCCCGTGGCTCTCCTCGAGCCTGGCGACCGCGAGAGGAACGAGCAGCAGTCCGATGGGCACGTTGAGCCAGAAGATCCATTGCCAGTCGATCCCTTGGACGATCGATCCCCCAACGAGGGGGCCGATGGCCACGCCGAGGCCGCCGATGCCGAGCATCGCGCCGAGGACCGCCCCGCGCTTCTCGACCGGGACCGCCGTGGAGACGAGCGTCAGGGTCAACGGCACGACGAACGCCCCGCCGACCCCTTGGATGCCTCGAGCGGCGATCAGCGTCGCGGCGTCGGGGGCGAGTGCCGCGGCAAGGGAGCCTGCGGTGAAGAGGCCGAGGCCCACTACGAACATGCGCTTGCGCCCGAAGCGATCACCAAGCGCGGCTCCGAACAACAGGAGCACGGCGAACGTGAGCATGTAGGCGTTGACGATCCACTCGAGGTCGCCGAGCGAGGCGTGCACGTCCTCGCGGATCACTGGCAGCGCCGTCGTCACGACGAACTTGTCCAGGGTCACCATGAAGACGGCGATCGCTGCGATCGCGAACGTCCATGCGGTGCGGGTCGGTGCTGGCATTGGTCTGGCCTCCTCGTGACTGACTGACGGTCAGTCTGACTGACCGTCAGTCATTTGTCAAGGAGAGCCCAACAACGCGCGCTGGACGAGCTCTGAGGCCGCGGCGCGAAGGCGCTTCAGCTCGGCTCGCCCGCCGCCATGACGGGCGAGCTCGAGCAGTCCGCCGTGCATGGCGTGGAAGAGGAGCGTCGCGGTCGCCTCGGGATCGGCCACGCGCACGGTGCCGGCCTCGACCCCTTGTCGAATCGTTCCGACGAGAAGATCTAGGAACCGCTGCTCGGCGCCGATGACGGCGCCCTCGGCTGCCCCGGGCGGAGGTCCGCTGAAGACGAGAGCGAACTCATCGCTGCGCGACGCCGCGAAGTCGATGGCGTTTCCCACCAAGGCGTCGGCCCTGGCCACCGAATCCTCGGCCGCGGCCGTGGTCAGAGAAGCCTCGACCGTCGCGAGCAAGTCCACCGTAAATCGCTCCCGCAGCGCCTCGAACAGACGATCCTTCGAAACGAAGTAGAGATAGAACGTGCCCTTCGCGACGCCGGCAGCGGCGGTGATGTCGTCGACGGTTGCCTGCCGGACCCCCTTCTCCCGGAACACAGCAAGCCCGGCGTCGAGCAGCTCCTGGCGCCGCGTCTCCGGCGGCTTGACAACCCGTGTGCGACCTGACCGACCCGCCATGACTGACCGCCAGTCAGTGTAGCAACAGCAGGGTCCCCGAGCTCAGCCGGCACCCGCTCACGGGCTCGACCGCAACGCCGGCGACGAGCGCGTGACGACAGGCGTGGACTGAGGGTCAGCGCAGCGCGGCCAGGCGCGCCCGGCACGCTCCGCACGCGCGTAGGTGGGCGCGGAGCGCCACGACCGCTTCGGCGGGCGCGCGGCCGCGCACGAGCGCGGGCAGGAGCGCCGCGTGGCCGGGGCATTCGCCGCCCGCGTCGATCGCGGCCACGCGGGCGCGGAAGCCCGCGCGGCCCTCGGTCAGGGCGCGGTTGACCTTCGTGTGGGTCCAGCCGGTCTCGGCCTCGATCTCGGCATAGGTGCGGCCGGCGGCCTGGAGCACGAGCGCGCGCGTCTCGGCGGGCTTGAGCGCCGCCAGCGCCGCGAGGGCGCGGTGGGCGTGCTCGCGTTCGGCCGCGCGCTCGGAGGGGCCGGGCAGGTGGATCGCCTCGCGCGCGTCGAGATCGCTGTCGGTCGCGCCCAGGAGCCTCAGCCGCGCCGAGCGGATGGCCATCGCCTCGTGCTTGACCACGGTCCGCAGCCACGAGAGTGCCGTCGCCGACTGGACCCGCTCGGCGCGTCGCAGCAGGATCTCGAACGCACGCTGCACCGCGTCGTCGGCATCCGCCGCGCACAGCGAGTGGCGGCGGGCGAGCCGGACGAGCGCCGACCGTTGCTCGGTGGAGGTCGTCACGCCGCCCCCAACCCGGAGGGAGTCGGTTCCACCCCCTCCGCAGTGCTAGGGCAGGGTGGGCGGGCGAAGCCCGACCCCGATTAGCGGCCCTGCCGGCGCCGGTCCGAGAGCCCGAGCGTGACGAAGCCGACCACGCACGCCAGCGTCACGGCTCCGACTGCGATCCCGACCGGCACCCATCCGACGTAGCGGTTGATCAGCGACACGATGCTGACCAGGACCGCCACGGCCAAGGCGACCAGCACGACGCCGACCACCACCGCCGCGAGGTCCAGGCGGCGCGGCGGGCGGGGTGAGCCAGGTGTTGCGAGCTGACGCATGGCTCCATAGTCGGGGTCGGGCTTCGCCCGACCACCCTCACTAACTCCCTTCGGCAGACGGGCCGAATTCCTCAAGTGGCCTTCGCGTCGATTTGCCGTCCGCGCCACCGCCTACCGTGCGGCCTATTCCGGCCACCCTCAAGTGCACGTGAGATCCGATGCCCTTGTGCTTCATCGAGCCCCGTGACGCCATCCGAGTCATTGCCGAGTCCGTGGGTCGAGAGGCGCGCCGGCAGCTCCTCGGCGAGCTCGTCCGCGCCTGGGTCGACGAGATCCCCGAGCCCGACCTGGAATCGCACTACGCCAAGGCCGTGGCGGACCTCGACGACCACGACCTGAACATGCTCGCGGCCTGGCACGCCTCGCTCGAGGTGGGCCAGCCGATCGCCAACCGCGAGTTCCTCGTGCGCGTGTTCCCGTCCCTGGGCGAGAACCGGCGTGAGGCGCTGCGCATCGCCGCCGGCTTCCGGGGCGAGGAGGCGTTCGAGTCCGGCGTGGCTGAGGAGGAGACGATGGAGACGGTCCTCCCCTGGCTGTCGCGAGAGCGCTGCGACGAGCTTGCGGCCGAGTGCCTCGAGCTCTACTGCTGGGACCGGCTCGGGACGTCCAATTAGCGCCGAGCGCGATGCCGACGAGCAGGAGCGGCAGACCCGCCGCATGGCGGAGTTGCTGCAGGAGGTCCGCGTTGCGCAGACGGGCACGCAGATCCTCTTCGCCTTCCTGCTCGGCGTGCCGTTCACGCAGCGCTTCGCCGACATCACCTCGTTCCAGCGCACGGTCTACTACGCGACCCTGCTTTCGGCAGCGGCCGCCTCGGTGTTCCTGATCGCCCCGACGGCCTACCACCGGCTGCTGTTCCGTCAGAAGGAGCGGCCGTTCGTCATCGCGGCCGCGAACGTGCTGACGATCGTCGGCCTGAGCTTCGTCGCCCTGTCCATGATCGGGGTCATCCTCCTCATCAGCGACCTCCTCTACAGCGCGACCACGGCGGCGATCGCCACGGCTGCGGTGGTCGGGCTGTTCGTGGTGGTCTGGTACGTCATCCCGCTCATGCGCCGAGTCCGCGAGACCTAGCGGCGACGTCCGATTCGTTCAAGCCGGCGCAGCGACCGCCTGCTTCGATCCAGCCACGCCTGCAACGCGCCGAAAGGACCCCCATGAACATCGAGTTCGTCTCGAGCATCGCCGTGATCACACCCGATCCCGCGCAGTCGCGCCGGCTGTACGTCGACACCCTCGGGCTCCCGCTGGCCAGCCAGAGCGGCGACGGCTACCTCCACAGCGAACGGATACCGGGATCGAAGCACTTCGGGGTGTGGCCTCTCTCACAGGCCGCCGAGGCCTGCTTCGGCACCGAGCAGTGGCCGGCGCACGTCGCCGTCCCTCAGGTCAGCGTCGAGTTCGACGTCGCCGACGCGGCCGCCGTGCGGGCCGCGGCCGACGAGCTCGTCGCCGCCGACTACGAGCTACTGCATCCGGTGCGCCAGGAGCCCTGGGGGCAGACGGTCGTCCGGCTGCTTTCGCCTGAGGGAGCGATCGTCGGCATCTCCTACGTTCCCTCGATGCACTAGAAGCCACTTGTGAGGGTGGTCGGGCGAAGCCCGACCCCGACTACGCCCAGCCCCGGCGCCCGGCCGCGAGCGCCAGCACGCCCCAGTCCTCGGTCGCCTCGAGGCGTCCGAGCAGCGCCGCCAGCTGCCCGAGCATCCGCAGCGGCCACAGGTCGGCGCGGTCGAGCGTCAGGCGGTCGACGAGCGGGAGCGCCCGCGGGAGCGCGGCGAGCGCGCGTTCGGTCAGGTCGCGCAGCACGTCCGCGTCCAGGCGCGCGGGCCCGCGTAGCAGGCGGCCGAAAAGGTCGTCGAGCAGGTCGAAGGCGTCGGCCGTCGCATCGGCGGGGAGGAGGGCCATGCGCTCCACGGCGGCGCCGAACGCGTCCGGCTCCCCGTCGCGCAGGGCGGCGAGTGCGTCGAGCGCGGCGTCGAAGCGATCGCGGCTCACGGCGCGCGCGGCGCCCGTGCCGAGCAGCCCGATTCCGCCGCGGGGAAGGAGCACGACGTGGTCGGAGCGCGGGTCGGCGGGCGCGAGCGCAACCACACGCGGGGCGCCGAGCGAGAATGCGACCAGCGCCCGTGCGACCGCGCCCCGGTCCTCGGGGGCCGCGGCCGCGAGCGTCGGCCCGTCGAACAGCTCGCTGACCAGCACGCCCGGGGCGGAGAGCTCGGTGTCGACGCCGGGCACGGAGACGCCGTCGAGGCGACGGGTGGCGCGCGCGAGCCGCTGCTGCGTGGCGCCGACGTCCTCGAGATCGAGCGCGTCGAGCATGCGGTCGCGCGCCTCGCGCAGGAGCGCCCCGGCGTCCAGCGCTCCGAACACGCGGTGCAGCGGCGGCCCGAGCGCATCGAGCAGGCCGAGGTCGGACCGGACCGCCGCGGCCAGCCCGGGCCGGCGCACCTTGACCGCCACCACCTTCCCGTCGCGCTCGCCGCGATGCACCTGGGCCGACGCGGTCACCGCGAGCGGCTCGGGGTCGAGCGCGTCGAGGACCTTGCCCGGCGGTGCGCCCCACGCCGAGCGCAGCTCGCGCTCGACCTTGCCCAGGGGCAGCGGGTCGCCGGTGGCGGCGAGGGCGGCATCGAGCTCGCGCGCGACCGGCTTCCGGTACCGCGCGGGCACGGCATCGAGGTCGACGATGCCGGCCAGCCGGGCCAGCGCGACCGTCCCCGAGGACGACCTGCGCACGACAGCGAGCGATGCGTCGAACAGCGCCCGCACCGCCGCGGGCACGCCCGGCGGGCGGTCCTCAGCCGTCAAGGGCCGCGTCGATCTCGGCGATGGCCTGATCGGTGTCGCGGAACCACACCGCGCGCATACCCAGCTCTGAGGCCGTGGTGCAGTTGACCTCGATGTCGTCGACGAACACGCACGCCGCCGCCGGCAGCCCGAGCCGCTGCAGAGTGAGCTCGTAGATCTCGGCATCGGGCTTGCGCATGCCCACGAAGGCCGAGTCCACCACGACCTCGAAGAGCTCGTCCACCGGCACCATGGGGCGCCAGCGCGGCTCCCATTCGCGCACGTTGTTCGTGAGCAGGGCGAGCCGGTACCCGCGCGCGTGCAGTCCGCGCAGGTAGGCGACCATCGCGTCGTTGGTCCCGAGGTCGCGCCAGTACGCCTCGGCGAGGCCCTGCAGGTGCACCTTGCGGTGCAGCTCGGCGCTGACCGCGCCATCGAGCAGCTCGACGAAGCGCTGCTCGGAGAGCTTGCCCTTCTCGAGTTCGTAAAGCGGATGGAAGCCCTGCTCCTGGGCGATCCGCGCCATCGCCTTGCCCAGCGCCTCGATGGGGACGCCGGCGTCGTCCTGGAAGCGGGCGAAGAAGCCCATCAGCGGCGTGGTCAGCACGCCGCCGAAGTCGGAGATGACCGCTTTGACCGGTGAGCTCACGCCCGCCGGAGCAGGTCGTAGCGCCCTGCGCCCTCGCGGCCCTCCATGCGGAAGCGGAAGAAGGCGGTGTCGAGCCGCAGCGCGCCGAGGTCGAGCGTCGATCCGCACACCACCTCGCCGGCCACGCGGTGCGGGTACTCGCTGTCGTCGCGCTCCCACAGCTCCAGGCCCGCGCGGCGCTGGCGCCCGGCGTCGTCGTAGGTCGTGCTCAGGCGCGCCTCCGACAGCTCCGTCGGGCCCTCCTCGCCGAGCATCCACGCGCTGATCGCGTCCGTGTCGTGGCCGGCCGCGGCGGGGCGGCGCACTGCTTGCAGCCCGACGGCCCGGTCCTCGCCGAGCCAGGCGCCGATTGTCCGGACCGACTCCATGCGGTCCCAGTCGGCGATCCCCCAGGCGTGGGTCCGCTGCCCGAGTCCGTCGATCGCGCGCTCGCGCCCGCCGACGACAACCGTGCCCTGCACGCGGCAGAGCTGGTCGTAGCCCTGCATGCCGCCGGCCACAGCGGCCGGCGAGGACGGATCGAGCTCGATCGGCGGCGTCAGCGCGGACAGGCGCACGTCGAAGCCGGCGTCCTCCACCGCGACGGAGACCTCCCAGGCGGAGAGCGGCGCGACCGTCTCCATGCGCACACCGGCCGCTTCGAGCTCCTTCCAGTCGGCGCCCGCGACCTCGATCTGACCCTGCGCCACCACGCCCACCGGCCGGCCGCCGGCGCACAGGACCGCCAACGCGCTGACCCGCGGCTCGGCACCGGGCACGATGCCGAGGCGCGCGACCGCGTAAGCCTCGGCGCCGGGGTCGCCGAAAGCGACCGTGACGGAGTCGGCAAACCCCTCGCCCGCGGACGGGCGGGGACGCTCGTCGTCGGCCGTGATCACGAGCGCAGGTGGGGCGGCTCGACCTCGTGCGCGGTGCCGTCGACGTCGTAGTCACGCCGCGGACGCGGATTGCGCTGCGTCGCGCGCCCGGCCAGCCCGACCACCAGGCGGCGCGCGTAGCGCCGCACGAGCAGGCGGCGGAACAGCGCGCGCGTGGGCGGGAAGAGCAGCAGCACGCCGAGGACGTCGGTGATGAACCCGGGCGTGATGAGGAAGGCGCCGCCGAAGATGACGAGGCCGCCGTCCATCACCTCCTTTGCGGGCGGGCGTCCGGCGGCGAGGGTCGCGTTGAAGCGACGCCAGGCGGCGCGGCCCTGGGTGCGCAGCAGCATCGAGCCCAGCACCGAGTCGGCGATGAGGAGCGCGAGCGTCCACCACACGCCGATGGCCTCCCCGACCTGGATGATCACGTAGAGCTCGGCGATCGGGATGACGATGAAGATGAAGACGAGGGCGAGAGCGAACACGCCCAACAGGCTAGAAGCCTCTGGCTAACATGGCCTCAATGCCCACCGTCGAGGAAGTCACAGACGCGCTGACCGAGGTCATCGACCCTGAGCTGGGGCTCGATTTCGTCGAGCTCGGCCTGATCTACGACGTCGAGATCGAGGGCGGCGCCGTTGACGTCACCTTCACCCTGACCTCGCCCGGCTGCCCGATCGGCCCGCAGGTGACCGAGCAGATCGAGGAGTTCGTCGGCGAGGTCGAGGGCGTCGAGGAGGTCCGGCCGCACATGACCTTCGATCCGCCCTGGTCCCCGGACAAGATGTCCGAGGACGCGAAGTTCGCGCTCGGGTTCTAACCCCTGCAAATCGACACAATCCGGCGACGCCTGGCCTCGCCAGAATCGGCGGATTGCAAACGGATTGCAAACGTGCGGACGGGATGAGCTGAGGCGACGGGTGATGGCCGACAGCACCGTGGGCGGGCGGGCGTCGTGCATCTAGCCGCATCGACGTCGGATTACCTCGCGGGCGCCAGCGTCCTGGTGGCGCTCATCGGCGTCATCGTCGCCGTGGCCGCCGCGGTCTACGCGAAGCGGTCCGCGGATGCCACCGACGAGGCCGTCGGAATGGCGAGGACCGAGCATCAGGAGTTCTTGGCCGAGCTGCGTCGTCACGCGCGATTCGTTCTGACGCTAACGGCGCAAAACGAGGGGCCTGCTGGAGTGGTCACGACGGAGGGGAGCGTGATGCCCTTCCGTCTCGAGGTGGGGTTGTCCAACGAGGGGACAAGGGCCGCTGGCCAAACCACCGTGAACGTGCTGTTCCCAAGCCGCTACCGGCCGGATGCCACGTGGAGCGGACCTCAGGGCGGACCCCTCGAGGCAATGGCGTCGACGATGGCAACTGACGAAATGCTCCACGACGGCGTGAGCCAGGTCGAAGCGAGCTACCTCAGCAAGGTGCTTCCGCGTGTGGGGCGACGTGACCACGGGGTCTTATTCGGGCAGTTCGGCGTCACCGTCCCCGCGCCTGGTGAGCCCCCGGTCCTCGTTCCCATTCGCCTCTATGCGGACGCCGACGAGCTCGCCAATGACGACAAGCCGATGGTTGAGCGAGTGTTTCGGGTCCGCCACTCGCAGGCGCCGTCTTAGCTCTCGGGGAATTAGTCGCCCCGAATCAGTGCGGCGACAGCGTCAGCGGCGTCGTGCTGCATCCCGGCGCTGACGTGACTGTAGACGTCAAGCGTGATGGCGATGGTGGCGTGGCCTAGCCGCTCGGAGACGACCTTCGGGTGCACGCCGGCACCGAGCGCCAACGTCGCCCAGGTGTGGCGCAGGTCGTGCAACCGGATGCGCGGAAGCTCGGCGAGCTCGACGTGTCGCCGGAAGGCGCGTGAGAACGAGCGCGGCTCCAACTGCGTGCCGTCCTCACGACAGAACGCGAGACCGTGGTCGTCGTACGCCGGGCCCCACGTGAGTCGCTCGGCGGCCTGCGCCTTGCGATGCGCGCGCAGCGCCTGGACCGTTCCGGCGTCGAGCGCGACGCTGCGCGCACGGCCACCCTTCGGGCGCGACACGCCCGTCGTGGTCACGGTCTGGACGACGCTCCGCCGCCCGGCCTCGAGGTCGAGGTCGCGCCAGTGAGCGCCGAGGACTTCGCCGCGGCGGGCGCCGGTGGTGGTGAGCAGCTGCCACGCCGCGGAGAGCCGATCGTCGGCGACGTGCTCGAGGAACGCGCCAAGCTCGTCAGCGCTCCGCGTACGCATGGTTGGCGCCCTGGCTTCGCCGGCTGACGGTGGGTCGGCCAGGTCGGCCACGTTGCGCGCCACCAGGCCCTTGCGTACGGCGTCGGACAGGGCGCGGCGGACGATGGCGTGGACGTAGCGCACGGTGCGGGCGCTGAGGCCGCCCACTCCGTGGCAGCGACCTTCGCGCAGCAGCGGCGGATTCTCGTCCACGAGGACGCACGGCCGGAGGATGTGCGTCGCCTCCTCACAAAGGCGCGCGACTAGCTCGAGGTCTACGACCTCGGCGACTTCTACCCCGACCTCGACCGCAACCAACAGGAGGACACGCGATGACCAGGACGGCAGAGGCAATCGACCTGGAGGCCCGCATCGGCGAGGCGATGGAGCACGTCGACGCGATACAGCGGACGTTGGTGGAGCTTGTGCAGCAGTCGCACGGTGAGGACTTCGTGCGGCTGCGGGAGCAACCTCGCTCGTGGGCGAGGCAGCGGGCTCTCTTCACGTCGCTAGGCGCGCATTTACCGGCGCGAAGGTGAACTGACGCCAGAGCGCGGACGCGCGAGCCTGTGTCACCGTCCCAATCGCATGGGCCGACTGCGTCCCGATCGACGACCCGGTCCCACGTCCGCTTGTCGTCGCTGCCAACGACCCGCACCGGACTTGGACGAACCGGCTGCCCTCTACTGGGAACTGATCCCCGGGGACGAGCACGGCGAGGTCGTGGGCGTGATCTGCCCGGATTGCCTCACCCTGCGGGAGCAGCGCGCGATCCAGGGCCGAGAAGGCGCGGGTGCTTCGGCGCTTGAAGCGCGGCCTGCCTTCTAGCTAGCGCGGCCATGCCGGGCGGCGGTTGTCTGGCTGAAGCTCGGCCCGGTAGGCTCGGCGCGGGGCGGCGTCGATGGATCGAGCCGAGGAGGTTCAAGGATGGATCGTTTGAAGCGTCTGTCGGCCGCCGTTGCGAAGGTGCTGCCAGGCAGGGTCTTGCGTCTGCCATCGCAGTCGCTGATCGTCGCGACCGCAGTGGTGATTGTCGCGGGTGCGGGCGCGGCGTTGGCCGCTGACTCACCCCACGCGACGGTCGCCGCGAGTGCGACGAGCACGGCTAAGAAGTCCGCCAAGAAGTACGCCAAGGTCTACTCGGCCAAATACTCCAGACAGTTTGCGACCCAGGGTCCCGCGGGACCGGCAGGGGCGCAGGGGCCGAAGGGCGACCAGGGGCCGAAGGGCGACAAGGGCGAGACGGGGAGCCCCGGTCCAATCACCGGCACGCTTCCGAGCGGCGTGACGCTGCGCGGGACGTTCGCACTGCGTCAAAACCTGCCCGCGGGCGGTGAGGGACAGACCCAGATCGCATTTGGCTTCTCGCTTTCGGCGCCGCCGACGCCGCATTACATCAATGCCGGCACGGCGCCTCCCGCTGAGTGCCCCGGCACGCCGGCGGATCCGAGGGCGAACGCGGGACATCTCTGCATCTACGAGAGCGCGCCGCCCATCAACTCCACCAACCGCGGAGAGTTCGACGCGGTGACCGCCACCGACAACGTGGCGACGACATTCGGAGCCGCCGTATTCATGGACGCGACCGCCGCTTCGGACACTCGGATCCGCGGCAGCTGGGCGGTCACCGCCCCGTAGACGGTCCAAGAAAGCGCCTCGGGCCCTCGCCGACGCGGGGGCCCGAAGGCGACTTCAGCCGATGCGATCGCACCGGGGCTCCTGCATGCCGTCCAAGAGCGAGACGCGGCCGAGGGGTCCGACTGCGACGTCTTGACGGCCAGCGAGTGCGGCTCCCCGCCGCCGGTCGCTCACTGTCGCATTGCACGACAGCCGCTACGACGTGCACAGCTGGCTCCGTTGACCTCGAGGGGCCGTAGGCCTGCTTTCGCTGGGGCCACAGAGGTCGCGTCCGCCGGGGCGGTGCCGCCGACCCGGCTGCCGCGCCCCGGTCCGCCCGGGGCTGCACCGACGTCCGCAAGCAGCGCCCGCCGCGACGCGACCGAACCGCTGCGTAGACTTTCTGACGGTGAAACAACTCGCGGAGGTTGAGCATCTTGCAGACCACTGACGCCCGCCCCTTGCTCAGCGCCGCCGACGTCGCCGACCGGCTGAACCTGTCGAGGGCGACCGTTTACCGCCTGAGCGAGGCGAGTCTCATCCCCGGCGCTCGACGCATCGGCAACCAATTGGAGGTTCAACGGCGAGGCGCTCGAGGCGTGGTTGTACGACGACCGCGACGAAGGAGGTAGAGAAGATGACTGAACCGAACGGCGAAGTCCTGCGACGCCCGGAAGGGACCGGCCAGAACACGAGCCCCCAGGTCGAGTACCTGAAGCGCTTGGGCTTCGACGAGGCCGCCGCGGCGCTGCAGGCCGCGGATGTGTTCACGTCCGAGCCCGACACGCGCCTGGACGAGCCGGACATGCAGCGCGCGCCCGGGCCCACCGCAGCCGAACTCGAAGAGGCTGAGCGCCAGGCCGAGGGCCGCATCCTTCTCGAGGCGGCCAGGCGCGACATGCCCGACCTGTTCCGGGACCGATGACTAAGGCGGCGACGCTCGACCAGCTCGCCGAGCGCGAGGAGCAGGTCGCCGCGGCCCGCGCCAAGGTCGACGAGACCAAGCAGCGGGCGCGACACGCACAAGCCGAGGCCGACCGACTGCGCGAGGCGCTCACCGAGGCGTACTCGGTTGATGACCAGGCGCAGGTTGACAAGCTGACGCGAGCCAAGGTCAAAGCCGACGCTCGCGCTGCCGAACCGTGGGCCGAGAGGACTGCCGGGAGCGAGCGGGCAGCCAACCGTCTGCAGGCCGAGGTCGATGCGTGGCGCCTGCAGAACTTCCGCGAGCTGCTCGCCGAGATCGAGCCCGAGGCGCACGCCGCGGCCGAAGCGGTCACGACCAAGGTCGCCGAGCTCGAGCAGGCGCGCCGGCACTGGCACGAGGTATCGGCACGCGTCTCGGCATTGGTCGCCGACGTCCCCGGCATCAACCAGCGCACCGCCAACTTTGACCAGGTGGACGCGGCCGTCCGTCAGCTGCGGCGCGACATCGGCAGCGTTCCGTTGCCGCTTCCCCGTATGGCCGCAATCGCGGCGCTCGTCCCCGAACACGACCCCGACGAAAGGCGTCCGCGAGGCCGCACGCGCCGAGATCCGGGAGAAGGCAAAGCGATGAGGGTCGCGACGACGCAGGGGGGCCTTGGAATTTCCAGCGGTCGACTTCCCGGTGATTGCGCCGAAGGTTTTTTCTCTCCCTAACGGCTTGAGTTCCGGGGCTCGTGAGCGGTCGAGCGCGTCTCCTTCCGTGGCGCTCGCCCCCGCCCTCGACCGTCGCCCCTGGCGAAAGGACACGATGGGCCGAGCCGTTGCTTGGTTGCGCGATGCACAGCTCTGTCGACCGGGGCCGCAGTTCGGGACGGTCGCGGCTTCGGTTCGGAGCGTGTTCAAAGGGGCGGGCGCTAGCTCCCGTGGCGCCCGCCCCGCTCCCCTTAGGGGTACGGTCGGCGATCGTGAACTCGATGCGCCCGGCTGACCCCCGCCGCCGCGACTTCCGTACGGCTGCCGAGAAGGGCTATGGCAAGCGTCATCAGGAATTGCGTAGGCGGTTTGCCCCCTGGTTCGGTCTGGTGAGGCGATATGCGCTCGGTGCGGGAAGCCGATCGGGCCGGACGAGCCCTGGGATCTTGACCACGCCGATGACCGCAATGGCTACCTGGGACCGGCGCACCGTCGCTGCAATCGGTCCGTGGCTGCCGCAAAGACGAACCGGGAGCGCGCTGCGGCCTTGAGGGCCAGCAAGGGCGTGCCCTCGCCCGACCGGGGAAACGGTGGCCCAAGGGGGGTCACGGTGTGGTTGCGGTGTTGGTGCGGACACGAGCACGATTGGCGATGTCCGCCGGACGCCGAGTGCCGCTGCGACGCATGCACACGCGGCTCGGGGGGTCATGAGCGTGGTTTGGTCGCGCTCACGCCGGGACCCTTCATCCCGGCTTTGCTCGGACGTCGCGATGGACGAGTTCGTCCACCGCGGGGCCGCGAGAGGCCGGCTGTACGCCCGAGCTAGCGCTAGCCCCCGCAGCCGAGGGACTGGCTTACCTTGGTGGCCTGGTCGATCACGGTTTGGGCGTCGGCGGCGGGGATCGCCTTGCCGCTGTGGGCCTGGATCTGGTTGATGAAGGCACCGAGCTTGCCGCACGCGCCGCCCCGGTTGTTGGCCTCGAGGTCTCGCTGCGCGCCGGTGAGCTTTGCCAGCAGTGCGCCCTCGCTCCCGCCCGGCAAGTCCAGGGCCTGGACGGAGGCGATCACATCCGCGATCGTCGGGGGCTGCGGAGGCGGGGGCGGAGGCGTGGCGAGCGTCGGCCTCACCGCGAGCCCGAACGGGCTGGTGCCCACGGGCACCGTGGCCGGGCTCTTGGGCGCCAGCGCCCCACCGGTGCCGACGTCGTACTGCGACACATCGTTCGAGTTGCCGTTTGTCACGTAAACGTTGTGGGGGGCGTTGGGGCTCACCGCGACCTTGTCCGGGCTATTACCGGCGGGCACCGTCGGCGGGCTCATGGGAACCAGCCCGCCGCCGAGGCCGACGTGGTACTGCGAGACGACCGAACCCTCGTTGGTCACGTAGACGCTGGTGCCGTCCGGGCTGACCGCGATCCCGACTGTTGCGCTGGCGCTACTCACCGTCGCGGGGCTCTTGGGAACCAGCGTGCCGCCGGCGCCGACGTTGTACTGCCGGATGTTGCTCGAGCCGAGGTTGGTCACATAGACACTGGTGCCGTCCGGGCTCACCGCCACGTCGAACGGGCCGGAGCCGGCGGCCACCGTCGCCGGTTTCTTGTGGGCCAGCGCGCCGCCGGCGCCAACGTCGTACTGCGAGACGGTGCTCGCGCCGACATTGGTCACATAAACGCTGCGGCCATCCGGGCTCACCGCCACACCACCCGGGCTTTGGCCGGCAGACACAAAACTCTTCGGGCTCTTGGGGGCCAGCGCGCCGCCGACGCCAACGTCGTACTGCGAGACGTGGTTCGAATTGGAGTCGGTCACGTAGACGCTGCGGCCATCCGGGCTCACCGCTATCTCGAACGGGCCGACGCCGGCGCCCACCATCGCCGGGCTCTTGGGCACCAGCCCACCGAAGGCGCCGACGCTGTACTGCGACACCGTGCCCTTTACGGGGGCGAGCGTCAAGTTGGCCACATAGACGCTGTTGCCGTCGGGGCTCACCGCCACCCCCTGCGGGGTGGCGCCCGCGAGCACCGTCGCCGGATTCTTGGGCGAAAGCGCCCCACTAAAGCCGACGTCGAACTGCGACACCGTGCCCGAACCGCCATTGGCCACGTACACGTCGCTCGCCGCCGCCGGCGCCGCCCAAACCAGCGCCAGCGCAACGGACAACAGGGCGACCTGCCACACGTTCCCCAGGACCCGCGCGACGCCGCACTCTAAGCCCCGCCGGCGGTCGCGCCCACCCGGCCCCCGCTCGACCAACCAAGCCGATCCGGCCCCGACGTTCGCTGCACCCATGCCCACTCCTCGTGTCCGCGATCGCGGCACTCCAGCCCGCGCCTCCAACGGCTGGGCGGCAGCCTAAGAGCACCACTACACGCCGTCAAGCGACCACGCCCCCCGGCCCGCTTGGCCACGACGCCGCGCTGCCGCTCCGCGCGAGAGCTGCTTCGGTGAGCGGCGCGGACCGTCGGCGACATGATCGGCCCCTCGTTCGTGGGGCTGCGCTGTCCTGGCCCGTGGCCTTGCGCGCCAGTGGCACCCGTGGCGCCGGCCGCACCGGTGGCCCCGGCGTCACCGGTGGCCCCGGTCGCACCGGTGGCCCCAGTCGCACCGGAGAGTCCGGCGGCTCCCGCTGGAAGCTCGCCCGCCTTGAAGTCGGCCGCAAGCAGGGATGCGTCCTTGACCTTCGCTGCGGTCACGGCGTTTCTCTTTATCTGTGTCGGGCCAACGCTGTTGGCGGGTAACGCGATCGCTACATAACTGGTGCCTCCCAGTGCCACCAAAAGCGCGATCAGCGAAACGATCAGCGCCGGACTCGGACGCTGCAACCTCACGTTCTACGTGGAGCCCCCAGATGCACGAGCCCGCGCAGGCCGTCGAGGTACAGCTACTTGCCGACCGCTCGGGAACGTGCTCGATCGGTACGTTGGTGCGACGTAACTACTGTCTCGGTCCCAAGTCAAACGGTCGGGGTCGAGGCGGCGAATGCCCGCGTCCGTCGGTGAACCCCATGCGCTACTCCAGCGGAAAAGCGAGCCCAGGGCCTGCCCCCCGTGCCATAGCACCGCGATCTACCGAAGCGGCAGCCCACGCTTCAAGAGCCGGATCATGCGCGCCTTGTCCGCTCGGATCGACCGCTGCTCGCGCAGCGTGAGGCAGTCGGGGCAGATCACGCCGACGATCTCGCCGTGCTTCATGACCGGCTCCCAGTAGAGCGACGGCGCGAATCCAAGTCCGGGGCGGGCCGCTGGAAGCGCCGGCACGCGGACGTCAGGCCGCTTGCAAGCCTTGCTTTCCCGCGAGAACATCTCCTGAGGTGCCGAAATCCAAGGCCGCTGCGGGCCGTCGTCGCCCGTGGCTTGCGGGATATTGGGGGGATGTCGTAGGAGAGCTGATGGCGCTTTGGGCGTCACCCGCGACGGATGAAATGGGCGAGACTCGCGCTGTCGTCCAGGTAAACGCCGTCTACGTTCTGGCACCACGAGTCCGCCAGGAGATGGGCCGGGGAGTCTGCGGGACCCCGAACTGTTGCCATGCGCACGTCAAGCAGAATCTTTGAGCTCGAGGGCTCCCCATGGACGGCAGCTTGTCGTCGATTGGAGGGGAGGTGAGGGGTGGAGCGGGTTTAGGAGCGCTGCTGCGCGCTCGACTGCGGGCGAGCGGAAGTGCGGGCCTGCGTCCATGTGCCCGAGCAAGCGGGCGAGCGTGCGGAGCTGTGCGCCGAGTTCGCGACGATGACCGCCGACCTGTTGGGGCTGCAGGACTGGCTTAAGGGTTTGGGCGTCACCCATGTGGCGATGGAGGCCACGGGCGTCTATTGGAAGCCTGTCTATTACCTGCTCGAGGACGACTTCGAGCTTCTGCTGGTGAATGCGCAGCACGTCAAGAACGTGCCCGGCCGCAAGACCGAGGACGCTCAGTGGCTGTGCCGGCTGCTCGAGCACGGCCTGCTGAAGGCGAGCTTCGTGCCACCGCGCCCGATCCGCGAGCTGCGCGACCTGACCCGCTATCGCAAGGCGCTGATCTGGGAGCGCG
>Ga0209382_10005719_pt1 | contig 16131 bp, 11 predicted proteins | sample SoiMetdeltSBSDD5_FD_187599 | JGI IMG/M metagenome (GOLD analysis project Ga0209382, IMG submission 187599) | Bulk soil microbial communities from a Populus tree surrounding site in Tennessee, USA - Soil MetaG P. deltoides SBSDD5 (SPAdes) (version 2) | ecosystem: Environmental > Terrestrial >...
TGCTCGCGGTCGAGCACCTTGATCTTGCCCCTGCTGTACTCGATCGCTCCCAGTTTCTGCAGCTTCCCGGCCGCCTCGGTCACTCCCTCACGGCGTACGCCCAGCATGTTGGCTATCAACTCCTGGGTCATGTGCAATTGATTGGAGTCCAGGCGATCGAGAGACAACAGGAGCCAGCGGCAGAGCTGCTGGTCAACGGAATGATGGCGGTTGCAGACGGCGGTCTGCGACATCTGGGTGATCAGCGCCTGCGTATAGCGGAGCAGGATGTGCAGCAGCTTGCCGTGAAGATCGAACTCCCGCTTGAGTCGAGTGCCTGCCAGTCGGTAGGCGCAGCCGGCACTTTGCACGATGGCGCGATTGGTGGTCGTTTCCCCGCCCATGAAGAGTGCGAGGCCAATTGCACCGTCGTTGCCCACCACCGCAATTTCCGCCGAAGAGCCGTTCTCCATCACGTACAGCAGCGAGACGATGGAATCAGTCGGAAAATAAACGTGGCGCAAGCGGCCACCGGATTCGTACAAGACCTTCCCGAGAGGCAGCTCCACCAACTGCAGGTGGGGGAACAGGCGCTCACGCTCCGCGACCGGCAGGGCGTTCAGGATCTGATTCTGGGGAGGGACGGATTCGCCGGGCATTGACTCAGACTCTCGGCCGGGATGGTCGGAGTCTACGCCCGTGTGTCCGGTATCGCACATAGCATCCCGGGGCAGCTACGTGGCTGGCCGCAAGCCTGTCAGAATCTTCTGCACCTTGCTGAAGTCGACTGGCTTGACCAGGTGATGATCGAGGCCCGCCTCTTGTGAACGCTGCAGGTCCGCTTCCTGGCCATACCCTGTCATGGCAACCAACAGCACATGGCTCAGGCCAGGTTGCCGACGCATCCTCGTCGCGACCTCGTAGCCGCTCAGTCCTGGCAAGCCGATGTCGAGCAGAACCACGTCCGGTGGGCAGTCGGCGGAGGCTGCCAGTGCGGTGGGACCGTCGCCGGCGATTCGAACATCATGGCCCGATGTTTTCAGCAGCATCGCCAGGCTCCCGGCACTATCCGCGTTGTCATCCACGATCAACACGCGACGACACATTCCCGGCTGCTCAGGCGCTGCGACGGCAGGCGAGGGCAATGATGATGACAGGGCAGTCTGCAAGCCCGGCAGACGCACGATGAACTCGCTGCCTGCGCCCGGAACGCTCTGCACGTCCACCGTTCCTCCGTGCAGTTGTACGAGCCGTTGCACCAGGCATAGACCGATGCCCATACCGCCTCGTGAGCGATCGAGTGATCGTTCAGCCTGTGTGAACATCTCGAAAAGGTGCGGCAGGAACTCGGGAGCGATGCCGACGCCCGTATCACGTACACGCAGCACCACCGCATCGCCCTCTTGTCCAGCGGTCAACCCTATTTGACCGCCTTCGTCGGTGTACTTGGCAGCGTTGGTGAGCAGGTTCACGAGTACCTGCTCGAGGCGGGCAGCATCTGCGTGCAACCAGATCGGTTGCGCTGGCAGCGACACGTCGAGTTGGTGCCGACACTGCGCGACCAGCGGACGGATCGTCTCCGCTGAACGTTCCATGATCTCGCTTATCGAGATCCGCTCAGGGTGCAGCTGAATTCTTCCAGTCGTGATGCGGGACACGTCCAGCAGGTCCTCGACGAGGCGTGTCAGGCGCCCCACCTGACGCACCATCAGCTCGCGAATTTGCTGCTGATACGCATCCTCCTGATTGTGGCGGCCGAGGAGTTCCAGGGCGTTGACGATCGGCGCGAGTGGGTTGCGCAGCTCGTGACTGAGCATCGCGAGGAACTCGTCCTTGCGGCGGTGCAGGTCGACCAACGCGGCTGCTTGGTCCCGGGTCTGGCGCTCCAAGCGGCTGCGCTCGGTGATGTCGTAAAAGCAATTGATCGCACCTGCAACGTCTCCAGCCGGGCTCTTCAACGGACGAATGTTCACCACCACAGTCACGTGCGATCCGTCGGGCCGCTCTATATGCACTTCACCGTCGCGCACCTCCGGAATTTCGCCGCTCACCACCTGAGCCATAGGACACTGCTCGTGCGGCATGAAACTGCCGTCCGGACGGAACATCTTGAATGAGCCGCAAAAGCGTTCGTCGGTATCGCCCGGGGCCGGCTCGCGGCCCCAGAGTTCCGCGGCGCGGCGATTGAATGCCTGAATGACACCTGAGGCATCGCAGGAATAAACGGCCACGGGACCCAGATCGAACAACGTCCGGTAGCGTTCCTCGCTCGCGCGTAATTCTGCGTTGAGCTTTTCCATTGCTCGCGCGGAGTGGACGGCGTCGTTCGTCAGGTCGGCTGTCGTGTGGCGCGCATCCAAGGCACCCTTCATGTCGTTCCCCTCGCGTCGATCCCGAGCCAATAGGCACACGCTCGAGCCGGCAGTGTGCACTCAATTCGCAATGCCGCTATGTGCGGCAGCGCACGGACGCGGGTGGGGCGGTGAGAGAAAAAACGACACAATCGGCGGTGGAGAGCCCAAGTGGCAAGGCGACGTGCAGAACCGAGCAGGTTGGCGAGAGGCACACAGCCGCGCCTGCAAAGGTCCGCGTGTGGGGAATCCGGGCTGACAAAGCACGCAACGAAGGTCGCAAGGCAGACGCGGATCGGTGCGACGACAAGGTCCGCGACTGGGCCTCCAGGGCAAGGCCGATCGAGCGAATCCAGAGTTCCGAGAAAAAGTAGTCGGTTCCGGAAGTCTATCTGTAGGCGGTTCGACGCTGTTCTGCTGCGATCCGGCGAAGGTGAGCGTACCCGACGAGCTTCCCGCATTGCTCGTCCCACAAGCGAAACCTGAGCGATCGCAGGCTGGCCCTCAGCGTGACGGGCGTGACTTGTTGAAACAGCCGGTCGCTTTCGTGACAGCGCTGCAAGTTGTAGTTGGGAATGCGCGGGCTCAGGTGGTGGATGTGATGAAAGCCGATGTTGCCCGATAGCCATTGCAGCACCTTCGGCAGCTTGTAGTAGGAGCTGCCGCGCAGTGCGGCCGTCGTGTAGTCCCAGTTGTCGCCGCGCTCCCAGTAGACACCTTCGAATTGATGCTGCACGTAGAAAAGCCAGAGTCCTATGCTGCCGGCGACCGCAATGGTGATCGACTGAATCAGCAGATAGGGCGCGATGCCGAAGATCCAGCTGAGCAGCGCCGCCACACCGAGCAGCGCCCAGTTCAGCATCCACACGGAGCGGCGGTGTCGTTTGTCGGCCTTGGGTGAGGCAAAGCGCTGCTTGATCACGAACACGAACAGCGGGGCGATCACGAACAGCACCAGCGGATTGCGCGCCAGCCGATAGTTGAGGCGTCGCCGGGGCGACGCGCTCAGGTACTCCTCGACAGTCATGGTCCAGATGTCGCCGGTGCCGCGCCGGTCGAGATCGCCCGCGCTGCCATGATGGATCGCGTGCTCCCACCGCCAATGCCGGTACGGGGTGAACGTCAAGACGCCGGCGATGGAGCCGACAATGTCGTTCGCACGCCGGGAGCGAAAATACGAACCATGCCCGCAGTCATGAAAGATGATGAAGATGCGCACCAGGAACGCGGCGGACACGATCGCCAGCGGGACGGTGAGCCACAGCGAGATCTCGAGCACCCAGTACATCGCATACCACAGCAGGACGTACGGGCCGAACGTGTTGGTGAGCTGCCAAAGCGCACGCTTCGTGGAGGCGTGCTGGTAGCGCGCGACGGCAGGAATCACGGTCGGCTCCTCAGAGGCTGTGCACGATCGCTTCTGAATCTTCCCTGACGTTTATCGCCGCCATCTGTGCGCTAGCGCACGCTCGCTCTCAGCGCTTGCGTATCTCAGCGCTTGCGTACTGCGACACCCGCCGCTCGAAGCGCGTCCTGAACGGCCGGCGAATGAATGACCAACGGCGTCTTGCCCGCCGCCGTTCGCTCGAGGCTGTCGACGATCTCGATATCGATGCGCGCAGGCGGCGGCGCCTTCTTTTGGGCATTGCGCATCAGCCGATCTGCGTCGGCGTGCGAAAACCGCGGCGCTGCGAGTACGCGCAGCACGATGCGGTCTGCCGCGTGCTGCACGATCTGCAGCCGCAGCACGTGCTCTACGCCATGTGCGATGTGGCTGACGCCCGGCGTGACGCCCCGACCGTTTGGCGATAGCAGCACATCCTGCGATCGCCCAGCTATGGCGCTGAAGGGACGAATTCCATACGCGATCTCCTCGAGCTCGCGCTCACCGCAGCCGGTCGTCGTGCGGATGAGATCGCCGGTGCAGTAGCGCACCAACGGCATCGCTGCGTTCCAGAGAGTCGTGCCGACGATTTGGTACCAACTCTCATCCCCATCCGATGCATGAGGCAGGAGCTCGATGGCTGCATACCCGGGAAAGAAGAAGTGTTCGCCCGGGCTCGATGCGTACGCGAACGCGACGCGCTCGGCCAGCCCGTAGTAATCCACGATCGCGCAACCGATGACCTCGCGCGCCAGCTTCCACACCTCTGGCGCAAGCATTTCCGATCCGGCAAGCACTCCCGGTACGCGCAGGACCTCGCCCGAGCGCGCCAACAATCGACAGAGCACTTCCAGCATCGTCGGATGCACCCAGAGCACGTCGGGACGGAACTTTCTCAGCTCGCTGAGAAAAGACGGCAGCGTGCTTGCGGACAGGTGTGCGCTGGAGAGCACCAATCGGCGCCCGCCGGCCGCATAGATCCAGAACGGCGGACCATCGTCCGAGGTCTGGACGACGGTGTCGGCTCGCAGCACCGCGATGCGCGCCGTGCGCGGATCGCGATCAAGCATGCGGACCAGCCGATCGAGACACACCTGCTCCGTCACGATTGCGGCGGGGGACCTGACGAGCTCGAGAGGGGTCCCAGTCGTCCCCCCGGTGCTCGCGCGCGCGGTGAACCATGATGCGCCGGAGTGAAAGGCGGCCGGGCTCTCCCGCAGGCGATCCTTCTGCAGCAAGGGCCAGTCGGCCAACTGACGCGCGTCCCCGACGCTCTGCCCATACGGGGTCCGGCGCGCCGCTGCGAGGATCGGGCCCAACCGACTATCGGTCCAGAGCTTGCGTTCCGCCAGCGTACAGTCCCGCAGAGCGTCGAGCTGCCGCCGGATCGAGCCGTAGTAGAGCGGATTGCGCCGAAGAAAACGGTCGGCAAAGTCGAGCCGTTTGAGGTATTCGTCGAGGTTCTGCAGGGCTCCGGTCATCCGACGTCAAGCTCCGATCAGGCGGCGGTAGAACACCTACAAACGCAAATACGGTGCTGACCGTTCCCCCAATTTTGCCGCGATCGGGGTGTCGCCAATCAGGAACGGCTGGCTCGACCTGGGAGTTGTCCCTGACCGCCAAGGGTGAACTTCATGAACAGCAGGATCGAGTCGCGGGTCACCGCCCTGATCGCATCGACGCTCCACATTGATCAGGCGATGGTTACTGGCGATGCGACCCTCGCAGGCGACCTGACCGCGGATTCGCTGGATCTGGTGTCGCTGATTCTGGCTGTCGAGGACGAGTTTCAGGTCGACATCCACGACGAGGACGCTGCCGAAATACTCACGGTCGAGCAGATGATCGAGCACGTTGGCTTCGCGCTTGCCGTCAAGGAGCACGTACACGTAGAGCGTGAACGCCTTACAGCAGCCCACAGATAACGCGTGCACACTCTGACTCGTCCCGGACCTGCCGGGACAGCGACTGGGGAAAATCCATGGCCGATACCAAGCGGACGCGCGTGCAGCTGCGAGCGCTCGCCGACCATCTCGCACGCCGCCGTGAAGCGATTCTGGAGGCATGGCGACTGGCGACCGACATCGATCCGGAAGTAACGTCGGCGGCAGCGAGCACGCGCAATCAATTCATCGATCACATTCCCGACGTTCTGGACGCGTTCGAAGACCGCTTGCGCGCGCAGGATCCCGAAGAAAAGGCGGAAGCACGAGCCGAGCAGAAGGAGTGGGCCGCGGAGCATGGCACTCACCGCTGGCAACAGGGCTATCGTCTGACCGAAACGATGCGCGAATGGGGTCATCTGCAACTGTGTCTGTTGACTGAGCTGGAACGCTACTCGGCGCAACAAGTGGAACTCGAGCCGGAAGTCCTGCCGGTTGCACGGCGCGAGCTGGCGCGCTTGGCGAACGATGGCGTCTGCGCCAGCGCATCGCGGTACACACAGCTGCAGCAAAGCGAGGCAGCGGGCCGTCTCTACGATCTCGAAACCGCACTGGACGCTTTGCACGGCATGGAGATCGAGCGGGCTGAGGGTTGGCGGCGGGCTGCTCATGACCTGCGAGGCAGTGCCCACGTGATCGTGAATGCATCCTCGGTCCTGACGCGAGAGGACCTTCCTGATACGAAGCGGACGGAGATCTCTCATGCCTTGTCCGTCGCTGCTACTGCATTGAGCAAGCTGCTCACGGATCTGCTGGATCATGCGCGCCTCGAGGCCGGTCACGAGCAGCGCAACGTGCAGGCCTTCGATGCTGCGCGGCTCGTCAAGGAATTCTGTGAGACCGCGCGTCAGCTGGCTGCCGACCGCAATCTCTTCCTCAAGTGCGAAGGACCGGCGTCGCTGGAGGTCGAGGGTGACGCGGTCAAGGTGCAAAGAATCCTGCAGAACCTGGTGTTGAATGCACTGCAGGCAACGCAATCCGGCGGCGTGCTGGTGACCTGGGAAGCAGGCTCATCACCGACTGACTCTCATCAGTGGGCACTGTGCGTGCAGGACACCGGCGCCGGTTTCACGAGTGATGCGATGCCACTCAGGCAAGAGTTGAAGGATGCAACAGAAGGTGTTCGCGAAGTCGAAGAGAGTCCGCAAAGCGACCACTCTTCCTCGCTATCGGCGAGTCCTGCCCCAACACTCGACTCGCAGTCGCGGGGGAACGGCAGGCGACTGCCCGCTGGCGAAGGAATCGGACTCTCCATCGTGAAGCGCTTGTGCGAGCTGCTCGATGCGAGCATCGAGCTGCAGTCCGCGACGGGGCAGGGCACGACATTCCGTGTGATCTTCCCTCGTCACTACCCCGGTAGCTCGTAAGCCGTTTCCAGTCGGGAACGTGCTCACTGCACGGAACTAGGTCGTGTAGGCCGCGCGTTTCTTTAGCATGAACAGATCAAAATTCGTGATTGCAGCATTCTTGTGCATGGCGGGCGGCGCAGCGATGGCGCAGGACACGGCGCAGGACACGACCACAAGGGCGCAGGCCAATGCTTCCGTGAAGGAGTTCGTCGACAAGGCCGGAACAAGCGGTCTCGCCGAAGTCGAAATGGCCCAGCTTGGCGCGCAGAAGGCCACGAATGGCCAGGTCAAAGCGTTTGCCAAGCAAATGGTCGCCGACCACACGAAGGCGAACCAGGAGCTGCTGAACGCGATCAAGGGCAAAGGCCTGCAAGTACCGTCTTCGCGCGCCGACATGCACAAGGCCACGATGGAGAAGTTCCAGCAGCAGGATGCGGGCAAGAATTTTGACCGCGCCTACATGGAACAGATGATCGAGGACCACAAGGCCGCTATCGAACTGTTCGAGACCGCAGCGGACGATGAGAAGCTCGATATCGACGTGCGGGGCTATGCAAAGCAGACGCTGCCGACCTTGCGCGACCACCTGAAGCAGGCGCAGGCAATCCAGAGCAAGCTAGCGGGATGAGCCAGCAGGCTAGCGGGATGAGCCAGTGAAAAAGCTCAGCGGCACGGCCTCTACGCTCGCCGCATAGCCTGCATCGTTGGCATGCAGGTGATCGCCGCTGTCGAAGCGCGGCTGCAGACGATCCGGGTGCGCCGGGTCGCGCAGGACCGCATCGAAGTCCGCGATGCCATCGGCTTCCCTCGTCGTGCGAATCCAATCATTCACTGCACGACGCACCGCTTCCTTCTCGGGTGTATGAAGCACGAGTGTGTGATCTCCAGGGAAGATGGCATTGCCGAACGGAGGAATCGTGGTCATGAGCACCTTGATTCCCCTGGCATGCGCCCGCGATATGATCTCGCGGTAACCCTGGATCAGGCCCTGAGCGCTCACGGCCTCATCCGCGTGCGTGAACGCTCCCGGAAAGGCGATGTCGTTGACACCAATCGCGACGATCATGAACTGAACGCCCGGTTGATCGAGCGCATCCCGATCCAGCCGCGCCAGCACTGCCTCACCGAGCCCCGCGCCGAACGAACTCTCCGCCGGGCTGTCCTTCAGCAGTCGATTGCCGATGATCCCCGCGTTCAGCACTCCGATTCGTGCGCTTGCTCCACCGACCTTCTGCAGACGACTCGCCAGCACATCAGGCATGCGGCCATTGTGGTCCTGCGTTGACCCATCGCCGTCGGTCGTGGAGGAACCGATGACCGCGACGGAGGACAATGGCGCCGGGCCGCTCACATCAACGCGACTCAGAAACGGCCACGTATCGATCGTCTGCTGGACTGGGAAGTCGGTCGCGCCCACGGCGTTACCCGTGCCGACGTAGCTCGTCTGCAAGGCGAGCAGATGTGAAGTGGTGGCCGCCACTTTGGTCGGCAGAAAAAAGCTGATCGCAAGATCGCTCATCGCAGGAACGGACAGGGCGACGGCGTCGCTCGTGACCTGCCCATGCGGCGCGATCGTGACCGTGGATTGTCCACCGAAGAGAAGCGCTCGGTCGGATCGGGGATCGATTCTCGAACCGTCGGCGCGCAGAGCGAGATGCGCATCGGCAATCGTCAGCAGTTCCGTGCCGTAGAGATTGGACAGCGTGATCCGGACCTGCGACCCGGCGACGCTGGTGTGTACGATGAGCCGCAGCGTCTGACGGTCATAGGTCTCGAGAGTCCCGGGGATTGAAGGTTGTGCGGACGCAGCCCAGGTACCAGTCCAGCGCGGGTCGCGGTCGGCGGCGCAGGAGGTCACGGCCAGGAGTGTCAGAACGATGACGAGGATCGCACGCATCGCCGCAGCTTCACCTGCAGACGCGCCGCGAGTCCTGAAAGGTTCTGAAAGAGTGTCTGAAGAACTCTGAAGTCAGCTCGAGTTCAGCGAAGTTGCAGCAGGTCCCACAGGTTCCCATAAAGATCGTGAAACACAGCCACCGTCCCGTAGCTCTCTTCCTTCGGCTCGCGGACGAAGACAACGCCCCGTTCACGGTAGCGCCGGAAGTCGCGCCAGAAGTCGTCGGTGTGGAGAAACAGGAAGACGCGTCCCCCGGTCTGATTTCCAATCCGTGACTCCTGCTCCGGGCCGACCGCTCGTGCCAGTAGCAACCGGCACTCGGTTGCACCGGGAGGTGCCACGAGAACCCACCGCTTGTTCTGCGATTCGATGAACGTATCTTCGATCAGCACGAAGTCGAGCGTCTCGACATAGAACCTGATCGCCTCGTCGTAGTCGCGCACGACCAGCGTCACGTAGCCGATAGTCTGTTTCATCGCTCTCGTTCCTCGCCCCACCGCGATTGATTTCCCGCCGGCGCCCGTCCAACCCGAAATCTATCGCCGCGGGTTCTCGATGCACTACCTGAAACTGCGACGCAGTCGTACGATTCTGGTCTTGTTCGCAGCTTCAGCACTGCTCTTCATGGCTTTCCCAGCCATCGACATCTTCATCTCGCGATTGTTCTTCGACCAGGGGTTTTACCTGAGGCGCGAATGGTGGACAACGCTCATGCACGAGAGCATGGGGTATTTTCTCAGTCTTTCCCTGGCGTCAGTGGTCGCGCTCTACCTCTGGAACAAGCTGACGAAGCGCAATCTTTGCGGAGTCGATGGCAGGCGAGTCGCGTATCTGTTTCTGGTCCTGATCCTCGGTGCCGGCGTTATTGTGAATATGGCGCTCAAGGACAACTTCGGACGCGCGCGGCCGCGGGACATCGTGCAGTTCGGGGGAACCGAGCACTACACGCCGCCTTTCGTCGTCAGCGGCGAATGCAACAGGAACTGTTCCTTCTCGTCCGGCGAAGCGGCCGGCGGCTTCTTCAGCCTTGCCCTGGCGTTCGCGTTGAGCAGGCGCCGCGCGTGGCTGGTCGTGGGGGCAGGCCTGGGCGCTATCGTTTCGTTCTGCCGCATTGCCAGCGGCGCGCATTTCTTTTCGGACACGGTCGTCTCATTCTTCGTGATGCTGATCGTTGCGGACGTCCTGTACCACTACCTGGTGCTGGGAGCGTTCGAGCGGGCGGCGCGAGTCCGACTGCAGTCCGACGGATTGGCGGGCCTTCCCAGCGCCAGCGAGACCTGATCGTGGCAATCTCTAGGCCGAGATTCCAAACTTCGCACCGGCGATTTTCGCTGGCGTTCCCGGTGTTGCTGTTTGCGGTCTGCAACACGATCAACCTCGACAAATTGTCGAAGTGGTTTCGCCACGGCGACGCGCTCGATTCGCTGGCGCTGTCCGCTTACCTGGTCGCCGGCCTCTGCCTGTTCATCGCTTTCTTCACGCTGTTGGCCCATCGACGCACCATCAAACCATTCGCGATCCTGTTGACGATCACGAGCGTCGCCGGAACGTACTTCATTGCGAAGTACGGCGTCGCCATCGACACCTCGATGGTCCAGAACACGGTGCACACGGATGTCACCGAGGTCGGGCAACTGTTGTCGTTGCAGATGGTCCCGTATGTCGTATTCCTGATCGTCCTGCCCGTAATCATCATCTTGTCGGCGGACATCACGTTTCAGGCGCGGGGCAGGTATCTGTTCGGCTCGCTGCAGATCGTCTCGATCTCCTTCTGCGTCGCGCTGGCGTGTCTGTACCTGCAGTACAGCGCGATTCTTCGGGCCGGCAACGTTTCGAACAAGTACATCGTCTATTCGCTCGTGCCGATCAACATCATCTCGGGCTCGATCAACGCGACTTCCAAAGCCGTGAAACCCTATTTCAAGCGAAGCGAGAACGTAGCGATCGCCGCGAGCGTGGCGGCTCCGGACAACCTGGTGGTCGTCCTTGCCGTAGGCGAGTCTTCGCGAAGAAAGAACTTCAGCCTCTACGGCTACGAGCGACGGAAGACGAATCCGGTGTTGGAGAGCCTCGCCGGACTGCATCTTCTCGATGCAGTTGCGACGCGCGGTTCCACCTTGTATGCGTTGCCCCAGATCCTGGAAAAGAGCGACGTCAAGCTGACGACGATCGTTTCGAAAGTGGGGATACCGACCGCGTGCTACGTGAATTACACGCTGTATGACAACTGCGCGGCCGTCGGCGAAACGAAGGTGAGCAACTGCGCTCACGGCGGCAAGTGTTATGACGAAGACGTCATCCCGTTACTGAAGGAAAGCATCGGCAGCTACACGTCCGGTTACCGATTCGTCGTCCTGCACCTGGGCGGCGGCAGTCATGGTCCGATCTACAGCGACCGGTACCCGCCCGAGTTCCAGCAATTCCAGCCGATGTGCACCGATGCCGACATCGCGAACCGATGCTCCATCGACCAGCTCTACAACTCCTACGACAACACGATTCTGTACGTCGACCATGTGGTGGGACAGGCGATTGCCGCGCTCGACAGCTCCAGGGTGCCGTATGTCTTCATCTACCTGTCCGACCACGGCGAATCGTTGCTGGAAGACGGCTTGATGTTCCACGGCATGCCGCCTGGAATGTCGTTGCCGGCCGAGCAGGCGGAGATTCCGCTGATCGTGAAATCGTCGGTACCGATTTCGATCGTCCAGCGGCCGGACTATCAGCAACCGGACGTGTTCGATACGGTCCTCGATCTGTTTTCGATCCAGTCGACGACGTTCGATCGGGCGGGAAGCTTCATCAAGAAGGGCAGCACGCCTGCGAGTTGACAGCGGCCCACGCTTGCGGTGGGATGGCCCCAGTGCGCTTGGGGCGCCACCTGTCCGCGGCAAGGGAGCTTGCTCCCACCCATTCGGTTTCGACCGTAGTCGGCACCAACCTTCTTCCGGCCTGGGAAGCGGACATCAGGCGATTTTCGGAAGGAAGGTTTTATGCCCCGTTCTCTTTCATCCTTTTCTAATCTCGACGTCCTGCGCGGCGAAGCCAAACGCTGGCTCAAAGCGATCGCCGCAGGCGACAGCGAGGCCCTGACGCGCTTTCGCAGCGCCTTTCACGACCCCGCCGACGTTCCAAAGCTCCGCCAGGTGCAACAGGCGCTGGCTCGTGAATATGGCTTTTCCTCCTGGGCAGCGTTGAAGCAGGAGATCGAGGACCGGGCGCGCAGCTCTGCTGATCGCGTCCGACTGTTCCTCGAGAAGTCGGTCAATCGCTACGGCACTGACCCTGCGACCCAGAAGTGGGGCGACTACGAACGCGATGGACACGCACGCGGTGTCGTCGCAGCCCGTCTCCTGGAGCGACATCCGGAGATTGTCCGCGACAGCCTTCATACTGCTGTGGCGGCCCACGATCTGGACGCCGTGCGTACTTTCTTGCGCAGGAATCCCAGCGCGGTTCATGACCGCAGTGGGTTCGATGGTTGGACACCTCTGGTGCGGCTGGCCTACGCGCGCCTGCCGATCGACGCGGTGTCCAGCAACGCGCTTGCGATCGCCACTCTGCTGCTGGACGCCGGCGCAGACCCCAACGCGGGTTGGTCGGATGGCGCCAATGACTTCACAGTGCTGGTCGGTGTCATCGGGGAGGGTGAGGCGCATCAAGCGGCACATCCGCTGGCGGAAGCATTCGTGCGTCTGCTGATCGCCCGCGGCGCCGATCCCTTCGCTCCGCAGGCTCTCTACAACACCTCGCTCGGGCCGGACTCCACGTTCTGGCTCGACCTGCTGTGGTCGGAATCCGAGAAGCGCGGCGAGACTCACAAATGGACCGGCCCATCGCCCAACGAACTGGGTGGCGAGAGGATTCCGAGTGCGCTGGCCTACCTTCTCGGCAACGCCGTGCCTGATCACATCGAGCGAACACGCTGGCTGCTGGAGCACGGTGCAGATGCACGTGGGATCAACTTCTATTCGCGCGAGCCGGTAGTCAAGCACGCGGTGCTGGCGGGTCGCGAGGACATTGCGGAGCTGCTGGTCCGGCATGGCGCCGAGCGGCCCCAGCTCACCGAACACGAAGACTTCCTCGCCGCGACCGTCGCGGGCGACCTCGCAAGAATGCGCGAGCTCGCCCTGAAGCATCTGGAGTTTCTCCGCAGCCACGAACCCATGTTCGCGGCCATCCGTCTGCATCGCACCGACATCGCCGAAGCCCTGCTCGATCTCGGAATGTCGGCGGACGTGGGCGACGACAAGAACTTCCGCGCCCTGCATTTCACCACCCATTGCGGAGCGGCGGAGATCGCACGGCTGCTCATTGCGCGCGGTGCGGAGATCGACCCGTTCGAGCTGCGCTACGGCGGAGCGCCTCTCACTCATGCCGCCTATCATCAGCAGTCGGAAATGATGAGCCTCCTCGCGCCTCACAGCCGCAACTTCCGCGGACTCTGCTATGCCGGTGCGGTCGACAGGCTGCGACAGCTTCTGGCCGAAGAGCCGGACTGGGCCAATCGCGAAGATCGCCCCGGCGAACCGGCGCTGTTCTGCCTGCCCGACGATGAGGAAAAGGCCGTCGAGATTGCCGAGTTGCTGCTCTCGTTCGGCGCCGACCCGACTTTCCGCAATCCGCTCGGACAAACGCCTGCAGAGGTCGCGCGCCGTCGGGGTCTGGACGACGCTGCAGCACTGCTGGATGACGCAGCGAATCCGGCGGAGATCGCGCGCCACGAGAAGATGAAGCGCGAAGGCTAGCTGCGCGGGCTCTACACGAAGCAGTCGCCGGAAAGGTTCCACTACCCTGCAGCGGCGTGCAGACTTTACCGACCGCCACAGTCGGCTGCTTTTGCACGTGGTTGTCGCATGGACAACTAAATTCGTTGGCGTATCGTTCACAGTCTTCCCTGCCGTTGCGAATTCAACAAGCAATGGCAGGAACAACCAGAAGACGTGGGGATACTACTAATGGGTAATGCGAAATTGATCGCGGCCTGCGCGGCCGCGTTAGGGTTGACCGTTTTTGCACTCAACGATGCACTCGCCGCGAGCGGCAGCTCCAAGCTCGGGCAGCGCGACGAGGAGCTGGTCTTGCAGGCGCAGCAGGCCGGGAAGAGTCGCCTGGTCGTGCTGGTCGCGGTCACTAAAGGTGCAATAAATCAAGCTGTAGCAGACATCGCCGCCCTCGGCGGCCAGATCCAGTTTCGGGATGACAGCCTCGGCTATCTGCGGGTGAGCGTCCCTGTCGGACAGGTGAAGACCCTCGCAGCGCTGGCCTCCGTGCAGAGCGTTGACGTCGATGAAATGCTGCCGCTGCCCGACCCGCGTCCCGAGCCGGAGGCCAGTCAGGCAACCCAGCCGCAGCCGGCACCGGGCGCCACGACTCCTCGCAACAACGCGTATCTGCCCATCGGCGACACGGGTGCCGCGCAGTTCACCGCGGCGCATCCGACGTGGGACGGTCGCGGCGTCACGATCGGCGTCGTCGACCTCGGCATTACGCTCGATCATCCGAGCCTGCTCACCACGTCCACCGGCGAAAGGAAGGTCGTGGACTGGGTGACGGGCACCGATCCGTTCACGGACGACGATCCGACGTGGCTGAACATGAGCGCCCAGGTATCAGGCGCGCAGTTCACGTTCGAGGGCCGCACCTATACGGCGCCTGCGAACGGTAACTATCGCATTGCCCTGTTCAACGAGCGCAACCCGCTCCTCGGCGGCGAAGTCGGCAGCGACGTCAATCGTGACGGCAATCCGACCGGCAGCAGTGGCATCTTCGCGGTGCTGTGGGATGCAGGCCCGAAGGACCTGGTGTGGGTCGATACGAATCAGAACGGCAGCTTCGCGGACGAAGCTGCGATGACCGACTACAAGACGCGATTCGACATCAATTATTTCGGCGTCGACAACCCGGCGACACCGGTAGCCGAGCGCATGCCTTTCGTGGTGCAGACGGACGGCAAGCTCAAGGTGGTCAATATCGGCATCGTGTCCGGAGCCCACGGCTCCCACGTCGCCGGCATTGCCTCCGGCAACGCGTTGTTCGGCGGCGCGATGAGTGGAGCGGCGCCTGGCGCCAAGCTCGTCTCGGTGCGTGCGTGCCTGTTCGTCGCGGGTTGCACTGCGCATGCGCTGATCGAAGGCATGATCTATGCCGTCAAGTCGGCGCACGTCGACGTCATCAACATGTCGATCGGCGGACTGCCGGCACTCAACGACGGCAACAACGCTCGTGCCGAGCTCTACAACCGCCTGATCGAGCAGTTCAAGGTGCAGATGTTCATTTCGGCGGGCAACAGCGGTCCCGGAATGAATACGGTCGGCGATCCTTCGGTGGCGACATCCGTCGTCAGCGTCGGTTCGTATCTGAGTCGCGCGACCATGCAGCTCGGCTATGGCGCGGATACGCCGTTCACCGACAACTTGCACGCCTTCACCTCGAACGGCCCGCGTGAGGATGGTGGATTCAAGCCGGAGATCGTTGCTCCGGGTGCGGCAGTTTCTACGACGCCGGTGTGGCAGCTCGGCGTGGGCCTGCCTTACGCGCTTCCGCCTGGTTACCAGTTGATGAACGGCACGTCGATGGCAGCTCCGCAGGCGACGGGCGCGGCGGCATTGCTGATCAGCGCTGCGAAACAGGTTGGAGCTCAGTTCAAGCCCGACCAGCTCCGTCAGGCGATCCGTTCCTCAACCAGGCTCCTGGATCCGAGCCGCCTCGGCATCTATCGCCAAGGCAATGGTTTGCTGCAGACGGACGCAGCGTGGAATCTGCTGGCGACGAATATCAGCACGGATGAAATCGTCGCGCGCGTACCTGTCAACACCGTGCTCAGCTCTTTCCTCGCGGAGCCGGGCATCGGCGTCGGCATCTACGATCGCGAAGGAGTCGTAGCAGGACAGTCCTACACGCGTACGTACACGATCACGCGCACCAAGGGCGGCTCGCAGCCGAAGAGCTATGCAGTGAGCTGGGTCGGCAACGACGGCACGTTCAGCTCTCCCACGACGATCGCGCTGCCGTTGAACGTGCCCGTGAATCTGCCCGTCACGATCAATCCGGGCACAGCCGGCGACCATTCCGCGATCATGAATCTCGACAACCCCGGCACGGCGGGCATCGAGTTCCAGACGATGAACGTCGTCGACGCGGCCGACACGTTCAGCCCGGCTAACAACTTCTCGGTGACGAAGAGCGGCACGATCGGTCGTGCGCAGCAGCTCACACACTTCGTGCG
>Ga0209382_10005720_pt1 | contig 16130 bp, 16 predicted proteins | sample SoiMetdeltSBSDD5_FD_187599 | JGI IMG/M metagenome (GOLD analysis project Ga0209382, IMG submission 187599) | Bulk soil microbial communities from a Populus tree surrounding site in Tennessee, USA - Soil MetaG P. deltoides SBSDD5 (SPAdes) (version 2) | ecosystem: Environmental > Terrestrial >...
CGGTCCGACGACGCGCCCGGTCACCGCGATCCACCCGTCGGGGAATGGCCGCCGCCCGACGTGCGTCGGTTCAACCGGATGCTCAAAGTTCTCGAGGTCGTGGCGACGTTGCTTCTACCGAATTGGGTACAGCCGCAGTGGCCGGGGCGGGGCACACCGGAGCGCCGCCTTGAGTTTCTCACCTGGTTGGTCATCGCGAGCGTCGTGGCACTGCTCGTGCTCGGCGCCTGGCTCGCCGGGCTCATTCCGCCGGGTCCTTCGCGCCGACCTTGATACCGCCGTGAGCAGCCGGAGAGATAGGTAACAAAAGTGTCTGAGGACATGGGTAACACTTTTCGGGGTTACCCGCGGATGACGAAGTCGCGCTCGTCAAGCGTCGCGAGGAGCACGGTGTTGAAGTAGATGGCCCACACGCCGTCGTCGGTCTCCTCCAGGCCGATGTGCTGATTCACCAGCGCGTTGGCGATATACAGCAGCCGCTGCTGAAAGCGGAATGTGCCGGCGTCGGTCACCCGCTTCACCAGGAAGTGGCCCGGGTACTCCGGCACGGGGAGCCGCTCCGGGTACGGCCGCGGCGAGGGGGCGTAGCGCGATGCGGGCGTGTCACCGCCTAACGCATCGTGCGGCCGCTCGGTGGTGTACTCGAGGCGGAACGCGTCGAACTGCTTCTGCTGCGCCCCGCAGGTTCGCTGCACCGGCTTGACCGCGCGCCGCTTGAGCGTCCGGTGCATCCGCTCGTGCGCCCCGTTCTCCTGCGGCGCCCCCGGGTGAATCCGCTGGTGGACGATCCCGAGCCGCATCCACCACACGTTGAGGTACGAGAGCCCGTGGACGGCGAGCGTGGCGAACGGGACGCCGTTGTCCGTCCGGATCCCGCCGGGCAGCCCGTACTCGCGAAACGTGCGCTCGAAGATGGTCGGGCCGTGGCGGTCTCCGTCGAGAGGAGGCCGTGGCAGGTGAGCAGGAAGCGCGTGTGCTGGTCGGCGATCGTGAGTGGGTAGCAGTAGACCCCGTTCCCGGTGCGGAACTGGCCCTTGAAGTCGGCGGTCCACAAGTCGTTAGGCTCGGCGGTCGCGATCGGGATCACGCCCGGGTGTTGATGCTCGCGCCGCCGGCGCCGCCGCCGCACCAGCCCGCGCCGCGCCAGCAGGTCGGCGGCCGTACTCGCCGCCGGCCAGTCCTCGATTTCGGGGTGCCGGCGGCGCAGCACCTTGAGCAACTTGCGCGCGCCCCAGTCCGGGTGCAGCCGGCGGAACTCGCACAGCAGCTCGGCGAGCACCGGCCGGATCTGGGTCGGACACGTGTGCGGCCGCCGGCTGCGGTTGACGAGCCCCCGCTTGCCGTCCTCGTTGAACCGAGCGAGCCACTTGTAGCCGATGCGGCGGCTCACGCCGTAGCGCTCACAGAGCTCGGTCATCGTGAAGCGGTCGCTGAGGGCGTCGGTCACGAATTGCAGTCGCTGATCCATGGCATCACTCTCCTTCCACGGCACCACAGCCTCCCCTGTCGGAGTTCTGTGATGCAGGTTAGTCGAGTTACCTATGTCCTTGGACCACTCTGTTACCTATGTCCCCGGACTATACCGGCGGCCGTATAACGTACGTTGGAGCTGTCGAGCGGGCTGTTGATGCTCGCTACGCTCCCGTTTATTGAATCCGCTCGCAGCTCAACTCAAGGCGTTAGGCAGCGACCGGGATCCGTGGTATGATCGTGAAGAGTTCGTTGGCATTCGTTGTGGCCGTACTGCTCGCCGCTGGAATGGCCGCCACTCACCGCCGACGGCCATCCGGCGCCCGCGCGCTGCTCCTCCTTGCCAGCGCGTGCTTCGTCGTTGCGACGTTGACTCACGTATTCGAGGCGCTCCACCTCGTTCCCGCAGCCGGCTGGGGCAAGCCAGATAGCGTCGGCCATTATATCGATCTCACCGCCGCGCTCGTCGGCATAATCTTGGTCGTCGCCGCGGCGTCACTCGCGCTCGCGCGGCACTCGGCGAAGTAGGCGGCATCGCGCCCGCTGCCTAACGTCCGTTGGAGCTGTCGGAGCGACCGGCATTAGGTTGTGCGCGTGGCAACTTCCGCGTATTGTCACTATCGCGACGCCCGCAGCTAAGGCGCTTCGCAGCTCAACTTCATGCGTTAGGCAGCATCCACACATCCGGGAGCGGACAGTGCGCGTGGGATTAGCCCCGTATCAGGAAGCCCACTCGTCGGCATTCCTCGACTGCTGTGCCGACGCTGCGGCCTTCGCCTTCCTTCGGAAATCCTTCCCGGATGCACCGACGCCCGCGGTCCTCCTCGAGCGCTTTTTGACTTCGGGCGGCTCGCCGCTCTCGCAAACACGCGTCTGGGCAATCGTGACCAACGACCTCACCTTTGCGGGACACCTGGAGTTAAAGACCACGGATAAGACGAAGCCCGCGGAAGGCGAACTGGTGGCGCTCGTCGCGCGCGCGTTCCGCCGAACCGGTGTGGCCTCGGCGGCCGTCGCGCTGCTCTTGCGGTCACCACACCTCGCGCCCGAGTTCAGCTCTGTCCTCGCCGTCTGCCGGACCACCAACGAGGCCTCGCTCCGGCTGGTGCGGCGTAGCGGGTTCGTTTCCCTCCCAGACCGGTCCTCGCCCGAGGCACTATTCTTCGGCTACCGGTGGAGTCACTGAACGGCTCGACGCGCCAGGGAGCCAGCAGCGGCCCATCACGCAGCCCTTCGTTCGCGTGCTGCCTAACGTCCGTTGGACCTGACAAGGGCGCTATGGAAGCGGCGGCTGCGCCGCCGCATCTTATGAGATGGCCTTGCAGGTCAACTTCAGGCGTTAGGCGGCGATCCAAGCTTCTATCATGAGCATGGCAGAATCCTCCGCAGTCGCCAATAACGCGGTAGCCGCCGATCGCGGTCGGTCGCTAAGTTGGCCCGATCGTTTAGCCGTAGCGTCCGCAGCGCTGTTCGTCGTGGTACTGGCGGTCGCTGCGTACTGGGATTCGAGTATCCGAGTCCTACACCTCGTCGAGGCCGTCCCATACCTACTTGCTGCCGCCTTGATTACTCGCCAGCGCCGATTCGGCTATCTCTTGGGTATCGCGAGCGGCGCGTTCTGGCTGTGGACCGCAGGATTCTTGACGACGTTCATCAAGAACGGGTTCGAACGACTCGCGAGCCTGATGCTGACCGGCCATGTGGACCGCTGGGACATCTTCATCGCCGTCCCAGCAGCGCTAAGCACGGGCGGGCTCGTACTGTTCTCTGCGATTTCCTATCTGCGTTCGGCTGATAAGCGCCGTATGGACGCGGTGCGATTCTTGGGCACGTGTGCACTCGTCGGCGGCTTCTTCGTCCTAATCTTTCGTCTCTTCGCGCCCCAATACCTCGGCATGTTTGGATCGATGCTGCCAGCCTTTTGGAGGCCATAAACCCAGCGTCGGATTCAGCGCGCCCGCCGCCTAACGAACGCTCAACCTGACGAGCCATCTATGGCAGCTCGCTTCGCTCGCCTTGTGTTTGGCTCGCTCGCAGGTTAGCTCTGGCGTTAGCCCGGCAACGGTCACGCTCTCGAAGCGGCGGCCGCACCACGAATCACCCGCGCTGAACTCTCCCGGACGCAGCATCTCGCGCGCGCTCGGCGTCCCGTCGCGGCGGCTCTCCGAAGAGTCGAGCGTATTCACGGCTGAACTGTGACGCGCTCGCGTACCCCACCGAGTAGGCGATCGCCTCTGCGCTCGTCTCGCCGGACAGTAATCGGCGCCGAGCCTCCTGCAGCCGTAGCCGCTTCTGGTACTGGATCGGGCTCATCGCCGCGACCGCCTTGAAGTGACTATGCAGTGCCGAGGGGCTCATGTGCGACCGCTTCGCAAGCGCCTCGATCCGTAGCGGCTCCGCGAAGTGCTCGTTGATCCAGGCGATCGCTCCCGAGACGCGGCGCAGCCGCCCATCTCCGATCGCCATTTGAGCCAGGCGTCCGAACTGCTCGCTCTGCAGCAGACGGTAGTGAAGCTCCCGCAGGATGAGAGGCGCTAGCACCGGGATGTCCTGCGGCGCATCGAGGAGTCGCAGCAGTCGGAGGAACCCCTCGAGTAGCGGCGGCCGCAGTCGGCTAACATATAGCGCTCGCCCGTCGTGATCGTCGCGGGGGGCCTGCCCGCCTGTCTCCACGATCAACGCCGCGAGCTCGCGCGGGTCAACGGTGAGCGTCATGCACAGATAAGGCTTCGCCGGACTCGCCTCGATCACATTCCCGACGGCAGGAAGATCCAGCGAGACTGCGAGGTAGTGCGAGGGATCGTAGAAGTACGTCTCGTCGCCGACGGTCACCTGCTTTCGGCCCTGGACCACCACGTAGACCGCCGACTCCTGGAGTACGTGCGTCGGTTCGGTCGGCTGGGAGTACCGCCAAATCTTCAACTCCGGGATCACGGTCTCGTGCCCCCCATCGGCGCCCGTCCGTCGCTTGAGCCGGTCTACGAGCTCACGACGAAGCGCTTCGATGCGCCGCGACTCCGATTCGCGATCCGTAGCCGAGTCGGATCCTTTAGGGACTGATGCCATCGCCGCAATTTCCTAATCGAATAGGCCACGTGCGTCGCACGTCAGGACGATACCCGACGGTCACCTAACCTTCCAGAGCAGTGGAGAAATAGGCAATAGATCAGGGCGATCGGACATGTTCTGTAACGGTGGAAAGGAATATCCTGCCTTCCACAGCAGCAGTAGCTGCAATTGGAATAGGCAAGGATCGTTTCACACCGTCGCGAGCAAGGGAGCGAGCATGACCGACAAGAAGGTGTGGTTCATCACCGGGGCGGCCCGTGGTATGGGCGTCAGTTTCGCCAAGGCCGCGTTGGCCGCCGGCCATGCGGTTGTCGCGACCGGACGGCGCCCTGACGCCGTAACCAGAGCGGTGGGCGCGTCCCCCGATCTCCTGGTCGTCAGGCTGGATATCACCAGCCTCGCCGAGGCCGAGGCGGCAGTGTGCGCCGCTGTCGATCGGTTCGGCGGCATCGATGTGCTGGTCAACAATGCGGCGAACTTCTGGGCGGGCTACTTCGAGGAGCTGTCGCCGGAGCAGATCGAGCAACAGCTCTCGACGAGCCTGATCGGCCCGATGAACGTGACGCGCGCGGTCCTGCCGGTCATGCGAAAGCAGCGCTCAGGTCAGATCATCTCGATCTCGTCGAGTGCGGGGCTTGTCGGCTTCGAGTTCTGCACGGCCTATTCGGCGTCAAAGTTTGGCCTCGAAGGGTGGATGGAGGCGCTGCACGCGGAGGTCGCGCCCTTCGGTATCACGACGACCGTCGTCAACCCGGGATTCTTCCGCACGGAGCTCCTCTCCCGGGAGTCGACGCAGTACGCGGCCGCCGCCATCGCGGATTACGCCGAGCGCACAGCGGCGCAGCAAGCGTTCTGGAAGTCGCAGAACGGCAAGCAGGCTGGCGACCCGGCGAAGCTCGCCCTGGCCTTGATCACCATCGCCGGCGAACCAGTGCCGCCGCGTCGCTTCATCGCCGGGGCCGATTCGATCGCCACCGCGGAGCAGAAGGTCGCTCAGCTCCAAGCGGAGATCGATGCGTTTCGCGAGCTCTCGTCGTCGCTCGCGCTCGATGAGCGCGGGTCGTGACAGCAACATCCGAAACGCGGACGGCGCCGGCCAGCCAGCCGTCGAGCAGCGAACAGTTCATCAACGGTCTCGCCGACGTGATGGCGTATTCCACCCGAACGCCGATCCTGCGGTGGCCGAACGAGTACGGATTGGAATACGAGGACGTGTTCTTCCCGGCGATGGACGGAGTCACGCTCGAGGGCTGGTTCATTCCCGCGGACTCGGATCGGTTGCTGATCTGCAACCACCCCATGCCGTGCAACCGGTACGGGTATCCCGGACACCTGGAGCCGTGGACCGACTTTGGCGGCTTCGAAGTGAATTTCCTCCCCGAGTACAGGATCCTGCACGATGCCGGCTACAACATTCTCACGTACGACATGCGCAATCATGGCCGCAGTGGGGCGGGCAGCGGCGGCATCGTCGGTCACGGTGTGCTCGAATTCCGTGATGTGATCGGCTCCCTGCGTTACGCGATCTCTCGAGCCGATACGAAAGACATGAAGACGGCACTGTACAGCCGTTGCCTCGGAGCCAATTCGACGTTCGTCGCTATGAAGAAGCACCCGGACGAGTTCCGTCACATCCTGGCGATGATCGCGCTGCAGCCCGCGCCGCCTCGGGCGTTCGTCGAGCGGGCCCTGCAGCTCGCAGGGATCGAGAGCGGCACCGAGATGTTCAATCAGGCACTCCATCGGCGAAGCGGCTACCGACTCGATGACTTCAGGCCGATCGAGAACACGACGGTTGTAACTATTCCGACGTTGGTCGCGCAGGTGCGTCGCGACTTCATGATGCCAGAGTCATACGCCCAGGAGATGTACGAGAACATCGCCGCGAGGGACAAGAAGCTCTTCTGGATCGAGGGCACGGATGTTCGTTTCCAGGGATACAACTACTTTCGTACCAATCCTCACGTCGTGCTGGACTGGTTCGATAGACACATGTGATGCTGCGCCAGGCTCTGAGCGTATCGGATTCCTGACGGCAGGGGTATGGTGGGGCTGTGCGGCCACGGATGCCCAAGGACGGGACATTGGCCCAAGACGAGTACACCCACGACGTCGTCCTCGAGTCGGCCAGCTGGCCTTACCGCGCGCAGACGCCGAAGCGTCCCGTCCCAGCTGGCCAACCGGACGCGCCGATTGATCGCAGTGCGTCGAGGCCTCCATCGGATCAATCGCACTGCGGCATAACGAACGTTGCAGTTTCTATGAGCCGTGGTTTGTCAAGCTCCGGATCCGTTAGGCAATACCAGGCTACACGGCTGTGGGCCGTTGGTGGACGCGTCAGTCCTCGACAGCGCGGCTCAGACGCTGGCGGCTGCTCGAGACCGCACGAGCCCGGTGGCTCGCGGGTCGACTTCTAGCCGTGCCGGCCGAGCCGCGTCCCCACGGACGCGCCGCGCCGAACACCACAGACCTCGATACGTACGAGCGCAGCCCTTCGGCGCGCGGCCCCTTCTGAACAAACGGTACCCCGCCGGACAGCCTCTCCGGGGGGAGACCCGCTGCAACGGCGGGCACGACGCACCAGCGAACTGAGCACGTGCACTCCGGCGTTAGGTTTTGAGCGCCGCGCCTTCCGGAACCACGCCCGTTTCCAGATAGCGCCAGAGGGCGATCCGCAGCTTGCGCGCGACCGCGACGATGCCGATCCGCCGCAGGCGCCCGCCACCGGCCGCGAACCGCTCGCGGTACCAGCGGGCGAGGGCACTCGTCGGCTGGCGTCGCCCCGAGCTCCACGCGAGCTCGACGGCGAGCCCGCGGATGCGCGCGTTCCCCGCCTTGCTGATGCCTGGCTCGCGCTCCAGATCGCCGCTCGACCGCGTCGTCGGCGTGAGGCCCGCCAGCCCCGCCACCTGGCGCCGGTTGCGGAAGGCGCGCCAGCCGAAGAACTCCGTCGCGTACAGCCCGGCGCTCAGCTCTCCGATGCCACGCAGCGCGCGGAGCTGCTCGACCTGCCGCAGCAGCGGGTCGGTCGCGGCCGCTGGGTCGGCGAGTACGTCGCGGCGGGCGGCGCGCAGGGCCAGGACGTCCCGCTGGATGGCGCGCAGTCGCGCCCACTCGCGGGTGACGCGCGCCTCGAGCGCCGGCGGCAAGGGCGCGCCGCTCCAGTCGCGCAGCTCCGGTCGGCGCGCGGGCAAGCCGCGTGGCTTGGGGAGGACGATGCCGTGCCGGGCGAGCAGCCCTTTGATCCGGTTGACCTGGCGGGTGCGCTCGCGCGTGAGCGTGAAGAGCGCGCGGTGCAGATGGCGCCGGTCCTCCTCCTCGACGCTGGGCACGTGTACGACGCTCCAGACGCCGCGCTCCCCGCCGTGGTGGCGCAGCAATAGGCGGACGAGCGCGGTCGTGTCGAGGCGGTCGGACTTCGCCCGGCGCGCCCGGCGGTTCTCGCTGATGCTGGCCGAGTCGACCACGTGACTCGTTAGGCCGCGGGCGGTGAGCGCGCGCGCTGAGCGTGGCGCTGGTGGGCGTTAGCCAACGCGGAGGCTCGCCGCGGTCCCTTCCGACTTTCCACTCCTTCGTCCGGCGAATCCCGACACCAGGTCAGGTGGCAAGCGGACTGCGATCGGCTCCCGCGCTCCTACGTTGGACTAGATGGCCTGATGAGGTGCACCGCTCCTCGGGTCTTCACCTGACCGCAACGCGGAGCCTCCATGCGGTATCTGATTCGACATTCGCGACGACGGACGACAGCTCGCGCGCTCGTCATTGCGGGCGCGACGTTCGCGTTCGCGTCTGCATGCACTACCGACGATCCACTTCCAACCGCCCCGCGGACGATCGTCCCCGCCGCGCCTCACGCGGCGATCCTCAGCGCCGGTATCGTCGATCTTCCGTTCGATGCGGTTGCGATCAACAATGCCGGCCACGTCGCCGGATACAACGGAAACAGGTTTGCGGCGCGGGCGTACCTGTGGACGCCCGGCGGAGCTGTACAGGATCTCGGCACACTTGGCGGACCGTACGCCTGGGCGTACGCGATCAATGAGGCCGGCGAGGTTGCCGGTGGCAGCATCACAGCCGACGGGCGGCAGCATGCTTTTCTGTGGTCGGCGGCAGCCGGCATCCAGGACCTCGGGACTCTGCCCGGGGCCATTTCGAGCACCGCACGCGGGATCAACGACCTCGGGCAGGTGGTGGGCGAGAGCACCTTTCCGGGGAGCGATCCGGCGGCGGCAAGGCGGCACGCGTTCCTGTGGACGCCAGGCGTGGGAATGCAGGACCTCGGCACGCTCGGTGGCCGACTGACGTCGAGCATCGCCTACGACATAAACAACGCCGGACAGGTCGTCGGACGAGGCTTTCTGGCGGCATTCGTCCCACCGCCGATCGACCCCGAAACTGGATCACATGCCTTCCTGTGGACCGCGAGTCAGGGGATGCGTGACCTCGGGGCTCTCAGCGGCGGCGAAAGCATCGCCCACGCCATCAACGATGCCGGACAGGTGGTTGGCCGAAGCTACGTGAGCCGATCGATGTCGGTGGCGTACCACGCTTTCTCCTGGACATCGGCAGACGGCATGCGGGACCTCGGCGCATTCGGATCGTCGGGCGACAGCAGCTCTGCGCTTGGCATCAACAGCGCGGGCCAGATTGTCGGGTGGAGCACCGTAGGCATACCTCCGCTGTACACGATACACGGCGCGATCTGGACCGCGTCGGAAGGCATGGAGAGCCTCGCGGGGACGGCCGGCATCGGACACGTCCGTGGGATCAATGACCACCAGCAGATAGTCGGCGATCGTCGCGTGGTGACACTGCAGCTTGGTCCCGGCAACGCTCTGCCGGTCGCGCACGCCGGCGGCCCATACTCAGGGCTCGAGGGTTCGGACGTGATGTTCGACCTGTCCGCAACCGACCGCGATGGCGGTCAGGTGTACGGCAAGGTGCTCCCTGGCGACGGCACAGTGGACGGCATTGCGGTCATGGTGCCGTTCACGTGGGGAACTCAGAAGCACGCGTACGCGGACGATGGCACGTACACGCTGACGCTGATCGTCACTGATGAACGGGGTGGCCGCGACACGGCTACGGCGACGGTGAAGATCGCCAACGTCGCGCCGATGATTCTCGCTGGCAGCCTAACGGGGCCGACCGCGCCGATCCGGCTGACCGCCGGCACCGCAACGGCGCCGATCGCGTTCGACTTCAAAGACCCGGCGGGAGCGAACGACGTCTACACGGCCGAGATCGCGTGTGGCGACGGTGCGGTGCTCCGGCCGACCGACATCCGTATCGAAAATGCATTCTCGACCCAGGGCACGTACACAGGCGCGTGTGCGTACACGACGCCAGGCGTCTACACCGTTCGCGCGACCCTCTCCGACGAAGATGGGGGCACGAGCGCGCCCGCGTTTCTACGAAACGTGATCGTTTATGATCCCGCTGGTGGCTCCGCGGCCGGCAGCGGGTTCTACGACGTGCCCGGACAGCGCAACGCGAAGGCGCACTTCACGTTCAGAGCCGAGTTCCCTTCGGCCCAAGCGACCGTGCCTAACGGGAACGTGAAGCTCTGGATCCCGGGCGGCCGGCTCGATTTCGAGAGCGCGGCAATCGAGATGCTCGTCGTCTCCGGGAACCGGGCGCAGTTCTGGGGGACGGGCACGCTCAACGGCGCGGGCGCTCGGTTCCGGATCACGGCGGTGGACGGACACGCGAACGGACACGGCGGGGGCGCGGCCGCGATCCGCGTCGAGCTGTGGGACGCGACCGGCACGACGCTGCTCTACGACAGCGAGCCCGGCGCCGCACCGGACGCGCCGGTCACGACACCCATCGAGGGAGGCAACATCCAGATCCGCCGTTAGACCGGCGATCCGAACAGCTGCCTGCGACCCCCAGGCAGACACAGCCAGCCGCCCGCAGGCGCAGGATCATCCGGCCTCGCGAGGAGCACCACGGCGAGTTCAGCCACCACCCGCCCGTGGGCCGCCCGCGCCTCGGTCGGGCACAGGTTCACCGCAATACTGCGGGAGGCTCCCATGACGTTTGTCGGCCGGGACCTGCACAAGCGCTACGTCACGGCGTGCGCGCTCGACGCGAGCGGCGCGGTGGTGACCGAGGCGCGACGGTTGCCCGTGACGCTGGACGCGTTAGCCGCCTTCCTCGCGCCCCTCGCGGGGCAGGTCACGGTCGCCGTGGACGCAACCCTCTACTGGGCGTGGCTCGCTAAGCGCCTCGAGACGGCGGGGCACGCCGTGCGCGTCGCTCACGCGCATCAGGTGAAGCTGATCTGGCAGGCCCGCTGTCAGACCCACGCAATCGACGCGCGGAAATTCGCCGAGCTGCTCCGGGCCAACCTGCTGCCCGTCGATCACCGACTGGCGCAACGCGCCGATGGTCGTCGCCGCCTCAAAGCAATCTCCGCTGCTCATGGTCGGTGAGTTCGGCCTCGGCAGTATCCCCACGGATGTCGCGCAATTCTCGCCCTACCGCTCGCCTGGCCACAACGAGCGAGCCAGAGGCGCAGGCCGCGCACGAAACGCCGAACGTGGGGGCGATCGCTAGCACGTCTCCCCAGCCAAGGGATGAGGCATTGGCCTTGATTGCCGAGAGCAAAAAAGGCCGCCCACGGCACTCCACCCCGCAAAGCGCGGAAGCCACATCTGATCAAACCGACGACGGCCCTCGGTCAGTACGAGGAGCCCGGAGAAAGTGACCCCGGCAATGAAGCCGAATACACCGAAGACGAGAGGGATCGGGACGTCGGTATTGACGCCAAACACCCAACGGGGAACGACGACCACAGCAAACAAGGCTGCTGCCCAACAAGTCAGGGACGCGGGATTCAAGTGCGCTCGTTGCCGGTCTGACGGGCCCGTGGCGCGAGCCGAGCCGCGCGTCACGATCGTCGCGCTCGCGACGCCTAACGTGTGTTGCACTGCCATTCCAGACGGGTCAGGAGACAAGCCGGGAACCGGCTTCACGCGAAGAACAGCGCGACCAGCAGGCCGCGTCGGGATGGGTCATTCGCGAAGGACCACGGCGCGGAGACTACGAAGTCGTTCGTCAGTAATGCGGCTGTAGTATCGCTGCTGCCCGCGTTCTCGACCTGCTTACTTCGGCCACAGCCAACCGAACGTCGCACCCGTCACGAGCGCATACACGAGGCCGTCCACCGAATACGTGAGCGTGAATCGGGTGCTCCTCCCCCACCAGATCCAGTTCTGCCAGTGCGCGACCACATAGCAGCAGAACGTCACCGTGCCGCTCACGCGGAATACTTCGAGAAACGGCGCGCCGAGCCCGCGGGTGCGTCCCGTGACGTAGGCGGCGAGCACGGCGATGAACAGTGAATACACGAACCATTGGCCCATCATCTTGCCGAAGGGGAGCTCGCCGCTCGGGCGGATGGTCATGATCCCCACGGGGCCAGCCTTCATTTTTTCGACGAAGGCCGGCGCCTCCATTTCCTTCGTGGTGCTGCCGTATGGGAAGCGGTATTCGCCCGGCTGCACGTTCAGGCCGCGCAGCGTTTCCATGACTTTGTCCTCGCCCGGAACGGCCGTCATGTCGCCACTGTGCCAGCCCGGAATCATGTGAGTGATCGCGAGCGTGATGAACACGAACACCGCCGAGACGAGGATCGGCAGCCACAACGCGGAAAGCCCGACCATGTCCACCTCCAGAAATTGGGGAGGAACAACGGAGAGACTGCGCCTAACGGAGACTGACATTGCGCATCGTTCGAAAGGCAGTCGCGTACATCACACGGAACGGTCGTGTCCTTTTCTTCCGCGCGAGGGAGGCACCAACACTGGGCGCGGAGCTCCCAGGTGGCACGCTGGTCGAGAATGAGGATCCGGTGGATGGCGTGCTTCGGGAGGCTCGAGAGGAGACCGGATTCACTGAGTTCGGTGTCCCACGGCGACTCGGCATAGTCCACTACGAGCCCAACGATGAGAAGGGCGAGATCCATGAGCGGCACTTCTTCGAGCTCCCGCTCCTTGTGGACGCACCGGCCACATGGGACCGGATCGTCGAGGAAGGAAACGGCGTGTTCACGTTCTCGTTCTTCTGGGTAGACCGCGCGACCGTTCCCAAGAGAATATATCCTGGTCACGATGTTTTCCTCGGACAGGTGTTGTCCCTGACCTGACGAGGCGACTGCGAAGTCGTTAGGCGACAGGACGTCGCGCGCCGGGGCCAAGACAACCAACGTCGGACCGCACTTCCCCACTAAACGCCCGATGCCTGGCCGGCATCACACCGATCAGTCTCGAACGGTGAAGATGGTCAATGACTAAACGAATGTTGAGCTTGGCCGTCGCTGTGACCCTTTGGGCAGCGACGCCGGCAATGGCCCACCCCGGGTCGGCTATCGTGGTCGATCGGCTCGGTCAGATCTGGTTTCTTGATACGGGGGATGGGCTCTGGAAGATCGACACCCATGGCGCCCTGATTCACGTCGGTGGGAATCGCTTCCATTGGATGGCGCTCGATCAGGGCAACCTGTTCAGTAGAACGCCTCTGCCTCGCGACGTCACGCGCATCGGCACCAGCCCGACGCTACTCATCGCCAGCGACTATCCGATCGCGATGGGACAGGACGGCAATCTGTACTATCCGTCGGTGGGTCCGGGCGGGCGAGTGCAGATCATGCGTCAACTGCCGTCGGGGGCGACGTCGGTGGTCGCGACCCTTCCGGCGACGGCGGCGGACGGTGAACCGCTCAAGTGGCTGAACGGGCTCACCAGCGGGGCCGATGGCGCACTGTATTTCACGGAGAATAACTCGATTCGCCGAGTCAGCATGCAGGGTCAGATCACGACGGTGGCGACGAACCTTCGTGTTGCTGGTTGCGTATCGATTCCAGGCAACGCGCCGAGCGACAGCCTGTTTTTGCGCGGCTTGAGCGTCGATGCGGCCGGGGTGATGTACGTTGCCGCCAGCGGCTGCGGGAGCGTGCTGAGGATTTCGCCGGATGGCCGGGTCACGAAACTGGTTCAGCTCGAGTCGCCCTGGTCGCCGACGGCCGTCGCCCTCTTCGGCACCGACGTGTATGTCCTCGAGTACCTGCATACCGAGGTCGAGGATCGTCGCGCCTGGGTGCCCCGCGTCAGAAAAATTTCGGCGGACGGGAATTCGGTCATCGTCGCTAAGGTCGAGCGAAAATAGCCAGAGGAGGTTACAAGACGTTAGGCAGCAGCCACTCCGGGTGGACCGAGAGTATCGGATGATTTCCGTATTCATCGTGTTCCGTCACCTGGCGCTGCACGACTTCTTGCACGCGTATCGCATCGAAGAGCTGCTTCTTCGCCCCGACTGGCCAGCCAGCCCCGATGAGCCCGAGCAGCCGGGGAGATAGGTAGCGAGTTGGCGTAGAGGATGAACTACGACCTTCGTGCCGGCGTCGGAGGCAGTGGCTTTCGTCCCGGTGCTGGGACAGCGACAGGCCTTACTGGTGGAACAGGGAGTGGCTTTGAAATGTGCCGATGACTGGACCGATACAAGGCTGCCTCTTGCACGAGCGTCAGTAGCTCGGCATAGGCTGGCTCATTCTCCGGGACGCCCCACAGATGACACCACAAGGCCATCTGATTGATGACAGTGTCGTACTCCACGAGCTCCGACGCCATCCCTTGCGCAATGAGATTTCTGAGGCGAGCGACCATCGCGTCGCCGAGGCATTTTTTGAATGCCCCGACATAGCTCGCGAACTTGGTGCCCGTCGCATAGCCAGCCTTGTCGACGCATTCGCTCTTGAGTTGAGCGTCCATCGTCGAGCTGGAAAGCAAACTCTGTAGGCGAGCGATCTTCGCGTTGCGCGACCGTGCCAGCGCCAGCATCTCGGCGTCGGTGGCCGTGGGCTTGATGGCCAGCATCACGCACGTGTTGTTGAACGTCTCGGCAATGGAACAATGCGTCAGCTCGTGCAGGAGTGACCCCATTCGGAACTTCTTGCCGAGGTACTGCTCGGTTGCGTGGTTCAGCACGTACTTCTGGGTCGCGCCATTCGCCGTGTTGTACATGAGGCCCGGCCTGTTGATCCGCTTGTCCAGCTGCCGGGTGTTTGCCACGGCCGTGCATTCCTTTATCACGGCCTTGAGGACCTTGGGAAGCGTGTCGCGATCGGCCAGCTTGCGGAGCTCATCGATGTCTCGGTCCACTGCGGCCGCAGCCTCGTTCGCATTCGAGAGGACGTTGGCGTTCGCGTTGATCAGGTCGATGAGCTCCTGAGTGCCCTCAGCGCGCTTGTAGTCCGGATCTCGATGGATCTTCAGAACGAGCTCCTGCGCCGTCTCAAGATGCTCGAACTTCCTGACGGGATTCGGCTCTTGATAGTACGCCGCGAGCGGGGCGAGCACGACTTCTTCCTTGGCGATCTGCTTCATCAGGGTGTCCACGCCGGCAGTGCGCTTGCTGTCAGCACGCTGCTGCTTGTACGTGTTGCACGCCTGGAACAGCGCGCGGAGCTGGGCGAGCAGCTTTACATAGTCGCGCGGTTTGACTCTGTCCAAGGCGTTGTACTGCGCCAGGGCTTTGTCGATGACGGCGATCTTGTCGCGCAGCCCCGGGGCCGTGGTGGCGGTCTTGAACTCCTTCTCCTCCATCAGACACTGAACGGCGCGCGCACCAGAATGCCTGGAGGGAATCGCGCCGTCATACAGGGGGCGGTCCGGAGCGCGGCCGCTGTCGTACATCGCGACGGCGAACGCTCCAGCGATCCGCGCTTCGCGCTCGAGCAGCGGATCATCGAGCCGAATGCTTCCGAATTCGCTTGGCACGCGACCGCATCGCTGCTGGATGACGTGGGCAATCTCGTGCCCGAGAACGCGCCATCCCTCGCGCGAGAACGGGTCATACTCACCCGGCGCGAAGTGGACCTCGTCTCCTCGCGCGAAGGCGCGCGCGCCGAGAGCGGCGGCGTGGGCTGACGCGGGATGTACGCGAATGGTGTCGAGGTCGGCCCCGAAGAGTTCCTCGAGTCGGCGGCGAACCGCAGCGGGGAGGGCAATGGGATCGCATGTCAGGGGTGCGATCTGGGTCATGTTCACTGAGTCGCGTGTAAAGGAAGGCGTACACCATGGCACAAGGTACGGCGACGCGCCAGTCGCAATGCGTCGGACACAGTCTGGCGGGTTCTCCATGACGGGAGTAAGGTCACCCATGCTCCGGTCACCGGGTTTCCTCTGTCTGCTCGGCCTCGGCCTGCTCGCCCGATCACCCGCTCCGAGTCGCGGCGCGCCTAACGTCGTGCCGGCATGTGATTCGCTCGTCAAGACGCGCGCGACCGATCCGTTGCGCTATCGCCAGCGCGGCGATCGGTGCGAGGGCGTCTACGGCAAGGAAGTCGGTGGAAGCTCGAACCTCCTCGTCGCCTCGCTGGTGGAGAGCTTCGAGGCCATCGACGACACGTCGGCGCTTCCGCTCCGCGTCGAGTGGACGCCGCCGGACGGTGAGGCCGTCGCGTTGCGCGCGTATTCGATCAAGCCGGGACTGTACTACAGAATGGAGACAGCACGGCCGATCGCGGCAAGTCCGTACGTTTGGCCGGCAGACGTACTTCAGGCGCTCCGAATCGGCAACGGCGACAT
>Ga0209382_10005722_pt1 | contig 16125 bp, 13 predicted proteins | sample SoiMetdeltSBSDD5_FD_187599 | JGI IMG/M metagenome (GOLD analysis project Ga0209382, IMG submission 187599) | Bulk soil microbial communities from a Populus tree surrounding site in Tennessee, USA - Soil MetaG P. deltoides SBSDD5 (SPAdes) (version 2) | ecosystem: Environmental > Terrestrial >...
TGCAGATCGGCACGTTCAAGCTCGTGTTCCTGACCGGGAGGGGAGATGCCTTGTGACCCGAGCATCAACTGATCGATCCCATCTGTCGATCGGGGAGGTCCTCTCGCTGCTCCAGGACGAGTTCCCCGATGTCACGATCTCCAAGATCCGGTTCCTGGAGAGCCAGGGGCTGCTCGACCCCGAGCGCACCCCGTCGGGCTACCGGAAGTTCTACGAGGGCGACATCGATCGGCTGCGCTGGATCCTGCGCCAGCAGAAGGACCACTACCTGCCGCTCAAAGTCATCAAGGACCGCCTCGACGACGGCGGCGCGCCGGACGCCCCGGAGCGCAACGGTGGTCCGGTGACGGCGACGGCGGCCGAGCCCCAGACCCTCGGGCTGGCCCTGGCCCTGGACGATCGGCCGCCGGAGCCACCGCCGGCCGTGCCCGCGGCCCCCGTTGCGGAGACGGCCGCGGCCGCAGCCGTGGCGCCGGTGGCGCCCGCGCCGGCCCGCCCGGCGATGCCGGCGGGCGAAGCGCCCCAGACCGTGCGCCGGCCCGGCCGCGCCTCACGGCGAGCGGCCCCCGAGCCGGGATCGGTCAGCCTCACCGCCGACGAGCTGGCACAGGCCAGCGGCCTCAGCGCCCGCGATGTGCGCGACCTCGAGCGCTTCGGGCTGCTCGAGGGCTTCTCGGTCGGCGATGCGACCTACTACGACGACGACGCGCTGGTGATCGCGCGCACCGCGGCCGGATTCCTGCAGCACGGCATCGAGGCCCGCCACATGCGGACCTACAAGGTGTCCACGGACCGGGAGGCCGGCCTGTTCGAGCAGATAGTGCTGCCGCTGCTCAAGCAGCGGAACCCCGACGCCAAGCGCCGCGCCACCGAGACGGTCGTCGAGCTCATGCGGTTGGGCGACGAGATGCGCCGGGTCCTGCTCCATCGCGAGCTCCGCGACCACCTGCCTCCGCCCTAGCAGACCGGTCCGCCAGCCGCCCCGGAGGCCCCTCCCATGCCATCCGGGTAGGGAAGCCGGGCGTCAAATTGCAGCCTTGGAGGAGTAGGGTTGGCCACGATGGCCGTCGAGATGGAACTCGTCAGCGTGGAAGCCGCGGACCGTCCCACTCGCACGCCGGTCGTCATCCTGCGGGAGACGAGCGGCCAGCGCCGGGTCCTGCCGATCTTCATCGGCACGCCCGAGGCCCAGGCGATCGCCCTCTCGATGCAGAACATCGAGACGCCTCGGCCCATGACGCATGACCTGATGAAGAACCTGCTGGACGAGGTGGGGGCCCAGGTCGAGCGCATCACGGTGACCGCGCTGCGTGACGGTACGTTCTTCGCCGAGATCGTGCTCAACGCGGGAGGCGAGGTCCGCACGGTGTCGAGCCGGCCGTCCGACGCCATCGCGCTGGCGATCCGCATCGGCTCGCCCATCTTCGCCGAGGAAGACGTGCTGGACGAGGCCGGCCGGGTCGAGCAGCCCGACGAGGAGCAGGCCGAGCAGATGGTGGAGGAGTTCCGGGAGTTCATCGACCACGTGAACCCCGAAGACTTCGCTCTGTGAGCACCTCCTGCCGTTGACCCTGGGTTAGGAGCGCCGTAGCCTGCCTGTTCGTGACATCGGCGTAATTCCGCCCGTGTCACCTCGGACCAGGTAGGAGACCCTCGTGAGCGACCCCCCTAAGGCACCCGTCGAGGGCTACAGCGGCAAGCGAGCGGCCGACATCGTCGGCATCAGCTACCGCCAGCTCGACTACTGGGCGCGCACGGACCTCATCCGGCCTTCGCTCGCCGACGCCCACGGCAGCGGCTCGCGCCGCCGCTACACCTACCGGGACCTGCTGGAGCTCAAGCTGGTCAAGACCCTGCTCGACAACGGCATCAAGCTGGAGTCGATCCGCGACGCCTTCAACCTGATGCGCGACCAGCTCGGCGACGACGTCTCCAGCGCCAAGCTGGTGATCGCGGGCAACAGCGCCCTGCTGGTGCGGGAGAACGAAGAGCTGATCGACGTGGTCAACCGCTACCAGGGCCAGGGCGTGCTCAACCTGCTGGCGCTGGACGGAGTGGTCGAGCAGGTCGATGCGGCCATCGTCGAGCTCTTCCCTTCTGAGCCGGCCCCCTCGGCCGAGCGCGGGGGCGAGGGGGCCACCAGGTCACGGCCAGTAGCCTCCCGCGGGTGACGCTGCAGCACTCACCCCTCGACGACCGTCACCGCGGCCTCGACGCCAAGCTGGTCCCCTTCGGGGGCTGGGAGATGCCGATCCAGTACCCCTCCGGCACCCTGGCCGAGCACCGCGCCTGCCGCGGCGCCGCGGCCGCCTTCGACGTGAGCCACTTGGGCACCGTGCGGGTCACCGGGCCGGAAGCACTCGGCCGGCTGCAGTCCACGCTCACCGCCGACCTCGGCAAGATCGGCCCGGGGCGCACCCAGTACACCCACCTGCTCGACCCCGACGACGCCTCGGTGCTCGACGACATCATCGTGTGGTGGGTGGGCGAGGACCGCTTCGACGTGATGCCCAACGCCTCCAACACCGAGCGGGTGCGGGCTGCGGTGGGCGGCGAGGACGTCACCGCGTCGCGGGCCGTGATCGCGGTGCAGGGCCCCGAGGCGCGGGAGCGCCTCGCCACGGTGGCGCCCGAGGCCGCCGCGGTGGGCCGGCGCCGGGTGGCCGAGGTCGACGTGGGCGGGCATGCGTGCGTGGTGGCCGGCACCGGCTACACCGGCGAGGACGGCGTGGAGCTGGCCGTGCCGGCCGAAGCCGCGGGCGAGGTGTGGGACGCGGTGCTGGGCGCGGGCGTGACGCCCGCCGGGCTCGGCGCCCGCGACACGCTGCGCCTGGAGGCGGGCCTGCCGCTGCACGGCCACGAGCTGGGCCCCGGCATCACCCCGCTGCAGGCGGGCCTGGGCTGGGTGGTGGCGTGGGGCAAGGGCGGCTTCCAGGGCCACGAGGCCCTGGCCGCCGAGCGGGAGCGGGGCATCACCCGCCGGCTGCGAGGCCTCGTGGTCGAAGGCAGGCGGCCGCCTCGGGCCGACTGTGTGGTGCTGGACGGCGACCAGCAGGTCGGCGTCGTGACCAGCGGCAACTTCGCACCCAGCCTCAACCAGGGGATCGCGCTGGCCTTCCTGCCGCCCGACACCGAGGAGGGCGCCCGGCTGGCGGTGGACATCCGCGGCACCGCGGCCCCGGCCACGGTCGTGCCGACGCCTTTCTATCACGCGCCGGATCGCTGACATTCGCCGTAGCCTTTGAGCCATACCCGAGTGACGTAGGGGGTTGGCTATGGCTTTGGCACCATTGGTGGATGAGGTCCTGGGAGGCGACCTGCCCCTGGCGGTCGAGGCTTACGACGGCAGCCGCACCGGGCCGGAGGACGCTCCGGCCACGCTGGTGGTGCGCAGACCGGAGGCGCTGTCCCGGGTGATCACCGCGCCCGGTGAGCTGGGCCTGGCCCGGGCATACGTAGCCGGCGATCTCGACATCAAGGGCCCGATCTGGGCGCTGCTCGCGCTGCGGGATCGCCTGCCGAACGTCCGCCTCGCGCCCAAGGCCCTGCTGCGGGTGGTGCAGGAGGCGGGCGGCTGGCGCAAGATCCACCGGCTGCCTCCGCCCCCGGAGGAAGCCCACCTGCACGGGCGCAAGCACAGCCAGGCGCGGGACGCCGCGGCGATCAGCCACCACTACGACGTCTCCAACGCCTTCTACCGGATGGTGCTGGGGCCCAGCCTCACCTACTCCTGTGCGGTGTTCCACGACGCCGGCGACACGCTGGAGCAGGCGCAGGCCAACAAGTACGAGCTGATCTGCCGCAAGCTCGACCTCCAGCCGGGCATGCGGCTGCTGGATGTGGGCTGCGGCTGGGGCGGCATGGTCATGCATGCGGCCCAGCACCACGGGGTGCGGGCGGTGGGCGTGACCATCTCGTCGCGCCAGGCCGAGCTGGCCGAGAAGCGGGTGGGGGAGGCGGGCCTGTCCGATCAGGTGGAGATCCGCCTCCAGGACTACCGCAAGGTCGACGACGGCCCGTACGACGGCATCAGCTCGATCGGCATGTTCGAGCACGTGGGGGAGGACCACCTCGCCGAGTACTTCACCCGGCTGCGCGCCCTGGTGCGCCCGGGCGGGCGGGTGGTCAACCACGGCATCAGCCGGCCCCCGGGCCACAAGGCCCGCCTGCCGCGGCGCAGCTTCATCAACCGCTACGTGTTCCCCGACGGCGAGCTGCACGAGGTGGGTCGGGTCGTGTCGGTCATGCAGAGCGCGGACTTCGAGGTGCGCCACGTCGAGTCGCTCCGCGAGCATTACGCCCTCACCCTGCGGCACTGGGTCGCCAACCTGGAGTCGAACTGGGACAAGGCGGTCGAGGAGGCGGGCGAGGCCCGGGCCCGGGTCTGGCGGCTGTACATGGCCGGCTCGGCGGTGAACTTCGAAGCGGGCCGCACGCAGATCCACCAGGTGCTGGCGGTGCCCCAGAGCGACGACGGCACGTCGGGCATGCCCCTGCGGTCCGCGTTCCAGTAGCAGCCGGCCGGCCTCCATCCATCGATGGATGCACGGGCCCGCGCGCCCGGGCACGATGGCGCCGTGGTGGACGGAACCGTCACGCTGCTGCTCACCGACGTCGAGGGCTCCGCCCACCGCTGGGAGGAGTCGCCCGAAGCCATGGCCGCCGACATGGCAGCCCATGGCGAGATCCTCGCCGGCGTCGTCGCGGCCGGCGGCGGGCTGCGGCCGGTGGAGCAGGGTGAGGGCGACAGCGTGGTGGCGGTGTTCCCCCGCGCCTCGCAGGCGGTGGCGGCGGCACTGGAGGCCCAGCGGCGCCTCGCCACCGCCACCCCGGGCCTGCGGGTGCGCATGGCCGTCCACAGTGGCGACATCGAGGCGCGCGATGGCCGCTACGACGGCCCGGTCATCATCCGCTGCGCCCGGCTGCGGGCCTGTGCCCACGGCGGCCAGGTGCTGCTGTCCGACGTGGCGGCGGGCCTCGCCGCCGACGACCTACCCGAGGGCGCCGCCCTGGTCGACCTCGGCGTCCACCCGCTGCGGGACCTGGCCCGGCCCGAGCGGGTGTGGGAGCTGGTGCACCCGGAGCTGGCCGGGTTGGGCACGCTGCGCTCGGCTCCGGGCGCGGGCCACAACATCCCGGCCGCACCCACGCCGCTGGTGGGCCGGCAAGCCGAGCTGGCCGAGCTGGCGGCGCTGGTGGGGGAGAGGCGGCTGCTGACGATCACGGGGGCGGGCGGCGTCGGCAAGTCCAGGCTGGCCCAGCAGGTCGCGACCGACCTGCTGGCCGGCATGGCAGACGGCGCCTTCTGGGTCGACCTCGCCACGCTGGACGACGGCGAGCGTCTCGCCTCGACCGTCGCCGCCGCGGCCGGCGTGACCGAGGCGCCGGGCCGGAGGGTGGAGGACCTGCTCGTCCTGCGCCTGGCGCCCGCCCACGCGCTGCTGGTGCTGGACAACTGCGAGCACCTGCTGGCGGCGGTGGCGAGCCTGGTCGAGCGGCTGCTGGCCGGCTGTCGCGGGCTCCGGGTGCTGGCCACCAGCCGCGAGCCGCTGGGGGTCGAGGGCGAGACCACCTGGCGGGCGCCGTCGCTGGCGGTCCCGCCCGGCGAGCTCCCGGACCGCGAGCGGGCGGAGGACTACGCGTCGGTCGAGCTGTTCGTCGAGCGGGCCCGGCGGTCCCGGCCCAACTTCGTGCTCGACGAACGCACCGCGGCTCCGGTCCGCCAGCTGTGCCGGCGCCTCGACGGCATCCCGCTCGCCATCGAGCTGGCAGCCGCGCGCGTGCGCAGCCTGCCGGTCGAGCGCCTGGCCGCCGGCCTCGACGACCGCTTCCGGCTGCTCACCGGCGGCAGCCGCAGCGCGGTGGCCCGCCAGCGGACGCTGCTGGCTTCGGTGGACTGGAGCTACGACCTGCTCGACCGGGCCGAGCAGGTGGTGCTGTGCCGGCTGGCCGCGTTCGTGGGCGCGTTCACGCTGGACGCCGCCGAGCGGGTGTGCGCCGGCGGCGCCGTCGACTCGGTCGACGTGCTGGACCTGCTGGCGCGCCTCGTGGACAAGAGCCTGGTCAACCTGGACGAGGCCACCGGCCGCTACCGGCTGCTGGAGACCATCCGCCACTACGCGGTGGAGCGGGCCGGAGCGGAGGAGCTGGCTGCCTCGCGGGACCGGCACCTGGCGTGGTGCCTCGAACGGGTGCGGGCCGAGGACCTCGACCATCGCACGCCGACCGTCGCCATGGCGGCCGCCTTCGAGGCCGACTACGCCAACCTCACCGCCGCGCTGGACTGGTCGCTGGGGGGCGAGCCGGCGGTCGACCTCATGGCCGGGCTGAGCCTGGTCTGGGTCTGGCGGTCACGCTCGGCCGACGCCGGGCTGTGGGCCGAACGGGTGATGGAACGGCTGGAGCCCGAGAGCGGGCCCTGGGTGCGGGCCCTCACCCACGTGGCCAGCGCGCTGGGGGTGGGTGGCGGCTCGCCCGGGGCCGACGCCGCCGGGATCCTGCCCGGTGCGCTCGCCGCCGCCGAGACCAGCGGGGATGCGTGGGCCGCGTCGCGGCTCATGGTGCAGCTGGGCACGCTCCGGGCCGTGAGCCGGGACGCCGTCGGCGGCCTCGACATGATCGACCGGGCGGCCGCGCTCGCCGGCACGGCCAGCGACGACGGCGGCCGCATCCACGCGCTGGCGGCCGGCGCCGTACTGGCGAACGCCCTGAACCGCACCCGCCGCGCTCGGGCCTATCTCGGGGAGCTGGCCGCCTACGACCTCGCCGGCTACCTGCACAGCTACCTGCTGGCCCAGGGCAGGGCGATGGAGGCGGGCATGTCGGGACGCCACGCCGAGGCGGTGGCCATCATCGATGCGGCGTTGGCCGACGCCCCGCCGTCGCCCCGCACCGGGCTGCTGCTGATGCTCGGCGGCCAGGCCGCGGCCACCGACGACGTGGCGCTGGCCGACCGCGCGGTGGCGCTGCTGCCTCCGTCTCACGACCGAGGCCTGTGGGACCGGGCGGTCGGGGGCCTGCTGGCCCACCAGGCGCTGGTCCACGGGGACCGGGACGGCGCGCTGCGCGGGGCCCTCGAGGCGCACCGCGGGGGGCTGGGCCCGGGCCTGGAGACGACCATCACCACGGCACCGGCCGCAGCCATGGCCGCCTCGGTGGGCGCCTACGACGTGGCCGAGCAGATCCTGGCCGAATTGCCGTTCACGCCGGGCGACGACGACCTGACCTGGGCGCTGGAGGCGGGCACGGCCCGGGCGCTGATCGCCCTGGGCCGGGGGCAGACGGCCGACGCCGAGCGCCACGCCTTCACGGTGCTCGACCTGGCGCGGCGGGAGGACCAGCTGCCGCGGGTCGCCATCGCGCTGGAGCTGCTGGCCTGCACCTCCTCCGACGCCGGGCGCGCGGCGCGGCTGGCGGCGGCCGCGGCCCGGATCCGGGACGAGACCGGCTACACGCGCCACGCCGTGGTGGTCAGCGCCGCGCTGGCGGAGTTGCCGGCCGTGCCGGAGGCCGAGGCCGCGATCGACTGGCAGGAGGCCGCGGCCTGGGCACTGCGGGGGAGAGGGGAGCGGGGCCGGCCCGCCTTCGGGTGGGACGGCCTCACCCCCACCGAGGCGGCGGTGGTCGACCTGGTGGCCGAGGGGCTCAGCAACCCGCGCATCGCCGAGCGGCTGCTCGTCGAGGTGTCCACCGTCAAGACCCACCTGCATCACGTGTTCCGCAAGCTGGGCGTCACCACCCGGGCCCAGCTGGCCGCGGCGGCCACCGAGCGCCGGGCGGGTCAGGCCAGCTGACGGGCGATGGTCCCGGTGTCGTAGTAGACGCGGGCGCCGATCAGCCGCTCGCCGTCGAAGGCGAAGATGATGGCGGTCCGGCAGCGGAAGTGGCGCCCGGTGGCCTCGAAGTCGGGGCCCGAGCCCAGGTGGGTGCCCGACATCCACATCTCGCACACCACCGCGTCGTCGCCGTGGTGCACCTCGATGACCTCGAAGCGCAGGTCGGGGAAGTAGCGGCGCGTCACCTCCCAGTAGTGGCGCACCTCGTCGATCCCGTCGTAGACCCGCTGGTTGCCGATGAGCTCGTAGCGGGGGTAGTCGAAGCACGCCAGCGCCGACGCCATGTCGTTGGCGTTCTGGGCGTCGAGCAGCCGGCGCAGCGTCTGCTCGCGGCGTTCCTGGAGCTTGAGGCCGATGGGGGTCACGTCGGGCACGGGCGGCCCTCCGGACATCGCTACTCGAGCAGGTCCGGCTGCTCGTGGACGATCTTGTCGTAGAGCGGTTGGAAGCTGAGCCAGCCGGCCAGCTTCCCGCCCACCTGGCTGTGCGTCTGGCGGGCGCACTCGTCGTCGATGGAGATGGGGTCGCCGGCGGCCTCGGCCATGAGCTGCACGTGGCAGGTGCGCTCCATGGTGATGTACCACCAGGCCGCCTCGTCGACGGTGGTGCCCACGGTGAGCAGGCCGTGGTTACGGAGGATGGCGGCCTTGTTGCCGGCCAGGGCGTGGGCGATGCGCTTGCCCTCCTCCACGTCGAGCACCACGCCGGTGAAGTCGTCGAACAGCGCGTGGTCCTCGTAGAAGGCGCAGGAGTCCTGGGTGAGCGGGGACAGCGTCTTGCCCAGCGTCGAGAAGGCCCGCCCGTAGGGCGAGTGGGTGTGGGCCGCGGAGTTCACGTCGGGCCGGGCGGCGTGGATCTGGCTGTGGATGGCGAACGCGGCGGTGTTCACCGGCCAGTCGCCTTCGACCACCTCGCCCTCGTGGTTGACGAGGATGAGGTCGGACGCCCGGATGAGGCCGAACGACATGCCGAACGGGTTGACCCAGAACAGCTCCGGATGCTCGGGGTCCCGGCCGGTCAGGTGGCCGGCCACGCCCTCGTTGAAGCCGAACCGGTCGAACAGCCGGAAGGCGGCAGCCATGCGCTGCTTCATGTGGGTCCGGGCCTCGTCGGGGGACGAGAACTTCGGGTACTGGTGGGGTCGGCGGTCGGACATGGTCACGTCTCCCGGTCGCGTTGCGGCCATCTCAGTCTACGACCGTCGGCGAGAGCGGGGCCGGGGACAGCTCGTCCCACAGCGCCCGATGCCCGGCGCCGGGGTCGGCCTCGACCGTGACCTCGCGGTCGAGCACGCAGGTCAGGCGCCGGCCGGTGTCGTACGAGGGCCAGTCCAGGTCGTCGTGCGCGGGGCTGCCGGTGCGGGCGGCCGTGACCCAGGCCTGGGCGGTGCGCCCGGCCAGGGCGTGGCTGCCCTCGTCGAGCCCGCCCAGCAGCATGTCGACGCCGCGCCGTTCCAGGTTGTCGAACACGAACGGCACGTCGATGGCGTGGCACGCGCCCAGCGCGGGCGAGGCGTAGTCGAAGCGGTACATCGACACCGGCGCCTGGGGCAGCTGAGCCGACGCCAGGCGGATGGCGGGGATGCGGAACACGTGGTCGGTCATGATCGAGCAGAGGACGGCGTCGGGACTCGTCTCGCGGGCACCGGTCCGGTAGGCGTCGATCAGATCGCCGGTGCGGTCGCCGGCCAGCGGCTCCACCCGGCGCTGCAGCTGCTCCTCGGTCATGGCGCCGGCGGCACGGGCGCGGACGTGGAACAGGTTCCACTCCTCGGCCGTCGACCCGATCACGAGCGGCACGCCCGCCGCGCTGCCGCCGTGGACCGCCGCGAGCGGCGGGCCGGGCAGGACCGCGCCGTCGACCACCGGCTGGAAGGTGAGCCTGCCCGCGGGCGGTCCCTCGCCGTCCGAGAAGGCCAGGCTGCGCCCGGCCTCGACCGTGGCCTGAGCTGCGAGCAGCGCATCGACGGGGGTGGCCAGGAGCCCCTCGACCGATGTCGGCGAGAGCTCGAGGGCGGACAGCAGTCGGCCGGTCACCCACTCGGCGGCCTCGGGCGTGTGGCTGTGGGCGGCGGCGCCGCTCTGGGCGATGGCCCCGTGGAACAGGCCGGTGGCCGCGGGCGTGCCGAGCAAGGTGCCCACGCTCATGCCCCCGGCGGACTCGCCGAAGATGGTGACGTTGCCAGGGTCGCCCCCGAAGGCGTCGATGTTGTCGCGCACCCACTGGAGCGCCATCACCTGGTCGCGGATGCCGTTCGCCCCCGATCCGGCGAAGGTGGCGTCGAGGTGGCCCAGGTGCAGGAAGCCGAGCGCCCCCAACCGGTAGTTGATGGTGACCACGACGACGTCGCCCCGGAGCACGAGGTTGGTGCCGTCGTACCAGGGCACGCTGCCCGCTCCGGACATGAACGCTCCGCCGTGGATCCACACCATGACCGGGCGGGCGCGCTCGTCGGCCGCGGGGGTGAAGACGTTGAGCACGAGGCAGTCCTCGCCCTGCGGTCGCTCCTGCGCGCCCACCAGCGCCTCGGTGAGCCCGGGGTTCTGGGGCGCGGTGAGGCCGAACTCGGTGGCGTCGCGGACCTCGGTCCAGGGCTCCACCCGCTGAGGGGCCCGGAAGCGCTCGGCCCGGGCGTAGGGGATGCCGCGGAACTGCAGCACGCCGCGCTTCTCCAGACCCTGGACGCGGCCGGACGGTGTGTCGACGATCACGGCGACAGACGCTACCCGAGAGCTTGACCCCCGGGTCAGGCCACCAAGGTCATCCGGCGGGAAGACTTTGACGCGACCTCGAAGTGATGCGAGCGTGGCGGTAGCACCGCGGAGGGTGCGGGCCAGGGGGGAGAGCGAGTGAAGGTTCCGACGCAGCTGGGTCGCGTCCTGCTGGTCGCCGCGTTGATGGCCGTGGGCATGCCGGCCGCGGTGGGAGCGGCGTCACCCGAGATGCGGACGCGGCCGGAGCGCCGGACGCCGCGCCTCATGGTGCTGTCGAGCGACGCCGACAAGGTCACCGGGGGCGACGCGCTGGTCGAGGTGATGGTGTCCCGAGGCGGCGCCCGGAACCTCGCACTGTCCCTCAACGGGACCGACGTGACCGCGGCGCTCACCCAGATCGAGCCCCGGCGGTTCGTCGGGGTGGTGCCGGGCCTGTCCGAGGGCGAGAACCTGCTGGTGGCCAGCGCCCACGGGCCCACGGCGGCGATGCTGCCCCGCAGCGACAGCCAGGTCATCGTCAACCACCGCCTCGCGGGCCCGGTGTTCTCCGGGTCCCACCAGCAGCCGTTCTACTGCGAGACCGTGGCGGCCGGGCTGGGCGACGCCCTCGACGCCGACTGCACGGCGCCCACCCAGGTCGTCTACCGCTACCGGACCACGGCCGGCCAGTTCGCCCCGCTGGCGGATCCCGCGGCCCGGCCCGCCGACCTCGCCCCGGTCACCGTGGGCGGCGTGGCCGTGCCGTACATCGTCCGGCTGGAGCGGGGGGTCGTCAACCGGGGCCTGTACGAGATCGCCGCGCTGTACGACGGTGCCGATCCCGCTCCGGGCCGGGCCGAGCAGGGCTGGAACGGCAAGCTGGTCATGACCTTCGGCGGCGGCTGCAACGTCGGCTACCACATGGGCGACGCGACCGCCGGCGTGCTCAACAACGTGGCGCTGAGCCGGGGCTACGCGGTGGCCTCCAACAGCCTGCTGGTCAACGAGACCAACTGCAGCCCTGTCGTCGCGGCCGAGACGGCGATGATGACGAAGGAGCGGGTGGCCGAGGTCTACGGGCCGATCACCCACACCATCGGGATGGGCGGCTCGGGCGGGGCGATCATGCAGCACACCATCACCCACGCCTACCCGGGCATCCTCGACGGGCTGCTGCCGTCGGCCAGCTTCCCCGACGCCTTCACCAACTCGGCGCCCCCCGACTGCGCGCTGCTGCTGCGCTACCTGGCCACACCGGCCGGATCGCGGCTCACGCCGGACCAGCGCCAGGCCATCGGCGGCCATCGCACCTTCGGCAGCTGCCAGGCGTGGGCGTTGTCGTTCGCCAACCGCATCGACGCGCAGGCCGCGTGCCCGGACATCATCCCCGACGAGACCATCTGGGACCCGGTGACCAACCCGACCGGCGTGCGCTGCAACCTCACCGAGCACGTCCGCACCCAGTTGGGCGTGGACGACGACGGCTTCGCCCCGGCGCTGTACTCGAACGACGGGGTGCAGTACGGGCTGCGTGCCCTCCAGGACGGGACGCTCGGCGTCGACGCCTTCCTCGACCTCAACGCCGGCATCGGGGGCTTCGACCGCAACGGCCAGCCCCAGGCGGAGCGCAGCCTGCCCGACCCGCGGGCCATCGCCCGGGTGGTGGAGACCGGCCTCGCGGCGACCGGCACCGGGGGACTGGCGTACACGCCGACCATCGACCTGCGCAGCTACACCGACACGTTCCCCGACATCCACACGTCGTACTGGTCGGTCGCCATCCACGAGCGGCTGGTGGGTGACGGGGTCGATCCCCGCATCCACGTGCGTTGGATCGTCGCCCCGGGGGTCAACCGCCAGGGCGAGGCGCTGGACGCCATGGAGGCGTGGCTCTCGGCCATCGAGGCGGACCACCGCCGGGCGACCCCGGCCGAGCTCGCGGTGCGCAACCGGCCCCCAGCCGCGTCCGACGGTTGCTGGACGTCGGCCACCGCGTCCAAGATCTCCGACATCGAGGCCTGCTACGCCGGACCGTTCCCGATCGCCGCCGACCCGCGCATAGCGGCCGGCGGCCCGGTCGCCAGCGACGTGGTGTGCCAGACCGCCCCGCCCAAGCCGGAGGACTACGCGGTGACGTTCAGCCCTGAGCAGTGGGCCCGCCTGGAGGCGATCTTCCCCCGCGGCGTCTGCGACTGGTCGTTGCCCGGGATCGCGGCGGACGCCGAGTTCGCCGGCCCCTGGCAGAACTACGGGTCGACGCCGTGACCGACCTCGCGACGTGGAAGGGCTTCGAGGGACCGCCCGCGACCGTGATGGCGTCGCCCCGCTGGGTGCGGGTCAAAGCGGGGGAGACGCTGGTCGCCGACAGCCGCCGCGCGCTCCTGCTGGCCTGGTACGGGCCGGGGCGCCTCCCGACGTACTGCTTCCCGGAAGCCGACGTCCGCACCGACCTGTTGCAGCCCTCGGCCGAAGGCGAGGGAGAGGGCTTCCTGGCGCCGTACGACGTCCTGACGGGCGCTGTGACGGTCTCGGGCGGCGCCACCCGGTTCCGGGGCGTGCCGGACGATCTGGCGGCTCTGGAGGGCCACTGGACCTTCGCCTGGGACACCGGGCTCACGTGGCTCGAGGAGGCCACCGAGGTCCACGTGCACGCCCGGGACCCGTCCAAGCGGGTCGACGTGGTCCCCAGCTCACGGCACGTCGAGGTCTCGCTCGACGGCCAGGTCGTGGCCTCGTCCGACCGCCCGCACGCCCTGTTCGAGACCTGGCTCCCGACCCGCTGGTACCTCCCGGCCGAGGACGTCCGCCAGGACCTGCTGGTCCCCACGACGACGTCCACCATGTGCCCGTACAAGGGCACCGCTCGCTACTGGTCGGTCCTGGTGGGCGACCAGGAGCACCGCGATGTCGTGTGGTCCTACCCGGACCCCATCCCGGAGTGCCCCGGTGTGCGCGGCCTGCTGTGCTTCTTCAACGAGAAGGTCGACCTGACGATCGACGGCGAGCCCCAACCCCGCCCCATCTCGCCCTGGTCCTGACCGTCAGGGGGCCGCGGGCGGGGTCGCTGACGGCTCGACGTCAGGCGTCCAGGATGGTCCGCAGGTTCTCGGTGATGTCGACGGTGGCGGCCGGGTCGGGGATGTCCACGTGGATGGACGCGTCGTCGTAGTCCGTGAAGTCGACCGTGATGCTGAACGAGCCCAGGTCGGGGACGTCCTCGTCGAACTCCTCAGCCATGGCGCGCATCGACTTCGCCACGTCGACGGTGATGCGACGGACGTGGTCATCGGCGTCGATCCACACCTCGATCGGGATGGTGAAGACGTCCACGATGCGCTGGGCTTCGTCGGCCGGCACACCGGTTCGATCGATCAGGCCGGCGGTGATCTCGTCGGCGTCCAAGCCTTGCGCTTCCAGCATGTCCACGAAGCTCACGTCGGCCGCGGCCCCGGTCGTCGGTACGCCGTCCATCTCCTCGGGCCCCAGCGGCTCTGAGGTCCGCCAGCGATGTCGGCCCCGGTCAGCGGAGCTTGAGGTTGGCGACCTTGTCGGTGAGCGACAAGGTGTACCAGGGGTCTCCGTTGCCGGCGATCGTGATCCCGATCGGGTCGGGTCGCTTGGGGCTGGCGAAGTCGATGGCCTTGCTGGCCTCGGTCACCACGCCGGCGGGGGTGATGCGGGCGATGTTGCCGCGCTGGTTCTGGGTGAACCAGACGTTGCCATCGGGCGCCGCCGCGATCCCGAGGGGCACCCCGCCATCCGGCGTCGGGAACTCGGTGAGCTGGTGCGGTCCGGATCCACTCGGCGTGAGCCGCGCCACGAGGTCGGCGAACGCCTCGGTCACCCACACGGTCCCGTTCGGAGCCACGGTGATCCCAGCCCCCTCGGCACTCAGCGGGGTCAGGCTCACCACGCCGACCGCGGGAACGATCTGTCCGATCTCCGCCGACCCGGTGAACCACACCGTCCCGTCCGGCGCCACCGCCACGTCGCTGACGCCGGCGGCCGGGAAGAACGTGAACCCCGCCGTGGAGACGTCGAAGCGACCGACCCGGTTGTTGAAGAAGTCCGCGAACCAGATGCTGGTCGAGTCCGCCGCCACGCCACCGAGCGGATCGCAGAACACCTCACCGCACGGCGAGATCGCGCTCAGGACCTCGCCCGAGGTCGTGATCCGCCGCAGCTGCCCGTCGTTGTCGCTGATGTAGATGATCCCGTCGGGGCCCTGCACCAGGTCGTTGGTGATGCAGCCGTCGCACACGGCGAACTCCGTGATGTCGCCCCGCGGGGTGACACGCGCGACCGAGCCCGGGGTGATGCCCATCGCCGGGTCGAACGCTCCCTCGACGGTCACCCAGACGTTGCCGTCGGACGCGGTCGTGGCTTCGTGGGGATCGGTGGTGGTGGGCAGCCGGTACTCCTTGACGGTTCCCAGCCCCGCGGCCGCGTCTGCGGCCGGCATGGCCAGGAACCAGAGCAGCCCGGCGGCGATGAGCACGCTCACGCGGCGCGCACGCGTGGATCGAGACATGTCCCTCCTCCGGTGTCGCTGCTGACCCATACGGTCGGGCACCCCCGTCAGGTTCCAGCAACTTTCAGGCAAGCGCCGGCTCAGACCAGCCCGATGGCACCCAGGTCGCCCGGAACGCGACCTGGGCCTCCGCCGGCGAATATGGTCGTGCTCGTGCTGATCTGGGGGTGCGAACCATGCTGATCGCCGATGTCGACCGGCTCCTCGATGACGGCGACGCGGTCGCGGCGCTGGACGCGGCGATCGCGCAGAACCGAGCCAACCCGTCGCCCGAGCTGCAGGTCCGCCTCATCGAGCTGCGCCATCAGGCAGCGGCCTCGTATCGGCCCGAAGGCCGCCGGCCATGGCCGCCGACGTGCGAGGACCCGTTCCCCGATGTCGTGGGCCGGCCGCCCGAGATCGAGGCCCACAAGCTCGACGGCGCGCTGCTCGGTGCTGCGGTGGCGCACCACGGCTGCCTCGTGGTGCGCCGACTCCTCGATCGCAACGCCGTCGAGCGGTCACGAACGTCGATCGAGAAGGCGAGCGAGACTTGGCAACGCGCGCCCGAGGAACGGACCACCGTGGACTACGTGCAGACGCTGCAGGTGCCGCGTGAGCAGCAACGGAACCGCGTCGCCCACGCCCAGCGGCAGAATTGGTGGCTGGCCGACTGCCCAGCCGCAGCCGCTCAGGTCCTCGACGATCTCGCTGCCACTGGCGTGATCGCCGCCATCGGCGAGCACTTCGGCGAGCGCCCCTGCTTCACGCTCCAGAAGTCGTCGCTGCGGCGGGTCCAGCCCGAGTTCCGTTACACCGCCTGGCACCAGGACGGCTCCTTCCTCGGACACTCCACCCGAGCGATGAACGTCTGGGTGAGCCTGACGCCCTGCGGCGGCGACCGCCCGGCACCCGGCCTCGAGATCGTGCCGCGACGCGTCGACGAGATCTTGCCGTTCGGCGAGCACGGTGGCGTCGGGATCGACGGGTTCGCCGTGCACTATGCCGCAGCTGACACACCGGTGATCCGCCCTGAGTTCGAGCCCGGAGACGCGTTCCTGTTCGACGAGCGGTTCATCCATCGGAC
>Ga0209382_10005724_pt1 | contig 16123 bp, 11 predicted proteins | sample SoiMetdeltSBSDD5_FD_187599 | JGI IMG/M metagenome (GOLD analysis project Ga0209382, IMG submission 187599) | Bulk soil microbial communities from a Populus tree surrounding site in Tennessee, USA - Soil MetaG P. deltoides SBSDD5 (SPAdes) (version 2) | ecosystem: Environmental > Terrestrial >...
CACAGTTCAGCGTGCCGGGCGTCGGATTGAACTCGACGTGGCGCAGCGCGCCGCCCACCGCGTAGTACTGCTCCCAGCACATCAGCTCGTTCAGCGCCACCATGATCGCGCCGCGCCACCCGGAGTAGGTCGCGTTGATGCCGCCGGCCTGCGGATCGGTGCCCTGGTTTTCGAAGACGAGGCGCTTGCCTTCCTTGCGCAGCGTCAGCAGGACGCGGTGCGCCTGGCGGTCGCCCGGCCGGCAGCACTCGACGTAGGTGCGGTCGCGCCACACGCCGTCGGGAAGGCGCGCCAGCTTTTTCAGGAACGCGCGCTCGCCGTCGTCGAGGATCTTTCTCATGACGCCCTTCACCGTCTCGGCGCCGTAGCGCCGCACCAGCGCGAGCACGCGATCGCGCGCAGTCATGTTGCCGGCGAACTGCGCGCGGAAGTCGAGCGCCACCGCGGAGGGCTTGCGCGAGGAGCGCAGGTACAGCTCCTCGATGTCGCGACGGATTTCTTTTTTCTCGACGATCTTGACCGGCGGAATCAGGATGCCCTCGTCGAACGCATCGCGCGCGGATGGACAGAAGCTTCCCGGCGTGATGCCGCCGATGTCGTACTGGTGCAGGCAGTTCGTCACCCAGCAGAACAGCTCGCCCTTCCAGAACACCGGGCAGAGCAGCATCACGTCCATCTGGTGCGCGGCGCCGACCCACGGATCGTTGGCGAGGAACATGTCGCCGTCGCGGATGCCCGGGTTGTCGCTGCGATATTCGAGCGTCCATTTCACCTGCGTGTCGGTGACGCCGGACATGTACTGCATGTACGGGCCGAAGTAGACGAACTCGGCGTCCTCGGTGAGGATCGAAGGATTCAGGTCGAGCGCGTACATCGCGACCGGCGAGCCCGAGAGCCGCTGGATCGTCGCGCCATGCTCCTGGTTGACGTTCCACAGCGCGTGACGCACCACCTCGAACGTGACCGGATCGATCTCGTCCTTCGCCTTGCGGTGCAGCTTCAGCTTGGGCGAGATCGCGAGCTTCTTCGGCGGCACGTAGCCGCTGTCCTTGCCGTCGAAAGCTCTGAAGATTGCGTCGGATTTCATTTCGTTGCCTGCCGAAACGTGATCTCGAAGTTGCCGAGCGTATCGACGCGCAGCGTCCTGCCGGGGTGTACCACGACCGTAGTGTCTGCGGTCTCGACGACCGCCGGCCCGCGGATCGAGTTGCCGGCAACCAGCATTTCGCCGTCATAGACGGGCGTCTTCCTCAATCCGGACCACCAGATCGAGCGCGGCTTGAGCAGCGCAATCTTCGCAATGGCCTTCGATGTCGCCCTGGTCTTCGACAGCCGCGGGCGCGGCGTGAGCGCCCGCGCACGCAGCCGGCAGACGACGATCTCCAGCTGTGCGCCGCGCAACGACGAGCCGCGGCCGTACAGCTGCTCGTATCGCCCGACAAAGAGCTTGCGCAGGCGCGGCTCGTAATCGGCCGGCACCCGCGTCCACGGAAGCAGCACCTCGACTTCGTTGATCTGCCCCTTGTGGCGCACGTCGAGCGAGAATTCGAATCGCTGCCGCGCGGCAGCGATTCCTTCCCCTGCGAGCCGCTCGCGCGCGTCCGCTTCGAGATTCTGCAGCGCGCGGTTGACGATCTCGGCGGCCACCGGCGTGCCCAGGATCTCGCTGTGCTCGAAAATGTGCAGCACGTCCGCGGTAGCGGCGCCGAACGCGCACCAGGTCGATGCGGCCTTGCGCTGCGGAACGATGATTTTCTTCACGCCGAGCTCGGCAGCGAACACGCCGGCGTGCGCCGGCCCGGCGCCGCCGAACGCGAACAGCACGAAGTCGCGCGGGTCGAATCCTTTCTCGACCGTCACCTTGCGGATGATGTCGGCCATGTTCAGCTCGACGATGCGGCAGATCCCGGCTGCGCAGGCGACCGCGCTCATGCCGATTTGCTTGCCGAGCCCCGCGATCGCCTTGAATGCTGCGTCGTGGTCGAGCTTCATCCTGCCGCCGGCGAAATTGTCCGGATCGAGATAGCCGAGCACGAGCTCCGCGTCGGTGACCGTGGGCACCGTGCCGCCGCGGCCGTAGCAGACCGGGCCGGGAAACGCGCCGGCGCTCTCCGGTCCGACGCTCAGCGTGCGCGTCTCGGGATTCGCGCGCACCAGGCTTCCGCCACCCGCGCCGATCGCCTGGATGTCGACCTTCGGCAGGAAGTATTCGTATTGATCGGTGTTGGTGATGAACGAGTACGCCGGCTTGCCGCCGTAGATGATCGAGACGTCGAACGACGTTCCGCCCATGTCGGTCGTGATGATGTTCTTCTCGCCCATCGCAGCGCCGAGGAACATCGATGCGGTGACGCCCGACACCGGGCCGGAGTCGAGCGTCAGCAGCGGTGCTTCGCCGGCACGCGCAACCGGCACCGTGCCGCCGCCGCATTGTGCGATCTGCAATCCGTGCGCATAGCCGAGTCCTGTCAAGGTGCTCTCCAGCCCTGCGAGGTAGCCCGAGATCACCGGCCCGAGATAGGCATTCAGCGCGGTCGCCGTGACGCGCTCGTATTCGCCCCATTTCGGCGCGATCTCGACCGAGCAGGTGACGAAGACTGCCGGGGCCAGCTGCTGCACCATCTCCTTCACCTTCAGCTCGTGCTGCGGATTGCGGAACGACCAGAGGAAGCAGATTGCGATCGCCTCGACGCCTTCGGCGACGAGCTCGGCGATCGCGCGCTCCGCTTCCGCTTCATTGAGCTTCGCTACCACTTCGCCGAAGCAGTCCACCCGCTCGGAGACGCCGCGGATCAGGCGCTTCGGCACGATCGGCCGCGGCTTCGAAGTCTCGGGGAAGTGAACCACCTTGCGGATGTCGCGCCCGCCGTAGCCGCGCGAGCCGCGCATGATGTGAATCGCGTCTTCGTGGCCCCGGGTCGTGATCAATCCGACCTTCGCGCCTTTCTTCTGGATGATCGTGTTCGTGCCCACTGTGGTGCCGTGCGACAGGAACGCAATATCGCGGCAGAAGTCGCCGAGCGAGAGGCCCAGCGCGCGCGCACCGGTGTCGAGCGCATCCATCATGCCGCGCGAAAAATCCTGCGGAGTGCTGGGCACCTTGGTGGTCAGCAGCTTGCCGGCGCGGTCGACGATCGCGCAGTCCGTGAACGTGCCGCCGATGTCGATGCCGACGAGGTAGCCCATCGGCGCTATATTAGCCGCCGCCTCCAGCCCTATGGCCTCTGCTCGCGAAACTCGGGAATGGCGCGTCGCTGTCGGCGAGGAGCAGACCAGCGCGATCTACCAGCCGGCGACGACGGATCCCAAGGCCGTGTTCGTCTGCGCACATGGCGCCGGCGGGCACAAGGCCGATCGCGGCATGGAGCGACTCGCGACAGTCTTGTGCGGGAGCGGCTTCGACGTCGTACGGTTCAACTTCCTGTACAGCGAGGCCGGTTCCAGGCGGCCTGACCCGATGCCGCGCCTGACGCGGTGCTTCGAGGCTGTAGTAACGCATGCTCGGGCGGAGCTCGGGAAGAAGACGCTCATCATCGGGGGCCGCTCGATGGGCGGCCGCGCCGCTTCGATGATGGCGGCGGAGGGGTTCGGCTGCGACGGGCTGCTGCTCTTGGCGTACCCGTTGCACCCTCCGGGGAAGCCTGAGCAGTTGCGGGTGGCGCACCTGCCGAAGATCCGGGTGCCGGTGCTCTGCATCAACGGCACGCGCGATGCGTTCTGCACCAAAGAGCTGATGGACCGGGCGCTGGAGTCGGTGAGCGCACCGTGGACGATGCACTGGCTGGAGGGCGCAGATCATTCCTTTCGCGTCCTCAAATCCTCGGGCAGGACCGACGCGGACGTCTACGCTGAAATTGGAGCCGAGAGCGCTCGCTGGCTGATCTCCGTTTAGACTACACCCAAGGTCGGAACCTGCTGGGGAGGAATCGGATGCGAGGCCTGCGGTTTGTGCTTTTGCTCTGCGCTACTGTTGTGGCAGGCGCCGCGCACGGCCAGGGTGGCTATCCGAACCGCGCGATCAAGTTCGTCGTGCCTTTTCCGCCGGGCGGCAACCTCGACTTTGTCGCCCGCACGCTGCAACCGAAGATGCAGGAGGTGCTCGGCCAGCCGGTAGTGATCGACAACAAGGGCGGCGCCGCGGGGATGATCGGGCTCGAGTACGCTTCCAAGCAACCCGGGGACGGCTACACGATCGTGCTGGGCAACACCGGCACGATCGCCATCAACGTTTCGGTCTACTCGAAGGTGCCTTACGACCCGATCAAGGATTTCGTGCCGATCGGCCAGACCACCGCGAACGCGCTGCTCTGCGCGATCAGCGCTTCGGTGCCGGCAAACACGCTGCAGGAATTCATCGCGCACGCCAAGGCGAATCCGGGCAAGCTCAATTTCGCCGTCGCCGGAAACGGATCCGCGCCCCATTTTGGTTCCGAGATGTTCAAGCGCGCCGCGGGCCTGGACATTCCGGTGGTTTTCTACAAGGGCAGCGGTCCGGCGGTCACCGACCTTCTCGGCGGGCAGGTGCAGATCATCCTCGATGCGGCGCCCGTAACGATGACCTATATCAAGGCCGGCCGGTTGAAGGCGCTGGCCGTGACCGGCAAGCAGCGCCTGGCATCGTTGCCCGAAATCCCGACCTTCGAGCAGGCGGGCGTTCAGGGCGTCGATGCCGGCGGCTTCCAGGGTGTGCTCGCCCCCGCCGGCACGCCGCCTGCCGCCGTCGCGAAACTTTCGGATGCGCTGCAGAAAGCGCTTGCGCAGCCCGAAGTGCGCGAGCGCTTTGCGCAGCAAGGCCTGGACGCCGCGCCTTCCACGCCTGCCGAGTTCGCCGCCTTCATCCGCAGCGAGATCGCCAAATGGGCTCGCGTCGCCAAGGAAGCGAATATCAAGGTGGAGTAAGCGTGAAAGCGCCGCCGTTTGGCTATGCAAAACCGCGCTCGCTCGACGAAGCGCTCGATCTGCTCGAGCGCCCCGGCGCCAAGGTCCTCGCCGGCGGCCAGAGCCTGATTCCGTCGCTGAACATGCGGCTCTCGTCGCCGGAGCTGCTCGTCGACGTCGGCGCAATCGCGTCGCTCGCCGGCGTTCGGGTGAACGCGGATTTCGTGCGCATCGGTGCGCTGACGACGCACGCGCAGATCGAGCGATCGGAAGAGATCCGCAAGCGCGTACCGCTGCTTGCCGAGGCGGCCGCGCACATTGCGCACCCCGCGATCCGCAACCGCGGGACGCTCGGCGGCAGCGTCGCGCTCGCAGATCCCGCGGCGGAGTACCCGGCATGCGCGCTTGCGCTCGACGCGACGCTCGTGATCCTGGGGAGGAAAGGCGAGCGACGGGTCAAGGCAGCGGACTTCTTCAAGGGTTTGTTCGAGACCGACCTCGAGCCCGGGGAGATTCTTGTCGCGGCCGAGTTCCCGGCTGGCGGCGAGAGTGTTTTTCTCGAGCTTGCGCGCAGGCAGGGCGACTACGCGAGCGTCGGGATTGCGGCGCATCGGCGTAGCGCGGAGATCCGGCTCGCTTTTTTCGCCGTCGGGCCCACCGCAATCCTGGCAACGCATGCCGCCGCCGCGGCAAAGAAGTCCGTCGCCGCGGCCAAGGAGGCGCTCGCACAGGACCTCGATCCGCCTGCCGACCTCTACCATTCCGGCGCCACCAAGTTGCACCTCGCGCGCGTCCTTCTCGGCCGCGCACTCGCGCAATGGAACATGAGCTAGAAACGACGCTGACGGTGAACGGCACGACGCTGCGCCGTCGCATCCAGGCGCGCCAGCACCTCGTGGATTTCCTGCGCGAGGAGCTCGGGCTGACCGGCTCGCATATCGGCTGCGAGCATGGCGTGTGCGGGGCGTGCACCGTGCGTGTCGACGGCCAGATCGTGCGCGGCTGCCTGATGCTCGCGGTGCAGGCGAACGGCTGCCAGGTCGAGACGATCGAGGGACTGTCCGACTCCGGCGAGCTGGCGACGCTGCAGAAGGCGTTTCATGAGAGGAACGCGCTGCAGTGCGGCTTCTGCACGCCCGGGATGCTGATGGCTGCACGCGACCTGCAGATCAGGAACCCGAAGGCGAGCCGCGACGAGATCCGCGCACACCTCGCGGGCAACTACTGTCGCTGCACCGGCTACCAGGCGATCATCGACGCGGTCGAGGAAGTGCTGCATGGGAAAAGCTGAGCTCCCGCTTCACGCGCCCGGCACGCAGGTCGACCGGGGCTACATCGGCCAGAGCGTGCCGCGCGCAAACGCGCAGCGCCTGCTGCAGGGGCGCGGCGCGTTCACCGACGACCTGCGCTTTCCGCGCCTTGCGCATGCAGTGTTCTTCCGCAGTCCGTACGCGCACGCGAACGTAAAGCGGCTCGAGTTCAAGCAGGCATTGCGCGCGCCGGGTGTGATCGGCGTCTTCGACGGCCGCGCGGTGGCCGAGTACTGCACGCCGTGGGTGGCGGTCCTCGCGCATCTGAAAGGAATCAAGTCGCCGCCGCAGCACGCAATCGCGATCGAGCGCGCGTGCTGGCAGGGCGAGGCGGTCGCCGTCGTGGTCGCGGAGTCGCGCAGCGAGGCGGAAGACGCCGCCGCGCTGATCGAAGCCGAGTGGGAGGAGCTGCCCGCGGTCGTCGACATGGAAGAGGCGCTCGCCGGCAAGACCGTGATCCACCCCGACCTCGGCGACAACGTCTGCTTCAAGCGCGAGCACGATACCGGCGGCGTCGACGAGGCATTCGCGCAAGCCGACGTCGTCGTCGAGGAGACCTATCACTTCGGCCGCCACACCGGCGTCTGTCTAGAAGGCCGGGCGATCCTCGCCGACTACAACGCGGCCGAGCACTCGCTGACCGTGTATCACGCGACCCAGGCGCCGCACATGATGCAGGACATCTTCTCGCGGCACCTGAACATTCCCGAGGGGAACGTGCGCGTGATCGCGAAGGATGTCGGCGGCTCGTTCGGCATCAAGGTGCATGTCTATGCCGACGAGATGGCGACCGCTGCGCTCTCGGTCATGCTGCGCCGGCCGGTCAAGTTCGTCGCCGACCGGCTCGAATCGTTCGTCTCCGACATCCACGCCCGCGAGCACAGGGTGAAGGTGCGCCTCGCGTGCACCAGGGCGGGCGAGATTCTCGCGTTCGACCTCGACGATCTGACCGCGATCGGCCCGTATTCGGTGTACCCCCGCACGAGCGGGATCGAAGGCAACCAGGTCGTGAACCTGACCGGCGGGCCGTACAAGCATCAGAAGTACCGCGCGCGAATGAACGTCGTCTTCACCAACAAGAACGTCACCTGCCAGTACCGGGCGGTAGGGCATCCGATCGCGGTCGCGTTGACCGAAGGAATCGTCGATCGCGCCGCCGCTGAATTGAAGATCGATCCGGCCGAATTCAGGCGGCGCAATCTGATTCCGGACGACGCCTACCCGTACACCTTTCCGTCCGGAATCAAGTTCGAAAAGCTCTCGCACCACCAGACGTTGGCGAAGCTTCTGGACCTGATGGACTACAAGAGCCTAAGGGCGCAACAAGCTGATTTCATAAAGAAAGGCTCGTATCGAGGGATCGGCCTCGCGGCCATGATCGAGGTCACCAATCCGTCTCCGGCGTTCTACGGTGTGGGCGGCGCCCGGATCTCCGCGCAGGACGGGGCGACGCTGCGCCTCGAGCCCACCGGGATGGTGACCGTGCTTTGCAGCGTTACCGAGCAAGGGCAGGGCACCGACGCGATCTTCGGCCAGATCGCCGCGAGCGCCGTCGGCGTAACGATCGACAAGGTGCGCGTGATCACCGGGGACACCGGCGTTACACCGTACGGGGGCGGCACGTGGGCCTCGCGCGGCGCCGGCATTGGCGGCGAGGCGGTGCTGCTCGCCGGTCGCGCGCTGCGCTCGAACATCCTCGATATCGCAGCCGCGGTTCTCAAGATGGACAAGGCCGAGCTCGATCTCGTCGGCGACCAAGTCGTCCATCGGCTGACCGCAGGACCGAAGATGCCGCTCGCCGAGCTCGGCCGGATCGCGTATTTCCGCCCGGATACGCTGCCGCTCGACTTCCAGTCCGAGCTGACCGTGACGCGCCACTACACGCCGCGCCAATACGGCTTCACGTTCACGAACGGCATCCAGGCGTCGTACGTCGAAGTCGATCCCGATACCGGATTCGTCAAGCTGCTGAAGCACTGGTGCGTCGAGGATTGCGGGACCGTGATCAACCCGATGCTCGTCGACGAGCAGATCCGCGGCGGCGTCGTCCAGGGGATCGGCGCCGCACTGTACGAGGAATGCCTGTACGGGCCCGACGGGCAGCTCCTCAACGGCAACCTGGCCGACTACCTCGTGCCGATGTCAGGCGAGATGCCGGACATCGTCTGCGCGCACGTCGAGACGCCGACGCAGCAGTCGCAGCTCGGCGCGAAAGGCGTCGGCGAGGCAGGCACCGCGGGTGCGCCGGGCGCAGTAATGAACGCGATCAACGATGCGCTCGCGCCGCTCGGTGCCCGCGTCACGCAGATGCCGTTCACGCCGGAACGGATCCTGAAGGCCCTGCGGAAAGTCTAGCGTGGCCGAAAGAGTGGTCCTCGCGTGCCTCGGCTTGTTGTTCGGAGGCATGGCCTGGATTGCACTCGGCTACTCGCTGCGCGATGCGCTCGGGCCGGGTGCAGGATTTTTTCCGTTCTGGCTCGGCGCGCTCGGTCTTGCGTTGTCGTTGGCATTGCTCGTCCAGTCCTGGCGTGGTGGTTCGATCGCCGAAGCTCCGCTGGCGTTGCTGCCGCGCGGCGAGGGCGCACGCCGCGCGCTTGCGCTTCTGGCGAGTCTGGCTGTAGCGGCGCTGCTGTTCCAGCCCGCAGGTTTCCGGTTGACGATGCTTTTCTTCAGCGCCGGCCTGCTCTTCGCGCTCGGCGTCAGGCGGCCGATCGTGATCGCGCTGTTTGCGCTGGCGAGCAGCTTCGGGTTGTTTCATGTTTTCTATTACTGGCTGCAAGTTCCGCTGCCGATCGGTTTGCTGGGGATCTGACCAGGGATATTGCGCAGTGGATACCCTTCAACATCTCGTCTCCGGGTTCGCTGCAGCGCTTTCCCCCGCGTACCTTACTTACGCTCTTGCCGGCTGCGCCCTGGGCACGCTGATCGGCGTGCTGCCGGGCCTCGGGCCCGCTGCGGGCACGGCGATCCTGATCCCGCTCACGTTCAAGCTCGACCCGACCGGAGCGATCATCATGCTCTCGGCGATCTACTACGGCGCGATGTACGGCGGCACCATCACCTCGGTGCTGATCAACGTGCCTGGCGAGGCGGCGTCGGTGGTGACCTGCATCGACGGCCACCAGATGGCGAAGCAGGGCCGCGGCGGCACCGCGCTCGGCATCGCCGCGATCGGATCCTTCGTCGGCGGCATCGTCGCGACCGTAGCGCTGGTGGTGGTCGCGCCGCCCCTCGCAAAGCTCGCGCTGCGCTTTGGCCCGCCGGAGTTCTTCGCGCTGATGCTGTTCGGGCTGTGCTTGGTGAGCGGACTCGCCGGCCGCTCGATGCTCGCGGCGCTGCTGATGACGGTGCTCGGGTTGCTCCTCGCGATGATCGGCATCGACCCGGTGCGCGGCGCGCCGCGCTTCGCGTTCGACGTTCCGGACCTGTATGACGGCATCGGCTTCATCCCGGTAGTGATGGGATTGTTCGGCATCTCGGAGATTCTGCTGGCCGCCGAAGCGCCCGCGCTCGCGGCGGTGCGGACCCGGTTGAGCCGCCTCCTGCCAAGCCGCGAGGAATGGCGGCGCTCGATCGGTGCAATCTGGCGCGGCACCGGTATCGGCTTCTTTCTCGGCCTGATTCCTGGAATCGGCTCGATCGTGCCGACGTTCATGGCCTACGTCGCGGAAAAGCGGCTGTCGAAGACGCCCGAGCGCTTCGGCCGCGGTGCGATCGAGGGCGTGGCCGCGCCGGAGTCGGCGAACAACGCCTACGCCAACGCAGCGATGATCCCGTTCCTGACGCTCGGCATTCCGAGCTCGCCCACCATTGCCGTGCTGATGGGCGCGTTCATCATCAACGGCATCACGCCGGGACCCTTCCTGTTCCAGGAGCGGCCCGATCTGGTATGGGCGGTGATCGCGAGCTTCTTCGTCGGCAACGTGATCCTGCTTGCGCTCAACCTGCCGCTGGTTGGACTGTGGGCGAAGCTCCTTGAAGTGCGCTTCGAGTACCTGGCCGTGGGCGTGCTGCTGTTCTGCCTCGTCGGCGCCTACAGCCTGCAGCAGAGCATCTTCGATGTCTGGGTGATGATCGCGTTCGGCGTCGTCGGCTATGTCTTCCGCAAGCTCGAACTCCCGCTCGCGCCGCTGGTGCTCGGCCTGATCCTCGGCTCGCCGATCGAGAAGTCGCTGCGGACCTCGCTCGAGATGTCCGGCGGCGATTACTCCATCTTCCTGACGCGGCCGCTCTGCGTCGGACTGCTGATCGCCTCGTCCGTCGTGCTCATCGGCTCTGCGCTGAAGCTGGCGCCAAAGACATTGCGGGAAGCTTAGAATTGCCCAAGGAGGAAACCATGATCAAAGCCCTGGCAAAGGTCGCGGTCTCGGCGGCGGCGCTGCTCGCTGCTTGCGTCGCGGTTGCCCAGCAGTTTCCCGAGCGGCCGATACAGCTGATGGTCGCGTTCCCGGCGGGCGGCAGCACCGATGTCGGGGCGCGCGTCGTCGCCTCGATCGCGGAGAAGATTCTCGGCAAGCCGATGGTGGTGATCAATCGCGGCGGCGCCGGCGGCCAGGTCGGCTGGACCGAAATGGCGCGGCAGAAGCCCGATGGCTACTACCTCGGCTACATCAACCTGCCGGCGACCAATACAGTGATCCTCGACCCGGAGCGTAAGGCGAATTTCGGCGCCGACGCGTTCGTGCCGATCATCAACCAGGTGCTCGATCCAGGCATCGTCTGGGTGCGGGCCGACAGCCCGTACAAGACGCTGAAGGATCTCGTCGACGCAGCGAAAAAGTCGCCCAACACGATCCGCACGGCCACGACCGGCATCCTCAGCGACGACCATCTCGCCATCCTGATGCTCGAAGAAGCGGCGCCCGGCGCGATCTTCCGCATCGTGCACCTCGCGGGCGGCGCGGACCAGCTGAAGGAGATCCTCGGCGGCAACGTCGACGTCGCGTTCGACAACGTCGGCAGCATCGCCCCACGAGTGCGTAGCGGCGAGCTGCGCGCGCTGGCGGTGATGGACCATCAGCGCTCGAAGTTCCTCCCGGACGTGCCGACGATGAAGGAGGTCGGCTACCCGAGCGTGATCTCGAGCTCGACGCGGGGCATCGCCGCGCCGCGAGGCGTGCCGCCGGCGGTGCTGAAGACGCTCGAAGCCGCGCTGAGGAAGGCGATGGAAGACCCGGAGCACATTCAGAAACTCGAATCCGCCGGGCTGGCGATCAAGATCATGGTCGGAGAGGAGTACGCGAAGTACTACCGGGAGACCCACGAGCAGGCGAAGAAGTACACCGAGTGGGCGAAGAGCCGGGCGCACAAGTAAGGCGGCCGATCAACCTGCGACTGCGCCGCGCAGTAATAGTTACCATCATCGGCTTGGCGCCGGTCGCGGCCGCGCTGGCGCAGACACCCATTCCCAAACTCGCCAACGGGATCAATGATCCGGAGCGCGTTTTGACGCCTGAGCATGCGGCGGCTCTGGGCAGGAAACTCGCCGCGTTCGAGCAAAAGAACGAATACCCGGTCGTCGTCCTGATCGTCCGGGATGTCGGCCGTGCGAACCTGATCGATTACAGCGACAAGGCATTGGCGACCTGGACACCCGCGCCAGCAAGCAAAGGGCGAGTCATTCTGCTGCTGGTGATCGCGGACCGGGAAAGAGCCTGGATCGCGGAACAGCACACGGGCCTCGAGCTGTCGACCGCGCAGCGAATCGTCTGGGAAACTATGGTGCCCAGGTTCAAGGCCGGACATGACATTGCCGGCGGCATCAACGCCGGCCTCGATCAGGTCATCTCGGTTCTAGACGGCAATCCTCTGGCTCCGCCGCCTGACCCGACGGGGGCAATGCACTCGCTTATTGATCGGCTCGATACCTTTCGCTACGGCCTGCAAGATCCTTCCGGCTCCGACGGCACCATGCGCGAACTGCTGTACTGTGCCCTCGGCGTCGCTCTCGGTCTCGGGCTGCGACCGTTCGCGGGACGTTGGTCCGCCGCGCTGCTTGCTGCCGCGGTAGCGGCCTTCGGCAGCTGGCTGCAATACGGCTTCATCGTGCCCACTGCGGCCGCAGCGTTCGTCATCGTCTTGTTCGGTTGGAAGCACTGGCTCGGTAAAGGAGGCAGCACTACGCGTAGCGGTTAGCGAATGAGATTGTCGAGGAACGATACGGTGCCTCCCCGGACCAGGCGACTGTACCATTGCAGATCACCGAGGAATCGAAATGCACAATCCGTTACTTGCCTGCTGGAGCGGCCCGTTCGGCGGCGTGCCGCCGTTCGACGAGGCAAGAGTAGAGCACTTCAAGCCGGCGCTCGAGGCGGCGATGGCCGAGCAGCTCGAGGACATCGAGCGCATCGCGAACGATCCTGCGCCACCGACCTTCGAGAACACGATTGCCGCGCTCGAGCGCTCGGGCCGCACGCTCGACCGGGTGCTGCGGGTCTACAACGTATTCGCCAGCACGATGCTCTCGGATGCGTTCCAGGCCGTGGAGCGCGAAATGGAGCCGAAGCTCGCGGCGTTCGCCGATCGCATCGTGCAGAACGCGGAGCTCTTCAAGCGACTCAGCGCCGTCTACGAAACGCGCGAGCGCTCCGGGCTCACGCCCGAGCAGCAGCGCCTCGCGTGGCTCAAGTACACCGAGTTTGCGCGCAGCGGTGCGAAGCTCGATGCGGCGGCGAAGGAGCGCCTCTCCGCGATCAACCAGCGGCTCGCAGCGCTCTACACCGAGTTCAGCCAGAACGTGCTCGCGGACGAAGCAACCTATGTGCTCATCGAAACCGAGGACGATCTGGCAGGCCTGCCGGAATCCTTCCGCTCCGCGGCCGCTGAAGCGGCGAGCGCGAGCGGGCATCCGCGCCGCTGGGCGATTCTCAATACGCGCTCGAGCGTCGAGCCGTTCCTCACGTACTCCGCGAAGCGCGAGCTGCGCGAGAAGGTGTTTCGCGCGTTCGTCAATCGCGGCGACAACGGCGATGCACATGACAACAAGCAGGCGATTGCCGAGATCGTGGGGCTGCGCGGCGAGCGCGCGAATCTGCTCGGGTATCCGACGCACGCGCACTGGCGCCTGGAAGTCAGCATGGCGAAGACGCCCGAGCGCGCGACCGACCTGATGCAGGCGGTGTGGAAGCACGCTGTGCAACGGGTCGCAGAGGAGGTCGCCGACATGCAGGCGGTGGCGGATGCGGAAGGCGCGGGCATCGCGATCGAGCCGTGGGACTACCGGTACTACGCGGAGAAGGTGCGCAAAGCCAGGTACGACGTCGACGACAACGAAGTCACGCCTTACCTGCAGCTGGAGAATCTGCGCGAAGCGATGTTCTGGATCGCGGGCGAGCTGCTCGGGCTGCATTTTTCGCCCGCGCAGGACATCCCGGTGTGCCATCCCGACGTGCGCGTGTGGGAGGTGAAGGACGACAACGGCAGGCACGTCGCGCTCTTCTACCTCGATCCTTATGCGCGAACGGGCAAGCGCTCGGGCGCCTGGATGAATGCCTATCGCAGCCAGGAGCGTTTCGACGGCGAGGTGACGACGATCGTCTCGAATAACGCGAACTTCGTGAAAGGCAGGCCGGGCGAGCCCGTTCTGGTCAGCTGGGACGATGCGACGACTCTGTTTCATGAATTCGGGCACGCGCTGCATGGACTGAGCTCGAGCGTGCGCTACCCGTCTCTCGCGGGAACGCACGTCGATCTCGACTACGTCGAGTTTCCCTCGCAGCTCCTCGAGCAATGGCTGCGCACGCCGGAGGTGCTGCAGAAGTACGCGCGGCACTACCGGACCGGCGAGCCGATCCCGCAATCGCTGGTCCGCAAGATCGAGCGCGCAGCGAAGTTCAACAAGGGGTTCGACAACGTCGAGTACCTTTCCAGCGCGCTCGTCGACATGCGCATGCACCTCGAGCCAGGAAAGGCACGCGATATCGCCTCATTCGAGCGCGAAACGCTCGCCGCGATCGGCATGCCGAAGCAGATGGTCATGCGCCACCGGCTTCCGCACTTCGGGCACCTGTTCAGCGGCGATGCGTACTCGGCGGGCTACTACAGCTACCTGTGGGCCGACACGCTTTCGGCGGACGGCTTCGAAGCGTTCACCGAGGCGGGTGGGCCCTACGACAAGGCGGTGGCGAAGAAACTCCACGAACACGTGCTCTCGGCCGGCAACACCGTCGATCCGGCCGAGGGCTATCGCGCCTTCCGCGGCCGCGATCCGAAGATCGATGCCTTGATGCGCAGGCGCGGCTTCGCGCCTTCTGCCTAGATGGACGAGCAGGAACTGCGCGGGCTGATCCGCTCGGTCAAGGCGGGGACGCTGCCGCGGCGCGAATTCATGCGCACGCTGGCCGCGTTCGGTCTCTCTGCGCCAGTTGCCGCGCACCTGCTTGCCTGGTCGGGAATCGCGAACGCGCAGCAGCCATTCGTCTACAAGCCGACGAAGCGCGGCGGCGGCGGGGCACTGCGGCTTCTCTACTGGCAGGCACCGACGCTGCCGAACGTGCACTTCGGCGTCGGCAGCAAGGATCAGGAAGCCTCGCGCATCTTCTACGAGCCTCTCGCCGCATGGGACGGCGCGGGCAACCTCGTTCCGATCCTGGCCGCCGAGCTGCCGACCGTGGAGAACGGCGGGATCGCGCGCGACGGAAAGTCGGTGACGTGGAAGCTGAAGCGCGGCGTGCAATGGCACGACGGCAAGCCGTTCACCGCCGACGATTGCGTCTTCAACTGGCAGTACTCGAGCGACCCCGAGACGAGCACGTTCACGATCGGCTCGTACCGTGATATCGAGGTCGTGAAGCTCGATTCGCACACGATCCGCATCGATTTCGGCAAGCCGACGCCGGCGTGGGCGGACCCGTTCGTCAACCTGATCGGGCAGATCATTCCGAAGCACCTGTTCGAGCCCTACAAAGGCGCGAAATCGCGCGATGCGCCGAACAACCTGAAACCGGTCGGCACCGGCCCGTACAAGTTCGTCGACTTCAAGCCGGGCGACATGCTGCGCGGCGAGATCAACAGGAACTACCACCAGCCGAACCGGCCGCACTTCGACACGATCGAATTGAAGGGCGGCGGCGACGCGGTGTCGGCGGCGCGCGCGGTGATGCAGACCGGCGAGTTCGATTTCGCCTGGAACCTGCTCGTAGAGGACGAGATCCTGCAGCGCCTGGAAAAGGGCGGCAAGGGCCGCGCGGTGCTGAGCCTCGGCGGCGATACGGAGTCGGTCTTCCTGAACCAGGCCGATCCGTGGTCCGAGGTGGACGGCGAGCGCTCGAGCCCGAAGAGCCGCCATCCGCTCCTCGGCGATCCCGCGGTGCGCGAGGCGATCGGCCTCGCGATCGACCGCGCGGCGATCCAGAAGCATATCTACGGGCGTGCCGGCATTCTGACGCCGAATTTCCTCAACAATCCGGAGCGCTTCAACTCGAAGAACACGAGCGCCGAATTCAACATCGGCAAGGCGAACGCGCTGCTCGACGCGGCTGGATGGAAGCGCGGTCCCGACGGCATTCGCGCAAAGGCCGGGAAAAAGCTGAAGCTGCTCTTTCAGACGTCGATCAACGCGCCGCGGCAAAAAGCGCAGGCGATCATCAAGCAGGGGTGCCAGAAGGCGGGCGTCGACGTCGAGCTGAAGGCGGTGATGGCTTCGGTGTTCTTCTCATCCGACGTCGGCAACCCGGACACGATCAGCAAGTTCTTCGCCGACCTGCAGATGTTCCAGAACACGCGTGGCAGCCCCGACCCGGGGCGTTTCCTGGAGCTCTTCTGCTCCTGGCAGATGTCCTCGCGAGAGAACAAGTGGCAGGGGCGCAACCTCGTGCGCTGGCGGAGCGACGACTACGACAAGGCGTTCCGCGCCGCCGAGGTCGAGCTCGACCCGGTGAAGCGCGCCGCGCACCTGATCCGCATGAATGATCTCGTGTGCAAGGCGCATGTCGTGA
>Ga0209382_10005727_pt1 | contig 16119 bp, 20 predicted proteins | sample SoiMetdeltSBSDD5_FD_187599 | JGI IMG/M metagenome (GOLD analysis project Ga0209382, IMG submission 187599) | Bulk soil microbial communities from a Populus tree surrounding site in Tennessee, USA - Soil MetaG P. deltoides SBSDD5 (SPAdes) (version 2) | ecosystem: Environmental > Terrestrial >...
GCTCTTCGGCGCGCTTGCGCTCGCTGATGTCGCGGCCGATGTAGAGCACGTGCGGCCGGCCGCGGAACTGGATCGCCACGCCGCGCAGCTCGACGTCCCGGCGCGTGCCGTCCTTGCGCAGGCGCACGGTCTCGACCATCACTGTCTCGCCGGCGAGCGCCCTATCGTGCAGCGCGCGCAGCTGCGCGTGCATCTCGGGAGGATTGGCGACCACGCGGTCCAGCCCGATCACTTCGTCCCGCGAATAGCCGCTCATCGCCTCGTAGGCCGGGTTCACGTCGACGATGCGGAACTCGGCGTCGCGCAGCACCAGCGCGTCGGCCGCGGCGTTGAAGATCGCGCGGTACTGCTCCTCGCTCGCGCGCAGCATCTCCTCGGCGCGCTTGCGCGCGGTGATGTCGCGCCCGATGTAGAGCACGTGCGGCCGCCCCTGGTGCAGGATCGGCACGCCGCGCGTCTCGATGTCGAAGCGCGACCCGTCCTTGCGCCGTGCGAGCGCCTCGAACATCACCGGCTCGCCGGCGACCGCGCGCGCATGCATGGCGCGCACGCGCTCGGTGAGCTCCGGCGGGCTCATGGTGAGGTCGCTGCGGCCGAGCGCCTCCTCGCGCGCGCGGCCGCTCATCTTGGTGTAGGCGGGATTGACGTCGACCACCCGGAACTCGGCGTCGCGCAGCACCATCGAGTCGGCGGCGGCGTTGAAGATCGCGCGGTACTGCGCCTCGCTCGCGCGCAGCGCCTCGAGCGTGTCCTTGCGTGCGCCGTGCTCCAGCTCGGCGGCGGCGCGCATCGCGAAGATCCTGAGGATCGCCTCGCAAAGCGCCCCGTTCCGCAGCGGGTTGCGATCCATCGCGCCGATCAGTCCGAGCGGCGCGCCCGAGGCGTCGTTCAGCGGATAGGCGGCGTAGCTCTCCACGCCCAGGCGGGCGAAAAGGTCGCTGCCCGGGAACTCGTCGCGCGCGCCCGAGGCCAGGCTGCGGAACTCGCGCCCGACGACCGCAGCGCACGGCGTGCCCTCCAGCGGATAAACGAACGGCTTGCGCAGGCGTCCGTCGAGCGTGAAGGCGAGCATGCGCATCTGCAAACGCGCCGGGTCGTCGAACACCGCGATGAAGCCGATGTCGACGCCGAGGATCTCGGCCACCTCGCGCGCCAGGCGCTCGAACACGCTTTCACCTTCGGGCGCGGAGAGCGCACGCGCGGCCCGGCTAAGCGCGTCGGTGTCTGTCATGGCGCGCAGTGTAATTCTTCACGCGCCGCACGGCCCGGCCTGTTACAGAACAGAAACGATTGAAACCCGGGGGTTACTTGTCAGCCGGGACGAACATGTAGCCCGCTCCACGCACGGTACGAATCGCGCGCGGGTGCGCCGGGTCTTCCTCTACCTTGCGGCGCAGGCGGGTGATGCGGATGTCGATCGAGCGGTCGAAGGGCTCCCATTCGCGGTTGCGCGTCAGGGTGAGGAGCTGGTCGCGCGACAGCACCTGGTTCGGATGGTCGATCAGCGCCTTGAGCAGCTCGAACTCCATCGCCGTGATCGGCACCTCGCGCCCCTTGGCATCGTTCAGGGTGCGCGACTTCAGATCGAGTGAGCATCGTCCGACCGTGACCCTGGCCGAGGAGCCGGACTTTTTCTCGCCCTTGGATTCCAGGCGGCGCAGGACGCTCTTGATCCGCGCGCGCAGCTCGCGCGGATCGAAGGGCTTGGCGATGTAGTCGTCGGCGCCCACTTCCAGCCCGGCGACGCGGTCGACGACATCGCCCGCGCCGGTGACCATGATGATGCCGACGTCGTGGCGCTCGCGCAGGTAGCGCGCGAGCGTCAGGCCGTCCTCGCCCGGCAGGCCGATGTCGAGCAACACCACCGCGGGCGCGGCGCGCGCGAGCTCGGCGCGCATCGCTTCGCCGCTCGCCGCCGCGCGCACCTCGAAGCCATGCGCGCTGAGGTAATCGACCAGCATCTGCCGCACGGCCTGATCGTCGTCGACCACCAGGACGCGGGTCATTTCCGCCTTTGCGGCTCCCATGGGGCAAGTATACAAGCCGGCAACAAACTGTTTCCCGACCGAAATCGGCGCGATACCGGCGCACTCTACGCTGCCTCCCATCGCAACCTACTCACAGGAGAAGCCAGTGACCCGCATCTTCAGATTCGCGATCGACGCCTTCGCCGCCGTCCAGCAGCGCCGCGCGCGCGCCCGCGTGCTCGAGCAGCTCGACGAGCGCACGCTGCGCGACATCGGCCTCGAGCACGAAGCCAACCGCGCGCGCGCCCGCTCGCGGCAGCTCTACATGCGCTTCGGGACGTACTAATCATGGAATTCCTGGTGCAGGGAAATCTGCCACTCGTGCGCGGCAGCATGCTGCGCATCGAGGACGGCCGCGACATGCTGGTGTACGTCTGGAGCGGCGGCATCTGGATCACGCAAGAAGGCGACCGCCGCGACCGCCACGTACCGGCCGGCGGCTGGGTCCGGCTCACGGCATCCGGGCTGACGCTGATCTCGGCGCTCGGCCGCAGCGCCGTCACGCTCACCTCGCCTCATGAGCAGGACTTCGCCGAGCGCATCGAGCTGGTGCGCGCCGGCACCGGCCAGGTCGAGACGTTGCACGCGGCGCCAGGTTGGATCGGCGCGCTGCGCGCGCGGCTCGCGAAAACCTGGAAATCGTGGTTCGCGCCGCAGGCGCGGCCCACCACGGCGGCCCTATGACGCCCAAAGAGATCGCGCTCGTACAAACGAGCTGGAGGCAGGTCCAGCCGATCGCCGACCAGGCCGCCGCGCTCTTCTACAGCCGGCTCTTCACGCTCGAGCCGTCGGTGAAGCGCCTGTTCAAGGGCGACATGCAGGAGCAGGGCCGCAAGCTCATGCAGATGATCTCGGTCGCGGTCAACTCGCTCGCACGGCTCGAGGGCATCCTGCCCGCGGTGCGCGCGCTTGGCCGTCGCCACGCCGGTTACGGGGTCGAGCCGCGCCACTACTCGGTGGTCGGCAGCGCGCTCATCTGGACGCTCGAGCAGGGGCTGGGGCAGGCGTTCACGAAGGAAACCGAAGACGCGTGGCGCACCGCGTACGGCGTGCTCGCGACGACAATGCAGGAAGCCACCAGGGAGCACGCGAGCTGATGGAGCGCGAGCTCTACGAGCGCGCCCTGGCGAGCCTGCGGCTGCAGCGCGGCGACGCGCTGCAGCTAGCGCGCCGGGCGATCGCGGCGGCGCCGGAGTTCGTGGCTGCGCGGCTGCTCGAGGCCAACATCCTCGTCTGCAGCCGCGACGTGCGCGACTTCGAGGCCGCGGGCTGGGCCTTCGCGCGCCTGCGCGGCCTGCCGATGAGCGAGCGCGAGCGCGCGCATACCGCCGCGCTCGCTGCGGCGATCGACGGGGACGCGGCGCAAGTCTGCCGCATCCACAACGAAATCCTCGCGCAGGCGCCCGACGACATGCTTTCGCTGTGGGCCGCCAACACCATGGATTACTACCTCGGCAATGCGCCGGCGCTGCGCGACCGCGCGGCTCGCGTGTTGCCGCGCTGGCCGGAATCGGCTCCCGCTTACCACGCGGTCCTCGCGATGTACGCCTACGGACTCGCCGAGTGCGGGGACTATGCCGCGGCCGAGGCGGCCGCGCTGCGCGCGCTAGAGCTCGAGCCCAACGACGTACGCGCCGAGCACGCCCTGCTGCACGTGCTGGAAATGCAGGGCCGCGCCGCAGAAGGGATATCCCGCGGGAAGTACCTGATCAATCACCTCTGGTGGCACCTCGCGCTCTTCCACCTGCAGCTCGAAAGCCCGGACGAGGCGCTCGCGATCTACGACGAGCGCATGGGCCTCGACGGCCTGCCGGACCTGATTGACGCCTCGGCGCTGCTGTGGCGGCTCGAGCTCGCCGGGATCGGTGTCGGGGAGCGCTTCGAGCTCCTCGCCGCGCGCTGGTCGCAGCACGCCGAGGATGCGTACTGCGCCTTCAACGACCTGCACGCCATGATGGCTTTCGTAGGCGCGGAGCGCTGGGACTGGGCGGGGCGGCTTCTCGGCGCCCAGGAGCGCAGGCTCGAGCACGCCTGGGGCGCCAACCACGACATGACGCGGCTGGTGGGCTATCCCGCCTGCCGCGCGCTTGCCGCGTTCGGGCGCGGCGATTTCAGGGCGGCGGAGGCGCTGTTACGCGCGCTTCCCCCGGTCGCGCATCGCATCGGCGGCAGCCATGCGCAGCGCGACGTGCTGATGCTGACCCGCGCCGCCGCGGCGCAGCGCCGCCGTACCCATTCAATTTCAGGAGAACGCCGTGCGTCCTTTGTACCGCAACGCCTTGCCACAGCTTGACGGCAGGCTTTACCTCACCGACGGCGGCATCGAGACCACGCTCATCTTCCACCAGGGGATCGAGCTCACCGATTTCGCCGCGTTCGACCTGCTGCGCCGTCCGGGCGGCGAGGCCGCGCTGCGCGAATACTTCCGCAGCTACGCGCGCCTTGCGGCGCGTTTCAAGGCCGGCCTGATCCTCGAGAGCGCCACGTGGCGCGCGAGCGCCGACTGGGGGCTGCGCCTGGGCTATTCGCCGCGCGACCTGGAGCAGGTGAACCGGCGCGCGATCGAGATGCTCGAGCGCATCCGCGAGGAGCTGAGCGAGACCAGCACCATCGCGGTGATCAGCGGCTGCATCGGCCCGCGCGGAGACGGCTACCAGCCCGAGCGCATGATGACCGTCGACCAGGCGCGGCGCTACCACAGCGTGCAGATCGAGACCTTCGCCGGCACCGCCGCCGACATGGTGAGCGCCATCACGATGAACTATGTGCAGGAATCCGTCGGCATCGCCCAGGCCGCGCGGGAGGCTCACATGCCGGTGGCGATCTCGTTCACTGTGGAAACCGACGGCCGGCTGCCGACCGGGCAGCCGCTCAAGGATGCGATCGAGCGGGTCGACGAGGTCACGGGCGCCTACCCGAGCTACTACATGCTGAACTGCGCCCATCCGGAGCACTTCGACCCGGTCCTGGGCCGCGAGCCCTGGACCAGCCGGATCCGCGGCCTGCGCGCGAACGCCTCGCGCAAGAGCCACGCCGAGCTCAACGAATCGACCGAGCTCGATATCGGCAATCCCGCCGAGCTCGGCGCGCAGTACGCAGAGCTCAAGCTGCGCCGGCTGCCGAAGCTCAACGTGGTCGGCGGCTGCTGCGGCACCGACCAGCGCCATGTCGAGCACATCGCCTCGGCGTGCGCACCGCTTTTCAACCCAAGAGGAGGAATGGCATGAAAGCAATCCATTTGGTGCCGGCGATTCTCGCTGCCGGCTGTGCGAGCACCGTGGCGGTGCCCGACACCCTGAAGCCGGGCGCGAACGAGTCCCTCGCGCTCGTCGTGCCGGCGAAAGGGGTCCAGGTTTACGAGTGTCGCGAGGCGAAGTGGGTGTTCGTCGCGCCCGAGGCCGAGCTCTTCGACCGCGCCGGCAAGAAGATCGGCACGCACTACGCCGGGCCGCACTGGGAAGCAGCGGACGGCAGCAAAGTCGTCGGCGCCGTGAAGCAGCGCGCCGACGCGCCGGCGGCGGGCAACATCCCGTGGCTCCTGCTCGGCACGAAGTCGGTGGGACGCGACGGCGCGTTCAGCAAGGTCACCAGCATCCAGCGCGTAGCGACCGTCGGCGGAGTGGCGCCGTCGGGCGAATGCATCCAGCCGGGCGGCAGGGCGCGCGTTCCCTATACCGCCGATTACTACTTCTTTACTGCGAAATGAAAGGGAAGCCAATGAAGACGCTATTCGGAACCATGCTGTTCGTACTGGCCGCGATGGCCCAGGCGCAGGGATTGGAAGCGGACCTCGACGGCAACGCGAGCGCGCTCCAGGCCTCGGAAATGCCGCCGCAGGCGATGCGCCCGGCGAAACAAGCCAAGGCTGCACCGCGCCCGAAATCCGACCGCCAGCGCGTCGCCGCGCGCTAGGCGATGTTGCGCGAGGCGGCATGGCGCACCGACCGGGAGTGGGCGTATCGTGCCGGCATGCGCCCGCAGGTGCGCTTCTGCACGAGCTACGACGGCACGCGTATCGCGTACGCGATCACCGGCGAGGGGCCGCCGCTGGTGCGCGCACCGCACTGGTTCTCGCACCTGGAGCACGACTGGACCAATCCCGCGTTCCAGCCGTGGGTCGAGGACCTCTCGAAGCGCTACTCGTTCCTGCGCTTCGACCAGCGCGGCTGCGGCTTGTCGGACCGCGAGGTGCCGGAAATCTCGCCCGAGGCGCACGTGCGCGACCTCGAGTGCGTGGTCGATGCCGCCGGCTTCGAGCGCTTCGCGATCTTCGGCGCCTCGCAGGGGTCGGCGTTCGCCATTGCGTATGCGGCGCGCCATCCGGAGCGCGTGAGCCATCTCCTGCTCTACGGCGGCTTCGCGCGCGGCTGGGCGAAGCGCGGCTCGCCGACCGAGATCCTGCAGCGCGAGACGCAGGTGCGGCTGATCGAGCTCGGCTGGGGCGGCGACGAGCCGTCCTTCCGGCAGGTATTCACCACGCAGTTCATGCCGGACGCGAGCCTCGAGGTGATCCGGGCGTTCAACGACATGATGCCGCTCACCTCGTCGGCGAAGACCGCGGCCGAGATCTTCCGCACCAATGGCGACATCAACGTGGAGGTCGAGGCACGCGGGCTGCGCTGCCCGACCCTGGTCGCGCACGGCACGGGCGACCTGCGCATCCCATTCGAGGAAGGCCGGCGGCTCGCCGGCCTGATCCCGCAGGCGGCTTTCCTGACTCTCGAGACGCGCAACCATCTCATGCTGCGCGACGACCCCGCGTGGCGGAAGCTGCTCGACGCGATCGTCGAGTTCTATCCGCCCCGGCGGCTGAAGGGGGCCGACGGCTTCCCGCAGCTCACCGCGCGCGAGCGCGACGTGCTGGAGCTCATTGCGCAGGGCCTCGACAACGCGCAGATTGCCGCGCGCCTCGCGCTCTCGGAAAAGACGGTGCGCAACAACATCACCCACATCTTCGACAAGATCCAGGTCGAGAATCGCTCGCAGGCGATCGTGCTGGCGCGCGACCACGGCTTGGGACAGCAGTCCCGGCAGTCCTAGCCGTCTTCTCCCGCGGTCCCGGGACCGCGGCCTCAGGTGCGGCGGCGGATCGCCGCGCAGGATGAGGCCATGAAAACCCAGCCCGTCCTGCTCCTGCACTGCAGCGGGTCCTCCGGCGCTCAATGGCGCTCGCTCGCGGCCAAACTCGGATCGCGCTTCCGCGCGCTTGCCCCGGACCTGATCGGCTACGGCGCTGCCGCGCCCTGGCGCGGCAGCGGCGAATTCAGCCTGGCGCAGGAGGCGGCAGCACTCGCCGGCACCCTGCACCGGCTCGGCGAGCCGGCGCACCTGGTGGGTCACTCGTACGGCGGCGCGCTTGCGCTGCATCTGGCGCGCACGCGTCCCGGGCTGTTCCGCAGCCTCACGCTGATCGAGCCCTCGGCCTTCCACCTCCTGCGGGGAGGGGACGCCATCGACCGCGCGGCCCTGGGCGAGATCAGCGCCGTCGCCGCGCAGGCGGGCGCGGACCTCGCGCGCGGCGCGTACCTGGAAGGCTTCGGCAGGTTCCTCGACTACTGGAGCGGCTCGGGCGCCTGGGCCGGCATGGCTGCGGAGAAGCGGGCGGGCTTTTCCACCCAGCTCGCAAAGGTGGTGCTCGACTTCCAGGCGCTGCTGAACGAGCCCGCGCGGCTCGAAGATTTGCACGGCCTTTCGGTTCCGACGCTGCTTGTGCAGGGCGGTGGCACTCAGCTTCCGTCACGCTGCGTCTGCAAGCGGTTGCGCGATGCGCGGCCGGGCTGGCGCTTCGACGTTGTGCAGGGCGCGGGACACATGCTGCCGCTCACTCATCGCGAGGCCGTCAACCAGCTTGTCGCCGAGCACCTCGAGTCGCTTCCCGCCCAGTTTCGACAGGAGGCCGCATGACTTACGCCTGGGCGATGGTCGCACTGTGCACGGCGATGGTCGCGATGGCGTTCGGCGCGATCGGCACGGTCGCCGTGTTCCTCGAGCCGCTCGCCGCCGAGTTCGGCTGGCCGCGCGGGGCTGTCTCGGCGGCCTACTCGGTCGCCACCGTCGCGACCGGCCTCGGCGGCATCGCGATGGGCTATTTCGCCGACCGCATGCCGGTGCGCCGGGTCGCGCTCTTCGGCGCGCTGGTGCCCGGTGTCGCCTTCATCTTTCTTTCGACGCTGCAGACCACGCGCGAGCTTTACGTGCTCCATGCGCTGATGGGCCTGGTCGGCATCGGCGCGATCATGGCGCCGCTCAATAGCCTGGCGAGCCTCTGGCTCGCCCGGAACCCGGGCCTCGCCATCGGCATCGTCTCGGCCGGCGGCGCGGCAGGGCAGGGGCTGGTTCCGCTTTTCGCCCGCCACCTGATCGTCACCGAGGGGTGGCGGCAGGCGTATTTCACATTGGGAATCCTGTTTGTCCTCGTCATGTTGCCGCTCGCGCTGCTGGTTCGCGACGCGCCGCGCCCGGCGCGCCCGCGTCCCGCGGCCGTCGCCGGACCCTCGGCAACCCGCCTCCTCGGCCTGCTCTCGCTCGCCGCTGCGCTCTGCTGCATTTGCATGGCGACGCCGCTGGTCCATGTGGTCACGCTTGGTTCCGATCGCGGCCTCGCGGGCCGCGAGGCCGCCGGCCTGCTCGCCACCATGATGGTGGCGGGCATGGCGGGGCGCATCGTGTTCGGGCGCATCGCCGACAGCGCCGGCAGCCTGCAGACCTACATTGCGGCCTCCGCCGGGCAGACCGCGCTGGCTTTTCTCTTTCCCTACGCCGGCAGCGGAGCGCAGCTGTACGCGCTGTCCGCGCTGTTCGGCCTGGTGTTCAGCGGCGCCATGACCTCGTTTCTTTTCTGCGCGCGCGAGTACGCGCCCGCCGGCAAGACCGGCCTGTCGATCGGCGTGGTGATGTTCTTCGCCTGGGCCGGGATGGCGCTTGGCGCCTGGCAGGGCGGGGTCTTCTACGACCTGTGCGGCAACTACTTCGTCTCGTTCGCCAACGCGTCGGTCGCCGGCGTCGCGAACCTGCTGATCCTCGCGTTTCTTTTCTTCTACACCCGACCAGTTTTCCGAACCAAGGAGGCTACATGAGCAATACCGAACGCTATGCCCGCTGCATCGAAGCATCCAAGCGCGTCCGCTGGGAGATCGAGCGCGACGTGATCCGCGGTCGCAACTTCGACTTCGCGCGCAAGTTCCTGCCCGATGGCATCTCCAAGCTCGACCGCCTGGGCTTTCTCAACGCCGAGGACCGGCGGCTCCTCGGCCAGATCCAGGGCCGCACCTACGCCAACATGTTCGGCCTGGTGGAGCGCTACATCGGCGCGAAGATCCTCGAGGTCTCGCGCGACCACTGGCTCGGCGACCAGGTGGCGCTGGAAGCGCTGGTGCGGTTCACCGACGAGGAGCTGAAGCACCAGGAGCTTTTCCGGCGCATCGAGGCGCTGGTCGCCGAAGGCATGCCCGCCGGCTACCGCTTCGCGCCCGATCCGAACGCGGTCGCGCAGCTAGTGCTTTCTAAGTCGACCTGGGCCGTGCTCGCGCTCACCTGCCACATCGAGCTCTTCACGCTCGCGCACTACCGGAGCAGCATCGACCCGGATGGCGAGCTCTCGGAGCTCTTCAAGGACGTGTTCCTGTTCCACTGGAAGGAGGAGTCGCAGCATGCGATCCTCGACGAGCTGGAGTGGCGGCGCGAGGACGCGCGCCTGACGGCCGCGCAGCGCGACGCCGCGGTCGACGACCTGATCGCCCTGGTTGGCGCGGTCGACGGCATGCTGCAGGCGCAGGCGAAGGACGACGTCGACTATTTCCTCAAGGTGTGCCGCGGGCCGTACTCGGCCGCGCAAGCGCAGAAGATTCGCGAGGGCGTGCTGTACGCCTACCGCTGGCAGTACATCGTCTCAGGCGTGGAAGAGCCGCGCTTCCAGAAGATCCTCGGCGGCATGACGACCGAGGTGCAGATGCAGCGGATCGGCGCGGCGCTCGCGCCGATCATGCACTAGACGGTCGCGGTCAGACCTCGATTTTCGGGTTGGGGTCTGACCCCGGTTCTTCTCAGGCTCGCGCCTGCAGCGCGGCGATGCGCTGCTCGATCGGCGGGTGGCTGGCGAACAGTCCGGCCAGCTTCGAGAGTCCCGGAGCGATGCCGGACGCCTTGAACGACTGCGGCAGCTCCGCGGTTTGCACGCCGCCCAGGCGCGCGAGCGCGGAGATCATCGGCCGCGGGGTGCCCATGAGCTGGGCCGAGCCGCGGTCGGCGCGAAACTCGCGCTGGCGCGAGAACCAGGCGACGATCGCCGAGGCGAGGATGCCGAGCACGATCTGCGCCACCAGCGAGGCGATGAAGAAGCCCGGGCCGACGCCGCGCTCGGTGCGGAAGATCGCCTTGTCGACGATCATGCCGATGATTCGCGAGAGGAAGATCACGAACGTATTCACCACGCCCTGGATCAGGGTGAGGGTGACCATGTCGCCGTTGGCGACGTGCGCCACCTCGTGGCCGAGCACCGCCTCCACCTCTTCCTTGCTCATGCTCTCGAGCAGGCCGGTGGAAACCGCGACCAGCGCCGAGTTCTTGAACGCGCCGGTGGCGAAGGCGTTGGGGGCGCCCTCGAAGATCGCGACTTCCGGCATCCCGATGCCGGCTTTTTCGGCGAGCTTGCGCACCGTGTCGACCAGCCAGAACTGAGTCGACCCTTCCGAGCCGTCGATCACCCGCGCGCCGGTGCTCATCTTGGCCATCGGCTTCGAAATCAGGAGCGAGATGATCGAGCCGGCGAAGCCGACCACCGCCGAAAAGACCAGCAGCGCCGTGTAGTCGATGCCCTCCGCCGTCAGCCACCGGTCGAGCCCGAAGATGTTGATGATGATCGAGAGCACCACCAGCACCGCGACGTTGGTGGCGAGGAAGAGGAAGATGCGCTTCATTTGTTCTCCTTTATCGACCGCTTAGAGTTGGGGCAGATTCTAAGGTTTCAAGATCGTCCGCGCAGCCTTCTCCGCGATCACGTAGGTCGGGGCGTTCGTGTTGCCGGAGGTGATGCGCGGAAAGATCGAGGCATCGGCGACGCGCAGGCGCTCGACGCCGTGCACGCGCAGCTCGTCATCCACCACCGCCATGGGGTCTTTGCCCATCTTGCAGGTGCCCACCGGATGGAAAATGGTCGTCCCGAGCTCGCCCGCGGCGCGCGCCAGCGCTTCATCCGCTTGGATTCCTGCCCCCGGCCGGTACTCCTCCGGTTCGTATTTCGCCAGCGCCTTTGCGGCCATGATCCGGCGCGTGAAGCGCATCGCATCCACCGCCACCTTCCGGTCTTCTTCGGCCTGCAGGTAGTTGAGCCTGATCTCGGGATAGGCAGACGCGTCCGGGGACTTGATTCGCACCCAGCCGCGCGACACCGGCCGCAAGTTGCAGACGCTCGGCGTGATGGCCGGGAAGCTGTGCAAGGGATCGCCGAACTTGTCGAGCGAGAGCGGCTGGACGTGCCACTCGATGTTGGGCGTAGGCTGCGAGGGGTCGCTCTTCGCGAACGCGCCGGCCTGCGACGGCGGCATGGTGAGCGGCCCGGTGCGGAACGCGAAGTACTCGAGCGCCATCGCGGCCTTGCCCCACAGGCTGTTGGCGATGCCGTTCAGCGTCTTCACGTTCCTCACCTTGTACTGCATGCGGATCTGGAGGTGGTCCTGCAGGTTCTCGCCCACGCCCGGAAGGTGATGCACTACTGAGATGCCATGGCGGCCAAGATGCTCGCCATTTCCGATCCCCGACACCTGCAGCAGCTGCGGGGAGCCGATGGCACCGGCAGCGAGGACCGTTTCCTTGGCCTCGACCGTGAACTTCTGGTCGCGATGGACGAACTCCAGCCCCTTGCAGCGCCGGCCCTCGAGATTCAGCCGCCGGACGGAGGCATGGGTCATGACGGTCAAGTTCGCACGGTGCAGCACCGGGCGCAGGAAAGCGTTGGTCGCGCTCCAGCGCCGGCCGCGCTTTTGGTTCATCTGGAAGTAGGCGCAGCCGAAGTTGTCGCCGCGGTTGAACACCTTGACCGGCGGGATGCCGCACTGCGCCGCGGCCTCGCGCCAGGCGTCGATGATGTCCCAGCGCACCCGCGGGTCCTCGATGCGCACCTCGCCGCCGGCGCCGTAGCCATCCACCGGCCCGTGTTCGTAATCCTCGAGAGAAAGAAACAGGGGTAAGACCTCGTCCCACGCCCAGCCGCGGTTGCCGAGGGAGGCCCAATGGTCCCAGTCCTCTTTCTGGCCGCGCATGTAGATCATGGCGTTGATCGACGAGCAGCCGCCGAGCACGCGTCCCCGCGCGTAGTGGATCGAGCGCCCGGCGAGGTGCTCGTCGGGCTCGGTCTTGTAGCACCAGTCGGTGCGCGGGTTGGCGATGGTGTACAGGTAGCCGACCGGGATGTCGATCCAGAACCAGTCGTCCTTGCCGCCGGCTTCGAGCAGCAGAACCTTGGTTTCGGGACTTTTGCTTAACCTGTTCGCTAGAAGACAGCCGGCGCTGCCCGCGCCGATGATCACGTAGTCGAATGCACCGAAGTTCTGCAGCTGGCTCCCTCCCGCTTCTATTCTAATGAGCGCCCGTGCCCTTGCCGGCCGCATAATCGCGCCATGACGCCTACGATTCAGCAATTCGCCGCCGAGTGCCGCACCATCCTCACCTCCGAGCCCGGGCCGTCGGGCCGGCGCAAGATCTGCATGCGGCTCGAAGAGCTGCTGCGCGATCCGGCGTTCGTTTCGAACAACCTCAACGAAAAGACCCCGGAGCGCCAGGTGCTGTACGAAGATCCCGCGCTCGGCTTCTGCCTGCTCGCGCACAGCTACAAGTCGGCGAAGGATTCGGCGCCGCACGATCACGGGCCCTCGTGGGCGATCTACGGCCAGGCGAAGGGGGAAACGGAGATGACCGACTATGCGCTGGTCGCGGCGCCGGCCGAGGGCAAGCCCGGCAAGGCGCGAGCGGTGCGCACCTACAAGCTCACGCCCGGCACCGCGTACGTCTACAACGAGGGCGACCTGCACTCGCCGCGCCGGCGCGGACCCACGCAGCTCATCCGCATCGAGGGCGTGAACATGGACCGCATCAAGCGGCTGAAATTCGAGTCGGTGCCGTAGCCGAAGAAAAGTAATACGCAGCCGGCGTCGCGCCGGATGCAGCCAGTTTCGCCTGTCCTTCCTGTCGAATCCGCGCCTTGCGCCGCCTCGTATGTGGCGGCATGCGCACTTGCGCATTTGCCAACCAAGGAGCCGAAATGAACGGAAGCAGACGTGGTTTTGTCGGTAGCGCGGCGAAGCTGTCCGCGGTCGCGGTGGCGTTGCTCGCGGGACGCGAGGCGCTCGCCCAAGGGGAGGGCAGCCCGCAGGACCTGAACATCCTCAACGTGGCGCTCGGTCTCGAGTGGGAGGGCATCAACGCCTACACGCTCGGCGCGCAGAGCGGCCTGCTGCAGAAACCGGTGCTGGACGTCGCGGTACGTTTCCAGAATGACCACAAGGAGCACGCGGACACGCTCGCGGGCGCGATCCGCAAGATGGGCGGCAAGCCGGTGCAGCCAAGAACGCTCGCTGAATACGCCAAAGCGCTCAAGGCCGAAACGCTGAAAAACCAGAATGACGTGCTCGATCTCGCCGCGCGCCTGGAGCTCGGGGCGACCAATGCCTACCTCGGCGTCATTCCCTCGTTCCGGGATCGGAACCTCGCGCAGGTTGCCGCGCGCCTCGCCGCCGACGAGGTGATGCATTGGACCATCCTCAACAACGCGCTCGGCCGGGCGCTGCCCGCCGGCGGCATGCCGTTCGGCGCGTGAAGTCGCTTCTCCCCACGGCTTGCGCGGTGCTTCTGGCCGCGCAGGCCGTTTTCTCCCACGCGGCGGACGCCGGGCGCGGCAAGCAGCTCTACGAGAGCCGCTGCGGCGGCTGCCATTCGATCGAGGAGAACCGCGCAGGCCCCGCGCACCGCGGCGTGTTCGGCCGCAAGGCGGGCGCGGCGGGAGGATACGACTATTCGCCGGCCCTGAAATCCTCTCGAGTGATCTGGAATGAAAAAACCCTGGATCGCTGGCTCGCAAATCCCGAGGCCGCAATCCCCGGGCAGAAGATGGGCTTCTCGGTGCCTTCGCCACAAGATCGCGCGGACATCATCGACTATCTGCGCACAGCCAAGTAAGCCTTGGTTTTAGGATTGCTGGGTTTATGGCATGGCACGGAACTCGAGGCCTGGATTCGCGTCGCGGACGCAGGCCGACATAGCCAGTAGGTGGGCTGGCCCGAAACGGGCGGTCGTCTTAGCAGCTCGAGGATCGGCTCGCAGCGCCGGCCGATCTCCATCGCGTCGAGCCGCACGCCCGCTGCTCGCGCGTCATGGGGTTCGGCGCGGGCGCGCTGCTGTAGTAGAGCGTGAACTTCATCCCGCGCATGTTCCGCGCGTCGCTGCGCCGCATCTTGTCGCGAAGGACGGCGCGGATAGGCCGCCGGAACCAATCAGGATTGGCGGTGTAGCTACTCGTGTAGTCAGCTTTCGCGTCTTGTTTTCGTGTGCGTCGCAACGTTCATTTGGTCCGAGCGGCGCCGCACCGGTGGCACGTGCATTGCATTTCTGATTGCATGGTGCTGGACAACGAATTCTTCTCCGCAACGATTTTGCAGTTGGTTGACTACTACGGGGCCGTGGACCTGGCCCTTATGCTCGACGTGGATGCCGAGGATCTGTATCGGTGGGCCGAGGGCAAAGCTCGTCCGCCAGCGGACGTCTTCTTCCGCCTCATCGATCTGCGGAACGGCTGCAGCGTTAAAGCATAGTTAACCTGGGCTGCCCGCGAGCGGGCGCCGCGCTGGCGAGTAAGGCCGTACACCGAGAGGTCGCGGCTACTGCTTCGCTGCGTGGCGCCCTGTTACGGCGCACAATCCGCGTGCCGCCGATCGGTGCAGCGCATGTTCCATCTGAACTACGCGGAGGGGAGATATGGATAACAAGAAGCAGGACAGCGAGCTGGTGCCGCTTTCTAACGCGGTGGTGATCGTGTACAGGGCAGGTGATGGGCGCGGACATCGCGCTGGCGGATAACTCGCAAGCGAATGACATCGCCCACGCGATTGCAAACGTGGCGCCGGTGTACGGCGTCGGTGCGCATAATAAAGAAGGCCCGAAACCTATACCGCCTATCGATCTTCTCCATGGCGCTTTTCAACGCGGCGCGACTGTTTTGCGAACGCCCAAAGGCATCGAGTACGAAGGGCTCTGCATGCAGTCCATGCACCTAAGCCTGGCGATCAACGTCCTCAAGACCGCAGGGGTGCGATTCGGCCGCTGATCCGATCCGATTGGTGATGCGTGAGAAGTCATGAAGTTACGCATCGGGATTGACCTGGGCGGCACCAAGACCGAGGCGCTCGCGCTCGATCCGCACGGCCGTGAGGTTTTTCGCAAGCGGGTTCCCACGCCGCGCGGCGATTACGCCGCGACGATCCAGGCGGTCAAGGCGCTGGTCGCGGAAGCCGGATCCGGCACGGTCGGCGTGGGGATCCCGGGAGCGCCGTCGCAGGTCACCGGGCTCGTAAAGAACGCAAACTCGACGTGGCTGATCGGCAAGCCGCTCAAGGACGATCTCGAGAAGGCGCTCGGCCGACCCGTAAGGCTGGAGAACGACGCCAACTGCTTTGCGCTGTCGGAAGCGGTGGATGGAGCGGGGAAGGGTGCGCACTCGGTCTTCGGGGTGATCCTGGGGACCGGGGTGGGCGGAGGGATCGTGATCGGCGGCAAGGTCCTGACCGGCGCCAACGCCATCGCCGGGGAATGGGGCCATAACCCGCTGCCCGCTCCGACCGCGGTCGACCTCCCGCATCCGGATTGCTACTGCGGCCGTAAAGGCTGTATCGAGACCTACCTGTCAGGTCCGGGCCTCTCGCGCGACCATGAGCAGGCCACGGGACAACGGCTGTCCGCGGAGGAAATCGTTTCTCTTGGAGATCAGTCGCTTGAGCGGTACGTGGAACGGCTCTCGCGGTCGCTCGCCTCGGTGATCAACGTGCTCGACCCCGAAGTGATCGTGCTGGGCGGCGGAATGTCGAACGTGTCGCGGCTGTACACTGAG
>Ga0209382_10005729_pt1 | contig 16116 bp, 13 predicted proteins | sample SoiMetdeltSBSDD5_FD_187599 | JGI IMG/M metagenome (GOLD analysis project Ga0209382, IMG submission 187599) | Bulk soil microbial communities from a Populus tree surrounding site in Tennessee, USA - Soil MetaG P. deltoides SBSDD5 (SPAdes) (version 2) | ecosystem: Environmental > Terrestrial >...
CGGCGAATCACGACGGCGACGAGCACGACGGCGAGACGAGGACAGCACCGAGGCGAGGACCGCACCGAGGCGAGCACGGCGTCGACCACGACGGCGGCGAGGACGGGATGACCTGGAACGGGGATGTCGCTGTGCCGAAACGGCCGACATACGTGTTCCGAACCGCGGACACGCCGGTGGTGGGGGGTGGGGTTAGTTAGGGGGTGGACCAGGAGCGGAGCATGTGGCCGGCGATGGACACCGGGCCGGGCAGGACGAGATCGCCGTGCACGGGGTCGGCGCGATCGGCCCAGGAGCCGGCGGACAGGGCCACCCGCACCTGGTCGCGATGCAGCCAGCGGGCCTCGGCGATCTCGCCGTCGGCCGGGTGCAGCGGCTGGGCGGGATCGGCCACCGCGGCGAAGCCGATCATCAGCGAGCGCGGGAAGGGCCACGGCTGGCTGCCGAGGTAGCGGACCTCGGAGACGGTGACGCCGACCTCCTCGGCGACCTCGCGCACGACGCACGCCTCGAGGGACTCGCCGGCCTCGACGAACCCGGCCAGCACGGAGAACCGGCCGGGCGGCCAGAGGGGGCTCCTGGCCAGCAGGACGTGCTCGGCACCGTCGTGCACCAGGCAGATCACCGCCGGGTCGGTGCGCGGGTACTCCTCGATGTCGCACGGCTGGCAGCGGCGCGCCCAGCCGGCCCTGGCCAGTTGGCTGCGCCGGCCGCAGCTGGCACAGTGCGGGGCTCGGTGGTGCCAGCCGAGGATGGCGACCGCGGTGACGGCCAGCCCGGCGGTGGTGGCGTCGAGCGCGGCCCCGCTGCTGCGAAGGTCGGTCCAGTGCTCGCCGGACTCGGCCACCGGCACGGCCCAGTAGGCCACGCCGTCCTGCTCGCCGAGGAGCACGGCGCCGTCCACGACGGACTCGGCGAGGGACGCGGCCGGGATGAAGACCGGACGGTCGCAGGACACCTCGAAGCGGCCGCCGGGGTCGACGAGCATCACCAGCGCGGACGGCCAGAGCTCGCGCTGGCGCTTCTCGTCGTCGCGCAGCGGCTCCCGGCGGTCGACGGTGGCGCGGGACAGCAGCGGCAGGCCGTCGAGCTGGAAGGTCAATCCAGCTCCGAGAGGTCGATGCCGCCGATCGCGGCCAGCGGCCCGGCCAGCACCTCGGCGTCGCCGACGACCACGCCGGTGAACGCGGTCGGGGCGAAGAACTCGGCGGCGACCGCGGTCACCTCGTCGCGGGTCACGGCCGCGAGCCGGGCCGGGTGCGCGCGCAGCCAGTCCAGGTCGAGGCCGGCGGTGGCCACCGCGGCCAGCGTGGACGCCAGCCCCGCCTGGGAGGCCATGGAGATGGACAGCGAGCCGATGGCGTAGCGCCGCGCCGACTCCAGCTCGTCCTCGTCCGGCGGCACGAGCACCAGCCGGCCGAGCTCGTAGCGGATCTCGTGTAGGGCCGCCGCCGTGACACCGGTCGCAGTGTCGGTGTCCACGATTACGGTCGCGCCGTGCGGGTTGAACTCCAGATAGGAATGTGCGCCGTAGGTGTAGCCCTTGTCCTCGCGGATGTTCTCCGGCAGGCGCGCCGAGAAGTAGCCGCCGAAGATCAGGTTGGCCAGCTGCAGCGCGGGGTAGCGGGCGTCCGTGCGCGGGATGGCCTGGGCGGACAGCCGCAGCTGGGACTGCACCGCGCCGGGCCGGTGCACCAGCCGGACGTCGCCGCCGCGCAGCAACGGCAGCGGGGGCAGCTCCACGGCGGCACGCTCCGAGCGCCACCCGGCGAGCGCGGCGGCCACGGTGTCCACGGCACGCGCCGGGGACAGGTCGCCGACGAGCACCAGCAGCGACCCCCGTGGCACCAGGGCGCGGCGGTGCAGGGAGCGGACCGCGGCCGGCGAGACGTCGGCGACGTCCGCGGCCTCCGGCAGCTCTCTTGTCACCGGGTGGTCACCGTAGCGGCGGCGCTGCAGGGCCAGCCGCGCGATGGTCCGCGGCTGGGAGCGAGCCATGGTCAGGTGCGCGGTGAGCCGCTCCTTCTCGGTTCGCACCTCGGCGGTGCGGTGCACGGCGGCGGTGAGCGCGTCGGCCACCACGTCCAGCAGCACGTCGTGCCCGGCGGACAGCGAGACGCCGGACAGCCCGAGCCGCTCCGGATCGACCGAGGCCCCGAGGTCGCCGCCCACCCTGGCCAGGTCGATGTCCACCTCGGCCCGGCTGCGCCGCACGGTGCCTGCCAGCAGCGTGGTGGCCAGCAGCTCGGCCCTGGCCGCGTGGGTGCGGTGCGTACCGGCCAGCGGCACCCGCAGCCGCAGCTCGACCAGCGGCACACCGGCCCGCCGCACCGCGATCACGCGCAGTCCGTTGTCCAGCACGGTGTCCTGGAAGGCCGGGGCACGGCCGGCGCGCTGCTGGCCAAGCGGCGGCAGCGGGCGCGGCCCGAGCGCGGTCCGCCCGATCTCCTCCGCGCTGCGGCTGGTCACCTCGGCCGCGGTCATTCGACACCACCGGGGATGACGGTCAGCACGCCGCGTGCTTCGGGGCGCAGGCTGGCGGCGGCCGCCGCAACCTGCTCGGAGCTCACCTCGCCGAGCAACGCCGGCAGCTCGGCCGCGAGCTCGCCGCGGCCGTGCAGCAGTTCGCAGGCGCCGATCGTCCGCGCCCTGGTGGCCAGCCGGTCGTGGTCCCGGTACATGGTCGACGACCAGCGCGCGACCGTCCGGCGCAGCTCGTCCTCGCTCACGCCGTCCCTGACGATCATCGCCAGCTCCTCGTCCACGGTGTGCAGCACCTGCTCAGCCGGCACGGTGGCCAGGTGGATGGCGGTGATGATCATGGTGTCCGGATCCCGCGACTCGTACGGCACGCCGAACATGCCGAGTCCGGCGCCGATGTCGGTGACCAGCTCGTCGCGGTAGATCAACCGGCGACGCAGGCGCGAGGAGTCTCCGTCGGACAGCACCGAGGCCAACGCGACCCGCGCGGTGTACTCGGCCAGCTCGACCGAAGGGTCGGGCAGCCGGTACCCGACGGCGATGGCCGGCAGCGGGGCGAGCGGGTCGTGGTGGGACCCGCACCGCTCGCGGTCCGGCAGCGGCTCGGCGAACGACGGCCGCTTGGGCGCCGGCCGGCCGGGTACGTCGTCGAAGTGCCGGTGCACCAGCTCGGCCGCCGCCCCGATGTCGAAGTCACCGGCCACGGTGAGCACCGCATTGGCCGGCGCGTAGTAGCTGTCGAAGAAGGCCGCGCAGTCCTCGACGGTGGCCTGCTCCAGGTCGCGGAAGTCGCCGTACCCGTTATGCGAGTTGGCGAAGGTCTCGTACAGCACGGCCGGCAGCTGGATCCAGGGGAACCCGCCGTACGGCCGGTTCAGCACGTTGAGCCGGATCTCCTCCTTGACCACGTCGACCTGGTTGCGCAGGTTCTCCTCGCTGATCGTCGGCGCACGCATCCGGTCGGCCTCGAGGAACAGCGCCCGCTCCAGCGCCGCGGACGGCAGCACCTCGTAGTAGTCGGTGTAGTCGAAGTGCGTCGAGCCGTTGAACGTGCCGCCGGAGCCCTGCACGTGCCGGAAGTGAGCGAGCTTGGGCAGGCTCTCGCTGCCCTGGAACATCAGGTGCTCGAACAGGTGCGCGAACCCGGTGCGCCCCATCGGCTCCGACCGGAAGCCGACGTCGTAGTGGACCGCGACCGTGACCACCGGCGTCGAGGTGTCCGGCGCCAGCACCACGCGCAGGCCGTTGTCCAAGATCAACCGGTGCAGCTCCATGGTGAAGACCCTAACGCGCGCACTTTTGCCACCGCCGCAGCACTTACGTGGTGATCATCCGCCTCAGGTGGGCGGGCACGGGCCCTGCGCGGCGAAACCAGCACGGCGAACAGCGAACCGGACAGCGCCGCGAGCGCCAGCAGCAGGGCACCCACCCGCTCGGCCACCACATTCCGCGGTTCGGGGCCGGTGCCGGCCGGCCGGACCGCGGGTTCGCCGTCCTCGGTGATCACCAGCTCGACGTCGATCACGATGCCGGCCGGGTTGCCGCAGGCGTCCAGCGGCAGCCGGTAGCTGCGGCCGTCGACCACGAACACCACGGTGTCGCGCGCACCCGGCCGCGCGCACGGCGCCGACTCGAGGACGGTCCCGGTGGCCGGCCTCGGCGCCGGCGGCGCCGGCTCCCGGCGCAGCCCCCCGTACAGCGTGGCCAGCGCGGCGGCCATCAGCACCCCGAGCACGGTGGCCACCGCCAGCCAGCGACCGGACAGCGACCTCGTCACCACGTCGAGGAATGGTAGCGAGGCCCCGACCAGGTGGCCGGGGCCTCACACGGTCACGCATCGCGGCGGTGTGTCAGCCGAGCGTCGGCAGCTCCCTGATCTGCTCCACCTTGAGGGTGGCGCCGCCGTCGGTCGCGGTGCCGACGGCAACCACGATGGTGCCGACGGCCGGCCGCTCGGTCACGCCGGACAGGTCGAGCACCACGGACAGGCCGCCGGCCCTGACCACGGTCGCGCGGTCGCCGTCCAGCGTGGTCACGGTGCCGGCGGCGTGCGCGCGGACGGCGAGCACGCCGTCGGCCACCCCGTCGGACCCGACCTTGACGATCACCCGCTCGCCGGCCTGCAGGTCGGACAGCGCCCTGTTCTTGGCGCCGCGGACCTTGGTGTCGCCGTCGGTCGGGACGGTGACCTCGGCCCCGTTGTCCTTGCGCACCACGAGCGTGCCGTCCGCCACCGAGCCGACGGCGCCGGCTACGACCTTCTCGCCCTCGCCGAGCCGGAACGGGCCCTTGCCGTGCCGGCCGGGACGCCACGGCCGGTCCTTGCCGAGCGGGGCCGCGTCGCCCGCACCCACCTCCCCAGGGCTCCCCGGCGCCGCCGGGTCACCGGCGAACGCCGCCGGCGCCAGCAGCGAGTCGAGGCTGGCGTCCTCGACGGCCGCGCTGTCCCCGCTGCCCGGCCCGGACACCAGCACCGCGGCCGCCAGCACGCCGGCCAGCAGCAGGCTGCCGAGCGCGGCCGGCAACACCCAGGCCCGCCGGGCGCGGCGGGCGCGGCGCGGCTGCGGCCCGTACGGCTGCTGGCCGTAGGGCTGCCCTTGCGGTGGCAACTGCTGGGTGGGGTGGTCCATGATCGTTCCCTCCTCGGGATGGTGCTCAAATGGTCCCTGCCGTGGGTTTCTGCCTTCAACGGTGGCCCGCGAAGCTGAGCCGGAGCTGAAGCCACGGCGGGTTCAGCAGCCCTTCAGCTCGCCGGGGCGCGGGGGTGCGCAGAATGGGACGATGACCAGCCAGGCGAGGGTGCTCGTCGTCGAGGACTCCGACGCCATCCGGGCGGCCGTGCTGGCCGCGCTGCGCGATGCCGGGCACGTCGTCGAGGGCGCCACGGACGGCTCTGGCATCGAACGCAACCTCGAGACGTTCCGGCCGGATCTCGTTGTGCTGGACGTGATGCTGCCGGGGCGGGACGGCTTCGCGCTGCTCGACGTGGTGCGCCGGCGCACCGACGCCGGGGTGGTCATGCTCACCGCGCGCGACGGCGTCGCCGACCGGCTGCGCGGGCTGACCACCGGCGCGGACGACTACGTGGTCAAGCCGTTCGTGCTTGCCGAGCTGGTGGCCAGGGTGGCGGCCGTGCTACGCAGGATGGGGCGCGCGCCGTCCACCGTCGAGGTCGGCGACCTGGTGCTCGACGCCGACTCGGGGGTCGTGGTCCGGGGCGGCGCGCAGCTGGAGCTGACCGCGACCGAGCTGCGGCTGCTGCGTTACCTCGCGGCCCAGCGCGGGCGGGTGGTGAGCAAGACCCAGATCCTGACCGCGGTGTGGGGCTACGACGCCTACGACCCGAACCTCGTCGAGGTGCACGTCTCGGCGCTGCGGCGCAAGCTCGAGGCGCACGGGCCGCGGCTGCTGCACACCGTGCGCGGGCTGGGTTACGTGCTGCGGCCGGAACCCGGCCGGACACCGCCGTGATCACCGGAGCCGCCGGGCCCGCCGGAGCCGCCGGGGCCGCTGGGCCCGCCGGAGCCGCCGGGCCCGCAAGGGCCGCCGGGCCCGCCCGGCCATGGCCGCCGCCGGGCCTGCGCACGGTCTCGCTGCGCCGCCGGGTGATCGTCGCCGGGGTGCTGGTGATCGCCGCCGTGCTGCTGCTCCTCGGCGTCGCCACCGACCTGCTGTTCGCCGCCCAGAGCAGGCGCGACAACGACGCCGTGCTCCGGCAGCACGCGGTGCTCGCCCAGCAGCTCGCCGCGGGCAACGCGAGGCCCCAGGCGATAGTGCAGCGCGTCGAGACCGCCGGCGTGCACGCGCTGCTCATCACACCCACCGGGCAGCGCTACGGCAGCGCGACGCCACCGGCGAACGGCCAGCCGCGGCAGCGAACCGGCCTGTACCACGTCGGCTCGACGGCCGTGCTGGAGCGGCGGCTGGCCAACGGGTCGTGGCTGGTGCTGGTGGCCGACGGCGAGGCGGTCACCACGCCACAGCGCCGGCTGCGGCGGCTGCTGCTCGTCGTCGGCCTGGCCGCCCTGGCGGTGGCGGCGGTCGCGCTGGTGCTGGTGGTCCGGGTCGCGCTGGCGCCGCTGGACGCCATGACCGCGGTCGCCCACTCCATCGCCCGCGGCGACCGGGGCCGCCGGCTCGCCCCGACCAGGGTGGACACCGAGCTGGGCCGCGCCGCGGGGGCGTTCGACCAGATGCTGGACGCCCTCGAGGGGGCGGAACGCACCGCGCGGCACGCCGAGACGCAGGCCCGCACCTCCGAGGGCCGCACTCGGCAGTTCGTCGCCGACGCCGCGCACGAGCTGCGGACGCCGATCGCCGGCGTGCAGGCGGCCGCCGAGGCCGTGCTGCAGGCCGGCCCGGCCGGCTCCCCCGAGGAGCGCGACCGGATGCACCTGCTGCTGGTGCGCGAGGCGCGGCGGGCCGGCCACCTGGTCGAGGACCTGCTCGCGCTGGCCCGCATCGACGCCGGCCTCGAACTGCACCCCGCGGCGGTCGACCTGACCACGCTCGCGCACGCCGAGGCCGAGCGCACCCGCCTGCTCGCGCCGGGGATCACCGTGACGGTGCAGGCCCCGGACGGGCCGGTGGTGGCGCACGCCGACCCGGAACGGATCGCCCAGGTGCTGGCCAACCTGCTGGACAACGCCCGGCGCTACGCCCGTCCGCGGTCCGGCCACCCGGCCGGCTGGCCCGCTGAGCAGGCTGATCCCGCCGACCTGGCCGCCGCGATCACGGTCCGGCTGCGTCGGGCCCCAGGGTGGGTCGAGGTGTCGGTCGCGGACACCGGGCCGGGGGTCGCTCCCGCCGACCGCGAACGCATCTTCGACCGCCTGGTCCGGCTGGACCCCGCACGCAGCGCGAACGCGGGCGGCGCCGGGCTCGGACTCGCCATCGCCCGCGGGATCGCCCGCGCGCACCGCGGCGACCTGCGCTGCGCCGAGCCCCCGGACGGGGTCGGCGCGCTGTTCGTCCTCACCCTGCCGGCACCTCCGCCGTCCGCGGCCGCGCCGACCGAGCCGATCCCCCGCTGAGCCGCGGTTCGGCGGGCCCGGTCAGGGCGTCACCGCTGGGCACGTTCGAACATATGTTTCACGTGAAACATCTCGGTGCGCCGGCGCCTGCTTGTCGCCATTGCGGCAACGGGCTCCACCACCCTCCACCACCCTCCGGCAGCGGCCGGCAGTGGCTCGGCGCCCGGATCACCCGGGTGCCTCCGGCGGGCGGCGGGAACAGGCGCTCACCGCCGAGGCAGCTCCTCGGCGCGCTCGCCGAGAAGCCGCCAGAGGACCGCGGTGGCCTCGGCGCCGGCGTGCAGGAGGTCGATGCCGACGCGCTCGTTGGGGGCGTGGATGCGGTCGGCCGGGGTGCCGACGCCGAGGAAGGCCAGCGGAACGCCACCGAGCTCGGACTGGATGAGCGCCTCCGGGCCGGAACCACCCTCGCGGGAGAACAGGACCTCGGCACCGAACGCGGCGCCCATGGCGTCGAGCACGGCGACCGTGGCCGGGTGTTCCACGTCGGAGCGGCACGGCGGCACGCCCTCGTCGACGCGCACCTCGGCGAGAATGCCGTCCGGGGTGTGCGCGGCGACGAAGGCGCGGAAGCCGTCCGCGATGCGCGCCAGATCCTGGTCGGGCACCAGGCGGAAGGACACCTTGGCGGTGGCCTCGCGCGGCACGATGGTCTTGCTGCCGGGGCCCTGGTAGCCGCCGAAGAGGCCGTTGACCTCCGCGGTCGGCCGCACCCAGATCCGTTCCAGGGTCGACCAGCCGGCCTCACCGGCGGCCGCCCGCGAGCCGGCGGCCGGGCCGGCCAGCCAGGCCGCCTCGTCGAAGGGCAGCTTGGCGAACGCGATCCGCTCGGCCGCGGTGGGCTCCCGCACGTCGTCGTAGAACCCGGGCAGCAGCACCCGCCCGTTCTCGTCGTGCATGCCCGCGACCAGCCGGGCCAGCGCGGTGGCCGGGTTTGGCACCGCGCCGCCGAAGGAACCGCTGTGCAGGTCGACGCTCGGGCCGCGGAAGGTCACCTCCGCGGTCACCATCCCGCGCATGCCGGTGCAGATGCTCGGCGTGCCGCGCTCGAAGATGCCCGTGTCGGAGATGACGGCGACGTCGCAGGCCAGCTCGGCGGCGTGCGCCCGCAGCAGCGGGCGGATGTTGATCGAGCCGGACTCCTCCTCGCCCTCCACGAGCAGCTTCACGGTGACGGCCGGCGCGCTGCGACCGGTGGCGGCCAGGTGCGCCAGCATGCCGAGCCGGTGGAAGGCCACGTGGCCCTTGTCGTCGGAGGCGCCGCGGGCGAACAGCTCGTTGCCGATCACGAGCGGCTCGAACGGCGGATGCTCCCACTGCTGCAACGGATCCACCGGCTGCACGTCGTGGTGGCCGTACACCAGCACGGTCGGCGCGTCCGGATCGTCGGACGGCCAGCAGGCGTACACCGCGGGCAGGGCCGGGCCGTGGTCCCACACCTCAACGGTCGGCCAGCCGTCCGCACGCAGCGCCGCGCCCAGCCACTCGGCGGACGCGGCGACGTCGCGGTGGTGGGCGGGGTCGGCGCTGATCGACGGTATGCGCAACCAGTCGATGAGTTCGATGAGGAAACCGCCGGCGCGGGCGGCGACCTCGGCGCGTTCGCGGGTGGAGTCAACTGTGGTCACGCGGCCGGAGCCTAATGTCGCGCGGTCTGCGCGGCCCCTTCCGGGATTAGGTCGGCAGCACCGTCACCGGGTCGCTCAATGCGCTCGGAGCCCCGGCCCAGGTCAGGCTCCGTGGCGTGACGGCGTAGCGCCAGGTTCCCGGCGGCACGCCGTCCTCGGTGCAGGTGAGCCCGACCACCAGGCCGGCGCAGCCGGCGCCAACGGCCCGCGGGGCGCCGGTGACGGCGTCGAAGGAGCTGATCTCGTAGCCGTCGAGTGGCACGTCGCCGATGCTCGCGGCCCAGATGACCAGCACGCTCGAGCCGCCGGGCGCCGTCGTGCCGGCGGTCGGGGTCGGCCCGCCCGGCATGGTCAGCGCGGCGGCCCGGCCGGTTGCTCCCGGGGCGCTGCCGGCCGACCAGGAGGCGATCGCCGTCGCGGGGACGGCGACGGTCGCGGCGGCGGCTAGCAGCGCGGAGAACACCACCGCCGCGACCACCCCCCGGGGCCCCAGTTGCGGCCTCATGCGGGGCCTCCCGTCCGGTACCGGCGCGCGGCCACGGCGATGCACCCGCCGAGCGCGAGCAGCGCAAGCCCGGCGGCCAGCAGCTGTCGCACGTTCATGCCGGTGTCCGGCAGCCCGGCCACGCTCGTCAGCGACGCGGTGAAATGCAGCGGCCAGGTCGCACCCTGGCACTCGTCCGGCGCGGCGAAGTCCATGTGCACCGTGATCGGCGTCGTCGCGGTGGCGCCGGCGGCGACGTCGAACTCCGTGGCTGACTTCGTCACCGTGATCATGGACGCCGGGCAGGCGGACTTGGCGTCCAGCACCGTGGTGTCCAGCAGCGTCACCCGGACGGTCTCGGCGTACTCGTTGGTCACTCGTGCCTGCATGACACCCGTGAAGCCCGGGTAGAGCCCGTCCAGCTCACCGCCGACCACGACCCGCCCCGGCACCGCGAGGGCGGGGCCGGCCAGCGCGAACACGGTCATGGCGCCGGCCGCGATCACGGCAGCGATGGCCGCAACTCTGGTCGGGGTGACGCGCGGTCGCATCGGTCACCACCCCGGCCGGCCGGCAGCGGTCACGTCAGCTCCTGGCCCTGCATCCCGGAGAGCACCACCGAGATGTCGAACGTCACGCCCTGGCAGGCGTCCGGAGCGTCGACGTCCATGCCGACAACGTCGGGGATGCTGGCCGCGGTGGTCGACTCCGCGTCGACGGCCACGGTGATGCCGGAGGTCGGCACGATCGTGACGTTGTCGCTACCGGGGCAGTTCAGCTCGTCGGAGGACACGATCCCGCCCGGGCCCGGCACCATCGCGGTGAACGTGACGGGGTACGGGTTGGGGTTGTCGAGGGTGAAGTACAGGTCACCGGCGTCGAAGCCGGGGTACAGGTCGGGGGCGCCGCTGGCCACGTTCACCGTGACCACGGCCGCGCCCGTCGCGGTGGCTCGGCCGGTGCCCTCACCCGTCGCGGTCCACGCCGCGAACGCGATCCCGGCGCCGAGGGTGAGCAGCGCAGTGGCCGCTGCCAGCACGACGAACTTTCTCTTGTTCAACATAGGCGCACACCCTGGCCGCGCGGCATGACCGCAGCGTGACCACGCCGTGACGGGCTGCGCAGGCCGTGGAATGGTGTGCCTTCAAGTACCACCATCAGGGGGGATGGTGGTACTTGAAGGCCACCCAATACCGGGGCGTCAGACCGGGGTACGGCCGTACACGAGATCGGTGAGCTGGGCGGTCGGCTGCACCCCGAGCTCGGTGCGGAGCAGCGCCCGGAACCGGTCGTACTCCCGGTGCGCCTCGGCCAGGTTGCCCTCGGCGAGGTGGATGCGGATGAGCGCCCGCCGGGCGGACTCCCGCAGCGGCTCGGCGTGCACGGCCGCCAGCGCGGAGCTGATCGCGTCGGCGAACCTGCCGGCAGCGGCCAGCCGGCCGGTCAGCACCTCGAGGCCGTGCAGCCGCAGCTGGTGCCAGGCCTCGTTCTCGGTGGTCACCCAGTCGTCGTACCAGTCGGGCAGCACGTCCAGCGAGAGCGCGGACAGCGCGGTGGCGTCGAGGTCGGCGTCCTCACACGTGCGCCGCGGGTCCACCAGCCGGCCGGCCAGCCGCCGCGCCACCACCAGGTCGACGGTCACCCCGGGCGCCAGCCGCAGGTCCGCCGGCGTGACCTCGACCGCGGAGCGGGAGATGCAGCCCAGCCGCGCGATCGCGGACCGCAGGCAGGAGCCGGCGTGGTGCTCGGACGCCTCCGGCCACAGGATGCCGGCCGCGGTCTCCCGCGCCACCGCCCGGCCACGCAGCGCGAGGAAGGCCAGCAGCCGCTGCGAGCCGGTGGACAGCGGCGTGCGGGTGCGGTCACCGAGGCGGAAATCGAAGCTGCCGAGGACGCAGACCCACGGCTGCGCAGATCCGTGCGGCAGGCTGGAGGCGGACAGCGCGACCACGGCATGATCGTATGGACGCCGATGCGGCCAACCGCGGGTTCCGGTGATCAGTCCACCCGAGCGGGTGGCCGGCCGGCGGGCGCCCGGCGATCCAGGGGCAGGCTCCAACGGGGGTAATCCCGCTTGCGCCGTCGGCCGTACAGACAGCGACCGCGGCGCGACCTAGCGTTATGGCCATGCGAGGGGTGGTCCGTGCCTGCGTAGCCCTGCCCGTCCTGCTCGCCGCCGCGCTGGCCCCGATGCTGGCGCCCACCCCGGCCGTGGCCGTCGGACCGACGCTCGGACCGACGCTCGGCGAGGTCGCGATCAGCGGCCTGCACAACACTTACCAGCGCTCGGCCTTCTCCCGGCTGGCCAACGCGCTCGCGCTGCGGCCCGGGATGATCGAGATCGACGTCTGGACGACGTTCTCGGCCTGGACCGTCTCCCACGACCAGCCGTTCTGGAACGACAACAACTGCACGTCGACCAGTGGCGCGGTCAACCAGGGCCTGCGCACCTGCGTGGACAACATCGCGGCGTGGCACAACGCCAACCCCAGCCACCCGCCGCTGCTGGTCAAGCTCGAGCTGAAGGCCGGCTTCCAGGACGACCAGGGCTTCGGCCCCGACGAGCTGGACGCGGTGTTCCGGACCCGGCTCGGCGCCGCCATGTACCGGCCGGCCGACCTCATGCAGGGCATCCACCCGACGCCGGACGCCGCGGCGCGGGCCAACGCCTGGGGCGAGGCGGACACGCTGCGCGGGCGGGTGCTGCTGCTCGTGCTCAAGGGCACCTCCGAGTTCGACTCGCTGCCCACCGACATCGAGTACGCCCGCTACCTGAGCACCCACCCGGCCACCGCCGTCGGCTTCCCGTTCGTGCACGACGGCATCGCCGGCACCGACCCGCGCTCGCGCTACGAGGCCGTGCTGCGGCCATGGTTCGTCGTGTTCGACGGCGCCGCCACCTCGTTCGTCGCGCTGACCGCTGCCCAGCGCGCCTTCTACTCGGCCAACCGCTACCTCGTCGTCGCCACCGACTCGCACGCCGTGGCGCCGGCACTGAGCCGGACCAGCCCGACCACCCAGCAGGCCACCGACCGGCTGCGGCTGCTCGGCTGCGCCGGCGCCTCCGTCGCCTCGGCCGACTGGTACACCGTCCCCGGCTGGCACCTGACCGTACCGCGGGGTGGCTGCGCCCTGTGAGTGGCAAATGGTGTTAGAGCACCCGTTTCCACTCACGACTTATCCACAGGGCGGGTGGTCCGCCTCTCGGGGTTAGCGCGAACGGGTTAGTGCTGGTATTTCCGGGTGCCGCCGCGCCACTGGCTAGCGAGTCGCGGACACAGGGGGCTGGCATGTGGCGTGTGTTTCCACGGTTGGACAGCTGGTTGAGGTGGCACGGGCGGCTGGCTGCGGTGCTGGTCGGGGCCGCCGTCGCCCTGCTGCTGGTGCTCGGCGACCTCAGCTCGGCGCTCGGCCGCATCGAGGTGGCGGACCTGCCGGCACACTCGCTGCAGTCCATCAACGGCACCCAGGAGGCCAGGGAGGCGTGGTGCGTCTGGCACTCCGGCAACGGGTCGGCCGCCTCGCCGAGCGCGGCGGAGCCCAGCACCGCCGCACGCTGCCTCGCCGGGTTCACCAGCGGCGCCCGCTCAGCCGAACCCCCCGGCCAGCCGCCGGAGCCGGCCGGCGCCACGGCGGACGGCGCCGCGGCGGCCGAGCGGCCGGCCGGCGGGCTCGTCGGCTGGTATGTGGGCCTCGACGTGCTGTTCGTGGTGATCTACCTGCTGCTCGCCGCCGGCGCGGTCGCCCGCCGCCGCAGGCGCCTGGACGGCGCCGTCTCCGGCCAGCGGGCGCTGCTGGACGCCACCAATCCGAAGGCCATGTCGGTGCTGTTCGGGCTGCTGTTGCTGGTCGAATTGTTCGAGTCGGCCGCTTTGCTGGTGCTCGCCTCGCCGTCCTCTGCCCGGTGGCTGGTCGACTCCGCCGGGCGGGTGCTGTTGCTGGCCCAGGTCAAGTGGTTGCTGATCTTCCTGCTGGTGCTGCTGCTGGCCTGCCTCGCCGTCTACCGGCACGCGCGGCTGCGGGCCGGATCGGCGGCTGACGCTGGCGGGGCGGCTGGCGTGGGCAACGCGACCGACGCGGGCGACACGACCGACACGGGCGACACGACCGACACGGGCGACGCGATCGGCAGTGGCGAGGAGGCCGCCGAGATCAGGCGGCGCAAGGAACTGCTGAAGGCGATCGGGCTGCTGCGCTTCCAGATCATCGCGGTGCTGTTGTTCTGCCTCGTGATGGCCGGCATCGGCCAGGACCAGCTCGGCGACGCGCTGCGGCGGTGGGTCGACGCCGGGCCTCCGGTCGCGGCAGCCGGCACCGCCGCGGCCGTGCTGCTGGCGCTGACCATCTGGCGCAGCTCGCACCGGGTCGCGCTGTTCGAACGCGACGCGGCCGCCCCGCCGCCCCGGCCGCGGCTGGTCTCCGCCGCCGCCGCCGTGCTCACTGCCGGTGCATTCTTCTGGCGCAACCTGGCCGGCCTCGCGCTCGTCCTCGGCGTCGTCGTGGTGCTGTCCACGATCGGTGGCGCCCAGTTCTGGCACCTGCGGGAACACCGGGACTCGCGCCGCTACCGGGAGGGCACCGCGGTCGCCAGCGAGCACGCCTCGCTGGTGGCACCGGGCGTCCGCGCGAACGTGACAAGCCTGGCCCGCTGGCTCGCGGTGGTGCCGGTGACCATGCTCGGCATCGCGCTGGTGCGTTCCGCGCTGCCGGCGGCGATCTTCCTCGACAGCGCACAGATGTGGGCGCTGGCCGTGCTCGGGATCGCGCTGCTGTTCGCCGCGCCCGCCGCGGTCGTGCTCATGACGAGCTCGGACCGCAGCCACCTTGCGGCGCCCACCAAGCCGGTGACCAGACACCGGTTCTATGCCGCGCTGGCCGCCACGTCCGCGGTGGCCTATCTGCTCGCGGTCATCCCGCCGGCCAACGCCTGGTTCCCGGTGTGGATCGGGCCGGTGGCCACGCTGGCGATGTTCCTCGTCGCGCTGCTCGTCCTCGGCACCGAGGCGCAGCGGTGGGCCGAGTCCACGACCCCGGTGGCGGGGCTGCGCGTGCTCGGCGCCACCCGCAACCCGGTGATCCCGGTGCTGATCGTCTGGGCGATCATCGGGTCGGCGCTCAACACCGATGGCGCGTACGCGGTGCGCCTGCTGCCCGACGGCGACCGGCCGGCGGACATCGCCGAGCGCGGCGCCGCGCTCACCGTGTCGAGCGCGTTCGACGGCTGGCGGCGGGCCAACTGCGCGGTCGGTGCGGCCGGCGCGGCCGGCGGGGGTGGCGCCGCGGAGCCCGTCCCGATGGTGTTCGTGGCGTCGGCCGGGGGCGCCATCCGCGCGGCGTACTGGACCGCCGGCGTGCTCGACGCCCTGTTCGCCGCCCGCCCGGCCGGCCAAACCGGCTGCTCCGCGTCGGCCAGGGACCGGGTCTTCGCGCTCAGCGGGGTCTCCGGCGGCAGCCTCGGGATCATGTTCTGGCTCAACGGCTCCGCCGACGGCCAGACCGGCGGCAACGCTAGCGCCAGTGACGGCCAGGCACCGTGGTACGACGAGCCGATCACGGCCGACCACCTGAGCAACGTCGTGTCCTGGATGCTGAACGTCGACCTGCCGAGGACGCTGCTCGGCTACGGCGGCGAGGACCGGGCGGCGGCGCTCGAGCGGTCCTGGGAGCGCAGCCAGCCGGCCATGGCCGAGCCGTTCCTTGGCGGGTATGCCGAGCCTGCGGGCTCCGGGTGGCGGCCGCTGGCGCTGCTCAACGGCGCGGCCGCGGAGAGCGGCTGCCGCGCACTCACCGCACCGGTACAGCTGACCGACCAGGACGACAGGGTCGGCACCGGCGGCTGCCGGCGCCCGTCGAGCAACGCCACGGCCATCCCCGGCGCGGAGGCCGGTGTGCCGGCGGGTGGCAGCGCCACCGGGTTGTACGACGTCGCCGACCTGTTCGTCTGCCCCGAGCAGGACCTGCGCGGCTCCACCGCGGCGCTGCTCTCGGCCCGCTTCCCCTACATCAGCCCCACCGGCAAGCTGACCCGGACGCAGTGCGGCACCGGGCAGGCCCCGGCCGGCACCTCGTCCACGTACATCGTCGACGGCGGCTACGTGGATCGCACCGGCGTGCTCACCGCCACCGACCTCTACCAGCAGCTGCGCGGCGCGATCGAGGAACACAACACCTTCGTCACGGACTGCTCGTCGGCCGCCTGCCAAGCGCTGGCGCCGCCGGACCGCCCGTCCCGCCCGATCCTCCCGCTGCTGCTGCGGATCGACAACGGCTACGCCAGCGTCGCGCAGGTCACCAACCCGCGCCGGCCGAACGAGCTGCTCGCCCCGCCATCCGCCCGGCTCGCGGTCGCGTCCACCATGACGTCGGTCGCCCTGCAGCGCGCCTACCAGACATTCGGCCCGAGCAACGTCATCACCATCGAGAACGCCGCCCATCCGGGCGTGCAGGCGCCGCTCGGCTGGGTAATGTCAAACAGCTCCCGCAACGACCT
>Ga0209382_10005731_pt1 | contig 16115 bp, 18 predicted proteins | sample SoiMetdeltSBSDD5_FD_187599 | JGI IMG/M metagenome (GOLD analysis project Ga0209382, IMG submission 187599) | Bulk soil microbial communities from a Populus tree surrounding site in Tennessee, USA - Soil MetaG P. deltoides SBSDD5 (SPAdes) (version 2) | ecosystem: Environmental > Terrestrial >...
GTATGAAAACGCTTTTGCTCTCCCGCTACGCTTTTCTCGCTGGCCACGTTTGAGGCATCCTCGCGCACAAAGTTAAGTCCTCAATCTTTACAACGCTCCAATCCGGAAACCAACTGCAAAGCGAGTGTATAACCGCAGCCGAAAGAAACACCGCACGGAAGCTCAGTGCATCGCGGTGACAGATTTTTAAGTTATGCAGAGGTTAATTCTCAAAGTGCCGTTGCGAAGATTATCGGCGGAGACTTGAGAGGATTCGGAGGAATTTCAGTGGGAGGAGGATAAGTTGATTGGCATAACCATTGCTTTGCTTAGGTCCGTATGCAAGTGTGAATCACATGACAAGCGCAGCATCACTTTGGGCCGCTCTCGTTTTAGCCACCGCAGTCAATACTTCTGTAGTCGCTGGCGATGTCTCCAATCAGGTGACGAGCCACGATATGCAGCTGTCAACAGAGGCCACCCAAAGAACTAACGCACTACGCAGCCTTGCCGTGGCTCTCTCGTTAGGCAGTGAGGCTTTGCGCCCTTTTCGCGGTTTACGAAGTGAAGATGAAGATAACAAAGACAGGCTTAACCCCGCCATCCCAGGCATGGAGTGCTATATTGACCGCATTCTTAGCTTTGTCTCGTGCTACAGTCCTTCGATCGAGACTGAGGAAGCTGCCGCTCTTTTCACACGACTCGTTGATGAACTACAAGCCGCCTTGCCGTCAGATAGGTGGATAGGAAGGAAACGGGCGCCCGGGATTGATTCGATCCAAAGTTATCTATATGAGGATAAAAAATCTCCGGCTCATATCGACGTGGATATAGTTCCCAGATTAGACGTACGAGAAGCAAACTCTTACATGATCTCGATGTTCGCATGGACCTATTAGCATTCGTTGCGTCCCGCAACTTCCACCCGGTTTGAGAGTCATACTGGCTTGGCTTAAGCCTTTTTCCCCGCAGCTTTTGTAACGACGCAGGCGATCCGATCTCCGGAATTACCCGCGGGATCCGTCATATTGTCATCTGCAGTCGAGTGAATGACGATCGCGCTGCCATCCGAGTCAAATAAAGAGGTCTGCCCGGAGGTGAGGGTCATACTTTCTAGCAGAGCCTCATAGCGTTCGACTCCATCGCTGTTGACGTACAGGTCTGGCAAGTCACCTGCATGGGGACCGTCGGGGTTCTTTAGACCATGTTTCTTGTTCAGCGGATTAAAGTGGCCGCCGGCACTCGTAAAGGCGGGACTTTCACACTTCCCCGCCGCATGGATATGGACCGCATGAAGTCCTTCAGGAAGTCCCTTTAACGTTTACAATGACCAGGAGCCCATCCTTGGTCTCACGGAGAGAAGCGGTTCCAACCGTGCTCCCCTGAGCGTTCTTAATATCCGCGCGTGCCCGGTTCTGTGCCATGGCATAGGGTGTATAACTCCACAGGGATAGAGCCCCGACTAACGCTACCATCATCTTATTATTCATCATCACCATTCTTGTTCCACTAGAATAAAGGTACAGCGACCGCGTGATTATTTTTTTGGTCCACCTATGGGAGTCTAAACTCAAACGCGTCAGGCCGCACCGTGAGTACAGGGCACGTGGCAGTTCGCACAACCGCTTCAGCCACGCTGCCCAAAAGCATTTGCTCAAGACCGCTTCTTCCATGCGTACCCATGACGATTGCATCCGCATGAATTGCTTCCGCACGCTCAACAATCGTCTTGGCAGCACGACCCTCTTCGGTATGCTTTTCCCAAGCAATCTTCTCCAATACCAGGCTGGAGAGAAAGAATTCCCAATCGGTCTCGAAGTCTTCCGGCGTCAGCTTTAACATAGGAAGAGACGCGGCTATATCACCGCCAGAACCATAAGCGTACAGAGGAGTTAGATCCAAAACATGAAGGAAAAAGATGCGCCCGCCGAAGCTCCTGGCCAGCACCAGTGCTTCCTTAGCGGCTTTTTGGGCTCCGGAAGAAAAATCCGTGGGAACCAAGAAGCATTTAGCTTTCGCGTCTAGAGGTTTCCTTGCAACCAAAACGGGTACTGGAGCCTTCCGTACTACACGCTCGGCGTTGCTTCCCAAAAAATGGCTCTGCTGGGGGCATGGACCGCCGACAACGATCAAGTCTGCCCGCCAGGCACGGGCCGCGAGGATGATCTCGACGAATGGTTTGCCCATGTGCACCTCATATTCCACTCGGAGATGCGCCAGCTCCCAACTTGCAATAACCTCCTGAAGCTTCCTCCCCGCCTGCTGCACAATCTCTTCGAGATTGTTCTTGGAAGCCATCGGATGCGAGATCCTTTGATAGAGATGGTGGGGTTCCACCACATGCACCAGCCTGAGCGCAGCGTTACAACGTCCGGCCAGCACCACCGCCGACTTCAAGGCCGTTTCCCCTCCAGTCTTGAGGTCATGACCGACAACAATTCTTTTCAACTGGCCCATGGAATTCTTTCGTACACAGCCAACAATGCTGCGGCGTAGTTGTTATCGACGCTATCTCCTTTCACACCACAACAGGGCTTTTTCACCCACTCCATTGAGACGGCCCGCGTACCCGGTGTTTTCCAGTACATGGATGATGCGCTGCTCCGATCCCCAGTCACTCCAGTGGATACCCCGAACGTGCAACACGCATAGCCTTGCTGGCTGTTCTAACGGAAGAAGCTCAAGCAATCCCTTTGAAAGGTTCACCGGATACATTCGCTGATAAACTTCTTTCACCAAATCTCCCAATGACGGTGTTCCGACCGCTCTCCAAATCCGCTCAAAGGAACCGTAAAGCAGCGGGGCAATTCTCGAAACGGCGTTGAGAAATGTCTTGGCTTTAAAAACCATCACTAGGGTATTCCATAATCCTCCGCACGAAACGAGATCTCGAGCGACGTCTCGCTCCGGCTTCTCAATAAACTGTGAAACCTCATGGGTGCCAGGCGCCGACGGACCGTAAAGCTTTTTTCCCGGCACGATATAACCGTATTCCGGCTCCGCTTCGCTTGGATTGATTCCTAGCAACACAACCTTGGCGGGATCCTGCTCGACGATGCGAAAGGCCTGGTCGACATAAACCATAAATAGATCCTCCTCGAGAATGAAATGATCCGACGGGAAAACCACCACGGTAGAATCAGGATAGCGTTTGTACAGATGCGCAAGCGGCAGCAATAGACCTGGACCGGTGTCCCTGTTGTCGGGTTGTTCGACGACGGAGGCCATCGGCCGGCTTGAAAGCTGCCGGGCCACATCTGGGTGCCGCAGGTGGCTCTGGCTCACTACGGTGAACAATCGTTCTGCCGGGATCATTTTTTGTGCTCTGTAGAAAGTATGCTCGAGCATGGAGCGCTGGCCGATGAAGTTGACATACTGTTTGGGAAGCGCGTATCCGCGTAACTTTTTCACGAACGAGCGAAGCCGGTTCCCTTCCCCGGCGGCTAATATGATGCCGCAACGAGTTGAGGCGCCGGTTTCAGGAGAGGTTTTGAAAAACACTTCAGAAAAGGTTTGAGCAATTATTAAGCCAGGAAAGCGAAGGCAGTATTTGTATTTCGCGAGCCAACGTTCAAGCATTTCTCTTTTACTTGGACGGTGCGCAATCTCGCGAAGCGCCCTTTGGACAAGGTGGGGCGAGAATGTGTAGCGAGTGTGGCTTGGTTGATCGGCGCGTTTCTACCGCATCCTTACGCAAGCCTCCACCTAGGATAGAAAGGACCTTCGGGTGGTTATGTGCGGGCCGAGGAAAGAACTACACTCTGATCACTTAGACTTCCGATCAGAGTTTTCAAGTCTTTGCGCAGTCAATTGATCTTTTCCGAGAGGATCCTGGTTGCATGGCCCATAGAAATCGATGGTTTCTTCCGCGCTCAGCACCGAAAAATCCCCGGCCAAGCTGCTCCCCGTATCGCAGAAAGCTTCTGATGGCAATAACTGCCTGGCACGTACTCTTCCTTCAGAAGGACACCTTTCGCGCCCGCAGCATTGCTTTCCGCCGCGATCACATTGCTATTCGCTCCCCACCAGCTGATGAAAAGCAGGGCCGCTAAAAAACGATTCGCCGATTGTTATAATCTTACCGCCTGTTTTTAAAAGGCAAACATGAGTCGATGACGCATGCGACGCGTAACTTTGTGAAATATTCCAATAAAGATATTGAGCAATTTTCAGACCAGGCAAATGGATGCGGCTTTTGTATTTCAAACTAAGGTTGGTATTGACAAATCAGATGGTCGGCGATCCCATGAGCCGTCTGCTGAGCAATGGCTGGGGCGCAAATGTGTAGCGAGTGAGGCTTTATTGTTTGGCGAATCTCCACCGTGTTGGGGGAGAATCAAATAATGAGATGCATCTTTATTTTGAGTCAAGACCGGTTCCTTTTCTAGAGAAGTACAACTGAAGTTCCTTGAGATTCCTTAGTCGCCATCTGAAGCCTTATTATTGAGACCATCTCCATTTCCTCACGAGTATTCGAGCGGAAAGAAATCTTGTCGTCGTGAATCAGAACTTCCTTCATCTCGGTCAATGATACGCCGCATCCAAATCGGGAGCTTGTTGGTATCATCATTGCTGTTTTTGAATTTACAAGAAACGAAGGAAATCAAAATGAGTCAATGCTCGGTAAACCTTTTTCAATGCTTAGCCGTCCAAACACTTAGATGCCTTTCTTGGACGGGCCCAGAGACGGTCAAGAGCCCGTTGCAAAAATCCTCTAAGGAGATGCAACAATGAAAAAAGTAATTTTGGCTCTGTTGTCGTTTGTTTTGTTGGCTGCAGTCCCTGCTTCTGGTCAGGCGAGACCAGGACCTTTTTGGCACGGCGGTATCGAACATTTTCATGAGCACGATATCGTCGTTTGGCGGGGCGGGCGCTGGTTTCACGGATGGCATGGGAGTCGGATCGGTTGGTGGTGGATTGTGGGTCCCGCATGGTATTGGTATCCGGCTCCAGTCTATCCCTATCCGAACCCCTACACTCCGCCCGTAGTTGTCCAGGCTCCTCCCGCTCCCCCACAACCCCAATCCCTTCCCCAGACCTGGTATTATTGCGATCGCCCTGCGGGCTATTATCCTTATGTTCCTGAGTGCGCCAGCGGTTGGAGGACAGTCCCGGCAACCCCACCTCCTGCGCCTTCCGCTCCGACTCCACCACCTCCTTACAGGTAAAAGAGCTGCGCCATGAGAGTCAACGCCATTCTCGTCTCCGCTTTAGTCTTTCTCGCCGGTTGTGCTGAATTACCCTTAGGCCCGAGCGTTGCCGTGATGCCCGCGCCGGGCAAGCCCTTCGATCTTTTCGTAGGGGAAGAGGCTCTGTGCCGGCGTTACGCAGAACAACAGGTTGGGATTTCCCCGCAACAAGCGACGCAGAATAGCACGGTCACCGGCGCTGTTGCTGGCACCGCTCTCGGGGCGGCGGCAGGCGGAGCGATCGGCGCGGCCGTAGGCCATCCAGGGCCAGGCGCGGCTGTGGGTGCCGGTACCGGCCTGCTCACAGGTAGTGCGATAGGTGCCAATGCCGGCTACGGAGCTTCGTGGACCATCCAACGACGCTACGATATTGCCTATCAGCAGTGCATGTACGCCAAGGGTAACCAGATTCCCGGCTTTCCCACGGCCTACACGCTAGCACCGCCTCTCCCCCCTCCGCCCTCGACACCGCTGCGACCTTAATTAATCTTTGCTGCTCTTCTCGTCATTCAGTGCAGCATAATAGGCGAGGTGGAGTCGCTTGGCACGCAGTCTTGGAGTAATCATCAAATCCATAGATTACGCACCAGCCACATCTTCACAACCTGCGTGAGTACGACATATAGTAGGAGGGTTATCACTAACAGGGGCCAATACAGGAGCGGCAGGGGAACAAAACCCAGCCACACTCCGATCGGTGAAAACGGCAACCACATCCCGACTAGTATGATCGCCCCTGAGGTCACAATCAGTGGCCAGCTCGCGCGGCTTTGGATGAAAGGCACTTTGTTTGTCCGGATCACGTGGATAATCAGAGTCTGGGTGAGCAATGATTCGACGAACCAGCCGGTCTGGAACAAAGCAGCAGCGTATGTCGAATCTGGGTTGCTTAAACTGGCGCGGGCAAAATGTTCGGCAAGTGCCGCTGGCGGCACGAGCCCTAGGTTATTGCACTTGAAGACGAACCACATCATTGCGTACGTCGTGTAATCAAAGACCGAACTGCAAGGCCCAATAAAGAGAATAAACCGCGCAATCTCGCCCATCGACCATGGTCGCGGCTTGGCCACTTGCTCTGGGTCCACCTCGTCCGTTGGAATTGGCACTTGGGAAAAATCGTAAAGCAAGTTGTTGGTTAGGATCTTGATCGGGGCCATTGGCAGGTAGGGCAACCAAAGGCTTGCGCCTAGCACGCTGAACATATTCCCAAAATTCGAGCTGGCCCCCATGCGGATATATTTAAGAATGTTGGCGAAAACCTTGCGGCCCTCGATCACCCCTTCCTCCAGCACCATGAGGCTCTTTTCCAGCAGAATCACATCGGCGGCTTCTTTGGCGATATCTACGGCCGTATCTACTGATACACCCACGTCTGCTGCACGGAGCCCAGGAGAGTCGTTGATACCATCCCCCATAAACCCGACCACATGGCTTCTGTTCTGCAAAGCCTTGATGATGCGTTGCTTGTGAGCGGGTGAGAGGCGCACAAACAGAGTTGTGGATTCGGCGTTCTTGGCCAGCTCGGCGTCGCTCATGTTCTCGACCTCCGGTCCAGTTAGCACATGTTCCAGCGGCAGACCGACTTCTTTACAGATCTTGCGCGAAACCAGCTCGTTGTCACCGGTGAGCACTTTGACCGCGATGCCGTGTTGCTGGAGAGCGGTGATAGCCGGCGCGGCTGTTTCTTTCGGCGGGTCGAGGAACGCCACGTAGCCCTTCAGGATGAGGTTGTGCTCGTCATCCTTGCTATAAGTGGGCTTGGGATCGCTGTCGCAGTAGGCAATGGCTAGGACGCGGAACCCGTCGGCGGATAACCGGTCGTACTCCTCCTTGAGATCGTCAAGCAGTAATTGGTCCATTGGGTAAAGCTCGCCGTCGAGCTCGAACTGCGTGCAGCGGTTGAAGACCGACTCCGGCGCACCCTTGCAGATCAACCGGTGCCTATCCATCGGCGTGGAGACCACCACCGACATCATCTTGCGGCTGAAGTCGAAGGGGATCTCATCCACCTTGGAATAGTCGGCGATGGAGAGGTCGCGATGAATCTCTTGATGCTGCAGAACAGCGCGGTCGAGAATGTTTTTCAGTCCCGTCTGAAAGTGACTGTTGAGGAAAGCGAATTGCAATACACTGAGGCTTGTTTGTCGAACGACATCACAGTGCTTTTCAAGGAAGACACGGTCCATCGTCAATGTGCCGGTCTTGTCAGTGCAGAGGATATCCATCGCGCCGAGGTTTTGGATGGAGTTAAGCCGCTTGACGATCACCTTCTTGCGTGACATCAGCAGGGCGCCTTTGGAGAGGCAGACACTTACGATCATGGGGAGCATTTCCGGCGTGAGACCCACCGCAACCGCGAGCGCGAACAAGAACGCTTCGCCCCAGTTATGCTTGCTGAAGCCATTGATGAGGAAGACCAGCGGCACCATTACGGCCATGAATCGAAGCATGAGCCAAGTAAAACCGGATATGCCTTTGTCGAAGCTGGTTGGGGGCGGCCCTTCTGTGATGGCCCTGGCCATGGTTCCCAGGTAAGTGTTCAGACCGGTCTCGACGACCACGGCGGTTGCAGAACCGCTTTCAACACTAGTACCCAGGAAACAGATGCTCTTGAGTTCCAGCGGTATCTTGCCTGCAAGCGGCTCGGGGGTATCAAACTTTTCCACCGGGAACGACTCACCGGTAAGACTGGCTTGGGTCAAGAACAAGTCTTTACAGGACAAGATGCGGAGGTCGGCGGGAATCATGTCGCCGGCAGCAAGCTTGACGACGTCTCCCGGGACCAGTTCGGCCAATGGAACTTCCTGTTCTTTGCTGTCGCGGATGACAGTGGCCGTGACATGGATCATCGCCTTGAGCTTGGCGACCGCCGCATCGGCGCGGGCTTCCTGGACAAAGCGCAGGGAAACGCCCAGGACCACCATAATAATCATTAACACCCCGGAGACGACATCGGACTCGCTTTCGGCCGTCGCGAACGAAATGATTGCAAGAACCAAAAGCAGGATCACAAGCGGATTCAGGCACGCCCTAACGAAGAGCCGCAGGCGCGTAAAGCGATGTTCATGGGCCACTACATTGGGGCCGCATTCCTCCAAACGTCCCTGAGCCTCCTCTTCGGTAAGGCCATCCGTTGCGGTTTTCAACTCAGAAAGAACCTCGGGGGGCAGGACAGAAGCAGCATGGATGAGCCTGGACGACACCTGAATGGCGCCATTCGCTCGCCTGGAGGTGAGAATGTTTCTTGGAAGAATCGAAGGAGGAAGCAAGACCATGTTAACCCGCTGGGTTTCCAGGACAGAAAGGCGTTGGCGCGCAGTTTAGCCGTGGGCTTTAGCTAGGAGTCGCCGGTCAAGCCCTCTAGGCTGGAGAGATTTGCAGCTGTTCCAATAGTTCAATGACTGGGACACTCCAAAAGATAATCCTTATTCGAATCACGTCGCTACCCGTGGATACAACTTCCCGCCGATCATAACCATGATGGTTACCGCCACCAGCAGAATAGTGAAATCTGCGCCCAGCCCGAAAGCACTGACCCCGCCGGTTAACTTGTCGTAAAAGATAGCGACGAACAAAACGCTTTGCGCCAGGATGCCGGGAGCCATGAAATCCAAATACGACAGACCGCCGGTGGGAATGATGCGCGTACGGGTGAACGAAACCGTGAAGCATCCACCGCTGTGTATTCCCCAAAGCGACGGGTCAGAGATGAAGTTTCCAAACCGCATTGACGCTTACTCGGTTTCGCTTTGGCCCATCCCCCCTATTTTAGGTCGCGTCCTACGCGTTACAATAGCCGGCTTCCTTATTAAATCATTCAAGATATACGCGACGACCAGCTGCCTCTCGCTCCTTTTAAAGTTAAAGAGACTTTGGGTCTCTTCATACAAAACCGTGATAAGCTCGCCTAAAGTTGTTTGTACTCGAATTGTTTTAGAATGCTTCATCGCTCCTCCTTAAAATGACCACGACCCATATTTGATTTTTTTGACCGGCAATCTTTGTGCCATACTTTCAAAGACTGAAGATCGCGAGGCGCAAGAGCAATTTCCTTGGCTACAACCGTTGAGGCAAGAATGAGCGCGCGTTAACCCGGATGAGGCAGAAATGCGTGGTGAGTGTGGCATTATTGCAGCGGCCAATTAATTGAAGTAGACGTTGAGCATGCTGAGAACACTGAGATTAGTTCCGTTGCTACCGATTGGAATGAAATTTGTGAAGGTGAAAGAAGTTATATCGAGTCACCCTGCGGCGGGGAGATCGTACCGGAACACACGCGCAAACCGGTGTGACGATCTCGCACCGTGCCCATGTGATTTACAATGCCTCTTTCAGCTACAAGCGAGCGAAGCTTTTCCAACTGGTGCGGTCGTATGCTGATTGAGAGCCGCCCCCCCGTAGTGCGGTATGCGATTTCTATTGCAAGCGTGGGACTGGCCCTCGCTCTAGCGTCGCTATTACCGTATCGCGCCGATCCGAGTCACTTCACACTGTTCTTCGCCGCTGTAATGGTAAGTGCGTGGTATGGCGGTCTTGGAGCCGGAGTGCTGGCTACGGTCCTTTCGGCTCTCTCTCTCGATTATTTCTTTATCGCCCCGATTTACTCCATAACCCTAGATTGGCGAGCTTTTTTGCGGTTAGGCGTATTCTTAGTTGTAGCGCTCGTGACCAGCTATCTGACTACCGCGCGAAGACGCGCGGAAGAGGCGCTCCGCAAAGCGCACGCGGAGTTAGAAGAACGCGTCGAAGAACGGACCGCGGAGTTGGCCGAAGCCAACGCATCGTTGCGGGCCGAGATCGTCGAGCGCAAGCGAGCCGAAAACGAACTCTGGGGTGTCCAGCAAGAGATGGGGCGGGTGGAAAGGCTTGCCGCCCTAGGACGCGTAACGGGCACCATTGCCCATGAGTTAGGCACACCGTTGAACTCCGTGCTCGGTTATACCCAGCTGCTAGCCCAGGAGCCGTTGTCGGAGGGCGCGCGCCGCCGCCTCAACATTATTGAGACCCAGGTTCAACGGATGGAAGGCATCATTCAACACTACCTCTCTCACACGCGCGGCTCTCCGCGTAAGCGCCAAATCAATATCAAGGAGCTGGTGGGAGAGACGCTACTGTTACTCAATCCAATTTTCCAGCAGAACGGCGTGCAGGTGGCGACGGACTTGGGCGAGCCGCTGCCTATGCTTTGGGGCGACGACGCTTCGCTAGAGCGAGTGCTAATCAATTTACTCGACAACGCAATCAACGCGAGCAAGGAAGGCGGCCGCTTGAAGATTGCCGCCCGCGCTAGCACGGCCTGCGAGGCTAAACGTCCAGGGGTCTACATAGAGATCACGGACAATGGCGCGGGCATACCGGCAGAATTGCTGCCGAAGATTTTTGATCTTTTCGTGACCACCAAACCGTCCGGCAAAGGGACGGGTCTTGGACTGGTGGTCTGTCAGGAAATCGTCAAGGCTCACGGCGGCACCATCGACATTAAAAGTGAGTTCGGAACGGGCACGTCCGTGCGGATCTATCTGCCAATTGATGAAAGATCCGCGGAGTCTGACCTAAATGAGGGAAACGAATGAGCGAGCATATTTTGATTGCCGACGATGATGAAGTGAGTTGCCAGCTTTTTGCCGAGACCTTGGAATCGGAGGGATTCCAGGTGGAACAGACAACCTCGGGGGAGGGGGCGCTTTCACGGTTGGGTGAAGAGACCCCGGACTTGCTGATCATCGACGTGCGGATGCCGGGGACATCAGGCTTGGAAGTAACACGGATCGTTCACGAAAAATATCCCTCGTTGCCGATCATCGTGATGACTGCGTTTGGATCTATTGAAACCGCCGTAGAGGCGATTCATGAGGGGGCATTTGACTTCATCTCGAAGCCGATGAACCTGGCAGAGCTAAAAAAGACTGTGTCGCGCGCGTTAGCCCAGCGGACATTGCAGCGCCGCGCGGAAACGAGCAACGGCGGGGATGAAGAGGAGAATCCGCAGCAACTCGGTAAGATCATTGGCAAGAGTCCGGCCATGCTGGAAGTTTATAAAACCGTGGCGCGGGTCGCCCCGACGAAAAGCACCGCGCTCATCCTCGGCGAAAGCGGCACCGGTAAGGAACTAATTGCCCAGGCGATTCATCAGCACAGCCCGCGAGCCAACCGTCCCTTTGTCGCCGTGGATTGTGGGGCATTGACCGAGACGATTCTCGAAAGTGAGCTCTTCGGTCATGTGCGGGGCGCGTTTACCGGAGCGCTGGCAGATAAAAAGGGAGTCTTTGAAGAAGCTCAAGGCGGGACTTGCTTTCTTGACGAAATCGGTGGCATCAGCGCAAACATGCAGGCGCGTCTCCTGCGCGTGCTCCAAGAGCACGAGATCCGACGGGTCGGCGGCAAAGACTGGCTCAAAGTAGACGTTCGCGTCGTTGCTGCCACGAACCACAACTTGGGTGAAGCGGTGAGCAAAGGGGATTTTCGCCAGGACCTGTATTATCGTTTGGATGTCGTCACCATCCATCTCCCGCCCCTGCGGGAGCGAGTGGAAGATATCCCGCTTCTGGCGCGCCATTTTCTCCAGCACTACGCCCAGGAGAGCGGCAAATCCATCACGGCCATCTCTGACAAGGCGATGGAGCTGCTCTGCGCCTATAGCTGGCCAGGGAATATTCGCGAACTCGAAAACGCCATCGAGCAGGCCGTCGCGCTCTCTTATCAATCGATATTGACCCCGGACGATTTGCCGGAGGCGGTCCGTGATCATGCGATTGCAAAATCGTTTCAAATCGACTCGCCCAATGAACAATTCCTTTTTCACGATACGCCGACTCTTGAAGAGGTCAAAAAGCGTTACGTGCTGCATGTCCTCAAACACAATCAGGGGAACGTCTCTCGTAGCGCTAGAGTTCTGAACATTGACCGGCGCTCTCTATACCGGATGCTTGCCCGCTTTAAAATCGAGCCCTTTTTCAAGCAGGACTGACAAAATAGCTTCTTTTCTGCAGCCTCGCCTCAGCTATCGATTCGCTGTCCATTTTCCGCGAGAAAGAGCCACAGAAAAATCGCTCGCCAAAATTGTCCTTTCCAGCGGCATTCTTTTTGCTCAAGAAAAAGCCAGGAGGCATAGAGTGCGTGTTCTAATCGTGGACGACGACGAGACCTTCTGCCAGCTTTTGGCTGAGGTTCTACAGAATAAAGGGATGCAAGTAGTATGGACCACCGACGGGCTCGCAGGCTACGACATGTCCACCCAGCAAGTCTATGATGTTTTCATCGTTGATGTCCGCATGCCCTTGATATTAGGCACCGAACTGGCGGAGGCCCTAAAAAAGGACCATCCCCACACAAAGATCATCTTGGTTTCCGCCTTCGCCGATCCGACCCTACTCAGACTCGCCAAACGAATCGATGTCCCGCTTCTATCCAAACCCTTCAGTACGACGCATCTGCTTGAGGCAGTGGAACGCGTTTTGGGTGTCTCCATCAAACCAGCAGGTTCGAATTCCCAGGATAAACACGGCCGCCCCGACCCGTCCCGATGTAAGCAGGTATAGGAGCGGTGGAAAGCAGGAATCATACAATTGAACAAAAGGCATCACGGAAGCTGCGCCAGTAACTGCGGCGATCATAACTAGCGAGACAATCCGAATACGTGCAGTGTATTTTATCTTTCGATTTTAGCCTAATGTCCCTCATTCAAAATAATCTCTGAGAGATCCGGGACATTGTCTCAAAACTAGAAGTTGGATTTGAGGTAGTGCTCAGCGCATATGATTCGTGCCACAAAGGTCGTCACAAAAGGATTTTTGCTGAGCTGAACCAGTCTGGAAATCCGTAAGCTTGCCCTGCAAATCAACGGAGGCGCCCCTTGAATTAGTATCTCCCTAGGAATCCGATAAAGATCCCCCGTTTCTTTTTCCACATAGGTTCCAGGCTCGTTGATTTCCTCCCACGAGTACTCAGGCAGAGCGTGTCTTTGTTCGCGTTCGATTGATGCGACTCGTGCTGGTTCTCCCATAGATTCTCCTTCGCTCTTGGGTTCCGATGCGGTGGAACCTCTCAATGGCAAGAAGAATGCCAGGGCACAGAAAACATAAAAACAAGGACTTGTCGCTCATTAATAAAAATATCCAATGACCGCGACGTGGCAAAGATGTGCGGCATAAAAGCCACTTTGCCTCAAGCTTGCGGGAGAATGTCGCAAAGATCGTCGCACCATCTCAAGATTGGAAGCTCGGTTTTTACCGGTCCATTGACGCGACGTATTCTCTCGCAAGAGCAGTGGCATAACAATTGCCCTTTGTTTTGCGGCGACGACAACTACTTCTGGCGCAAACCAAATTATGACGCTGCAGAAACGTCGACAATCTATTCAAAACGACTCGGTAAGGAACGATAAGCCGTCCGGCCGCGTCCCATCCGTCTAGCGATGTTGTTTTTATGCTGGAAAATAGAAAACCCAAGGGGAAAAAGTGCGGGTCCTAATCATCGACGACGATACGACCTTCTGCGAGCTTTTGGCTGAGACCCTGCAGGGAAAGGGAATGGAGGTGGAGTGGACGACGGACGGCTTTGGCGGTTACGAGATGTCGTTGGACCAACCCTTTGATCTCTTCATTCTCGACCAGCGCATGCCGCTGGTGTTGGGCAGCGAACTTGCCGAATATCTAAGGGAGGACAATCCGGAAGCGAAGATCATCTTGACTTCGGCCTTTGCCGACGAGAGGCTCGGCGCTATCGCTAAGAGCATCCATTCTCCGCTCCTCTCCAAGCCCTTTGCCCCCGACAGATTGCTTGAGTTGATAAAGCGGCTTCTGAGCCGCTCGAGAAGGCACGGTAAACTCGCAAAGCCATAGTCAGGCAACGCTTCGCGAATTCCTAGGCTTCGCCCCGTAGCGGCTCTTCTCGTTCTGGCCATAACCAGGTATCTCTCGTCGTTGTCGCAACAGCAACTACTGGTTGTAAAAAAAAGCAGGGGCCGGAGATTTCTCCGGCTCCTGCTCGAGAAAATTCAGACACTAATTCTTTTCTTCTTCCTTTATCTGTTTCGTGTTTGCCTGTGTGGGCTTTTGGACACCCAGCTTCTCCGCGGTTGGCTCATCCAGCTTGCCGCTAGCCTTGATGCCGTTAGCCTTTTGAAACGCCTTCAGGGCCGCTCGCGTCTTCCTTCCCATAAACCCATCAATTGAGCCGGGATCTTCGCCATCCGCTTTCAGCGCTTCCTGAAGTTTTCTTATTTCGTCTCTCGCATTAGGCACATCTTGCTTTTCCATCTTCTTCTTTTGATCCCGAGATCCGGTCTCGGCTTCTACAGCTTATTCAGCAACAGCAGAGCAACTGTCAGAATATTGCTGAACAACGTAAGATCTCGGGATTGTCTCCTTTCATGTTTGCTTTTTGATAAAAACTCCCATGATCACGCCATGAAAATGCCGGCCAGATATCGATCACTTTTTTGCCAGGGTATGGCTTGCGATCGAATCTTTCCAAGCGAAGTAAAGTCGCGCCTGTCCCTTGGACGGCACATGGACCGTCTGCTCAAGTGTTTTCCCCATCGCTGTCGCTTCTACGATGTAGACACCTTCCGGCAGTTTAGCAAAAAGCAGGGGACCATCGGAAACCGCTTCGAGAACCTCGGTTCCGTTCTTGTCTTTAATGAGAACTTCGGCACCGCCTATATAATCCTTATTTTGCAGTGCAAAACTGAGCTCTAAGTTGTCCGTTTTGCCAATTGCCCTTAGCTCTGCACGCTCTTCCAATCCAAACCCACCACTCACATAGGGAATACCGTTGTAAGTTTGCACTTCAGGCTGTGAACCTGAATCCGTCAAGGAATTCGCAAAGACGGGACTCGTGCCCAAAAGAAATAAGCCAACGGTTCCAACTACAATCTTGTTCATGGATTCTCCCTCCGTCGTGTTAAATCCACTTATGAAAAGTTACTCTCCATCAAACACACTGGACAACGGTATTGAGGAGAGGGATGCCTCTCCTCTACCGTCGAGGCTGGCGTCATGCATTGGCAACCGCGTCGCCCCTTTCGATCAAAAGCGACCAATTTCTCCGCCTCGGGACCCTTCCATCTGGTGATAATGTTCGAGTTTCTGAGTCGTGACCTGATCTTTTCCCGTAGGGTTCTGGTCGCACGGACCGTAGTAGTCGACCATGTCTCCCGTGGTTGACTGTTTCAACTGTGGCTGATCATCACCCAGGCTACGCCCGGTTATCGCCGGAAACTTCTCGTGACAATAACTGCCAGGGGCTAACTGCCCTTCGACCTCCACGCCATCAGCGGCTAGAGCGGCGCCACTTGTTCCAAGCACACCGACTACAAGCAGCATCGACAAGTTTGCTTTTAAGCTCTTCATGATTGTTTCACCTCCTTTCTTTCTTTTTTGTTTTTCGCAATTGAGCAAGACCGATGCCATCTGCAGAAACGCTAGGCTACCGTTGAGTAGAGTCTCACGGCTTCCACAAGACTGAGACATTTTGCCGTGTCATTCTGCCGTTTGACCACACCCTCCGTTTTGGTCGTTCAATGATTCGATGACAATGCTTGTTCCATTGGTTGCTGTAAGCAGCCATCCCGTGGCGTAATTTTTGCTGATGCATCGCCTAGCGGTGAAGTTTTCGGATGAGCCGACCGTGTGTTCTGAGCGAGGAAACAATGGCCACCGACAGGAGGAGGGGCATTTGGAGCCGCAGGGATTTTTTGACGCGAGTGGGTTGGGCAGGATTTGGATTTTTTTCTTTAGCCACTTTACTCGGTTTCATTCGCTCGGCCTTCCCCAGAGTTCTCTTTCAACCGCCGTCGATATTGAAGGTGGGGCTGCCGTCGGATTACGCCCTTGGTGAGGTCAGCGAGAAGTACAAACAAGATTACCGTGTTTGGATTATTCGCGAGGATGAAGGGATTTATGCGCTGTTCGCCAAGTGCACGCATCTGGGCTGCACCCCGCGCTG
>Ga0209382_10005732_pt1 | contig 16113 bp, 12 predicted proteins | sample SoiMetdeltSBSDD5_FD_187599 | JGI IMG/M metagenome (GOLD analysis project Ga0209382, IMG submission 187599) | Bulk soil microbial communities from a Populus tree surrounding site in Tennessee, USA - Soil MetaG P. deltoides SBSDD5 (SPAdes) (version 2) | ecosystem: Environmental > Terrestrial >...
CGGCAAGCGCCTTGCGGATGGCGTCATCCGGGATGCCGGCCTCCCTCGCCGCGGCGATCGCCGCCAGCGCATTGAGGGCGTTGTGCTGGCCGGCCAGCGGCACGCTCCAGCCGCTGAGCGCACGCCGCCCGCCCAGCACGCGGGACCCGAGCTCGGCATCGAACACGGTCTCTCCGCCTTCCGCCTGCACCGACTTCAGGACGAGATCCGCCCCGGGGGCGGTACCGTAGGTCAGGAGCCGGCGCCCGTCGCGCCTGAGCTCGAGGCGCTCGATCAGCGCCCCCACCACGGGATGGTCGATGCAGGCGACGGCGAGCCCGTAGAAGGGAATGTTGCGCAGGAAGGTCTCGAACTCCCGGTGCATGTTGTCGACGGTCTCGAAGTGGTCGAGGTGCTCGGGGTCGATGTTGGTGACGACGCCGATCTGGGTCGGCAGTTTGGTGAAGGTACCGTCGGACTCGTCGGCCTCCACGATCATCCACCGGCCTTCGCCGAGCCGCGCGTTGGAGCCCCAGTCGTTGATGATGCCGCCCGTGATGACCGTCGGATCGAGGCCGGCGGCGTTGAACACGTGGGCGATCAGCGAGGTGGTGGTGGTCTTGCCGTGGGTGCCGGTGACGGACACGGTGGCGTAGAGGCGCATCAGCTCGGCCAGCATCTCGGCGCGGCGGATGACGGGCAGACCCTTCGCACGCGCCGCCTCCAGCTCCGGGTTGCCGGGCTTGACCGCGCTCGAGATCACGATGTAGCGCGCACCCACGAGGTTCACCGGATCGTGCCCGACGAACACGCGCATGCCCCGCGCGCGCAGGCGCTTGACGTTGGCCGAGTCCTTCTGGTCGCTGCCCTGCACGGTGTAGCCCTTGCTGTGCAGGATCTCGGCGATGGCGCTCATGCCGATGCCGCCGATGCCGAGGATATGCACGGGACCCATGTCGGTGGGCATTTGCATGCTGTTTTCCCTCGCTGGCGCGCGTTCTTGGTTGTGCGGATGTTACGCGCTTCGCGCCGCCCGGCCTATCAGCTCTTCGACGAGATCGGCGAGATCGGTTACCGCGCGGGGCCGCCCCTGCCTCCTGGCGACGGCCGCGGCCCCGGCCAGCGTGCCGGGCTCGCTGAACAGGCGCGCGAGCGCCTCGGCCAGGAACTCGGCGCTGTAGTTCTTCTGCTCGAGGCACCAGGCGCCGCCGGCGTCGGCGAGCCGCAGCGCATTCTGCAGCTGGTCGTTGTCGATGGCGTGCGGCAGCGGCACCAGGATCGCCGGGCGACCCATCACCGTCAGCTCCGCCACCGTCGAGGCGCCCGAGCGGCAGATCACCAGGTGCGCCTTGGCCATCGCCTCCGGCAGGTTGCTAAAGAACGCCGCCAGTGAGGCATGGATGCCGGCCGCCCGGTAGGCCGCGCCGACCCGCTCCAGGTCCTCCTCGCGGCATTGCTGCACCACCAGAGTATTGGCGCGGATCTGGGGCGGCAGCAGGGCGAGGGCGGCGGGCACCGCATCGGCAAAGAAGCGGGCACCCTGGCTGCCGCCGAACACCAGGAGAGCGTAGGGCCCGCCGGGCGGCGGCGGCTCGTAGGCGTGAGACGCCCAGCCGGCGACCAGGTCGCGCACGGGATTGCCGGTCACGCGCACCTTGGGAAGCAGGGGCCCATCGAGAAACCTGGTGTGCTCGAAGGAGGCGGCGATCGCGGTCACCTTCCTGGCCAGCATGCGGTTGGCGCGGCCGAGCACGGCGTTCTGCTCGTGCAGCGCGGTCGGCAGGCCGCGCAGGCGCGCGGCGACCAAAGGCGGGAAGCACGGATAGCCGCCGAAGCCGACGACGGCGGCGGGTTTCACCTTCCCGAGCAGCCGCCACGACGCCCAGACGCCGCGCGCGAGCCTGAGGGCCGCCAGCCCCTTGCCGACGATGGATTTCCCCGCCGTCGTGGCCGAGGGAACCCGGTAGACGGCGCGCGCCGGGAAGCCGGCCTCGTAGCGGTCGGCGCGCATGTCGGTCACGAGATCGACGGGGATCCCGCGCCGGCCGAGCTCCTGGGCCAGGGCAAACGCGGGAAACAGGTGGCCGCCGGTACCGCCGGCCGCGAGCATGACAGAGGAGGGCATGCCGTGGATCGATCGCCTCATGGTCGGGTGGATCCGGCCCGCATAGGGGCGAATGCCGGCTTTTTCGTGTAGGCGCCGCCCGCCCGACTCCGAGTGAGCGACCACAGCATCCCGCGCGCCACACCGACCGTGAAGCAGCCGCGACCGGATTCCCCTCCCCCTTGTGGGGAGGGGTTAGGGGTGGGGGGTCTCCCGACCTGCGGGGTCTGTGATTCCCCCCCACCCTGTCCCTCCCCCGCAAGGGGGGAGGGGAGGCTGCGGCCAGCGCTCCGCCTCGACTTCGAGGGGCGAGAGATGCCACTCGCATGTAACGAGCCAAGCGTGCTGACGGCTTGGTGTTTCATCGTCTTCGCAGTCGGCTGCCCGTCGATGCTCGCATCCGCTCATCACGCCAACCGCCGCTTGAGCGCGATGCCCGGCAGGGCGGCGACGAGGGCGCGGAAGGCGTCGCCGCGGATTTCGAAGTTGCGGTACTGGTCGTAGGAGGCGCAGGCGGGCGAAAGCAGCACCACGGGCGCCGGGGCGCCGCTCGCCGCCGCATCGCGCGTTGCAGCGGCGACCGCGCGGTCGAGCGTCCCGCAGCGCTCGCAGGGCACCCGGCCGTGGAGGGTGGCGGCAAACTCCTCGGTGGCCTCGCCGATGAGGTAGGCCCGGGCGACGCGGGCAAAGAAGGGCGCAAGCGAGGCGATGCCGCCCTGCTTGGCCCGCCCGCCGAGGACCCAGTACACGTCGCTCTCGAAGGCGGCGAGCGCGGTGGCGGCGCTGTCGGCGTTGGTGGCCTTGCTGTCGTTGATGAAGAGGGTGCCCTCCAGCCGTCCGATCTCCTCGAGCCGGTGTGCCAGCCCCGGAAACGTCGCCAGCGCGGCCGCCACCTCGGCAGCAGGCACGCCGAGGGCCATGGCGGCGGCGCCGGCGGCGAGGGCGTTCTGGATGTTGTGCCGCCCGCGCAGCGAGCCGATGCCGGCGAGGTCGGCGAAACGGCCCGCCGGCCCCGTCCAGGGTGCGCGGGAGACGAGGCTCGAGCCCTCCGCGTACCAGCCGTACGGCACGCGTGCGCGCGCCGACAGGATGTCGACCCAGCCGTGGCCGGCGGCGAGGCGCAGGCGCTCGGAGATCGCGCGGCACCAGTCGTCGTCGTCGCCGACGATGGGGTGCTCGGCGCCCTGCACCAGCCGCTCCTTGAGGCCGGCGTAGGTCTCCATGGTGCCGTGGCGATCGAGATGGTCGGGCGTGATGTTGAGCAGGATGCCCGCCGTCGGCCGCAGCGTCGGCGTCAGCTCGATCTGGAACGAGGACATCTCGATCACATGGCAGCGCTGCGGTGCCGGCGGATCGAGCGCCAGCACCGCGGTGCCGATGTTGCCGCCCATCGCCACGTCCCTGCCGGTGGACTTCAGGACATGCGCGACCAGTGCGGTCGTGGTGGACTTGCCGTTGGTTCCCGTCACCGCGACGAAGGGCGCGTCGGGCGCCGACTTCGCCCGCTCGCGGGCGAAAAGCTCGATGTCGCCGATGACCTCGATGCCCGCTGCCTTGGCCCTCAGGACGGTCCAATGCGGCTCGGGATGCGTCAGCGGGACGCCCGGCGCCAGCACGAGGGCAGCGAAGCGGCCCCAGTCCGCGCTTGCGAGGTCGGCAACCATCACCCCGGCTCGAGCTGCCGCCTCGCGCCCCGCTGCGTTGTCGTCGCCGGCGGTCACCGCAGCGCCGCCGGCCAGCAGCGCACGGCAGGCCGCGAGCCCCGACAGCCCGAGCCCGAACACCGCGACCTCTCTGCCGGCAAACGTCGAGACTCGAATCATGGATGCGATTGTATGTCCCTTCGAGGCGCAATTCCTTCGCAAGTTCAGCGCAGCAAGGCCGGCTCCAGGCGGAAGACCACGGGGAAGTAGGTCGCCCAGCCGAGCCAACGCTTGCTGCCGGCCTCGCCGACGGCCCAAAGGCCGCCCTGCGGATCGAAGCCGATGTCCTCGATGCCGGCCGGCATGGCGAACCGCTTCAGGACGGCACCGTCGCGCGGGTCCAGTTGCAGAAGCTCCCCGAACGTGGAGCCGCTGCGCGTGATCCAGAGGCGGCCGGCAGCATCGAAGGCGGCTCCTTGCGCCTTGACGGGCAGGGCGACGGCCGCGGTGGCGTCCTGCTCGCCGATGGCGCCGGGGCCGGATGCCAGCTTGTCGAACGGGAGCCCGTAGAGCCGGGCGCCCGGCTCCCCGCTGTAGGTGCCGAGCCAGAGCGCGTCGGCCGTGGAGGCGGCGAACGAGCCCTTGAGCCCGCCCGCCAGCCTGATCGACCCGATGACGCGGCCGATCCGAGCGCCGCCAGCCCGATCCAGGGCGATCTCGAAGATGTCGCGCGTGTCGGCGACCCACAGCCGCCCCGGCCGCCCGCGTGCGAGACCTCCGGCGTGGCCGCAGGACGGCGGCAGGTCGAGCGTGCCCGTGATGGCGCCGCTGCGAGGGTCCAGGCGATAGATCCGGCAGGGGCCGCGGCCCTGCTTGGGGTCCTCGCTGCGGTAGGCGGCGACGAGGACGGCGCCGTCCATGAAAGTGAGGCCTTGCGGCACGAAGCCGTCGTCGAGGCCGGGAGACCAGATCAGGGTGGTCATCGCGGCGGCGTTCGGCACCGCGCTCAGGCTGCGGTCGCTGTAGGTGGGTGGCGCACCCAGCACCTGCGCCGAAGCCGGGCCGCAGGTGCCGGCGAGCGCGGCTGCGGCCAAGCCGGCCACCGCGACGGCGAGGGCGGCGCGGCTCATCTGAGCTTCAGCGTGGAGAGCGCAACCAGCGCCAGCACCACCGAGATGATCCAGAAGCGCACCACCACGGTCGATTCCTTCCAGCCCTTCTCCTCGAAATGATGGTGTAGCGGCGCCATGCGGAACACGCGCTTGCCCGTGATCTTGTAGGAGAGCACCTGGATGATGACCGACATCGTCTCCAGGACGAACAGGCCGCCGACGATGGCGAGCACGATCTCCTGCTTGGTCGCCACCGCAATGGCGCCGAGCACCCCGCCGAGCGCCAGCGAGCCGGTGTCGCCCATGAAGATCATGGCCGGCGGCGCGTTGAACCAGAGGAAGCCGAGACCGGCGCCGATGATGGCCCCGCAGATGATGGACAGCTCGCCCACCCCCAGGACGTGGTGGATCTGCAGGTAGCGCGCAAAGCCGTAGTGGCCCGTTGCATAGGCGAACACGCCGAAAGTGGCGGCGGCGATGATCACGGGCACGATGGCGAGGCCGTCGAGGCCGTCGGTCAGGTTGACGGCGTTGCCGGCGCCCACGATCACGAAGATGCCGACCAGGATGAAGAAGGCACCCATCGGCAGCAGGACCGCCTTGAAGAACGGCACGGTGAGCGTCGTGGAGAACCCGGGGGCGCCGTTGCGGATCACGAAGAAGGTGGCGACGGCGGCGATCGAGATCTCTATCGCCAGGCGCCAGCGGCCCCCCAGGCCGCCGGTCTTGCCGTTCGTCACCTTGAGATAGTCGTCGCAGAAGCCGATGGCGCCGAAGCCCAGCATCACCAGCAGCGCGATCCATACGTAAGGGTTTCCCAGGTTGGCCCACAGCAGCGTCGCCACCGTGATGCCGGAGAGGATCATGAGCCCGCCCATGGTGGGCGTGCCGCGCTTGGCGAAGTGGGTCTGCGGACCGTCGTCCCGGATCGGCTGGCCCTTGCCCTGCTTGACGCGCAGCACGTCGATCATGGCCGGGCCGAACAGGAACACGAACAGGAGTGCGGTCATGATCGCCCCGCCGGTGCGGAACGTGATGTAGCGAAACACGTTCAGCGGGCCGAACTGGTCGCTGAAGTTCGCCAGCGCATAGAGCATCTTCCAGCCTCCGCCCTTCGCTCCCTAGCCGCCCGCCCCCGAGAACCGTGCCCGCAGGGCCTCGACCAGCGGCGCCATCCGCGACGCCAGCGAGCCCTTGATCATCACCGCATCCCCGGCGCGCACGGCCGCGAGCAGGGCCAGCTCCAGCTGCGCCGAGTCGGGCGCCCAGGCGCCCCGCTGCGCCGGCGCCAGGCGGTCGTAGAGTTGCTGCATCATCGGGCCGCAGGCGAGCACCAGATCGATGCCGGCGGCCTCGACCGCATCGCCGAGATCGCGGTGCAGGTCGGCTGCGGCCTCGCCCAGCTCCAGCATGTCGCCGAGCACGGCGATGCGCCGCGGGAACTCCTCGCGCGGCACGGTAGCCACCGCCGCCAGCGCCGCCCGCACCGAGGCCGGGTTGGCGTTGTAGCTCTCGTCGATCAAGAGGACGCGGCCGCCGCCCGGAACCTCCAGCGCAGCGCGTGCGCCGCGGCCCGCAGGAGCGGCGATGCGCGCCAGGGCCGGCAGGCAGCGCATGGCGTCGGCGCCCAGCGCCTGCAGCGCCGCGAGCACGGCGAGCGAGTTCCTCACGTAGTGCTCTCCCGGCGCCCCGATGCGATAGGGAAAGCGCAGCGAGCCGATGCCCGCGATCACCGACGAGCCCCTGGCATCCATGTTGGCCTGGAGGCAGCGCACGTCGGCCGCCTCCGCGACGCCGAAGCTCACGACCTGCGCCCCGACGGCGCCGGCGCGTTCCCTGAGCAGGGCGAAATGCGCGTTGTCGTGCGGCAGCACCGCCGTCCCGCCCGGCACCAGCCCGGCGAGGATCTCCGCCTTGGCCTCGGCGATGGCCTCCATCGAGGGGAAATATTGCAGGTGCACGGGCTCGACCGTTGTGACGACAACCGCGTGCGGCCGCACCATGCGCGACAGCGGCGCGATCTCGCCGGGGTGGTTCATGCCGATCTCGAACGCGGCGAACCGGGCTTCGCGCGGCAGGCGCGCCAGGGTCAGCGGCACGCCCCAATGGTTGTTGTAGGACTTCTCCGAGGCGTGCGTTGCACCGGCCTCCGAGAGGCTGAGGCGCAGCATCTCCTTGGTGCCGGTCTTCCCCGCGCTGCCGGTGACCGCGGCGATGCGCGCGTCGCTGCGCCGGCGCGCGGCCTGGGCGATGGCCTCGAGCGCGGACAGGGGACGGTCCGCGCGCAGCAGCGCCCCGTCATTGCTGCTACGCTTGTAGCTGCTCGCCACGAGCGCGGCAGCGGCCCCCTTGGCGAAGGCAGCGCCCACGAAATCATGCCCGTCGCGCTCCGCCTGCAGCGCCACGAACATGTCGCCGGGCTGCAGCGTGCGGCTGTCGATCGAGAAGCCGGTGACGGGCACGGGCGGCGTGCCGTCCGCGCGGGCCTCGGCCGCGGCGACCAGCTCCTCCCACTGCCACAGCGCCGTCGTCATCTCGCCTCGGGCTCCGTCCCGGGTTGCGTGAGAAGCGCACGCACCACATCGTGATCGGAGAAGGGCAATACCCTGTCGCCGACGATCTGGCCGGTCTCGTGCCCCTTGCCGGTGACCAGGAGGACATCGCCGGGTCGCAGCAGCCGGGCGCCGGCCTGGATCGCCTCGGTGCGGTCGCCGATCTCGCGCGCACCGGGGGCACCGGCGAGGATTTCCGCCCGGATCGCCTCGGGCGCCTCGCTCCGCGGGTTGTCGTCGGTGACGATGACGGTGTCGGCCAGCCGCGCTGCGATCTCTCCCATGATCGGCCGTTTGGCCCGGTCGCGGTCGCCGCCGCAACCGAAAACGCAGATTAACCTTCCGGGCGCGAACGGCCGCAGCGCCTCGAGCGCGGCGGCGAGCGCCTCGGGCTTGTGGGCATAGTCGATCACCGCCAGGCCGCCGCGCACCAGGCCCATGACCTCGAGCCGTCCCTTGACGCCCCGCAGCCCCTCCAGGGCCGCCAGCACACGCTCCACGGGCTCCCCGGCCGCCACCGCCAGGCCCGCCGCCAGGAGCGCGTTGCCGGCCTGGTACGCGCCGGGCAGCGGCAGGCGGATGGCCGTCCTCCCGCCGGCATGGCGCACCTCGAGCCGCTGGGCGAAGCGGTCCGGTGTGCAGGCCTGGAGCGCGAGGGTTGCACCGGCCTTGCCGACGGTCAGGACCTCGTGCCCGGCCCGCTCGGCCGCCGCGATCGCCGCCGGCGCATCGGCGGCATCGGCGTTGACGACCGCGACCCCGTCTTGCGGCAGCACCTCGCAGAACAGGCGCAGCTTGGCTTGCAGGTACGCTTCCACGGTCGGATGGTAGTCGAGGTGGTCGTGGCCCAGGTTGGTGAACGCGGCGGCCCGCAACCTGATGCCGTCGAGGCGATGCTGGTCCAGGCCGTGCGAGGAGGCTTCGAGCGCCAGGTGCGTAACGCCGTCACGCGCAAGTTGTGCCAACGTCTCGTGCAGGGTGATCGGATCGGGGCTCGTCAGTCTGCCGTAGGTGCTCCCACCCGGCGCAACCAGGCCGATGGTCCCGAGCGAGGCCGCCCGGCGTCCCAGCGCGGTGAAGATCTGGCGTGCGAAGTCGGCCACCGAGGTCTTGCCGCTGGTGCCGGTGACGGCCACCGCGGTCTCGGGCTGGGCGCCGTAGAAGCGCGCCGCCATCAGGGCCAGCGCCCGGCGCGGCTGCGGCGAGGTGATGAGCGGCACCTCCACCCGTGCGCCTGCAACGCCGTCCTCGGCGAGAATCGCCGCAGCCCCCCTTGCCACCGCTCCCGCGATGAACCCGGCTCCGTCGGCCCTGGTCCCGCGCAGGGCGGCAAACAGCCATCCCGGCATCACCTTGCGGCTGTCGGCGGTAAGCCCGGCAATCTCGATCCCGCCGCATCCCGAGGGAGCAGAGGTCTCCGGGCCGAGCAGCATGTGCAGCTTCATTTGCGTCGACGGCTTCCTCGAGCCAACCGCTACCCCCTGGCCCGCAAGGTGGGGTTCTTATTGCGCTTGCTTCGGTGCGTCAAACGCTGGCGCGGTCCGGACCTCGACGAGACGCGCCGGCACGGCCAGGACCAGGGGCGATGCGCCCGCCGGCGGGTCGGGCAAGGGCGCTCGTGACAGGGCCGAGCGAGCGGGAAAAGTTGGTCGTGCGACCCCACGGCGGGCCGCGCGACGCTCTCCCCGAGCAGGCTCTCTTCGCGGGCCCAGCGCAAGCATGGCAAAGACTGCCGTGCCTCGGAAACCGGACAGACCCGGACCGGAGGGGCGTGCCAGGTTCAGACTGGGGCGTGTACCCGATGGCGCGCGTGTTCGCTTCAGGGTGCTGAACGGCCGCTTTGTGCTCAACCCGTGCTTCGCCGCCTTTGACCCTGAGCAGCCATTGTCAGAAGCGAGGAATATCGTTGACAGGTGACTGTATGGTCACCTATTGTCCTCCGCGTGATGGACGACGACCTCGTATTCAAGGCGCTTGCCGATCCGACTCGTCGCTTCCTCCTGGACCTGCTCTTTCAGCGCGACGGCCGCACGCTGAAGGAGCTGGAATCCGGGCTGGAAATGACACGCTTCGGCGTCATGAAGCACTTGAAGGTCTTGGAGGACGCCGGTCTCGTCGTCACCCGCCGGTCGGGCCGGGAGAAGCTGCATTACCTCAATGCAGTGCCGATCCGGATGATCCACGACCGTTGGATCGACAAGTACACCGAACCCAGGGTCTCGGCGCTGCTGGCGCTCAAGGCCGAGCTCGAGAAAAAGGAGTGATCGATCATGGCCGACAAACCCGCCGCCATTCAGGTCCACAGGATCTACATCAGGGCCAGGCCGCAGGCGATTTGGGATGCCATCACCAGACCCGAATGGTCGGAGCGATATGCCTACGGCGGCCGCGTGTCCTACGAGCTGAAGAAAGGCGGCGAGTATTTCCACGGAGCGAGCCCCGAAATGAAGGCCGGCGGCCTTCCCGACAAGGTCATCCTTGGCAAGGTCGTCGAGAGCGATCCGCCGCGCACGCTCGTGCAGACGTGGCATCCGCAGTTCACGCCTGAGATGATCTCGGAGCCGCCGTCGCGTCTCACCTGGGAGATCCGGGAGCACGACGGCGGCTTCTGCACGCTCACCCTCACGCACGATACGACGGGCGCGCCGCTGGTCGATGGCATGGTGCGTGGCAACGACGAGCCAAATCGGGGCGGCGGCGGCTGGCCGTGGGTCCTCAGCGATCTCAAGTCGCTGCTCGAAACCGGCAAGCGCATGTCGGTCTAGTCGACAGGGGCAATGGCAGCGGAGACCAGGCGCAAGCCGCGTCCCGCTGCCACCCAGTCGAGCCAACTGCACATGCTGGGCATTTGCGTATGGTCGTACATATCGTTGGCGGCGGTAAGGTCTTTGCGTCGTCTAGTGCTCCGATCTCATTCAATTGGTACCCAAACGGTTGCCGCCTCAAACACAGGCGGGGAAGATCCCGGATAACCTCTGCCCCGACCTGCCGGTCGGAGCCTCGGTTTCCGGGAACGCAGACGGGAGTTGCAGGCGATCCTTCCCACTTGCGTCCCCGGCCGGAGCGCACGGACTTGATCGAAGATCAAGTCCAAGGGCGCGCAGAGCCGGGGTCTTCACGCTGCTGTTGGAGCACGACATATGGACGATTGCCCGACGCTCGCGACGGACATCTTATGAATGGGTCTGCCGGGCGGGCACCCTTGTCGCGGACCCAGGTCCAGTGATCCGGCTTTGGCAGCTGGGCGATCAGGCCCAGCCGCTCTCGTGCGTCATTGACGTTGGCCGCTCACATCGATGTGCCAGGCACGTCTTCGGCGGGTCGGTCAGAAATCCGTGCCGCTTCGCTGCGCCCCATCCAATGCCGGGCTTTGCAGCAGGTCCGCGTGCCTTGGGACGCTCACTCGAATTTCGCCGGAGACGAGAACGGCCGGGTGGCATCGACCAGGAACATGACGAGTTGATCCAGATCGCCCGTGCCGGCGCTGAAGACTTCCATGGCGGTGTCGGCACCGTGCCCGTTCATGGAATGCCCGGCGTCGGCATAGCTGACACCGTGGGGCGTCCTTTGCCCGAGCCGCCCGGCGAGCACGTAGAAGGCCTCGGAGCCCGGATGCGTGTGGATCGGCGTCTTCGCCCCTGGCGGACCTGCGGCATGATTGATGCGGATCAGATATTCGGGCGCGGCGATCGGCGGCACGGGTCCGATCTCGATGACCTTGTTTGCTCCGGGCGTCGCCCCGCCTTTCGGACCGAGTGTGAAGAGCCAGACCTTGCCGGAAACCTCGGCTGCCAGCGAGGTCTCCCCCGCCGCAGCCTTGGCTTGCGCGAGCGTGGGAAGGGTCTCGATGCGCCAGTACAGCGGCCCGGCCGGCAGCTGCTTGAGCTTCTTCTCGGCGACGTTCTTGATCTCGACTTTCTGCTGCGCCGCCACCGGCGACGGCATCAGCAGCATCCCCATTGCAGCCAGCGACAGCGCCATGACCGCCATACGCCGAGCGTTGCACATTGCCAGTTTCATGGGCCCTCCTCGCCGTTCCGCCATCAGCATGGCAGGCAGCGCGCGAGCCCGCTCCCATCCAGTCCTCAATTTCTCCTCACTCTTCCCTCGATTTTTCCTCAAGGGAGCGCTGTGCTAGGTCTGTCGGCGACCGCGTTTCGAATGCAGGATGGAAGTCCGTTGCCCTACCTGTTCGAGGATTGTGTACTTGACGCAGTTCGTCGCGAGTTGCGCCGGGGGGCCGCCCCGGTGGCTGTCGAACCCCAGGTGTTCGATCTCCTCGTTCATCTGGTCCGGCACCGTGACCGGGTGGTCAGCAAGGATGAGCTGCTGGCCACGGTCTGGCAGGGAAGGATCGTTTCGGAATCCGCGCTGTTCAACCGCATCGCCGCGGCGCGCAGCGCCATCGGCGACGCGGGCGACGAGCAGCGGCTGATCAAAACCCTGCCGCGGAAGGGCCTCCGCTTCGTCGGCCATGTCCGCGAGGACAACGTTGCCGCGGTCGCCGGCTCACATGCCGATCCGACGGCGTCTGCCGCCCTGTCCCTCCCCGATCGTCCCTCGATCGCGGTGCTGGCCTTCGCCAACATGAGCAGCGATCCCGATCAGGACTACTTCGCCGATGGCCTTACAGAGGATGTCATTACCGGTCTCGCCCGCATCCGCTGGCTGTTCGTCATCGCCCGCAACACCACCTTCGCCTACAAGGGCCGCGCGGTCAGCGTGAACCAGGTCGCGCGCGAGCTCGGCGTCCGCTATGTGCTCGAAGGCAGCGTGCGTCGTGGCGGCGACCGGCTGCGCATCAGCGCGCAGCTCGTCGACGCGATCACCGGTGCGCATCACTGGGCCGAACGGTACGACCGCAAGCTCGGCGACATCTTCGCCGTGCAGGACGAGATCACCCGCAGCGTCGCGGCGGCGATCGAGCCCAACCTGCTGATGGCCGAAGGCGCTCGCACGCTTTCGCGCTCGGCCGACGACTTGGGAGCCTGGGAGCTGGTCGCCCGCGCGCAAACGCACTTCTGGCGTCTGACCCGCGAGGACTGCGCGGCGGCTGTCGAACCGCTCGAGCGCGCCGTTATGGCCTATCCGGACTACGCACCCCCCCGAGGTCTGTTGGGCTTTTGCCGGGTGTTTGCAGCGCACATGGGCTGGATCGACCGGCAGCAGGGTCTGGCTCCAGGCCGTCAGCAGGCGATCCGTGCCATCGCCCTCGACGATCGCCATCCCTGGGGGCACATCGCGCTCGCCTATTCGGCCATGCTGGAACGGCGCACCGAGGAGTCCATCGCTGCGTTTCAGCGCGCGGTCGCCCTCAATCCGAACTCGGCAGCGGCCCATTCGCATCTCAGCCGCGGTCTGGCTTTCGCCGGACGCGATCGCGAGGCCATAGAGCACGGGCAAGAGGCCATCCGGCTCAGTCCGCTCGATCCGGAGATGGCGTTGTTCCTCGGCGCCATCGCGGTCGCGCACTACACGGCAGGGCGATACGCCGAAGCCATCGCGTGTTCCCTGGAAGCCCAGCGCCTGCGTCCGGGCTTTCAGGGGTCGCGGCGCTTGCTGTGCGCGAGCCTGGCACGAGCCGGTCGCGTCGCCGAGGCCCAGTCGCTGCTGGCAACGATACAAGGCGAGCAGCCGCAACTCTCGCTGGCGTGGGTCAGGGCAAACGTTCCCTTCCAGACACGCGAGCTGATGGAGCGTTACCTCGACGGCTTCCGAAAAGCGGGGCTGGGCAGGGAATAGGGCTGCCCGGGGCCCGCTTGCCTGGGCAGCGGCAGCGCATCCGACAGCCAGGCGCCGCAAACGAACGCGCGGCGCCCGGCCTCGTGCGCTGGCCCGGCTGGGATACCGCTCAGAGGCGCGGGAGCGCCGGCGCTGCATCCGCCGGCCAGGGCGGCGCGTCGGTCCTCGCCGCCACCCGCAGCTTGGCCGACCGTGCGCGCGGGTTTTCTGCCAGCTCCGCCGCTCCGGGGGCTGTCGCCCCACGGTTGACGAGACGGAAGCTCGGCGCCGGCCGCCCCGATGCGCTCGGCGGCAGGTGCCGCGAGGCCTGCGCCTCCCGGCCCGCCCTGTCCGCCAGGAAGCGCTTGACGAGGCCGTCCTCCAGCGAATGGAACGTGACGACGGCGAGCCGTCCGCCCGGCCCTAGCGTGCGCTCGGCCGCCGCCAGCCCCTGCGCCAGCTCGCCCAGCTCGTCGTTGACGTAGATGCGCAGCGCCTGGAAGGTACGCGTCGCCGGGTGCCGGCCGCCGGGCTTGCCGCGTCCCAGCACGCGCTCCACCACCGCCGCCAGCTCGGCCGTGCGCTGCAACGGCGCCTCGCGCCGGCGCGCCACGATGGCGCGGGCGATGGCGCGCGAGCGCCGCTCCTCGCCCAGATGGAAGAGGATGTCGGCGAGATCCTTCTCCTCCGCGGAATTGACCGCGTCGGCCGCGCTGGGGCCGCTGCGCGACATGCGCATGTCGAGCGGGCCGTCCTGCTGGAACGAGAAGCCCCGCTCCGGCGCATCGAGCTGCATGGAGGACACGCCGACGTCGAGCAGGACGCCATCGGCCGGCGCGAAGCCCGCCGCCTCCGCAATCCGGTCGAGCTCGGCGAAGCGGCCTTCGAGCAGCGTCAGCCGGCCGCCGCTCGCCTCGGCCAGCGCCTGCCCGGTGGCGACGGTGTCGGGATCGCGGTCGATGCCGAGCACGCGCACGTCGGGCGCTGCGTCCAGCAGCGCCGCGCTGTGCCCGCCGGCGCCGAAGGTGCCGTCAATGAAGCGCTCGCCCGCCTGCGGGGCCAGGGCAGCCAGCGTCTCGGGAAGCAGCACGGGAATATGGCCGCGCGGCCCTCTGCGGAACCCCGCGGCGGTCGGGGTGCCGCTGCGCGCCGTCATTCCCGTGCCCCTCCCTCACCGCCGTCCGGCTGGAGGCGGCGAGCCGTGCCGAACAGCATGCGATGGCCGCGCACTTTCTCGCGCGCTCCCGCCCGCCGGGCCTCGAAGCGTCCGGGCTCCCACATCTGGAACTTCTGACCGAGGCCAACGAAGGCGACGTGGCTCGATAGGCCGGCATGCGCGCGAAGCGCCTCAGGAAGCACGATGCGTCCGTCCTGATCGATGCTGAGGGTGACCACATCGCCGTAGAGCGCGACAGACAACTCGTCCCGCTCGTCCGAATAATCCGGCAGGCCGTCGAGAAGCCGGTCGATGTTCGCCGCAAGGCTCTTGCCGCCTGCATCGAGCGCCGGAGCGTCGAGCGAGGGGTAGCAGTAGATGCCACCGTCGACGAGCCCGTGGCGCTCCAGCACGGCGCGGAAGGAGGCAGGCACGGACACCCGCCCCTTGGCGTCGATCTTGTTGATGAATGTCGAGACAAAGCGCTCCATCCCCTTCTCGAGCCCCGCCTGACGCCGTTCACCGATCACTGAGTATCCGTCGAGCCGCTCCCGCCACCGGGGGTCAGACCCCTCGCGACGATCCTCGCCATTGGTCCTGCGAGGTTGAGTGCGAGGGGTCTGACCCCCTCGCTCCAGGTGCGCTGTCTGGATTCGTATGGGATCACATGGGCGACTCTGGGAGTCAACGGATTCCAATAGGGAGAATGCGGTAATCCCCGGAAAACCCGTCATCCCGGAAGCTGAGGGCGCAGCCCGAAGCTATCCGGGACCTCCCGGAGCGAGTCGAACCTCCCGAGGTCCCGGATGGGAGCGTTGCTCGCCGTTGGCTCGCATCGCTCCCTCCGGGATGACGGGTGGAGCAGGTCTGACACCGTGCAGCCATCAAGCTTGGGGCATACGCTGCCGGACCTGGAGAGGTCCGAAACCTACCAACACCCGAGGGGGGAACGATGCCGCGGCTCGCCGCCATGTTGACCGCGTTGCTCGTGCTGGCTCTGGCGCCGGCCGGGGCCCAGGAGCTGATAACCAGGAAGCAGGTGTTCGAGCTGGCGTCGTTCACGACGCAGTCGGGCCGCGCGCTCAAGAACGTGAAGGTCGGCTGGGAGAGCTACGGCACGCTCAACGCCGACAAGTCCAATGCCATCCTGATCTGCCACTTCTTCTCCGGCACCGGCCATGCCGCCGGCAAGTACACGGAGGCCGACAAGGCAGCCGGCTACTGGGACGCCATCATCGGCCCCGGCAAGGCGATCGACACCAACAAGTACTTCGTGCTGTCCAGCGACACCCTGGTGAACCTGAGCCCGAACGATCCGACCGTGACCACCACCGGGCCCGCGTCCATCGATCCCGACACCGGCAAGCCCTACGGCTACCTGAGCCCGCAGAACGAGAAGGGCTTCCCGATCGTCAGCATCCGCGACTTCATCGAGCTGCAGAAGCGACTGGTGGACAGCCTGGGCATCAGGAAGCTGGTGATGGTCGGCGGCGCCTCCATGGGCGGCATCCAGACCTACGAATGGGCCGCCGCCTACCCCGACATGGTCGGCCGGATCATGCCGGTGATCGCCGCCGCCGAGCCCGATGCCGGGCTCCTGGAGTGGCTGGACATCTGGGCCATGCCGATCCGCCTCGATCCCAAGTGGAACGGCGGCGACTACTACGGCAGGGAGCCGCCGCTGGCAGGCCTCGGGCAGGCGCTGAAGATCGTCACCCTGCACGCCCAGACCAACGCCTGGGCGACGGCCGTGTTCGGCGCCAAATGGGCCAAGGAGGGCGCCAGCCCTTACCAGTCGTTCTCCAACCGCTATCTGGTGGAGGCAGGCCTCGATGCCGCCGGCGCC
>Ga0209382_10005735_pt1 | contig 16107 bp, 9 predicted proteins | sample SoiMetdeltSBSDD5_FD_187599 | JGI IMG/M metagenome (GOLD analysis project Ga0209382, IMG submission 187599) | Bulk soil microbial communities from a Populus tree surrounding site in Tennessee, USA - Soil MetaG P. deltoides SBSDD5 (SPAdes) (version 2) | ecosystem: Environmental > Terrestrial >...
CCGCCCACACGGCGGCCCCGTCGCGCAGCCCCTGCGGGCCGGCGCCGACGGCCGCGCCCTGGCACCCGGCGGCCCCGCACTCAACGACCTCGACGCCGCGGTCCGCGCCGAAGCCGGCCGGCTGGCCGCACACATCTCCCCGGAAGCCCTCGACACCCTGCAACGGCAATGGCGGGCCGCCGGCCGGGCACCCGCCGCCGACGCCGCCGGGCTGCTCGCCCAGTACGCCCGCGACGCCTCCGCCGCCGGGCACATGCCCGCCGCGGCCGCCGACCACCTCGCCGCCAGCACCCGACAGGCCGCGACGGCCGAGCCAGGCAACGACGCCGCCCGACACCTGACCGGGTACGCCGAGCAGCAACGCCGCGCCGGCACCCTCGACCACGGCACCCCCGACCTGACCCACACCGCCGCCGACGAACACGACGCCGGGCTGACCACCGGCCAGATCCGGCACGGCGCCGCCGACCACGACACCGCAGGCGCCGCCCAACGCCGCCGCATGGGCCAGGCGTTCCCACCGCTCACCCAGATCGGGCCTGACCCGGCGGTGGCCGCCAAACGCCCCGCCACCGTCGTACCCAACCGCACCCCGCGGCAGGGGAGGACCCGATGACCCGCGCCCGCAACACCACCGTCGACCCGCCCGGCACCGCCGACCTGGCCATCCAGGTCCAGCACCTGGCCGCCCAGGTCGCCGCCCTCACCGCCGCAGCAAACAACCAGGACAGCGGCGAGGCCCGGCCGCCGCAGTACCCCACCGTCGAAGACTGGGTCCGCGACTACCTGCTGCCCACCTTCTCCCGCCCCACCGGCGAACTCGGCGCCACCGGCCGCTGGCGCTGGTGCGAACACTGGTGGCGCCACGACGAAGCCGTCACCATCCTCACCGCCCTGTGGTACGGCTGGGAACACGCCGCCATCCAACCCGTCGGCATGCTCGACTGGCTGCCCCGCCTCTACCACCTGCTGCCCATCCTCTGCGGCGACGACGGCCCCTTCCGGCTGTGCGCCCCCGCCGACGGCGACCTGCCCGCCCGCCACGAAATCCCCGCCATCGCCAACGTCACCCCCGCCCCCGCCGGCTGGTGGAACTGGTGGAGTGATCAAACCCCAATCGAGTCTGGGTCATAGATCGCCAAGTCGAGCTTGGTAGACGATGGCCGGTACCGTGCTACGTGTCGCTTGTCCTTCGGTGATCCGTAGCACTTGACATGACCAGCGCCCCTGCCCGCACCGTTACGGCTGGGGCAGGCCGAGCCCCAGTGTCGCCAAGAGCAATCTGTCAAGGTGCCGACACCGGACAGACCACCCGCTGTGCGCACCATTCTGGCATCATCAATCGGGCCGTCGAGCGACGAGCTCGTAGATTCGAGGCGATGCATGTGGCGGATCCCTGGTCGGCGACGACGCTGGCTGGTCCGTCTTGCGGTCGGCCTGGCGGTCCTCACTGGGGCAAGCTGGGTGTGGCTCGGCGCTTTGTCGGGCCCGTCCTATCAGTTCGCCTTGCTCCGTGGCACTGCGCTCGCCGTAGTTCGATGGGCTAATGCTAATCTGCTCTCGATACAATCGATCAGCCTGATTGTCGCTCTGGGCGGCCTCGCGACCGCAGTGATAGTGCCTATTTGGATAGCACTCAGACAGCGCGAATGGAACCAGCTCGACAAAGCTGCAGAACAGCGCAGAATACGAGATCGCAAACTCATGCTGCGGCGCGTGTACAACAAGTGGATACGTGATGTCTATGATCCCTCCCTCGCGGACGCGGTCGAGATCAACATCTCGTTCAAACCGTGGCGCTCAATTGAACAGACCGGCGTCGCAAACCTTCGCCCGCGACCCGTTGCCACCGAACTGTTCGCGGCATTCGAGGAGACTGCCGGCGCATTGCTAATCTTAGGTGCGCCCGGCTCCGGCAAGACCACAGCACTACTTAGACTCACACGCATTCTAATCAATAGGGCCGAGGCTGATAACGATCAGCCAATACCGGTCGTATTTCTGCTGTCGTCTTGGGCTTCGCGACGGCTGCCCTTGCAAGAATGGCTCGTTCACGAGCTGGGTCGGAGCTACGACGTACCTAGGCGGACCGCGCTAGAGTGGGTAAGAGGCAACCAGATTCTGCCGCTACTGGACGGGCTCGACGAGATCGTCGAGCCCTACCGCGTCGATTGCGTCAACGCCATAAGCGACTTTCAACGCACGTATGGGCTGACTCAATTCGTCGCGTGTAGTCGAACTGATGATTATGCGACGCTTCCGTCCCAGCTGCAGATAGCGGCGGTCGAGTTACAGCCTCTCACACGCCGCCAAGTTTCAGGCTACCTTCGCCGGAAGTCCCTTGTGAGTGTGCGCAATGCACTTAGGGCTGATGGTTTGCTCAACGACCTTCTGCAAAGACCCCTAGTGCTGAGGATCCTCGTCCATACCTTTGAAACGGGGGCGATCCCCTCTCTTGCACCCTCGGGTACGCCGGAAGATCTGCTAACGCGTTTGTTCGAGGCATACGCCGATCGAATGCTCAGACACCGCACCGGCCTCTATACATCACAGCAGAAGCGGCGTTGGCTCGCCTGGCTCGCCAGGTCTATGTCTGATCACCGCCAGACCGAGTTCCACCTCGACCGGCTCCAGCCTGACTGGCTTCCTGCCAGCGCCAGACGCGCAGCGGTTGTCCTCACAGCTATTAGTGCCGGGTTGCTAGCAGGTCTTGCCGATGGCCTAATTGTTGCGCTTGTCTACGACCCATCTCGTGGACTGATAAACGGTGCCGCCATCGGTCTGTTCTTTGCACTCTTCGCCGGTCTCGGACGCAAGGGGGCCGTCGATGGTGTTGTCTGGTCGATTCGGAGGGTCAGGACCGGTGCCCTGGGAGGCTTGCTCCTAGGAGCATCCCTCTGGCTCCTGTCCTCCCCAATCGACGGCATACTCTTCGGGCTGTTCTTTCTGTTCATGTTCTCAGTTTTTGCCGGGTTGAAGAAAGCCGAGCCAGTCGAGCAGCTACTCTGGTCGTGGCGGCGAGCCAGCGTCGGCCTGCTTGGTGGAGCGGCACTTGGCGTTATTCCCGGACTTATCTACGCCCTTGCCTACGGCTTGGCGTCCGACCTCGCTTCGAGCTTGGCCTTCAGCGCAGTTTTCGGTCTCACCATTGGCGTATTCGGTGGACTTGTAAATGGAATGGTGCCCGGATTGGCCGATAGACGTGCCCGCCCAAACGAGGGCATCCACCGTTCGGCACGCGTTGCGCTTGTCACGTCATCGATGTCATCCTTACTCGTCGGCTCCGCCGTCGGACTGACTTTCGAGTTCGTCTTGAAAGTGCCCAACGGGCTTGGCGCCGGAATTCGTAACGGACTCGTCTTGGGTGTGGCGGTCGGAATGCTCGCGGGCGGGCTGGCGTGCCTGCAGCACGTTGTACTACGAGGCATTCTGGCATACCTGCGAGTGGCCCCGCTCAGCTATGTGCGTTTCCTCGATGATGCGGCCGCCCAGATGATGTTACGCCGGACTGGAAGTGGATACATCTTCGTGCATGGGCTACTTCTCGAACTCTTTGCGAAGCTGAATCCCGACCGGCAGTCGGGTTCTATTCGGAGATAGTCGATGACCCTGCGGTGGCGGCGCGCGCTCTTGACGAATTCCTACGAGCTGGAAACGCTCCGCTTGGACTCTGCTAGCTCCATCACCGCAGACGCAAGCTGGAGGAGGGTGCAATGAGGATGGCTCTGCTAGGATTTCGGCCCGCGCCGAGGCGGGACCGGTCGTGGGATGCGACGCGGAGCGCTGTAATAGGATGATCGATAATCCATTCAGTTCACCATACCTTGTAGGCACGATGTGGCGCCTAGCTGTCGTTCTGCTATCACTCTTGGGCTGGGCGTTGTTGCGGCGGCATAGGAATCGAGTTGGACGTCAGAATGCAATTCAGGTGACCAAGGTTCTGACCGCTATGTGGATGGCGCCAATATTGGTGATAGCCCTATTCGGCGGAGGCGTGGCACTGGCGGCGGTAATCGCCGTGATCGCTCTTCAGGCGCTTCGCGAGTACGCCCAACTCGTCAACCTGCGTCCGGCATATTCTGTTGCACTGCTCGCTTACTCGTTCGTCGGCCTAGTCGTCGTTATTGTGGGTCCACGGTACCTATTACTGGCGCTCCCTCTTGGCTTGTTCCTCGTGGCTACACTTATCCCTATTATATCGGGCATATTTGACGACTCACATCGCCAAGTTGGCGCCGCTGTTTTCGGATATCTCTACATCGGCGCACCACTTACCTGTATCATGCTCATACGGGACGCAGAACCATGGGGTCTTCAACTGCTAATAATTTCGGGAACCGCAGCGGCGCTCGCGGATGCAGGCGGCTCATTCGTTGGATCTTGGCTTGGAGGACCACGGCTAGCACCGAGGATTAGCCCGGGCAAGACGTGGGCTGGGGCAGCCGGCAGCCTACTAGGAGCTACTGCGGGCGTCCTATCGCAGTGGTTCGTAGCACCCGTGACCTGGACACTTGGCACCGTGGTGCTCCTGTCTCTGTCAGTCGCAGTTGGTGCCATATGGGGTGACTTGATCGAGAGTTTTGTCAAACGTGACTTCGGTGCAAAAGATACCGGTAAAATTCTTGCGGGCTTTGGCGGCGTGCTGGATCGCTTCGATTCGATCTTCCTAGCAGTTCCAGTCTCGTATGTTGCCTTTCTCGCGACGCAATAGCCTTACCGCTATCCCTATCTGACCTCATCTGACCTCGATCCGCATCTGACCTCGATCCGCATGGCCGAAGTGCCCCGCGCGTCGCGATCTATCATCGTGAGTGGCCGGTAGGCGCAACGGGTACAGCGCCGAAGACGTGGAACATTCCATGTGCATTCGGCGAGTTGTTACTCGACTGGTTTGTCGCTTTACTGGTTTGCTGTGCCAACCGACGAGGCTGCGACAACAGGTCCCGCAGGCCCCACTCTACCTCGGGCCACGTACCTATTGCCATTCAGTCTTGAACGCTGGTGGCAGCGGCTGCCTCCCTTGCCAAGTAGCCATGATTGCAGATCTCCCCACCAGCCACGGACTTCGCATTTGACTGCACTGAGTCGTTGGCCGCTGTGCGCGGTGGAATACGACCGAATCTTCGGTCCCGTTCTTGGAAACTGCGGACCGCTGCGGCCAGGTGCTCACCCCGGAAGTCGGGCCACAGCACATCGAGGAAGTACAGCTCGGCGTACGCGATCCTCCATAGCATGAAGTTGGATATCCGATATTCTCCCGACGTGCGGATTACGAGGTCGGGATCTGGTGTATCTGGGTACTCGAGAAACTGCTGAATTAGTCGAGTATCGATTTGGTCAGGATGTATTCCTGCAGCCACGATCCTGCGGACCGCATGTACGATCTCGGCACGCCCGCCGTGATTGAATGCGAGCGTCAGTGTGAGTTCGGCATTGCGCTGTGTGAGCAACTCGATCGCACGCATGTCGGTACGCAGGTCAGCCGGGATACGCTCGTCGCGTGCACCCAGGTAACGCACTCTGATTCCACGCTCGTGGAAGTTCTGGCCATGGCGTTGGATTACGCCGTGATTGAAGCGCATCAGGAATGCCACTTCAGCGGCCGGCCGGTTCCAGTTCTCGGTGGAGAACGCAAACAGGGTGACCCATCGAATGTTCAGCGCCTCGGCGGCGTCCACGAAGGCGAGGATTGCCGCCTCGCCGGCTGCGTGGCCGTCAACGCGGGTGAGACCGCGCGCGGTCGCCCAGCGACCGTTGCCGTCCATGATGCAGGCTACGTGGATAGGCGCCACGTCTATCCGTCCGTCCATCTACCCCTCCATCTTGCCGCGTGGCCACGGACTAGGCGTTGGCTAGCTAGGGTGGTCGCCCGCGGCATGTCCGAGCCGTGCACGCCCGACTGACTGGTTCAGTTGGAGCGGAAGCTAACCAAGGATCGGGGCCGATGAGAAGTAACGGTGCAAATTGCCGTACAAGGCCGTACAGACAGTGGGCGTTGTGTCCTGGTTCAGCGTCATTACCCGTGGTGACAAGGGTCTGATATTCCAGATAGCTCGTGTATGTCGCCTTTATGGCGCTGCGGTAGGTGACAGGACGGCGGGTGCTGTACGAGCCTGTCCGAACATCTTGAGCACCCCTTCTACGTGACCTCGACATGGCCTTTGCTGACTCCCATGAAGCGTGTCTGCAGCCGATCGAAGCCCACTGCCCGGTGCGAGAGGACGCTCCGCGTTCGGTCCTGCTCGTCTGCCCCACTACTTCGTCCGTATCGTGGGCTTTGCCGGCTCGGCGCCGCCGCACGTGTAACCCACGTGACGTTCCCATTGGGTTGACTCGATGGAGACCCCGGAGGTGTTGATCGTTGGCGCCGGCCTGGCCGGCCTTCACGCTGCCCAAGTACTTGCACAACATGAGCTCGATGTTCTCGTGGTCGATCGGCGTAGAGACCTAACGGCCGGGATTCGCACCAGCGGTATCTTCGTGCGTCGCACGTTGGAGGACTTTGCGCTGCCTGCTGAGGCACTGGGGCCAGCGATACGGCGGGTGGTCTTGTATCCGCCATCTCTACGCAAGCCCCTCGTCTTACAAAGCGACCGTGATGAATATCGTGTAGCAGACATGGCGACGGTGTACGTGGATGCTCAGGACAGTGCACGCGCCGCTGGAGCTCGGGTCTGGCTCGGCGTACGCTACGGCGGCCGAGACACTGAAGGCGTCGTGCGGCTCGATCGCATCACGCAAGCGCCGAACATCGCTGCTGCAGCCACAGGATCGCCAGGCGACGTGGTCCACGTCCGGCCGCGCTTCATGATCGGCGCCGATGGTGCACGTTCACGTGTCGCCCGCGATCTTGGCCTCGACGTCAACCGGCAGCTCATCGTCGGGGCCGAGTTGCACTATCCGGTGGCACCATCGGACGCCGAGCCCACCTTCCACTGTGTCGTCGACCCGCGCCTGGCACCGGGCTACCTTGCCTGGGTAGTCGATGACGGCCAACACTCTCATGTGGGGCTTGCCGGCAACCCCGACCGCCTGCGCGGCGTTGCCAGCTGCGGAGGCCATCTCCGCCGCCTTGTGGAAGGTTTCGCGCAGGTAGCACCAGGCATCCGACAGCCTGTCGGCCCTGTGGGGCGGCGCGGTGGACTCATCCCGGTCGGTGGCGTGCTACGCCGTATCGTTTGCCCTGACGGACTCCTCGTGGGCGATGCCGCAGGCGCAGCCTCCCCTCTCACGGCTGGAGGTCTGGACCCCTGCCTGCGCCTGTCCGACCTCGCTGCACGCATGGTCGCCGCATATTTGCGCTCCGGCGAGAGAACCATCTTGGCAGACTATAGCGGTGAGGCCATGCGTGCTCACTTCCGCGGACGGCTGCTTCTCCGTGGAATAGTCGCAGGACTCCGCGAACCGAGCCTTATCGAATTGTTGATGATACTGATACGTACGCCTCCCGGCCGGACTGCGGCGGCGCGCGTCTTCTTCGGCGATGGCTCCTTCCCGACAATCAATCGGTCGAAAATCAATTAGACCTAGCGTGCCGATCATGTGTCGTCCAAGCCGCTCATGGTTGCTGCCTCATGATCCATACTTGCAGCTGACGATGCCTAAACTGGTATGCGATCCCGGCAATCCTGAGGAGCCCGGCTTCAGTCGCCCAGACGAGAAAGCGGTTGAAACGCCAGGGCAGGCGACCGGACAGCGCCGAGATCGTCATGGAGACCGCATACCGAACGGCAGAAACCGGGCCGACGCAAAGTCCGTACGCAATGCCGACCGCAATGCCGATTGCGAGGCCGTAAGACGGGCCTACGGCAACCCACCCGGACACTCCAGCAACAAGACCTACCAGGACGCCGAAGACGAGGCCGTGCTGGACGTCACCTCGGATCAAGTCATTTGGTGCGACTGGCTCGGCGGCACCGCGGTCCAGTCCGAACGCGACGCCGAACGCCAGACCGGCCGTTGCACCGCCCAGGGCGCCGTAGAGCAGCCCGAAGCTGCTCCCAGCCGAGAAGCCACTTGCCGCGCCGACTGCTGAGCCGACCAACATCCCGCCCGCCAATCCTCCCAGAAGGCCCAGCAACACGCCGACCATGAGTCGACGCATCCCAGGTCGGGTATGGAGATGCCGGAAGTCCAGGCGCGATGGCTTCGGTCTCGCCTGGTGGGCAACTAGGCCGACCAAGGAAGGTAGGACGACGAGGCCCATAAGGGAGAGGACGACGGCAACGACAAACGGCAGCTCAAGGTTGGGTATGTCCTCCAGGTGGGTCACGAGGTAGGGCCAGGTCAGGTAGCGGACATCGATGATGGCGGAGCCGACGCTCGCGATACCCAGCAAGACAGTCATAGCGGCGAGAACCGCGTGTAGCTGTCGAGTGCGGTTCGGGCCAGCTATCGGCCACCAGGTGTGCAGGACAATGTCGCTACCGGAGCGGCCCACGGACTCCTGGGATGCGAGGTGCTGCGCGATGGAACAGAGCCAGCGCGTCACCTGACCGTCGTCGTATGCCGGTCCGGTCCTCAGGCGCCGTAGGGCTGCTGCAGCCGACACGAAGTGTCCAAGGAGTTCCATTTCGACACGCTCAGCGTGATCGGCCTGCAATCTCTCCGCCGCCTGTGGCAACAGTAGGGTAGGAGGACGGCCGGCGCGGCATGCCGTGACTGCTAGCGTCAGCAGCCACGGCGTCCGCAGCGCCCTCACTAACGCCGTTGCAGTCACGCCATCCGGATCAGTTCGCAATGGCTCCACTACGTCAGCCCATGCAAGCTCGTCGTCCCAGCCCCGCATCTGTTTTCCGAGGTACGTGCTGATCTGGCGCGCGTTCAACGGCAGGATCTCGACCTGCGTCGCATCACGGAGCGACAGCTCAAGCGTCTCGAACGACCGCGTGCGGCATGTGACCACCACCGGCGCAGCGGTGCTGCCGTCCAGGTATTGGTTGAGCTCCACGAGCGCTCTCCTGGCGCGGACTGGTGTAGAGCCTTCCGCGTCCATCTCATCGAGCCCATCGAGAACGGGCAGTATACGTCGGCGACGCACGAGCTCCGCGGCGACAGAAGAATTGATTCGGAAACGAGCACGGATCTGCTCGCTGACCCACGCCTCGAACGAGCGGGCACTGTCGAACGTCGAAAGCGCAAACCGGATAGGCACTGGTGGCGGAGGCCCAGGCTGCGAGTGCGCCCTGGCTTCAAGAAGCAGTACAAGGAGATGGACGGCGAGAACTGTCTTGCCCGAACCCGGCTCCCCGACGATCAGCATCCGGCCCGGCAGTAGGCGACGATAATAGTCCAGAATGGTCGATAACGTCCCTGTTGGCTCACCGCCGACATTTCGATACGTCACCAGTTGTTCATAGACCAGATCAATAGAAAGGGTGTCTGGCTGGTCCGTTCCCAAGAGCTTGGCTCGTCGCGCTCTCTCCTCGTCCATTACCCGACTGGCGATTGAGTCTTCAGCTACCCGCAACGCCTCTACCGTTAGATCGACGTCTCGCGACGCTGCTAAACGATCACTGAGCAAGATCGCCAAGCCAATTGCGGCCAACGCGGCTGCGTACACGTTCGATAGCCCGACAATGCGGTCGAAGCTTGGACTCGCCGCAGCGTAGGCCCTGGCAACAAGGTCGGCGGCAAACCACAGTAGACCAACAATAGACAGAATGAGCCCAGACGTGAGCCAGCGGTTCACCGTGGGCCTGCAAGCGTCTCGCACAGCTGGAGCCCGAGCCCGTTTCGCGAGGCCAGGGCGACGTACACCTCAGATAGATAGGCGAGCGAGTCATCGGGCAACCGAACCCCATACCAAAGATCGGACGAAACGCGCTCGGGGTTACGCCGGGCTCCCGCCGAGTGGAGATCCATGTTGGTCATCAACTCGCCGAAGGTGAAGCACACGGCGACCAGCTCACGACCCGTCCACATGTTGGTTCCTGGAATCTTGCAGTTGCGCTCTGTGCAGCGCGCCACAGGCCTGTCCGAAAGATATGCCGGGCTAACGTCCTCCACCAGCCCCGACGGACCGATAACGACCTTGTTCTGCACTACTAGGCTCGCGGTTTCCCTGTTGCCAGACCGAGGGACCCTCGGATCATTGCCTTGGCTGCGATACAACGCGATCACAGTAAGTGGGCCGAGGAAGAGCATGGCCACGCCGATCGTGATCAGCAATCGCCAGCTGCCCGACCCGTAGTCCCAGGGTCGAGCAGAGTCGTCGTGAGGCAAGGCCACGATCGCTCTACTCTCGATCATGGATTAGATTACGGATCTCGAGTCCGAGGTAGGGCGGCCTAGCCCAGATCGCCGCTCGGCGAGAGTCTGGACCTGGTGGGGGGCTACATCCCGTTCGCAGGCGAAGCTGACGAGCGTGGTTGGCCCGGGCTGTATCTGCGCACAAACATGCCTCCCTGGGCGGGATCATCCGACCCTCCCCGCCAAGCTTCCGCCACACACCCGGCGTGCTCGCTACGTCGACACACTACAAGACGATCATGATTGGGGTGGGACCCGGCGAACCACTGTCATGATTTCGACACCGCGCCGTCCGGCACGCTTACAGAAGATCCTTGGCTCGATCAGGCGGAGCTAGGAGGGGCCGTACCCCGAGATTTGGCAATTAGACTTGCGGTGTTGTGGCGGAGGGATCTTGTCGCAGCGACTCGATCGCGCTCTCTGGAGGGTCACTAGGGACGAATGATGCAGATTCCATTCTACCGGTGCGAACTGAACGCAAGTCCTGTGATTGGCGGCCCCGCCTGTGTGGTTATCGAGGAAGGGATTGATGTGGCAGCGATCCAGCAGACCCTGTCCGTACTCACCAGGTGGGCTCGGACAGGGATGTTCCGGGCGGGAGCGCGTGGCGATGACCCACCCGTTATACACGACAGGCTCCTGACATGGGCTAACGGCGTCACGATGATTCGGCTATCTGCTCTACCCGTCTTCGTCGTCGTCACGATAAACAACGCGTTTGGTGGTGCCTTTGTTCTGTTGTGGGCGCTGGCGCTGATGGACTGCGTGGATGGATACCTCGCCCGGAGGCTTAACCAGGTATCCAGGCTTGGAATGATACTTGACCCAATCGCCGATCGAGTCACCGTCGCCACGGTTGGCATCACGCTAGCGGCAATAGAGGTGATGCCGTGGTGGATCGCGGCCGTCATTCTTGCGCGAGATGCATTGCTCTTTGTGTCTGTGGTGACACTGTTCCGTGACCGACTCTCGATTAAGGTGACTCGCGTTGGGAAGATTTCAACGTTGAGCCTCCTGTTCGGTGTTCCGGGGTTTCTAATTCGCGGCGGCAATTTTCCGGGTTCTAGTGCGCTGGAGGTAGTCACCGCGACCTTGACCGTTGTGGGCGTAATCCTATACTATGTCTCTCTTGCTCAGTATGTGGGGCGTGGTGTGCGTCTGCGGCTAGGCCGTAGCCTTCGGTAGACGCCTTGCCTGACCCGTCACATTGTCATGGGCTGATGCGGGCTGATGCTGGTGTGTTGCTGCCGCCAGTCGGGGAGTGCGATAAGGTCAACGGCTAACCCAGCGGCGGGATGACTCAGGTCACGGAACAACTGCGGGCGAGTGTCGGCTGCGGACTGAACACCTACAAGGCATAACAAAGTCCCGACGCTACGCGAGACTTTCCTTTGATCGATCTCCTTCGTGTCGAGTATTCGACTGTAACCAGCCGCGCAGACCTCGTCCCAGATACTACTAACACCGGCACGAAGACGTCGCTGTATCAAGTCGCACAGCGAGGACGCGTGATCGCCTTGGGGGATATCGTGCTGGACGTTACGGATCCGTTGTTGATATTGACACGGGCGGACTTCGCAAGAGGGTTGACGCTGCTTCGCGAGCGGGCAGGTCTGACCGTGCGGGATGTGGCGCGGGCGGCGGGTATGCAGGCCAGCACGGTCGGCGGTTACTTTGGCGGCAAACATCTTCCCCCGCTCAAGCCGCAGCACATCCTTCCCGACATCCTGCGGGCCTGTGGCGTCACCGACGACGCCGCGGTCGCCGGCTGGCAGGAAGCCCTGATCCGGGTCCGGCGGACTCCCGGTCCCCGACCGGCCGACGCTCCGATCCCGTACCGAGGCCTGGCGAGCTTCCAACCGGAGGACTCGGACTGGTTCTTCGGCCGCGAGGCTCTAACTCAAGTCCTGCTCGATCACGTCATCGGGCAGACCCCCAACGGCTCAGGGCTGACTCTTGTCATCGGCCCGTCCGGAGCCGGCAAATCCTCTCTGTTGAGAGCGGGCCTGGTCGCCGAACTCGCCCGCGTCGACGCCGACGCGCCACGCCAGTGGAGATGCGAACTGATCACGCCGGGCCCGAGCCCGCTGAAGTCGATGGCCGACGGACTGACGAACCTGGTCGGACGGCCGGTTGACGTCGCGTCGACCACGTCGGGTGCCTGGCGGGACGCTGCGCATGAGCCCACACCTGACCCGTGGCCTCGACGTGTCCTGGTCATCGACCAGTTCGAAGAGACGTTCACGGCGTGCGGCGACGAAGGTAAACGGCGCGCCTTCATCGCGGCGATCACGGCTGCCGCAGCCCCCGCCACCGATGGTCGAGCTGCGGGAGCGCAGGTCGTGCTTGGGATGCGCGCCGACTTCTACGCCCAGTTACTCAACCATCTCGATCTTGCGCGCGTGGCACAGGGCGCCCAAGTCGTCGTCGGCCCGATGACCGCCGACGAGTTGCGCCGCGCGATCGAGCAACCGGCCCACAAGGCGAAGGCCGACATCGAGAGCGGCCTCGTCGAGCTGTTCCTGCGCGACATGCAGCCGGCCCGGGACGCCCCGGACGCTGGGGCTTATGACGCGGGTGCGCTGCCCCTGCTGTCGCACGCGCTGCTGGCTACCTGGGAACGGTGCCGCGGCCGAAGGCTGACCGTCGCGGACTATACGGACATCGGTGGCATCCACGGCGCGGTCGCCCAGACCGCGGAGCGGGTCTACGCCGGTCTAACCGACGAGCAACGGGAGCTGGTCCCGGGACTGCTCGCCCGCATGGTCATCGTCTCGGAAGACACGGCCGATACCCGCCGGCGCGTGCCCCTGGCCGAGCTGTCCGGCGACGAGAACCTCGCCGAGGTGCTCGACCTGTTTGTCGACAAGCGGCTGATCACCGCGGACGCCGAGACCGTCGAGTTCAGCCACGAGGCCCTCATTCGCGCCTGGCCACGGCTGCGCGGCTGGATCGACGCAGACCGCGCCGGGCTGGCGTTCAGCCAGCAGGTAGCCGAGGCCGCAACCCGGTGGGACCGGGGCGGCCGCGACGTCGGCGCCCTGTATCGGGGTGCCCAGCTGGCAGCCGCGAAGGACCGGGTCGAGACATCCGCCGGCCTCAGTCAATTGTCGGTCGACTTCGTCCAAGCCGGCATCCGTCACGAACGCCGCCGGACCCGGCGGCTCTACCAGACCATCGGCGCCCTCGCTGGACTGCTGCTCGTCGCCGTGGCCGCGGGGGCGGTGGCCATCCAGCAGCGCTCCGCGGCCGTGGACCAACGCGCAGCGGCGACCCGCGAGCGCAACGCCGCCATCTCGAGGCTGGTCGCGACCACCGCTGACCGGGTCCGCGACAAGGATGTCGCCCTCGCCGCACAGTTGAGCATCGCCGCCTACCGGATCACGCCGACCGCGGAGGCGCGGGCCAGCCTGCTCGATTCGGCCGCCACCTACAGCGCCACGCGCGTGCTCGGCGGATCCGGTGTCATGCAGTCGGTGGCCCTCACCCCCGACCGGCGAACCCTCGCCGCCGCCGGCGCTGACAAGGCCGTGCGCCTGTGGGACGTCACCAACCCGCACACGCCCACCCTCCTGGGCCCGGTGTTGACCGGCCCGACCGACACCGTCTTCAGCGTCGCGATCAGCCCCGATGGCAGAACCCTCGCCGCCGGCGGAGGCGACAAGACGGTACGGCTGTGGGACATCACCGATCCACGTCACCCCGTCCCGGTCGGCCAGCCGCTCAGCGGTCCCACCGCGCTGGTGTACTCGGTGGCCTTCAGCCCCGACGGCCGTACCCTCGTCGCGGGCAGCGGCGACACCATGATCCACCGCTGGGATGTGTCCAACCCCCAGCAGGCGACCGTCCTCGGCACCCCGCTGGCCGGGGCCGGCAGCTACATCCAGTCCGTGGCCTTCAACCCGACCGGGACGCTGCTCGCCGCGGGAAGCGACGACCACACCGTACGGCTGTGGGACGTGCGCGACCGGAACCATCCGGCACCGGTCGGCCAACCCCTGACCGGCTCCACCCGCAGGATCTACGCGGTCGCCTTCAGCCCAGATGGGGCGACACTGGCCATCGGCAGCGCAGACAGCAACGTCTACCTATGGAACATCGCCGACCCCGGCCATCCCACCCTCCGTGGGGCACCCATCAGCGGCGTGACCGGCTGGGTCAACGCCGTTGCGTTCAACCCCAGCGGCACGACGCTCGCGTTCGCCAGCTCCAGCAGCGCCGTGCAACTGTGGGACCTGCACGCCCAGAAGATCACCGCGACCCTGCCACACCCCGGCCCGGTCACCGCCGTGACATACCGCGGCGACAACACCCTGGTGACCAGCGCCGCCGACGGGATCGCCCGGATCTGGCACCTACCAGGCCCGGTCCTCACCGGACACGATGAGGTGGTCAACGGCGTCGCCTTCAGCCCCGATGGGCAGACCCTCGCCATCGCCAGCGGCGGCACCCAACTGTGGAACGTCGCCGAACGCAGACAGATCGGCACCACCCTGCCCAACGCGGCACGGTTCTCCAGCGCCATCGCCTTTACACCCGACGGGCACACCCTCGCCGTCGGAAGCCGCGACGGAACAGTCCAGCTCTGGGACGTCAGCACCCCTGGCACCCCGACCCGGGCCGGCCCACCGATCACCGCCCACAGCCTGACCGTTGAAACCCTGGCCTTCAGCCCCAACGACCACATCCTGGCCAGCGGCAGCGACGACAACACCGCGCGCCTGTGGGACGTCACCCACCCCGCACGCCCGCAACCCCTGGCCAGCCTCGACGGCTTCGCCTCATACGTCTACTCCGTCGCCTTCAGCCCGGACGGACGGCTGCTCGCCGCCGCGAGCATCGACAAGACCGTCCGCATCTGGGCTCTCGACGACCCACACCGCCCGGCCCTGCTCGGGCAACCGCTGGCCGGTTTCGACCACTACGCGCTGGCTGTAGCGTTCAGCCCGGACGGGCGCACCCTGGCCGTGGGAAGCGCCGACAAGACGCTGCGCCTGTTCGACATGACCAACCCCGGCAGACCCGTTCGACTGGGCCAGCCCCTGGGCGGACCGACCAACTACGTCTACTCGCTCGCGTTCAGCCGCGACGGACGCACGCTGGCAGCGGCGAACACCGACGAAACGGTCTGGCTCTGGGACGTCTCCGACCGCACGACGCCGCATGTACTGGCGACGCTGACGATCCCCAACGGCGCGGTCTACTCCGTGGCGTTCCACCCCGACGGGCGCACTCTCGCTGCCGGCGGGGCAGGCAAGGCCGTGTGGCTGTGGACCGTCGACCCGGAACGTGTCCTTACCCAGATCTGCGCCTCCGCCGGCGACCCGATCACTCAAAGCGAATGGGAACGATACATCCCAGGCCTCCGCCACCAGAATCCCTGCGTAGGGAACTGAGCCACGGACGGCAACGCCCGGGCGGACCGGCCCATGCCTGGATCGATGCCCAGCTACCACCTGCGAGCGCGCAGCCGGCCGGATCGCTGACGGCATCGGCGTCATGGAGCGGTGGTGGCTTCGCACCACCGCTCACGACCTTGGCAGCCGCTTGGCCCGAGGCAACAATCTTTGTCGGTCGACCTTACCTGCTAGGCGAGCAGGTCGCCGCGGACGAGGTTGTACGGCGATCTCCATCCCGCGTCCGGCGTTGTGCGGGCATCTCGCCAGCACTTCCCATCCGCGCCGCCGATCGGATGCGCTGTTGACGGCGGCATCAGGCCGCAGGTCCGACCTAGTAATGCCTTGTAGCGATTGGGGTTGATCGCCAAGACGTCCTCCCTGTGTGATGACGGGCTTGGTGTCCCAACACACAAGGAGGACGTCCGTGGGTCAGGGTAACAACGGCCTGTCTCGGGGA
>Ga0209382_10005736_pt1 | contig 16106 bp, 11 predicted proteins | sample SoiMetdeltSBSDD5_FD_187599 | JGI IMG/M metagenome (GOLD analysis project Ga0209382, IMG submission 187599) | Bulk soil microbial communities from a Populus tree surrounding site in Tennessee, USA - Soil MetaG P. deltoides SBSDD5 (SPAdes) (version 2) | ecosystem: Environmental > Terrestrial >...
TCGAGTATCACAACGTCATACGTGTGTTCGTCGCACCTCTCAAGCGCCTCGTCCGCGGATGCTGCTTCTGTCGGAAGGAAATGGGCTAGCTTCAATGTGCGCGCGAACGCGCGCCTGACGCCAGGCTCGTCATCAACGATAAGGATACGGTGCGCCGTCAAGTGTTCTCCTGCTTTGGCAATCTCACGATAAACTGGGTACCGACACGGGACTCTGTGACGAAGTCGATCTCACCGCCCTGTGCTTCTAGAATGAGCTTGCAGTTGTAGAGCCCAATCCCGAGACCGCCGGTTTTTCCGGTCGCGAATTCTTTCAGCAGTTTGTCTCTGACATCGGGCGGAATCCCCGTCCCGGTGTCGATCACGCGAATGACATGGTTCTGCGTGGTCTCTGTCAACGACACGGTAATCGTTCGCACCTTGTGTTCATCAATGGCATGCATCGCTTCAATCGCGTTCACCAGGAGATTTCCTAATACGATAGCGATTGTTGGCTGATTCACTGTCGCTTGCTGAACCGCGGGCACCTTCACGTCGAGTGTGATTCCGGCAGCGGCACAGCGTGTACTAAAGAGATTGCACTGGCGGGCCACTATATCGGCGAGGTTGACATCCTCTTCCTGCTCCAAATCTCCTGTGGAAATCTTTGCCAGAAACGAGATGTTCTCGTCGATACGCGTTAGATGGGTCTCGATCGCGCTTTGTGCTTCGTTGATGTCTTGGTCAACGATACCGAGTTGGCTCAGCCGCGTGTTGATATTTCCGGCCTCCGAACGGATCACCTGCAAGGGCTGCCTCAACTCATGCGCGAGCCCGAACGAGAGGATGCTTAATGCCTGTAGACGGGCGCGTTGCAGTGCCTGTGCCTGCTCGCGTTGCCGCTCGCGCCATCGTGGTTCACTCATTTCCGTTCGAATACGGTCCTCGAGTGCGTTCAATTCATTTTGAAGGCACGTGAGGAGCGCACGCGACGCAGGAGTGTCGATCAGTGCCTCGCGGCTTGTCGTGTCGCGAAGATCCGGATGCGCGTGACGTTCAATCGACACGAAACCGAACAGGCGTGAGGGCACGATGTGGGCGTGGCCCGCACGCTTCGCTCGCTTTTCTTCAATCCCGAGCCAGTCAGCCTTCTGATTTCCGAACGGTTCGAGTCGAAAGCCATCCCGGTACAAGCGAACACCAGGAAGTAAGCCGGAAACCTGCGAACGCCTGGGTCGCTTGATGAAATACGACAATCGGCCACTCAAGCCTGCCAGCTGACGAAACTCCGCGTTCGGTGCCGCATTCACCTCGTCGGCTTTCGTAATCGACTCTCCAGACCACTTGTGCCTCACCGCGCCCGTCTTCTGCACGCTAAAACGTAATTCCAAATCTGCGAGTTCGACAACCGGTGGGTGAATCTCCGCAGACAAGGTTGGTGAGCCTCGCACCAGAAAATCGATCGTAAAATGCTTCGGCGGGTGGTATGGATCGAGAAGTTCTTCAAGTGCTCGTCGAGCGGCGAGAACTTGAGAGCGATCCCAATTGCTCCTCACACCACCGATTCGAAGCACCGTGCCGTGCTCACCAAGTTCCGAAGGAACAGGAGCCGTCGTATCCGCTGTCGCAGTCACGTCGCCGAACCGCTTTTTTCTATCGGCGAACTTTTTCCAGTCGATCAAAACGCGCAACGCCGTACTCTTTCCTTGCACGCGCGTGATCACCTCGAGAGTCGTTCCGAGCCGGTCGGCCGCGAATCGACCAACACCCTTCTCGCCGGTGGGTATACGAGGGCCGCCGGTTTGCTTGTCCCGCTCGGAGTAGCCGGCGACCATGAACAGTCGCTTGAAGTCGGTGAGGTTCATGCCTGAACCATCGTCTACGATAACAATTGCCGCCGGCTGTTTGGCAGTCGCAGGTTGAATGCTCACGCGGACTGTTGAGGCACCTGAATCGTACGCGTTCTTCACGAGTTCCACGATCGCGAACTCATCGCTCCTGAACAGCTCTCGCCCTAGAAGCGTCTGCAGATGCGCTGACGCCTCAAAGGGCAACTCGTGTCGCGACGTTCTAGGCATTTGCTTTTCTGATTGTGACCACTGACTCACGAAGAAAATGATTCCCAGAGAGTCGGCGCCGAAACGCCCGAGCAACTGCGAGGGATTCGACCTCGAATCCGACATGGCGCGCAAGCTCCGCTAGCACTAGATCTGTCGGAATTAGATACGGATCGGATTGTCCGCCGTGCAGTGAATTTCCGACCACGAAAATTGCGACTCCACCGCGCTTGAGAACGGTCAAATACTCCTGCAAAGCGGAGTACAGATCTTCGAAATACCCGATGAGTAAACGGCCGCGCCAAGGCGAAGCCATCGCGCTCGTTCTTTCGATCAGCGGCCAGAGAATGCGGCGCAGTTGTCCCGACTTAGCAGCGCGCAAAAACTCACTGGTCGGCGGTGTTGCGCGCGTTGTTGGATGGCTGCGGAACGTTCCCTGCCGAAGCGTCAGAAACTCTTGCGATGTGGAGACCATGCCGAGGAGCCAAAGTTCTAGCTTGTAGACCTCCGTGTAATCAATGTTATTGGGATACGGAGGCGACGTAATGATTACATCTATAGACTCGGGCAAAATGCCAGCAGTGGTCGGTCGGCGGCCATCGCCTCGCACGACACGCGCTGTGGTGGCTGTCGGTATTGTCGCTTGCAAGAAGGCCACGTCGTCAGCGATCGTTTGCCATCGATCCCACACTGCATCTGTCACTCGAATCTTTGGGCGTTCTACAATGCGCAATGCGCGGCCGTCTTTTCTTGTGCGACTTACACTTTCAATCGCTGAGGCGAGCCCCAGCAACGCGGCGCTTCTGGTGCCATCCGTAGCGTTTCTGGTGATCAACTCGCGGAGTGTGATTAGTCGCCTAGCGACGTGACGCGAAATGCATCGACCGGATGTGATGCTGTCGGTTCTTGGCAGTTGAACGTGTGGCACGCTTTGACGCAATATCTCGCCCCCCATCCTCAGGAGCTCGGAGGTGTCCACGGCGCGCCAGTTAGCTTTTGTTTCTGCCACGAAGTGAATGAACGGGTTATATTCAATGCCGGTCACCGACACCGACAAGCCTTCTGCTGCGCATTGCTGTGCGGCAACAAGAGAGGTGCCCACGCCACAAAATGGGTCGAGCATGTGCAGGTTGCGTCCCCGACTCTTGGCGATCTCCTGAAGTGTCGCGCGCACGAAAGTAGCAGAGAAGCTCTCCTTGAATCGAAACCACCGGTGGACGGGACTGCTCTCGTTCGCCTGCGGCGCAACGGTATTTGCGAGGCTGTCACTCGTCGCGAACGGTAGGCGCTGTTCGGCGGCGCGGAATGCGCTTAACTCAGGTAGCTGACTATCGTGAATCATCTTTTTCTCGGCGCCTTGATGGAGTTGGCGAACGTCTTAATGCGGCGGATATCTGCTTCAGTGAAGACGCGCCATCCGTTGCGATCTCGCGCGACCTCAGCGACTTTTCTCGAGAGAAGCCAGCGCTTCAGTGTGATCGGCGCAATGCCGACTTGCCGCGCCGCTTCGCTGAGTGTCAAGCGTCGATTCATGTTCTCGTCTCGACCCGTATCAACCCGTATCAGATCATATCAGGTCCCGCGCCGCATCGGGCCCCCATGTGCGGCAGGCGACACCGTGACGGGTGACCCCCCCATGACTTTTGAGCAAAAACGTCCGGCCAGCGCTCGACCCAAACAAGCTCGGGGGTGCGGTGCGTGTTCAGGACACCGCTGCGCCGGCCTTCTCCTCATCCGTCGCCATGTCCAATATTGGGCATCGTGCTACCAGTTACGGATTCTCACGTCGCCTCCGCCCGCGTGGGTGCGATGGCCTCGTGACACGCGACGAATACCGCGGCCGCGTCGCGGAGCTCGTCCATGGCAGCGTTCCGCGGCCCGCTCGAGCACAGCGGTTGCGGCGGCTCCAGCGGCTGCTTTTCCGAGCGAACGCCAGACGGCAGGGAGTACCACGTAGGCAGCGCGATCACCGAGGAAGGCGCACGCGCCATCGATGCGTACCGATCTGACTGCCTCGGTTACTGCCTCATTGGCTACTTCACGATGAACAGCCCGACTGTAACCTCCATCTCGGCTGAGACGAAGTGACGCTCGATCCAAACACGCTCACCGACTGGTACAACTGTTTTGTGTAAGCGAACTCGCTGAACCAGCGTCACTCGATCCAACTGGTTTGAGCTGAGTATTCGCGTCAGTCGGAAAAGCCACCCAGCGCCAACGGCCTGGACGTCGAAGTGTGCGCGAACACGGCGATCACCGCACCTCGTACGTCACGGAATCCGAGCGACCCAGGTCATCGACGACCGCGATCCGGTGCACGCCGACCTCGGGGAGGACGAACACCGATTGGCCGGGAGCGCGTGAAGCGACGAGCACGCCGTCGCGATACCAGTAGAGGCGCGACGCCTCGGAGCTGCTCTCCGCGGTCAGGCGGATTTCCTGATAGCGCAGCGGCGCGTCGCGGCGGATGCGATATGGCGTTGCCGGATCGGGCGAGAGGATGCGCGGGCGCTGTTCTTCGTCGACGTCGCGACAAAGTCGGCTCAACGGCGGAAGCGCCGTTACGGAGTCGCCGGTCGCTCGCTGGTAACTGACGAGCTCCGCGGGCTCGATCGCGAACACTCGCGCGATGCTGCGCCTCGACGCGACGCAGTCACCACTCAGGCGCTCGCCCGTGCTGGCATCGACGATGAGCAGGCGATGCTCGGCGCACGACGGCAGACGAGAAACGCCCGCGATGTGCGCGATGCTGACGCGATCCGGACAATGGGGCGTCGGCAGGTGATGGCTGACGGCGCAGACGTCGATCTTCTCGATGCGCGGAGGTGTGCGTCGCACGACACTCGTGCGATCGATGGCGCGGAACAGATCGAACAGCAGCGGCGCCGCGTGCTCCGATCCGGAGAGGCCTTGCACGCCGTGGCCGTCGAAGTTGCCGATCCACACGCCGATGGTCGTGTTCGCGGAGTAGCCGATGCTCCACGCGTCGCGATGGCCGTACGACGTGCCGGTCTTCCACGCGATGCGCGGCGTGTCGGCGGTCAGCTCCCAACCTTGCGGCATGTCCGGCCGCCGCAGCTCGCAGAGGATTTCCGTGATGAGCGCCGCCGCTTCCGCGGAGAAGAGTCGTTCGCCTGCGGCCGACTCCTTCGTCGCGCGGAACATGCGCACGGGACGATGGGTCCCGCCTTCCGCGAGCGTGGCGTAGAGGTTCGTGAGATCGATGAGGCGCACTTCGCCCGATCCGAGGATGAGCGGAAGGCCGTAGTCGGAAGGGGAGCGATCGAGCGTGCGTAGACCGCCGCGGCGCAGCGTGGTGAGGAAGGAATCGACGCCGAGGTCCGACATCAGTCGCACGGCCGGCGCGTTCAGCGACTGGATCAACGCGTCGCGCGTCGTGACGCGGCCGCGATACGCATCGTCGTAATTCTCGGCGACGTAACCGTTGAAGTCCGTGGGGATGTCGAGCAGCCAGGTCTCGGGAACGAGGCTTCCGTCGTCGATGGCCTTCGCGTACAGAAACGGTTTCAGCGCGGAGCCGGGCGAGCGACGCGCGGTCGCTCCGTTGTTCTGCCCGTCGTCGTCGAAGAAGCTCGCCGAGCCGACGAGTGCGCGCACCTCGCGCGTCCTGTTGTCGAGCACGACTACCGCGGCATTCTCGATGCCGCGCCTGCGCAACTCCGCGACGCGTGCTGCGACGCGTTCCTGCGCGACGCGCTGTACGCCCGGATCGAGCGTCGTCGCCAGCCTTGTCGTTCCCGGCGACTCGCGCACGGCCAGCTCGCACCAATGCGGCGCTTCGAACGGGACGCGCCGTCGCGCGCGCGGCAACTGCTGGCGCTTCGCCTCGCCGATCTCGCGCAACGTGAACGCGCCGCGCTGCTGCAACTGATCCAGCACGCGGTCGCGCGCGCGGCGTGCGGTCTCCGGCTCACGGACGGGATCGTATTGGTTCGGCGAGCGAGGGAGTGCCGTCAGCAGCGCGATCTCGCCGAGGGAGAGTCGCCGTGGTTCTTTGCCGAAGTGAAACCACGAGGCGGCGCCGACACCCTCGATGTTGCTCCCGTACGGCGCGAGATTGATGTAGATCTCGAGCAGCTCGCGCTTCGAGTAGCGCGCAGTCAGTTGCATTGCGCGGAACGTTTCGATGACTTTGGCCGGGAGCGACCGGCGCCGCGGCTCGGCCATCCTCGCGATCTGCATCGGGATCGTCGACGCGCCGGAGACCACGCGCCGCGCGCGCAGGTTGGAAATGCTCGCACGCATCATCGCCAGCGGATCCACCCCCGGATGCCGGAAGAAGTGCCGATCCTCGGAAGCCACGAGCGCGCGCACGAGCTCCGGCGGGACCTCGTCGAGCGAGACCGGGAAGCGGTATTTGTCATCGGGCGGCAGAAAGATACGCAGCGCCTCGCCGGTGCGGTCTTCGACGATCACCGCGGATGCGCGGTGCAGTTTTTCGACAGGGAAGGGGAAGAGACGATCGAGGAGGATAGGTGTTGCGGCGACGACGAGCGCAGCCGCGAAGGCGCGACGTCTCATCTCGCCTTTCCTCCGTTCACGCGGAACGTTCCCGCTATCTCGGTCGCACGGAACATCGGCGCGTACATCGCCTCCACCTGCGCCGGCGGCAACTTGAACTCGCCGGGCGTGATTGCGCGCGCGACCGTGTAGAACGTCAGCTTCGTGCTCGCCTGCAGGTCGACGAAGAACACGACGCGGTCGTCGCGGATGTCTGCATGCTGCGGCGCGACGATGCTCTGCACCCACGGCAGTGTCTCCGTCGTCGAGAGTCTCGGATTCTCGACTTCGAGGCCGCCGGGCAGCGGATTCACGATGGCCACGTTCTGCAGCGGTCCGCTGGTGCTCGCGACCTCCGTGCGGATGACGACGATGTCGCCCTGCGGCACGTCCTTCGCGGCCAGCGCCTTGCCATCGCGATCGAGGAACGTGCGCGTCACCGTGAGTCCCTTCGCCGACGCGACGGAGGACGACGGCGTGCCACGCACGCGAACGGAGTAGTAGGCTGCATCGGGTACGTATCCGCTCTCGAATGCCACCGACAACTTGCCCTTCTCCGGAAGGCCTGGGAAGCGAGCGGTCTTGCCGTCGAAGCAGCCGATGATTTTTCCGTCGAGCGTCAGCGTGCCTTTGTACGTCGCGGTCGACTTCCGCATCCGGAAATACTGGCCGAGTGCGACGATCGCCATCGCGCTGTCCTGCGTCGTGTAGTAGGACTCGGCGGCGATGTCGCGTGCCAGGCGGTCCGCCAGTCGCGGCAGGCGCGGATCCGCTGGCGCTGCGTCGAGCAATGCCAACACGACCAGCGCGCGGTTGCGCAGGAGCGAGTTGTAGTTCCCGCCGGTCTGGCGCGCGACGTTCTCCTCACGCTCGATGTCCGCGAGCATTCCGTCCACGGCCGCACGATTGCCGAGGGTCGCGTATGCGGCTCCGAGGAGCGCGCGCGAAGAAGACGTGAGTTGCTGCGGAGCGCGCGCATGCTGTTCGCGGAGATAGTCCATCGTGCCGAGGTCGGGACGATTCGCGCGGGCGAGGACGTACAGCGCGTAGACCGTCTGCTCGATGCCGCCGGCGTCGTAAGTCGCGCGTGCTTTCGCGAGCTGCGCCACGTACTCGAGCGCGCGATCGTAGCGATGCGCTTCCACGCTGTATCCGGCGCGCTTCGCCTCGACGAGGAAGTGCGTCGCGTAGACGGAGCCCCACACATTCACGTCGCTTTCGTAGGGCCACATCGCGAAGCCGCCGCCGGCCGTCTGCATGGTGCCGAGGCGGCGGATGGCTTCGCGGACGTAGCCGGTCGCCGAGCGCTGCTTGAATGTGTCCGGATCGAGCTCGCCGGCGATATCGGCGAGGTAGAGCATCGGGAAGGCGGTGGAGGTCGTCTGCTCGACGCAGCCGTACGGGTAGTGCATGAGGTAATCGAGCCGGCCGCGCAGTTGGAGAACCGGCAGGGGACTGATGATGACGTCGCGGCGCGTGCTCCCTTTTTCGAAATGCGATTCCGGCGGCGCGGGCAGGACCATCTTCGTGCCGGCCACAGTCCCGGACAGCTCCTCGGTCGCGTCGGGGAGTGAGGGGAACACGTTGATCGTGGATGCGGCGGACGCGCGTTCCGCATTCCCCGTCGCGTGGAACGCGAGCTTCATCCCGCCGCGACTGGATGCTCGTACGCCGAACATCACCGTCGCTTCGCGCTGCGGCTCGATCGCGACGCGCTGCGTCGCTCCATTCGTGAGCGCCCCGTTGCCGGTGACGTTCGCGGTGACCTCGAACGTCCCGTTCTGTTTCGTGTCGTTGCGGACCGTCACCGGCACCGAAAACGTGTCGCCCGTGGACACGAACCGCGGCACGGTCGGCAGCACCACGATCGGATCGCGCACGAGCACCAGCGCACTCCCGCTCCCGTACTGCTCCTCGGCATGAGCAACGGCCGTGATGCGCACCGCGCCCTGAAACTCGGGGATGGTGAACGACATCCGTACGATGCCGTCGTCGTTCGCGGTCAACACGCCGGACCAGAACGCGACCGGCTTTGCGCGGCGGATGCCGTCCGTTCGCAGGAACTGCGCGATCCCTTCACCGCTCTCGCTCCCGCCCACCACCGCCTTGTTCTTCGCGGCCACTTCGGGCAGGAGCAACGCGAAGATGTCATACGTCGTCACCTGCAGTGCGCGTCGCTGATAGAAGTACTCGAACGGATTCGGCGGCGTTTCGCCGACGAGCTGGAGGATGCCCTGATCGACCGCGGCGATGGTGACGCGCGCGTTCGGCTTCGTCTTCACCGCGACCTTCAAAGAGCGCGCGGAGCGCATCTCCTCCACGACCGTGATCTCGGGACGGAGCTCGTTCTCCGCGCGGTCGACGTCGACGCGAACCGTGCCGAATGCACGTCCTGCTTCGCCGGGCTCCAGATCCTCCGCGGTGCGCACGACCGTGGCGGTGATGTACGCGTTCGGTCGCGCCGCGGCAGTCAAGGGCACATCGACGCGTGCGGTGTTCGATTCGAGCGTGGCTATGGTCGAGTACAGCACGCGGTCGCGCTCGACGGTGATCAGCGCCTTTCCGCGGAACGGCGATTTGATGGTGACGGTCGCGGATTCGCCGGAGCGATGCGCGGGCTTGTCGATCGTCAGCTCGAGTCGTCCGGGATTCTTCATCGCCCATGGCGAGTAGCCGGAGCCCCTCCACGCGTCGAACGCGATCTCCGTCGCCGCGAGCGATTGGGGATCGGTCAGGACGATGCGATACGAGCCCCAGTCGCGCGGACGATAGTCGAAGACGCCGCGGCTCTTGCCGCCGGAGATCGAGATCGTCTGGATACGCTCGGAATCGTGTGCCGATTCGTATGCATAGCCGCCGCTCTGCGTCTGCCGCATCACGGTGTGCCAGCGGTCCTCGAATACTTCCGCGCGCAGGTGCGACGCGGCGATTTCCTTGCCCTCGGGCGAGACAGCGACCCACTCGAAGCGGCGTTTCTCCGAATCGGGTCGCCGGACTTCACGGATGCCGACGTAGTACGCGTAAGGATGCACGGGAACGCGCGTCAGCGCCGCGACGCCGCGTCCGCCCTGCTCCTGCACGCGCGACGTGATCACCGCCTGCAGCGACGAAGGGGGCGCGAGCTTGTCTGGGATCGCGACCGTGAATTGTTTGCGTCCCGCGTCGTCGAGCTTCCCGCTCTCGTTTGCGAGCTCGCGCGGATCGAGCTTGCGGGATGCGGTCTCGAACCGGAACCCATCGAATCCTGACGGCGAGAACGTCGAAGGAACCAGCCGCACGCGCGTCTCGACGCTCAGACCGGCCGCGGGCGCGCCGAAGAGATACGAGGAAGCGACGTTGAATGTGAGCTGCGGAGCGGCAGGCTTCACCTCGCCGGAAGTCTCGATCTCGACTTTGATCCGGTCGGGGACGAACTCTTCGACGTTGAACGACGTCGATCCGATCGCGACGTCGCCCGCCTTCAACGTCAGCGTATGCCGTCCGGTTCTGGTGTACGCGGGCAGCGCGATCTCGTACGTCGCCATGCCCGTTGCGTCCGCGGTCAGGCGCGTCGTTCCACGCGATTCGCCCGTGGGATCGTCGTGCTGAAGCACGAGCGGCATGCGCGGCGGATGCTGGAGCTCACGCGTCCGGACGACGGCGACGCCGCGCAAGATCTCGCCCGGGCGATAGAGCGTGCGTTCGCCGTAGAGGAACGCGAGATAGCCGCTTGCGGGCAGAGTCGCGCCGCTCACATCGGAGGCGGACAGGTCGATGTGGCTCTGTCCGAGGAGGAGGAAACTGAAGTCGGCGCCGCGGTCGACGACGATCATGAACGGACGGGTCTTCTCCGCGATGCCTTTGGCCGTCCAGAAGCCTTCGTCGTTCGTGCGGCCGCGGGCGATGGTCTGGTTCTGATCGTCGATGAGCGCGACCGAGGCGTTGCCGATCGGCGCGAGGTTCTTGAACGAGGCCACCCAGACCAGCAACTCCGGACCGGCGCGCTTGGCGACGATGCCGAGATCGGTGATGAGAATCCAGCGCGTGCTGGCGCGCCACTCCTCATCGTTCTGAAAGACCGACACCTTGTAAAGACCGCGGCTGAGGCCGGGCGACGAGTCGCGAACGAGAGAGCCCATCGGGATGGTGCTCGTCGTGCGGGCGTTCGGCTTGGCGGGGAAGGTGAGCTCCTTCTCCGCGATGCGATCGCCGTAGCGATGCGCAACGCGGTCGGCGTTGTAGTACGCGCGGTAATAGGGCTCGTCCCAGTCGTTGTCTTCGTCGTCGTATCCGTACGAGTGCCCGGCGGACTGCAGATAGAAGAAGAGGTTGTTGCGGTAGACGCGATCGATGGCCAGCTTGCCCTTGGTCACGTTCAGCGCGTCGATGGCGACGTTGCGGCGGCCGGTCGCGGCGAGGAACATCCCTTCGCTCTGAAACGTGAGGAGCGGCTCGAGATTCGGGACGTCGATGGTCTGCGTGAATTTCGAGCGCAGGAGCGCGGAGTCGGTGGCGACGAGGCCCTCCGCGATTGCGAGATCGTACGAGCGGCCGGGCTGGAACTTGCCGATGAGAAGGGCGTCCGTGCCTGCCGACTCGACGCGATACTTGGTCTCCGGCGTGATCGAGAGCTTGCCTTGCAGGGCATCGGGGGTGACGCTCGAGGACAGCTCGATGCGAACGGTCGTCTCGCGTTCTTCGGGCTTGATCGTGATGTTTCGCACGACCAGGTCCTCGCTGGAACCGATGCGGATCTTCTGCTCGAAGTCCCGGTCCAGCGTGACGTTGCCGTCGACGGGATAGAGGTCTTTGGCGATGACGATCGCGACGTCGCGCTCGAGCTTCTGCTTCCGGAGCGGTGCCGTGCGCCAGGCGATTGTTTGCGCGTGGTACGGCGTGATGAGCTCGACCTTCGCATCTCCGGAAGTGTCGCGAAGGCGGATGCGCGGCGCGAGCGTCTCCGGCGCCACGATGTAGTTGAACTCCGCTTCGCCGTGCAGCATCACGAGGCCGTTGCCGATCGGCAGCTCGGTCCAGGTCACGCGGCGAACGAGGAAGTCGTCGGTCTTGATGGCGAAATTCGCATCGCCGTACACGATCTTGAACTGACTGGCGATCGGAAGTGCGCCGGCGGGCTGGAAGCGAAGGACGTTCGGCGTGAACCAACGCCAGACGCCGCCGATCGGAGGAAAGATCGCGACAGGCGGATCGGTGACGACTTCGCCGACGTGTACCTCCGCGAGCGGCCGGCTGAACACGACGTCGATGAACGCGCGGTCTTTGCGGTCGACGCGGATCTCCCGGACCACGATCGCGTCCGGATTGCGCGCACACGACAACAGCGAGAGAACGATGAGTGCAACCGCAGCGTACTTTGCCATGGCGCCATGAAGCGCCGCTGATTTGCCGTGGCGGTGACGGCGTTGAGGAATTTTGGATCGGGGATTGTGGCGGAATCGTGTTGGGGGACGTTTCCGATGCCGACCTGAAAAATGCAGCGCGAGGCGCCGCTGGCGAAGAGGAATGCGATGTTGTCGGCGCGCCCGAGGCGTTCGACGGGCGTCATCGGGCGCGCATCATGCCATCACTCCCCTTCGCCCACCGTCTCCGTCGTGGTCTTGATGCCGTTTTCGTTTCCGCCGCCCGTGCCGACGAAGAGCAGGTACACCGGCGCTTCGTTTCGCAACAGATCAATGCAGTTCTGGTAGTCGTCGAGGTGATAGTTCAAGTTCGCTCCACCGCTGCCGGACGTGCTGTCGGGAGGTAGCGCCGCGCCGTTCGCGTGAAAAATGAGCTGGCCGATGAACTTTCCACCAGACTTCAGCCAGATACGCGGCGGGAACTTGTTCGCCGAATACATCACCTCGTAGGAATCGATCTGGGTAATTGCCATGTGCCGCCACCTCGTCCAGGAAAATGTGGCGGCGTTATGGACGTTCGTCAAGCGGCAATTGCGGAAGTTTCGGCCTCGACAGGATGGCGCTCGCCGCGACACAATCCGCGGGCGAGGGATGACGCGATGAGCACGGAACTGGAGCGTTTCATGGAGATCTGGGAACGGGAGGCGGCGAAGACGGAGAAGCTCCTCGCGGCGCTGCCGCGCGACGGTTACGATTTCCGTCCCGACCCCGAGGGCCGCTCCCTCGGTGAGCTGGCCTGGCACCTCGCCGAAGCCGAGGCCTACGGCGGGTTCGGGATCGAACGCGGAGAGTTTGCCCGCGACGTGAGGCCGGACGGGATCACGCGGCCGCGCACGATCGAAGAGCTCGCGCCCGGCTTCGCGCGCGTCCACGCCGACGCGGTGGCGCGCGTGCGGAAGCTGAAGGCGGAGGACCTCGATCGCCCGATTGTCTTCTTCAACGGCCAGGCCATGCCGGTCCGCGACATCCTCATGGACTTCATCCTCCTCCACAACGTTCATCACCGAGGGCAGCTGTCGCTGATGTGCCGGGAGGCGGGCGGGCAACCGACGTCGCTGTTCGGACCGACGCGCGAGACGATGCCGCTGCCGAAAAAAGGGTAAGGAGGGTTTGGAGTTCGAGCGCGACGTGATGAGCGCGATCGCGTGTGCGTCGTTTCAAGTCCACGCCTGGTGAATGTCTCACGGAGGCGACATTGCGTACCGTGCGCATGACAGGGCTGCCTTCCTTGGTGGGTGCTTACAAGCGACGCTGATCTCAAAAGAACTGTCATCGAGCTCAGGGAAAAGTGCAGGAAATTCAAGCATTGCGCCTGCACGCGCGTGATGGCACTTCGCTCGCTCTTTATGCCGGGCCAACGGAGTCGTCTATGCGCAAGATACTGATTCTTCTCATCGTGTGGCTGGCCGCGACAGCAGAAGCCACGGTGCGGTGCCCGGCGACGTCGTTTCAATCGATCGACGTCGGATCCGGACAAAGCTTCACGCTGCCGGTCGCGCCGGTTCCGGGGGTCCTCGATTACGAAATCGCGCGCTCGGTCGATTGGACGATCAACCCTAGCGAAACGTGGAGCCTTGGCGGCTCGGTCGCCACCAGCCGCGTGCGCGCGACAACGGGTGCGCCGGTGATCCAGGAACGGCTCTACAACACGGCGCCCGACTTCCCTTACAGCGCGTACTACGTCGTTACTGCGATCAACTCGTTCGACAACACGTTTCAACCCTGCGCCCAGGACTTTCTGGTGAATGTGAATCCCGATTCCGTTCTGTCGCGCGACGCCGTGAGGGCCGTCATTCCCGCCGTCGGATCGCTGAGGGGAGCGAACAACAGTACTTATCGGACGCGGCTCACATTGGAGAATCCGTGGTCGGAAGCGATCAGCGGCCGGGTGGTTTTTCATCCGAGCGGTCAAGCCGGCAGTGCCAGCGACCCGGTCCTGGCGTATTCGATCAACAGCAAGGCCGTCATGAGCTGGGACGATGTGGTGGCGGCCATGTCCGCGACAGGCCTCGGCAGTCTCGACATCGTTCCGGACCGCTCCCTTTTTGGCTTCTATCCAATGCCCAAGGTCCGAGCGCAAGTCGTGAGTCTGTCATCGGGCGGCGGTTCGTTCGGGACCGATGTGCCGGCGATCGAAATGGACAGTCCGCAATACGGCGCGGTCTGGACGGATTCCTCGCCACCGTCCGTCGTGATCGACGATCAGAACGGCGCCAAACGGCTGGCCATCGGCATTCGGACGCTGGCGGACTCGGTGGATTTCACACTGCAGGTCACAGCGCCGGACGGAACCATCCGCACCACGGTGACACGCTCCTATCCGGCCGATTATCACGAACAGCGGCCGGTGTCGGGTTGGTTCGATGTTTCCGTCCAGCAGAGCGATCGTGTGACCTTTTTCGCAACCCGCCACTCTGCACCAGGTGTGGTCGGCGGTGTCATCGTTTACCTGTCCGAGACCGATAACGTCACCAACGATGTTTCGGCTGTGATCCCCGAGCAGAATGACAACGCGCTGAGGCAGCCGATTGTGCAGTGTTCCTTCGGCTGCCGTCTTCTGCGGTGAATTGGTCACAGGCGAAGTAGTGGGGATTGCATGGCGTGGATCGGAGCGCATGACGAGTGGCACTCGCGGGTCAGTCCGGCTTTTGAGCCGTTGTAGGTGGGAAAGCGCACCGCGATGTACCTGGCCGCCGCCGCCCTCTATAGCGCCTGCGCTCTGCGCTCGCGTTTTGAAGTGCGCTTGTCTTCTCCGCGGAACATTGGCGCCGAACCCGGAAGCAAGCTCGCCAAATTCGCGACCTTGCGAGTCACTTTGCGAGTCTCCAATTCTCTAAAGCAACCCGCAGAAACACGAAAGCCGCCCAAATGGCGGCTGGTGAATCGCTGAAATTTGGGCGGGGACGACCGGCTCGAACCCACGACCTCCGGCGTGACAGGCCGGAGGGCTAATACTTATAGGTTCCGGCTGATGAGAGTGGTAATGAGAGTCCCGAGGACGCTCTCATTCCGTGCAGTTTACATCTCCGAGGTGCCGCCGGAGACGATCAAGCGGCCGCTCGCGGAGACGCCGGAGAACGGACCGACGGAGACGGAGACGGAGACCCGGCCGAGTCGATGTAGAAGCCGATGATCTGCCCGCCGAGCTGTGTTCCTACCATGACCTCGCTGGCGGTGATCCCACCCAGGAGCGAGGTCACGACCCATCCGGACGGACTGTTCGTGTTCCGCGCGATATGCGAGAGCAGCGGTCCGGCCGCGCCGGAAGGCGTCACGAGGCCGAGCGCTTCGACCTGCGCGACGCCGCTGCCGCCGCTGTTGGGGTTGACGAATGGACCGACCGGCGACGGACTCTCCGTGTCGACCGGGATCGTGTTCGTCGTGAGGACGTCCTGACTGAGCACGCTGCTGACGCTGGCGGTGATAGGCAAAGCGGGGCTATAGCTGGCGGAGGTCTCCGTAGCGGGCATTTCAACATCTCCTTTTTTCAGCGGCGGTGGGGAGGATTGCGTTGCTGAAAATGATCGTCCCGATCTCGCGCATAATCAACTCCGCGCCATGGCACGCATCGACGACTTCGAGCCGGGGCAGCACGCCACGTTCACGAAGACCTTCACGGACGAGGACGTGCAGCGGTTCATCGCCATCACCTCCGATGTGAATCCGCTCCACGTCGATGACGCGTTCGCGGCGAAGACGCGCTTCGGCCGCCGCGTCCTGCATGGGATGCTGACCGCATCGCTCTTCTCGACCATGGTCGGAATGCTGCTGCCCGGCACGGGGGCGATCTATCGCGTCCCAGACGCTCGAGTTTCTGCGTCCGGTCCACGTCGGCGAGACCGTGACCGCGCATTTTGCCGTCCGCTCCGTCGACCGCGCGAAGCACCGCCTCGTCATCGATGCCTGGATCGAGAACGAGGCGGGCGAGCGGGTGATCGAAGGAGTGTGCGAAGCGGGATTGCTGCACTGAACGATGGGACAATCCGCTGCGCGAGGAGCTCCCCGCGCACCGGCACGTCGTCAATGGCTGAACCGTACGTAATAGGGGAGGACCGAACCGTCGGCCTGATGGGTATAACCGGAGGCGGCCCATTCCATGCCGTTCGACGCGCAGCGGCGAACCGTATGGTAGTGACCGTAATTGTTCCGGC
>Ga0209382_10005739_pt1 | contig 16104 bp, 7 predicted proteins | sample SoiMetdeltSBSDD5_FD_187599 | JGI IMG/M metagenome (GOLD analysis project Ga0209382, IMG submission 187599) | Bulk soil microbial communities from a Populus tree surrounding site in Tennessee, USA - Soil MetaG P. deltoides SBSDD5 (SPAdes) (version 2) | ecosystem: Environmental > Terrestrial >...
CCGCGCTGGCCGTGCCCATGCTGCGGCACGACGACCTGGTGGGAATCTTCTTCCTCTGGAGAACGGAGGTCCGCGCGTTCACCGACAAGGAGATTGACCTGGTCACCACCTTCGCCGACCAGGGCGTCATCGCCGTCGAGAACGCACGCCTCCTCACCGAGCTACAGACGAAGAACACTGATCTGACCGAAGCCCTGGAGCAGCAGACGGCGACGAGCGAGATCCTCCACGTCATATCGAGTTCGCCGACGGACACCCAGCCGGTGTTCAACACGATCGTGGCCTGCGCCGCCCGGCTCTGCGACGCAGACTTCAGTGCGGTGGCGCGGCTTGAAGATGGACTGCTGCATCTGGTGGCGGTCAATCACATGTCTCCCGCTGAGACCGCCGCATATAACACGGTCTTTCCCCGAGCGCCGGGGCGACACTTCGCCATTGGTCGGGCGTTCGTCGATGGCCGTCCTGTGCACATCGAAGATGTCGAGGCGGATCCGGACTACGAGCCCCGGACGCGAGAAATCCTGCAGCGCGCGGGCATGTTTCGAACGTTCCTCGCGGTCCCCATTCTTCAGAATGGCGTACCGATTGGCGCAATCGGATGTGGTCGACACGAGATGAAGCCGTTCACGCCTCGGCAGATCGAGCTCGTGAAGACCTTCGCCGATCAGGCGATCATCGCGATTCAGAACGTGCGGCTCTTCAAGGAGCTGGAGGCCCGCAACACCGAGCTGCGGGTGGCGCTCGAGCAGCAGACGGCGACCGCCGACGTCCTCCGGGTGATCAGCAGCTCGCCGACCGACATCCAGCCCGTGCTCGACACTGTCGCGGAGAGCGCCGCCCGCCTCTGCGAGGCGTTCGACTCCGCGATCTTCCGCCGGGATGGCGACAAGCTGCTTCTTGTTGCGCACAATGGCGCGATTCCCCTCGGTGCCATCGGGGAATACGCCCTGCCCCTCGTCCGGGGGACGGTCGCTGGCAGGTCGGTGCTGGACGCCAGGACGGTCCACTTCGCCAATGTGCAGACCGAGAACGACAAGTTCCCTGAAAGCAGCGTGAACGCGCGACACCAGGGCTGGAAGTCGATCCTCAGCGTCCCATTGCTACGGGAAGGTGTTGCGATTGGCTCGATCCAGCTCCGCCGCACCGAGGCGGAGCTCTTCTCGGCGCGCCAGGTCGCCCTTCTGGAGACCTTCGCCGATCAGGCCGTCATCGCGATCGAGAACGTGAGGCTGTTCAAGGAGCTCCAGGCCAAGAACGCCGACCTCACGGTGGCCCTCGAGCAGCAGACGGCGACGAGCGAGATCCTGCGCGTGATCTCGAGCTCGCCGACCGACGTTCAGCCCGTCTTCGACACGATCGTGCAAAGCGCGGTCCGGCTCTGCGAGGGGCTGTTCGGCGCTGTCTGCATGTTCGACGGCGAGATGATTCAGCGTCCCGCGGCGTTCTACAACTACACGCCCGAGGCGATGGCCGCGGTGCAGCGGATCTATCCGATGCCACCCAGCCGCCGCCAGATGATCGGACGGGCGATTCTGAGCCGAGTGCCCGAGCATCTGCCCGATGCACTCGAGGATCCTGACTACGATGCTTCGGTCGCCCGCGGCGGCGGTTGGCGCGGTGGGCTCGCGGTACCGCTGCTTCGCGATGGACAAGCAATCGGCGCCATCTTCGTCGCGCGGGTGCAAACAGGACACTTCTCACCCCGGCAGGTCGAGCTTCTCCAAACATTCGCCGACCAGGCGGTCATCGCGATTCAGAACGTGCGGTTATTTACCGAGCTGGAAACCCGCAACAACGAGCTGAAGATCGCGCTCGAGCAGCAGACGGCGACCAGCGAGCTGCTCAAGGTGATCGGGCGGTCGACGTTCGATCTGCAGCCGGTCTTCGAGACACTGGCAGAGAATGCCGTCCGGTTGTGTGAGGCCGGTCGCGCTTTGATCTATCGGTTCGATGGCTCGCATCTTCGATTCGTGGCCGCCGACACGATCACGCCCGCCATGCGGACGTTCGTCGAGCAGACGCCTATTGCGCCCGGGCGCCACAGTGCGGCCGCCCGAGCGGCCCTCGAGCGGCGTACCGTCCACATTCACGATCCGCTGGCCGACCCGGACTACACATTCCCGGTTCTGCAGGTGGAGCCGACCCGAACCGTGCTCGCGATTCCCATGCTCCGAGCCGAAGAACTGTTGGGAGTCATTGTCATCTACCGCTACGAGGTGCTGCCGTTCACCAACGGCCAGATCGTCCTCATGGAGACCTTCGCCGATCAGGCCGCCATCGCCATCGAGAACGCTCGTCTGTTGACGGAGCTGCAGTCCAAGAACGCCAGCCTCACCGAAGCGCTGGAGCAGCAGACGGCGACGAGCCACATCTTGCGCGTGATCAGCGAGTCGCCGACGGACGTGAAGCCGGTCTTCGACGCCATTGTGGTCAGCGCCCGGATGCTCAGCGGAGCCGACACCAGCGGGCTGTTCACCATCCACGGTGATCGGGTGGACGTGACCGCCGCCGAGGGCATCTCCGACGCCGATGTTGCCGCATTGCGCGCGCATTACCCGCGCGAGCTGACCTCAAACACGGTCGTCGGCCGCTGCGTTTTCGACCGGCGGGCGGTGCAAACGACGGATCTCGATACCGATCCCGAGTACGCGACTGCGCCGGGGCGCACCATTGGCGCCCGGACGCTCCTCGGCGTTCCAATGCTTCGCGACGGAGAGCCGATCGGCGTCATCGGCGTCTGGCGCCGCGAGGTCAAGCCGTTCAGCGACAACCAGATCGCGCTGCTCAAGACGTTTGCCGATCAAGCGGTGATCGCAATCCAGAACGTTCGCCTGTTCACCGAGCTGGAGGCGCGCAACAGCGAGCTACGCGTCGCCCTCGAGCAGCAGACGGCAACCAGCGAGCTGCTCAAGGTGATCGGGCGGTCCAGCTTCGATCTCCAGCCGGTCTTCGACACGCTCGCCGAGAACGCCGTGCGGCTATGCGAGGCCGAACGCGCCGCGGTCTTTCGCTTCGACGGGCAGGTCTTGCGGGTCGTGGCCACGCATAATGTCTCCGCCGACCGCCGGGCCTTCCTCGAGCGAAATCCAACTTCTCCCGGCCGCGGTAGCGTAACCGGGCGCGTGGCCCTCGAGCGACGTACCGTCCACATTCCGGATGTCCAGGCCGATCCCGAGCACACCTACCAGGCCCCCTACACGGATACGGTTCCCACCCGGACCGCCCTCGGCGTCCCCATGCTCCGGGCGAACGAGCTGCTCGGCGTGATCTTCATCTATCGGCAAGTCGTCCGGCCGTTCACCGACGGCCATATCGCGTTGATGGAGACGTTCGCCGACCAGGCGGCCATCGCGATCGAGAACGCGCGGCTGCTCACCGAGCTGCAGGCCAAGAACACGGACCTCACCGAGGCGCTGGAGCAGCAGACGGCCACCAGCGAGATCCTCCGGGCGATCTCGAGCTCGCCGACGGACGTCCGGCCGGTCTTCGACACCATTGTGCGGAACGCCGTCCGCCTCTGCAGCGCGCGATTCGCCAACGTCTTTCGGCTGGAGGGCGAGATCGTCCACCTCGCGGCCCACCACAACCTTCCCCTCGAGGCGCAAGAGCGGTTCGAGCGGACCTTTCCGCAGCCCCTGTCGCAGGGCGGGACGATCACGGCCCAGGCGATGCGGCGCGGGACAGTCATCCACGTCGATGACATCGAGCTCGATCCAGAGGTCGCCACAGCCGTGCGTGAGCTGAGTCGCTCGGCGGGCTACCGGAGCGCGCTGGCGGTGCCCATGATGCGCACGGGAATCGTAGTGGGGGCCATCGGTGTCGGCCGAAGCGATGCGACAGGAGGGCCGAGGCCCTTCTCGGACAAGGAGGTCGAACTCCTACGGACCTTCGCCGACCAGGCGGTCATCGCCATCGAAAACGTCCGCCTGTTCACCGAGCTGGAGGCGCGCAACAGCGAGCTACGCGTCGCCCTCGAGCAGCAAACCGCGACCAGTGAGTTGCTGAAGGTCATCGGCCAGTCCACGTTCGATCTGCAGCCGGTGTTCGAAACACTGGCCGAGAACGCTATGCGGCTGTGCGCGGCCGAGCAAGCGGTCGTCTTCCGATACGATGGTCAGTTGCTTCGACCCGTGGTCATCCGCCACTTCACTCGCGACGATGCCACGATCGTCGAGCAGAATCCCATCGTGCCCGGACGGGGGAGTGCCTCTGGGCGCGCCGCCCTCGAGCGGCGTGCCGTCCATATTCATGACGCTCTGGCCGACCCCGAGTTCACCTATCTGATCGGGCAACTTCCTTTCCGGACCCTGCTGGCCATTCCCATGCTCCGCGCCGACGAGCTGCTGGGAGTGATCCTCATCCGGAGGGACGAGGTGCGGCCGTTCACCGACAGCCAGATCGCGCTGATGGAGACGTTCGCCGACCAGGCGGCCATCGCCATCGAGAACGCGCGGCTGCTCACCGAGCTGCAAATGAAGAATGCCGACCTGACCGAGTCGCTCGAGCAGCAGACGGCCACGAGCGAGATCTTGCGTGTCATCAGCCAGTCGCCGACCGACCTGCAGCCGGTGTTCGATGCTGTGGCAGAGAGTGCCGCTCGACTGTGTGACTCGCTGGACGCATATATCTTCCGGCGCGAGGGTGACCTTCTACGACTCGTCGCGCATCACGGCTCGATCCCCGTTCAGCCCACGCTTCCGCTGGTCCGCGGAACAATCAACGGCCGAGCCGTCCTCGACGGCCGCGCCGTCCATGTCCTCGACATGCAGAGCGAGGTGGACGAGTTTCCCGAAGGGAGTGAGAACGCGCGGCGCATGGGGCACCGAACGAGCCTCAACGTGCCGCTGATGCGAGATGGCGCCGCGATCGGCGCGATCGGCGTCCGCCGCACCGAGACGCGGCTGTTCACGGAGCGCCAGGTCGCCCTGCTGCAGACCTTTGCCGACCAGGCGGTCATCGCGATTCAGAACGTGCGGCTGTTCACCGAGCTGGAGGCGCGCAACAGCGAGCTGCGCGTCGCCCTCGAGCAGCAGACGGCAACCAGCGAGCTCCTCAAGGTGATCGGGCGCTCCACGTTCGATCTGCAGCCCGTCTTCGACACGCTCGCTGAGAACGCGGTCCGGCTGTGCGAGGCCGAACGCGCCTTCATCTTTCGCTTCGACGGCCAGCGTCTCCGCGCTGTGGCCTCGCATAACACCTCCGCCGAGATCCGAGAGTTCGTGGAGCAACATCCCATCACCCCCGGACGGCATAGCGCCGTGGCGCGCGCCGCCCTCGAGCGGCGGACCATCCACATTCACGATGCCCTGGCCGACCCCGAGTTCACCTACGCGCTCGGTGTCGACCCCTTCCGAACCCTGCTGTCGATTCCGATGCTCAGGGCCGGTGAGCTGCTCGGAGTGATTCACATCTACCGCCACGAGGTTCGGCCGTTCACCGACAGTCACATCGCCCTGCTCGAAACGTTCGCCGACCAGGCGGCCATCGCCATCGAGAACGCGCGGCTGCTCACCGAGCTGCAGGCGCGCACCGGCGAGCTGACGCGTTCGGTCCACGAGCTCCGGGCGCTGGGCGAGGTCAGCCAGTCCCTCAGCTCGACGCTCGACCTGGATACGGTGTTGAACACGATCGTCGCGCGCGCCAACCAGCTCGCGGGGACGGGCTCGTGCACGGTCTACGAGTACGACGAGGTCAAGGAAGAGTTTCACCTGCGCGCGACGAACAACCTCCCGGAGGAGGTCGTCGCGGTGGCGCGGCGCGCGCCGATCAAGAAAGGCGAGGGCGTTGCCGGTCGCGTCGCCCTGACCCACGAGCCGGTGCAGATCGCTGACATCATCGCGGAGGGCGCCTACCATGGCCCCCTGCTCGAGGTGCTCGTGCGAAACGGCACGCGCGCGATTCTCGGCATCCCGCTACTGCGCGAGGACCACCTGGTGGGTGGACTGACAGTGAACAAAAGCACGCCCGGTGAGTTTCCGCCGAACGTCGTCGACCTGCTCAAGACGTTCGCCGCCCAGTCGGCGCTGGCGATCCAGAACGCGCGGCTGTTCCGCGAGATCGAGGACAAGGGCCGCCAGCTCGAAGTCGCCGACCGCCACAAGTCGGAGTTCCTGGCCAACATGTCGCACGAGCTGCGCACGCCGCTCAACGCCATCATCGGCTACAGCGAGATGCTCCAGGAGGACGCCGAGGACCTCGGCGCGGAGCAGTTCACCGATGACCTCAAGAAGATCAACGCGGCCGGCAAGCACCTGCTCGAGCTGATCAACGCGGTGCTCGATCTCTCCAAGATCGAGGCTGGCAAGATGGAGCTGTACCTCGAGACCTTCGAGGTCGCCGGTCTCGTCCGCGACATCGCGGCGGTGATCCAACCCTTGGCCGCGAAGAGCGCCAACCGTCTGGAGGTGCGCTGTCCCGGCGAAATCGGGACGATGCACGCCGACGTGACGAAGGTGCGCCAGACCCTCTTCAACCTCCTCAGCAACGCCTGCAAGTTCACTGAGCGCGGCACCGTCTCGCTTGCGGTGAGTCGCGACGTGCTCGATGGCCAGGAGTCGATGACGTTCAGCGTCAGCGACACCGGCATCGGCATGACGCCCGACCAGCTGGAGAAGCTCTTCGCGGCGTTCACGCAAGCCGATGCCGCCACGACACGAAAGTACGGCGGCACGGGGTTGGGGCTGGCGCTGAGCCGGCGACTCTGCCGGATGATGGGCGGCGACGTGACCGTCGAAAGCGAAGCGGGCCGCGGCAGCACCTTCACCGTCCGGCTGCCGGCGGTCGTGCGCACGGCGCCCGAGGAGGCGCCGTCGCGCGCAGACGCGACTATCGACGCTCGGCCGGTGGCCGGCACGGTGCTGGTGATCGACGACGAAGCGGCGGTGCGCGACCTCATGCAGCGCTTCCTCGCCAAGGAGGGCTTTCGCGTGGCGGTCGCCGCCGGCGGCGACGAGGGGCTTCGTCGCGCGCGCGAGCTCAAGCCCGACGCGATCACGCTCGACGTCATGATGCCCGGCATGGACGGCTGGGCCGTGCTGTCGGCGCTCAAGGCGGATCCGGACCTGGCCGATATCCCGGTCGTCATGCTGACGATCGTCGACGATAAGAATCTCGGCTTTGCGCTGGGCGCCTCCGAGTACCTGACCAAGCCCATCGACCGCGATCGCCTGGTCGCGGTCCTGAGGCGGCACCGCCGCGATCTACCCGTGCTGGTGGTGGACGACGACGTCGAGGTTCGCCGGCTGCTGCGCCGGATGCTGGAGCCCGAAGGCTATACGGTCGTCGAGGCTGAGAATGGCCGCATCGCCCTCGCACGGTTGCGCGAAGCGGCGCCGGGCGCCATTCTGCTGGACCTCATGATGCCGGAAATGGACGGCTTCGAGTTCGTGGACGAGGTGCGCCGCCAGGAGCAGTGGCGCGCCATTCCGATCGTCGTCATCACCGCCAAGGACCTCTCACGCGCAGATCAGGAGCGCCTCAATGGATACGTCCAGAGGATTCTCCAGAAAGGCACGTACGGCCGCGACGAGCTGCTGACCGAGGTGCGTGAGCTCGTCGCTCGCAGCGTCGCTCGCCGCACGACGAGGGCCTGATGCCGAAGATCCTCCTGATCGAGGACAACGAGATGAACCGCGACATGCTGTCGCGCCGTCTGATCAAGCGCGGGTACGAGGTCGCCATCGCGCTCGACGGCGAGCAGGGGGTCGCGATGGCGCGCAAGGAGCCGCCGGCTCTCATCCTGATGGATATGAGCCTGCCGGGACTCGATGGCTGGGAGGCGACGCGTCAGCTGAAGGCGATGCCCGAGACGCGGAGCATTCCGGTGATCGCTCTCACCGCGCACGCCATGGCCGGCGACCGCGAGAAAGCGACGGCGGCCGGCTGCGATGACTTCGACACCAAGCCGGTGGAGCTGCCCCGCCTCCTGGAGAAGATCGAGGCGCTGCTCGGCCGGACCGGCGGCGCGTGAGCATCGATCCCGCCGCCCAGCTCCGGCACGAGCTGCGCACGCCGCTGAACCACATCATCGGCTACGCGGAGATGCTGCTGGAGGAGGTCGGCGAAGGCGACAAGCCGGAGCTGGCAGCCGGGCTTTCGGCGCTCCGAACGGACGCACGCCAGGTTCTGGGCCTCTTGAACGAAGTCCTCGCACGCGGACAAGGGACACCCGATCTCGCGGCGGCCCGCGGCGCACTCGCGCCGCCGCTCGAACGCATCCGGTCAGCCGGCGAAACAATGCGGCGCCAGGCAGCTACCGGTGGTGACGCCGCGCTCGTGCCCGATCTCGAGCGAATCCAGGCGGCGACCGCGCGGCTCGACGAGTTACTCCGGCACGGCGGCGTGCCGGCGCGCCGAGAGGCCGAGGCGGCGTCCGTCGAGGCCGCTGACGCCTCCGGGGGGCCGCCGCGTAATGTGATCCTCGTGGTTGATGACAACGAGGAGAATCGCGACCTGCTCGCCCGGCGCCTGCGCCGCCAGAGCTACGAGGTGCTGACCGCTGTCGGCGGCGTCGCCGCGCTCGACCTTCTCTCGCGCACGCCCGTCGACCTCGTGCTGCTCGACGTCATGATGCCGGACCTAGACGGTTATGCGGTCCTGCAGCGAATCAAGGCCGATCCAGTGCGCCGAGACGTCCCCGTCCTCATGATCTCCGCGCTCGATCAGATGGACAGCGTCGTGCGCTGCATCGAGCTCGGCGCCGAGGATTACCTGACGAAACCGTTCGATCCCGTGCTGCTGCGGGCGCGAATCGGCGCGTGCCTGGAGAAAAAGCGCCTGCACGATCAAGAGGCGCGTCATCGTCGCGAGCTGGCCGAGCTGAACCGGACGCTCGAGCGGCGGGTGGCCGAGCAGGTCGGTCAGCTCGAGCGGCTCGGCCGCCTCAAGCGCTTTTTCTCGCCGCAGCTCGCGGAGCTGATCGTGGCGGGAGACGCCGAGGACCCGCTCAAGCCGCACCGGCGAGAGGTGACCGTCGTGTTCGCCGACCTCCGCGGCTTCACCGCCTTCGCCGAAACGGCCGAGCCGGAGGAGCTCATGGCCGTGCTCCGCGAATACCACGCGGAGATGGGTCGCCTCGTCATGGAGCACGGCGGCACGCTCGAGCGCTTCGCGGGCGACGGCATGATGGTGTTCTTCAATGACCCTGTGGAGGTGCCGAACCCCGCCGAGCGCGCCATCCGGATGGCGCTAGCCATGCGGGAGGCGGTGGGACGGCTCTCGACCCGGTGGCACAAGCGCGGCTGGGAGCTGCCGCTCGGGGTCGGCATCGCCCAGGGCTACGCCACCATCGGCGCCATCGGCTTCGAAGGGCGTCTCGACTACGGCGCCATCGGAACGGTCACGAATCTCGCGGCGCGGCTCTGCGGCGAAGCGAGCGGCGGGCAGATTCTGGTCTCGGCCAAGGTCGCCGCGGCCGTGGAGGGAATGATCGAAGCCGACGACCTGGGCGCACTCGCGCTCAAGGGTCTCGCGCGGCCCATTCCGATCTGGAGTCTCCGCGGCCTCCGGAGGCAATCATGAGCGTGTCGATCAGACAGATCCATCCCGTCTTCGTGGGCGAGGTCTCGGACGTCGATATCGCGCGTCCGCTCTCGCCTGACGAGGTGGTCGCCATCGACGACGGCATGAACCGCTACGCCGTGCTCGTGTTCCACGATCAGAAGATCACCGACGAGCAGCAGATGGCGTTCACCGTCAACTTCGGAGCGATGGAGGACGCGCGCGGCGGCAACATCACCAGGCCCGAAGACCGGCGGCTCGAGGTCGGCATGAACGACGTCTCCAATCTCGACAAGGCCGGGCGGCCGATGGAGCGGGATTCCCGCCAGCGCCTCTTCAACCTCGGCAACATGCTCTGGCACTCGGACAGCTCGTTTCGTGCGATCCCGGCGAAGTATTCGCTGTTGTCGGCGCGCGTGGTGAATCCTGTCGGCGGCAACACCGAGTATGCGGACATGCGCGCCGCCTACGACGCGCTGGACGAGGCGACGAAGGCGCTCATCGAGGATCTGGTCTGCGAGCACTCGCTGATGTACTCACGCGGGTCGCTCGGGATGCTCGACTACACCGAAGAAGAGCGCGCGATGTTTCGGCCGGTGCGCCAGCGGCTCGTGCGCACGCACCCCGTCACGGGCCGCAAGTCGCTCTACCTGTCATCGCACGCCGGGGCGATCGTCGGAATGCCGACGCCCGAGGCGCGCGTCCTGCTCCGCGACCTCACGGAGCACGCCACCCAGCCGAAGTTCGTCTACGTGCACCACTGGCGCCCGTGGGACTTCGTCATGTGGGACAACCGCCGCACGATGCACCGCGTCCGCCGGTACGACGACAACCAGCCGCGCGACATGCGTCGCACGACACTCGCCGGCGACGCGCCGACGGTCGCCCAGATCTAGCCCGCGACGAACGCTGCGCGCGGCGTCACGCAGGAATTGCGTGCGACCCGAGGCGCCTGTCGGCCGACTTTACGCGGCTCGTGCGCGGGCGTCGGCCGGCCTTACGAATTCCGCGGGCGCCCATGCCGCGCCGGCACGGAATCGCAGCGATGCCATGCGTTGGCACCGGCATGCGGCGTGCACCGCCGTCGTGTGTCGGTGCTGTCGACGAAGGGCGCGACGCGGCGTTGGTCGGGCCTTCGCTCGCGCGTGTCACTCCGTCGCCAGCACCGACGGCAGCGCGCCGAGAACGTCGCGCAGGCACGCGCGAACGCGCGCGACGTTCGCCGCATTCTGACCCGGCCGCTCGCCGCGCCGCACCTGGGCGATGAACTCCTCGCCGGTCGTCATCATCAGAAGCCCCGCGTTGATCTCGAGCTGCAGCGCGTGCACGCGCGTGTGCGGCCGCCCGAACGTCGCGACGACATTGCCGCCGGTGTAGCCGCTGACGTTGTCGTGCACCGCGAAGCCGTGCCGCGCGAAGACGTCAGCCACCGCCGCCGCGAGGTTCGGCTGGCACGTCGCATCATGGCAGGTGCCGATGATGACCTCGTGATCCTTCATTCGCCGCGGACTGCCGGTGTGGCCGTCGAGCAGGATGGCGTAGCCACGCGCCTGGCGCATCTCGTCCAGTACGCGGGCGAGCACGGCGTAGTACGGGTCGTAGAACGCGGAGAGCCGCTGCTCTAGCTCCGTCGTACGAAGCGGGCGCGCGAAAATCGGCACGTCGCGCATCGTGTGCGTGCGCACCACGCCGCGGCGTGAGCGCACCGCGCCGTCGCGCTCCTCGAAGTCGTCGCGCCGTCGATTGACGTCCACGAACATGCGGGAGAAGGGTGTGGCGATCAGCGTCGCGCCGTGAGCGTGGAGGTCACCGTAGACATCGGCGGCGAACGCGTCGGCGAAGCCGTAGGCGAACGTGGCGAACGACGGCTCACAATAGTCCGCGCTCTCGATGCCGGGCAGCGGCTCTGTGCCGTAGTGCGGAACGCTCACGACGACCGGCGTGCGCGCCGACGCCGGCGGCTGCCGCACGATCGGGAACGACGAAGCCTGCTCTACGACGGCGCGCTCCCGTGCAAGGAAGCGCTCACCGAGCGCCCGGCGCGGCGCGGTCTCGCGCGGCGTCCATGAGCGGCTTCTGCTGACCGCCGTCGATCTCGATCATGGAGCCGTTGACGAAGTACGCGAGTGGCGAGGCGAGATACGCGACCAGGTTGGCCACCTCGTCGACCTCGGCGATGCGGCCGAGCGGGATGCTGCGTGGCGCGAGCTGATCGGCCTCCGCGTACGACAGCTTCATGTCGCGCGCCATCGCCTTCACGAGCCCGTCCCAGCGCTCCGTCCGCACGGGGCCCGGGTTCACGGCCACGAAGGTGATGTTGAAACGCCCGTACTGTCCGGCCAGCGCCTTGGTGAGGTTCTGGCCCGCGGCATTGCAGGCGCCGGGCACGATCTCCCAGTAGGAGTCTTTCACGCCGTCGTTGCCGATGAGGTTCACGACGCGCCCGCCGCCCTGCGCGCGCATGATCGGCAGCGCCGCCTTGAGACAGCGCACGTAGCCCATGAACTTGAGCTGCAGGCCCTGCGCCCACGCGTCTTCGTCGAGCGCTTCGAGGATGCCGCCGGGCGCCGAGCCCGCGTTGTTCACGAGGACGTCGATCCGTCCGAAGTGCCGGGCGGCGCCGTGCACGAACGCTTCGGCGTCCTCGCGCAGGGTGAGGTCCGCGGGAATCGCCAGCACCTGACGCCCGCTCTCGCGCCGGATCTCCTCGGCGGCCGCCTCGAGCACGTCCTTTCGGCGCGCGCAGATCGCGACGTCGGCGCCCTCGCGCGCGAGCACGCGGGCGATGCCCTTGCCGATGCCGGCGCTGCCGCCCGTGACCAGCGCTACCTTGCCGTTGAGCTGCAGGTCCATAGCCCACCTCGTGTGCTAGCGTAGCGCAGCTTCGAGGCGCGCCACGGCTTTGCCGGGGCGCGACGAGCGTTGCCGGGGAGTCCGAGGGGGCGTAGCCCCCTCGCTTGAACAATCGGGGGCCATGTCGGGGCCCCCATCTCAAATTGGCGCGATTGTACGGGTGAACGACCAGCGGGGATACCCAGTGATCGCGGTAGCAGCCCGCGAGCGGCTCGTGGGCGCACCCGTGCGCCGCACCGAAGACCTAAGATTCGTCACCGGGCGCGGCCGCTACGTCGGCGACATCGCGCCTCCCAACGTCTGCCACGCCGTGGTCGTCCGCAGTCCCGTGGCCCACGCGCGCTTGACCGGCATCGACGACATCGCCGCGCGCGCCCGGCCCGGCGTGCTCGCGGTGCTTACCGCCGCCGATCTCGGCGAGATCGCCGCACCGATTCCGATGCGTCTGGCCCCGCTGCCGGGATTCGATCGCTATCTGCAGTGGCCGCTCGCCAGCGATCGCCTTCGCTACGTCGGCGAGCCGGTCGCGCTCGTCGTGGCCGAGGACCGCTACGGCGCCGAGGATGCCGCCGAGCGCGTCGTGGTTCACCACGAGCCGCTCGAGCCGGTCGTCGCGGCGTCTGCGGCCGCTGCCGATCGCGTGCTGGTGCACGAAGCGGCGGGGACGAACGTCGCGACGCGCTATCGTGTCTCGCGCGGCGATCCGGACGCCGTGTTCGCGCGCGCGCCGTATACGCGGCGCGAGACGTTCCGCTGTCAGCGGCACAGCGGCGTGCCGCTCGAGACGCGCGGCCTGGTCGCAACCTGGGATGCCGCGACCGGGACGCTGACGGTGCTCGGCGCGACCAAGGTCGCGTTCTTCAATCGTCGGGCGCTCTCGCGGATGCTCGGGCTGGAGGAGGCCAGGATCCACCTGATCGAGGTGGACGTCGGCGGCAGCTTCGGCGTGCGCGGTGAGCTCTATCCCGAGGACGTGCTGATTCCGCTCGCCGCGATGAAGCTCGGACGGCCCGTGAAGTGGATCGAGGGCCGGCGCGAGAGCTTCGTGGCCACCAACCACTCACGTGAGATCGAGTGCGAGGTGGAGATCGCCGCGCAGCGCGACGGCACGATCCTCGCGATGCGCGGCCGCGTGCTGGCCGACATGGGTGCGTACGTGCGCACCAACGGAGGCGTCGTGCCGGCCAAGGCGGCGCAGTTTCTCCCTGGCCCGTACCGCATCCCGCACTTCGCGTGCGAGGTGCAGGCGGTGGCGACCAACAAGACCCCGACCGGGACCTATCGCGGCCCGGGTCGCTTCGAGGCGAACTTCTTCCGCGAGCGTTTGCTCGATCTGATGGCGGGCGATCTCGGGCTCGACCCCGCCGAGCTGCGGCGGCGCAATCTCATCACCGCGGCCGAGCTCCCGTGGACGATCGGCACGCTCGTCCCGTACGAGGCGTCCGGCGCCTATGACGGCGGCGACTACCCGGCGGCGCTGCGCCGCGCGCTCGCGGCCAGCGACTACCATCGACACGCGAAGGACAACGGCCGGCTCGTCGACGGCAAGCTGCGTGGCATCGGCATCGGCTGCTTCGTCGAGTCCAGCGGTGCGGGGCCCGCGGAGACCGCGCGGATCGTCGTGCGCGCTCCGGGGCGCGTGGAGCTCTACAGCGGCTGCGCGTCATCCGGGCAGGGTCACGAGACGGTCATGGCGCAGATCCTCGCCGACGAGCTCGGCATCCCGTTCGATGCCATCACGGTGGCTCACGGCAGCACGACGCTGGTGGCCGAAGGCTGGGGCACGTACCACAGCCGCGCCGTCGTCGTCGGCGGCAGCGCCGTCGCCGCCACGGCGGCAACGCTCAAGGCGAAACTGGTCGCGCTGGCCGCGCAACGGAGCGGTCTCCACGAGGCGACGCTGGAATGTCGCGGCAGCGCGGTGTTCCGGCGTGACGGAGCTGACGATCGGCCCGTGTTCACGCTCGACGAGGCCGTCGCCGATACCCCGCTCGAGGCCGCCGGAAAATTCACGACGAGCGCGCTCACGTACACGTACGGCGCGCACGTCGCGCACGTCGCCGTCGATCCCGACACCGGCGCGACGGAGGTCCTGAGCCTCGTGACCGTCGAGGACGTCGGCCGCGCCGTCAATCCGGCGCTCGTGCACGGCCAGGCGCACGGCGCTGCCGTGCAGGGACTCAGCGGGGCCTTCCTCGAAGAGCTCGTCTACGACGAGACCGGCCAGCTCGTGACCGGCACGCTGGCAGACTATGCGCTGCCGAGCGCCGCCGATTTCCCGCGTCTCGAGAGCATCACGCTCGAGGAATCGCCATCGAGCTCCAATCCGCTCGGCGCCAAGGGCGCAGGGGAAGGCGGGATCGTGGCCACGGGCGCCGCCGCCGCGAACGCGGTCGCCGCCGCGCTGGCGCCGCTCGGCGTCCTCGTCCGCGAGCTGCCACTGTCCGCTCGAAACGTCGCCGGCTGGATCGCGAGCGCTTCGCGATGATCGACGTCCACGCGCACTACGTGCCTCCGGCGCTGCTCGAGCGGATGCGGACCGCGGGCGCGCGGTACGGCGTCTCCGTCATCGAGATCGCGCCCGCGTGCCACGCGCTGCACTTCGCCAATGGCCTCCGGCTGCGGCCCTTCTTCACCAAGCTCGTCGAGGAGCCGGCGCGGCGGCTGGCGAGCATGGCCGCGATCGGTATCGAGCGCGAGATCCTGTCATCGTGGACCGACATGCACGCGCACGGCCTCGGTATCGAGCAAGGCACGGCGTGGCATCGGCTGCTGAACGAGGAGCTGGCCGCCTTCGCGCAGCGCCACGCCGAGCACTTCTCGATGCTGGCCTCGGGCTACCTGCCGGATGCGGCATGCGCCGCGCGGGAGCTGGAGTTCGCGGTAAAAGAGCTCGGCGCGATCGGCGCCGTCGCCGCCACGAACGTCGAGGGCACGAACCTCGGGGAGCTGTCGCTCGACGAGTACTGGGCCGCGGCGGTCGAGCTCGGCGTTCCCGTGTTCCTGCATCCCGTGCAGGCGAATCCGACACCGCGCACGCGGCGATTCGCGCTCAACCAGATCGTGCAGTACACGATGGACACCACACTCTGCGTCGGCTCGCTGATCGGCGCCGGCGTGCTCGATCGGTTCCCCGAGCTGCAGCTGATCCTGTCGCACGGCGGCGGGGCGCTGCCGTATCTCAGCGGCCGCTTCGACGTGATGTTCGAGCGCAGCAACCGCGACGCGACCGGGATCGCCGCGACGCTGCCGCCGTCGGCCTACCTCGGCGGGATGTACTACGACACGATCGTCCACGACCCGCGTGCGCTGCGGTATCTGGCCGAGCGGGTGGGCATCGAGCGTCTCCTGATCGGGAGCGACGACTCGTTTCCGCCCGCCGACCACGATCCGCTGGCGAGCCTGCGCGCCGCAGGATTCGCTGCGGAAGAGATCCAGCGCATCGGCGAGGCCAACCCGAGAAGGATCTTCCGTCTGTGATGAACTTCACCAGTGAGCTCTGGGCGTCGATCGGCTCGATTTACGCCGCGATCCTGAAGCATCGATTCGTCGCCGGTCTCACCGATGGCTCGCTGCCGCGGGAGAGCTTTCAGTTCTACGCGGTGCAGGACGCGCTCTACCTGCGAGACTTCGCGCGCGCCCTGTCGCTGGCGGCGGCGCGCGCACCGCGGGACGAGTGGATCATCATGTTCAACGACCACTCGGCGGGCGCGCTCAAGGTCGAGCGCGCGCTGCACGAGAGCTTCTTCGCCG
>Ga0209382_10005740_pt1 | contig 16100 bp, 12 predicted proteins | sample SoiMetdeltSBSDD5_FD_187599 | JGI IMG/M metagenome (GOLD analysis project Ga0209382, IMG submission 187599) | Bulk soil microbial communities from a Populus tree surrounding site in Tennessee, USA - Soil MetaG P. deltoides SBSDD5 (SPAdes) (version 2) | ecosystem: Environmental > Terrestrial >...
TTCAAGTTCGTCATCAAGGCGTCCCAGCAGATCACGCACATCAAACGCCTCAAGGACGTCGAGGACTCGGTGTCGTATCTCCTCGAAGTTACCGGCACACTGAAGGAACGGCTCGGCCCGCTGTTGTTCCAATTGCCACCCCATCTGAAGAAGGACGCCGCACGCCTGCGCGATTTTCTCGCGCTGCTCCCGCCAGACCGTCGCGCCGCAATCGAGTTCCGTCATCAATCCTGGTTCGATGACGAAGTCTTCAATCTGCTGCGCGACCGCAAGGCGGCCCTGTGCATCGCCGAAGCCGAAGAGAGGGTTGAAGTCCCTTTCGTTTCAACCGCCGATTGGGGCTATCTCCGCTTGCGTCGGCCGGACTATGGAGATGCAGAACTCAAAGCCTGGATCGATCGCGTTCGTCAGCCTGGCTGGCAGGATGCATTCATCTTCTTCAAACACGAGGACGAAGGCAAAGGTCCGCAAATGGCCAGGCGGTTTTTAGAGTTGGCGGCCTGATGAATCGTCAGACCACCTTAATGGCTCTGCTGGGGGCATTCGCACTCTGCCTTCCAGGCTCCGCGCTTGCGGCCGTGAACCCAACTGTGCCTCCGGACGTTTCCTATGTGCCGGCCTCAACGCGCAAGATCAGCCAGTTAATCGGTGACACTGACTATCAATGGGGGACGCCCACCGATACGAGAACTCAGTCTCGCTACGGTATCTCAGGTTCGGACCTCGGGGTCCCGTTCAGCCACAACGGCATAACGTATATCATCTTTGGCGATACTCACGGCGGCGGTGTTTCTGGTGATCGTGATCCTCTGGCTTTTACGACTGACACGAACCCCGAAGACGGCTTGCAACTTACCTTTCTGGCCAACGGAAGCCAATGGCGCCCGATTACGATTCCCGGAATTTCCCAGGCCGCCTATGAAGTGCCATTGGATGCCGTGAGCATCAGCAACAGAATATATTTGTATCATTCCACCGACAATTCCCCATCCGTCACCATGGGCCGCTCGGTGCTGGCAGTTTCTTCGGACGATGGGATGAACTTTCAGCTCTTATACGACTTCTCGACCACCCACTTCATCAATGTGAGCGTAAACACGATCAATCTTCGAGACTGGCCAGGATTCCCCGTGAGCGCGGGCGATGGGCTGGCAATCTTTGGCTCGGGAAGTTATCGTGCGAGCAATGTGCGGCTCGCCTTTCAACCAGCTGCCTCCATCGAAGCACGCTCCACGCTGCGGTATTTTGCGGGCCTGGATGGGTTCGGGAATCCAACCTGGTCCTCGAACGAAGGCGATGCCATAGCGTTGTTCGACCAGCCGTGCGTCGGAGAATTCTCCCTAGCCTACAACAAGTTCCTCAAACGCTGGCTCATGCTTTTTAATTGTGGAACGCCTCGTGGCATTAACTATCGCACGGCTCGCCAACCGTGGGGGCCATGGACCGAACCCCAGGTGCTCTTTGAACCCTGGGACGACCTGGGCTATGCGCATTTCATGCATGTGAACTGGACGTTCCGAAATTACGATACCGTCCACAATTCCGGCCGGCAGAATGAATGGGGCGGCGAATACGGTCCCTACATGTTTAAGGAACTGGCTATTGGCACCGACAATCGCACGACCATCTACTGGACCCTTTCTTCCTGGAATCCGTACGTGACCGTCCTGATGAAGTCGCAACTGCAGGTCGCCAATAGTCCAGTCATCACCGTTCCACCGCTCGATCAAATCGTCAGCGCAGGGGAGCCCGCCGCATTTGAGCTTACCGCGTCCGCGATCGGAGGACTGAACTATCGTTGGCAGCGCGACGGTACGAACATTCCGGGCGCGCTTAGCAATGTTTTCACGCTGCCGACCGCGTCCGCCGCGGACGAACCCTCCTCCTTTCGGTGCATCGTCTCCAACGGCACGGGCAGTGTCACCAGCAACCCCGTGCGCGTGGCGATTACCAACGAAAATCAGGCGCCCGTCGTGCAAATTCTTTCGCCCGCCGCCGGGGAGCTCTTTCGCGGAGGAAGCACGGTGGTTTTTTCTGGTGATGCGACAGATGCCGAGGATGGCGCGCTTCCTCCCACCGCCTTTCATTGGAAGGTTTTGTTCTTCCATGGCGGCCACAATGTGCCGTTTCTCGGCACCGTGTCGGGCGTGAAGGCCGGTACATTTTCTGTTCCCGAGCGCGGCGAACAAGCCACCAATGTTTTCTTTCGAGTGTTGCTGACCGTGCAAGATTCCGCTGGACGGCGGGCCTCAGCGTTCCGCGACATCTATCCCCAGACGAGTGTGCTCTCCTTCCTTACGGAACCGGCCGGATTGCAAATCGTTCTGGATGGTGTCGTGCGCACCACCCCGGCTTCCGTGGCAAGCGTGGTGGGCATGAGCCGCATCCTTTCCGCGGTTGCACCATTCACGTTTGGAGGACGTGCTCATGACTTCAGGGAATGGTCTGATGGCACGACTCTTACTCGCACCATCACCGTGCCTGAAACGAACGCGACCTATACGGCTGTCTTTCGTACGCCCACGATTCTGGTTCCGACCAACGCTATTTGGAAATACCTGGTGACGGCCTCGGCCCCTTCGGCTTCGTGGAAATCGATCATTTTCAATGATTCAAATTGGCCGGCAGGCGGCGCGCAGTTGGGTTTTGGCGATAATGACGAAGCGACTCCGATTGGCTTCGGTCCCGATCCGAACAACCGTTACATCTCGACTTATTTCCGGCACACGTTTGCCATTGCAGATCCGGCGGTGTTCGCGGCGCTGACCGTGCGCCTGCTGCGGGACGACGGCGGAATCGTTTACCTCAATGGCACGGAGGTTTTTCGAAGTAACATGGGTGGCGGCACGCCGGTATGGGCAACGCAAGCGCCCGTAACAGCCCTGCCGACCGACGAGACGACCCAGTATTATTTCACCAACATATCTCCCGTTTTGCTGCGCGCCGGCACCAATACGCTTGCCGTTGAGATCCACCAGAACGGCACGAACAGTTCCGATCTTAGTTTCGCTCTGGAACTGCGCGCGGCGGAACATGACCCAGCCTTGCGCGTGGAAGGCCCCGGGCCGAACCAACTTGGCTTATCGTGGCCGTACCCATCTTCAGGCTTCGTCCTGCAAAGCGCGCTGTCTCTGCAAACGCCCGCCTCATGGTCCAACGTCAATCAATCTATCGTTGTCACCAACGCCCGGAACGAAGTCATCCTCCCGTTTACCAGCGGTCCCCATTTTTTTCGCCTCCGCAAACCTTAGCTGGTGGCTACCGAGTTGATGAAAGTTGTCCTCGGCGGGTTCGCTTGTTCGTCGTATTGTTGAACTGATAGAAAAAAGATGACGGAAGGACAATATGAATACACCGGCACACAGTATCGTATGGTTTGAAATTCCGGCGGATAATGTCGAGCGTGCGCGATCGTTTTACGGGTCGCTCTTCGGGTGGAAGACCGAGAAGTTTCCGGGGCCCATGGAGTATTGGCACATCGACACCGGCGGAGCGGATGCCAGCCCGGACGGCGGCTTGATGAAGCGCCAAAACGCGGGCCAGCAGGGGATCACCAATTACATCAGTGTCCCTTCGGTGGACGAATTCGCCGCCAAAGTCCAGCAGCTCGGCGGCAAGATCTGCGTGCCGAAGACGGCAGTGCCGCAGATGGGCTACTTCGCGATCTGCCAGGACCCGGAGAACAACACCTTCGCGCTTTGGGAGCCCAATCAAGACGCAAAGTGAATGTCCTGAATGGCTTCGCCCATTCGTCGTAGTTATGAAAGATGACATTATGAACACAGAATCAACAAACCAATATATGCTGCTTTTCCGAGGGCCGGATTGGGACCACGGTCTCCCGCCGGAAGAACTTCAGAACACCATGGACCGAGTGATGACCTGGTTCGAGGGGGTGCAACAGACAGGCAAGGTGAAGGGAGGCCAGCCGTTGGGTCGCGAAGGCAGAATCGTGTCGAGGCGGGCGGTCGCGGACGGCCCGTTCGCCGAGTCGAAGGAAGCCGTCGGGGGATATTTGCTGTTGGAAGTCGACAATCTGGACGAGGCGGTGGCTATCGCGCGCACATGTCCCACGCTCGAATACAACATCACCATCGAGGTTCGCCCGGTGCTGAATGACTGTCCATGCTTCAAACGCGCAAGGGAAAAACTGTCCGTGGTGACGGCCTAACCAAAAACAAACACGAACACAAACGTATGAGTACTGAAAACAACAAATCAGAATATCTGTTGATCTTCCGAGGGACGGATTGGGACAAGGGGCTGTCTCCGGAGGAAATTCAAAAGGTGACCGGCGAGTTTATGGCATGGTTCCAGCGGCTGATGCAGGAGGGCACGGCGAAAACCGGTCAGCCGCTCGAGCACGAGGGCAAGATTGTCTCCGGCAAGAAAGGGCGCACGGTTGCGGATGGCCCATTCGCAGAGTCGAAGGAAGCGATCGGTGGTTACTTCCTGCTGCAGGTGCGAAACATCGATGAGGCAGTGGCGATCGCTAAACAGTGTCCGATCCTGGAATACGGCGCCAGGGTGGAAGTACGCCCCGTTGCTGGCGAATGCGTCAGCATGCGGCGCGCGAACGAGCAGCTTACGGCCGCTTAAGGTGGATCAATCTCAAACACAGCCGCCAGCCGCGGAAGTTTCCCGGCTGGCGGAACATCTGTTTCGGCAAGAAGCGGGCAAGCTCGTCTCGGTCCTTACCAGTATCTTCGGGATCGAGCGGCTGCAATTAGCCGAAGACGTGGTGCAGGAGGCGTTGCTCCGGGCGCTCCAGACCTGGCCGTATTACGGTATTCCGAAAAACCCGGCCGCCTGGATTACGCAAACGGCGAAGAACCTCGCGTTGGATGTACTGCGCCGCGAAAAGACTTTCCGTGGCAAGGAAGAGGCCATCATTGCGACGATCGAGCGAGAGCCGGCCGGCGATTCGGTATCTTTCGACAACGAGATCAAGGACGAGCGCTTGCGGATGATGTTCGTTTGCTGTCATCCCCTCATTCCACAGGAGGCGCAGGTCGCGCTCGCGCTGAAGACACTTTGCGGATTCAGCAGTGGCGAAATCAGCAAAGCATTTTTAACGACCGAAGCCGCGATCGAGAAAAGGCTTGTGCGGGCGCGGCAAAAGATTCGCGAGGCGCGCATTGCTTTCGAAATTCCCGCAGAAAAGGAGCTGGCCACTCGCCTGGATGCGGTTCTGCAAACGCTCTATTTGCTTTTCAACGAAGGATACAAGGCATCGAGTGGCGACCGCTTGGTCCGGCAGGACTTGTGCGACGAAGCGATCCGGCTCACGGCCCTGCTGGTTGAGCATCCCGCCGGCAATTATCCAAAAACCCACGCGCTTTTGGCTTTGATGCTCCTGAACGCGGCCCGGTTCTCCGCGCGCGTCGACGCGCGCGGCAACATCCTACGGCTGAAGGACCAGGATCGCTCGACGTGGAGTCGACCGATGATTGCGCGCGGGGTGTTCCATTTGAGCCAGGCGGCGGCAGGCGACGAGCTGACTGCCTACCACGTTCAGGCTGGCATCGCTGCGTGCCATTGCTCGGCGCCGGATTATAATTCAACGGACTGGAAGCAAATTCTTGCGCTCTACGACCAGCTTATCGAGCTGGATGATTCGGCGGTGATCGCCTTGAATCGCGCGGTGGCCGTTGCGCAAGTAAACGGGCCCAAGGCGGGCCTTGATGCGGTGGCAGGGATTCGAAAACGCGAATCACTCGAATCGTACTACTTGCTGTATGCCGTGTTGGCCGACCTGGAGCGTCAGCTCAAGAATTTTGGCGCGGCGGCCGAGCATCTGCGAAGGGCGATTGGACTCACAGAGCTGAAGTCCGAGCGTTCATTCCTGCTTAAGCGGCTTCAGGAGTGTGACGTTGGTTCGTGACGTCGCTCGCCTCAGGTTGAGCACGTGGCAATTCCAACCAAAAAGTGCTGCCCACGCCAGGCTCGGACTCCACGCCCACGCGTCCGGCCATCCGCTCGATCCCCTTTTTGACAATCGCCAGGCCGATGCCCGTGCCCTCGTAGCGAGTGCTGAGGCGCTCGAATATTCCGAAAATCTTCCCATGCGCGGCCTTCTCGATGCCGAGCCCATTGTCCTTGACAAACAAGCGAACCGTTTTGCCGTCGCCGCTCGTTTCCGCCCGCACTCGCACACGGGGTGTCATGCCCGGCTTAACGAATTTGACGGCATTGCCCAGAAGGTTGGAGATGCATTGGGTCAGCACGGCTCCATTTGCAATCACCGCGGGAAATGCTCCTTCCAACTGAATGTCCGCCGTCGGCGCTTGAAACCCCGGATAAGACTCGAGAATGTCGCGCAAGAGCTTCTCGACGTTCACTGGTTCGAGCATCAAGTCGGTGCGAGCAACACGGCTATAGTTTAGAACGTCGCGAATGAGATTGTCCATGCGCTCGGCAGCCGTTGTAATGCGACGGATGTATTCCTGGCCCTCGGCCCCAAGCTTGTCACCGAATTCCTGGCCGAGGATAACGGCGAAGCTCTGCATGGCGCGGAGCGGAGCGCGCAAATCGTGTGAAATGCTGTAAGAGAACGCCTCCAACTCACCTACGGTTTCCCGCAGAGTGGCGGTGCGTTCGGTCACTTGTCGCTCGAGATCCTCCGTGTGCCGGGAAAGGGTTTCCCGGGCTTCACGCAACGCCAGTTCGGCCTGCCTGCGCTGGAGCCATTGCGCCAAAACATCGGCGATATCGCCCATCTCTTTCAGCACGTCATCGGCGAGCGTTTCGCGCGCGAACATTGCGATAACCCCGAGCACACGGTCTTTGACTGTGAGCGGATAGCCCGCGAATGCCACCATGCCTTCCTTCCTGGCCCAGTCCGGATCGCTGATGTTCGGATCGTGCTGCACGTCATTGGTCATGTGCGGCTGATTTCCTTTGGCGATCCGGCCGATTTTATAATCGCCAATTTTGACACGGCTGTGAGGTCCGTCCAAATGAGTGTACACGCCGGCGCTGGCTTGAAGTTCGAGAACATTATCGTCCGCGTTTACCGTCCAGATCCGGGCAAAGGCCGCGCCAAAATTTTTCACCAGCGCTTCGGTGCACCGCTGCAGTACCAGGCCCAAATCGTCGCTCGTCGCCATGGCGGCGCTCACGTCAGCACGGGCCGTGGTCAGACGGATGCGGTGCGCCAGTTCTTCCTCCGTGCGCTTCCGATCTGTGATGTCGCGGGCAATTTTGGAGGCTCCGACGATTGCACCGCGTGAATCCTTTAGAGGCGATACCGAAAGAGAGATATGGATCAAAGTGCCATCTTTTCGCCGACGGATCGTTTCATAATGGTCCACCGGCTCACCGCTGCTGATTTTTCCAAGAATCAGTCGCTCCTCATGCAGTCGTTCGGGCGGAATGAGAACCGTGATCGGCTTGCCGATCATTTCATCTGCAGTGTAACCGAATATCCTTTGAGCCGCTCGGTTCCAGGTGGTCACAATCCCGTCGAGCGTCTTAGTGATGATGGCATCGTCCGAGGATTCCACCACCGCCGCCAGGCGGGAGCGGAGTGACTCGGCTTCACGCTCTTCATCGGGTTCGTGACGACGCATTTTCACTTCAAGCGCGGGGATTTGAGGCAGCGCTCGGATATTGAAGGATAGCGGAATTGAAGATGATTCCGATGGGGAAAAACCCTACTGCAACCCGTCGCGCGTGGCCAGCCTACTCCTCCGGCAGCGTGAAGAAAAACGTGCTGCCCGTCCCCACGTCGCTTTTGACCCATACTTCGCCACTGTGGGCCTGCACGATATGTTTCACGATCGCCAGGCCCAGGCCGGTCCCGCCGGTTTCGCGCGAGCGGGCTCGATCCACGCGATAAAACCGTTCGAATACACGGTCCTTTGCCTCCGCCGGAATGCCCGGGCCATCGTCCTGCACCCAGACCTGCACCTTCTTGTCGCCAGTGGATTTGGCGCCGATGATGACGCGGCCGGACTGGCGGCCATATTTAATGGCGTTCTCGACCAGGTTGACGAGGACCTGGTGGAGTCGGTCAGCGTCAGCCTGCGCCGAGAGCGCCGCCGGCACCAGGTTTTCCACGGTTACTTGTTTCTCCAGCGCCCGCGATTGCAAATCATCGCGAACGCGCTCAACTTCGTCGCGAAGGCCGACCCGCTGTAAATTCATGACGATTTGTCCGCTCTCCAGCCGCGAGATCGTCAGCAGGTCCTCGATGAGATAGGTGAGCCGGTCCGTGTGTTTTTCGATCGTCTGCAAGAAGCGCGTTGCCAGTTCGGGATCGTTCTTTGCGCCGTCGAGAAGCGTTTCGACAAAGCCTTTGATCAGCGAAAGCGGCGTTCGGAGTTCGTGACTGACGTTCGCAACAAATTCCTGGCGGGTATTCTCAAGTTGCTTCATTCGAGTCAGATCGTGAAAGACCAGGATTGCGCCATGGTGCGCGCCATCGCGGTCGCGAATCGCTGCCGCATTCAGTTGCACCCAGCGCTCGTCCATCCCCGGCAGTTCCAATTCGTAATCATGTACTGACGGTTCGTCCGGCAAACGCTTGACGAGGTCCGCAAGATCTGGCAAGCGGACGGCTTCCAGGATCGTTTGGCCACGCACATCCGACGTGATACCGAAAAGCCCCTTGAAAGATTGATTCACGAGCTCGACCCGTCCCTCGCGATCGAGCAGCAACACGCCTTCGACCATGCTGTTGAACAACGCCTCCTGCAAACTGGTCAGTTGCGCGCTCACCGCCTTTAGCCGGCGGCGCCAGTAAAAATGCGCGCCTATCAGGCCAATCAGCAGCAGCAACGTGAGCCACGGCCACATACGGGCTCAATCCGTCGCAAAGCGATAACCAACGCCGCGCACGGTATCCAGATATTTTGCAGCCGAACCGAGCTTTTCGCGCAAACGCCGCATATGGGTATCGACAGTGCGCGTATCAATCGTGGCCTCGTACTCCCAAACATCCTGCAGCAATTGATCGCGTGATTGCACGCGCCCGCGGCGCTGGATCAAAATTGTCAGTAATTTAAACTCGGTGGCGGTCAGCTCAATCAATTTGCCCTTCACGGTCACTCGATGCCGCGGGATGTCTACCAAAAGCTCCTTCCATTCGAATCGGTCCGGCGTCGTATCGGACGGCTGCACCCCGCGCAAAAGCCGTTTCACGCGCAGCACCAATTCGCGCGGACTAAACGGTTTCGTCACGTAATCGTCCGCGCCCAATTCCAGGCCCAGCACGCGGTCGATCTCCGCCGCCTTCGCGGTGAGCATCAGGATGGGGATGCCCGACGTCTTCGGGTCGCGTCGCAGCACCTTGCACACTTCAAGTCCGTCCACTTCCGGGATCATAAGATCGAGCACGATCAAGTCCGGGGTTTGCTGCGCCGCTTTCTTGAGCGCCTCGGACCCATCCGGGGCGGTCGTGACGTCCAGGCCGGCGCCCCTTAAATTGAAGGCGATCAATTCAATTGCATCGGGCTCGTCGTCGACTATCAGGACTTTTTGCTTCATACGCTTTTCGCGGCGCCAGGCGGTTTCTTTTTCGCGTGGCGGATATCTCGACCCTCATATAAATAAACCACCATTTCCGCGATGTTCGTCGCATGGTCCGCGATCCGTTCCAGGCTCTTCGCTACGACCATCAGATTCAGGCAACGGTTGATCGTCTCCGGCTGTTCCGCCATGTAAGCGGCGAGTTCGCGGTGGAGTTCACGATTCAGCGCGTCCACCGGCTCGTCTCGCGGGATCAAGGCACGGGCCTTTTCCGGGTCGCGCTTCACGAACGCATCCAGCGCGTCCTTCAACAGCTCTAATGCGAGTGCCGCCAGCCGCGGAATTTCCACGGAGTGCCGCAAGGGCGCTTCCCGGCTCATTTCAAGGCAGCGCCGCGAAATGGTGGTGGCCTCGTCGCCCACTCTTTCCAGATCGTGGGAAATCTTCATCGCCAGCGTGATCAGCCGCAGGTTGTCCGTAGAAGGTTGCGCGCCGAGCAATCGCAACGCCGTTTCATCGATCTCCATCTCGAACCGATCGATCACGCTGTCGTCATCCTTTGTGCGCCGCGCCAGTTCGTCATCCCGCCGGATCAGGGCTTTCACGGACCGGTTGACCGCTGCCTCGGCGTGACTGGCCATCATGAGCAACTTCTCCTTCAATCCCGCCAATTCGCTCTCGATTTTATTCGGCACAGCCACACCGCTACCCTAAAGAACGCTCGTATGCCGCGCAACCTGGAAAGCGGCTGCTACTTCCGAATCGGGCCGATGTAGCGGCGGGCGACCACCACATCGTCGAACCAGACGGCCTGGCTGTCTTTCCAGTAGCGTTTGGTGGGATCGCCTTCGTCGTAGCCGTAATGTTGAAGCCAAAAGCAATTGACCTTCAATTCCATATCATTGCGCCAACGGATGCCCGTAAATTCGCCGATCAATTTGCCATCGACCCACATGGCTTGTTTGCCGTCAGCTTTGTCGGGCGCAGCGTTTGCCTGAATCATAAACTCCCAGCATTGCCATTGATTGAGCGGCGGGATGACGCGATCCGCTCCGCTGGCGTTGCCCTTGCCGGGTCCTGGCGGGAAAAAGCCATTCCCCCAATACTTGTCCATCTTCCGGTCACGCTCCATGTCCAGGTAATACGTGTAGAGGTTGACTTCGCCAGGTGGCGGACTTTTGCCCCAGGCGAACCACGGCTCCATTCCTGTGGAGTAGTACGTTCCGTTTGGCTTCAGACCAGCCTTGCCGAAGGCAGACCACTTGTTCGTCCGCTGATTGGCCGCAAGCCATATGAAGTGGTGATTGTACTGGTAATCGGGCGAGAACTTTACGTAGACACGAGCGTAAACCGCGTCAGCGCCCGGCATGAACCACTTGATGGCATCACCGCCCTGGTTCTTGCCGCGTTCCATCGGCATTTGCACGCACCATCGGCCTGATTGCGCGCCGTTCTGCGTAAGCACCACACGTCCGCGCTGCTGATCCCACTTCTTCATGTCGCCCGATTCAAAGTTGTCGGCGAACAAAACGTCCGGGTCCTTTTCGATGCCAGCGTCGCCGGGATACTTCGCGGCAATTCCTGCGTTCGCGGTTTTGACGGTGGCAGGCGGCTGAAGACGCGCGAGGCGCTCCTGTGATCTGCGAGCGATCCAGGTGTGGGGATATTCTTTGCGCAGATTCTCAAACGCCGCAATCGCTTCATTCGTGTCGCCCCGCTGCAACCGTTGGTTGGCCCCCTTGAATTCATCTTCGCCGACAGTCAATGCCCTCGCCATGATACGTCCGGCTTCCTGCTGCGTGAGGCCAATCGGCACCTTGTCCAGCACGGGAGGGTGCGAGTCGGTGAGGATTCGGAAGGCTTCAGGATTGCGCTCGCGGAACAGGCGGGCCCGCATGTCGCGCTGCCAATTCAATGCGTCGCCGCCCTCGCGCTGGCCGCGTGGATTGATATCGGCGATGGCCAGGCCATCCGTCCCTTCGGCGCGGGCAATGATTTTGCCCTGAGGCGAAATGATCATGGCTCCGCTGCCGCGGTGCGCGACTACGAGCCAAATGAAGTTCTCCGCAGCGCGGACCCGCAAGGCCTGCACGCCGATGTCATCGTCGCCGATCGCAGCCCCACCCATGGTCGGGAAGAAGATGATGTCTGCACCCAACAACGACAGGCAGCGCGCCGTTTCGGGCATGACGAGATCGTAACAGATGAGAAGGCCGGCGGTGCCAAGATCCGGTGTGGAAAAGACGGGAAAAGAACTTCCACGCTGGCGCGCGCCTGCTTCTGCCCAGGTAGGGCAGACCTTGTGGTATCGGCCGATCTCTTTACCGTCGCGCCCGAGCAGGAACGCGGTGTTATAGATTGCGCCATCGCTCTCGGCGAGATCGCTGCAAACCACTAAATACATGTTATGCCGCGCGGCAGCGTTCCCCAGGCGTTCGAGCATTCGCTTTACGGCGCGCGGCAGCAAATCCCTGGCAGCAATTTCGTTGGCTCCAACCCAGTTCAGCAGACCGGGCGTGTCCTCGGGGAGAACGAGCGCATCGCATTTCGCCTCCCCGGCTGTGGCGATGATGCGCTCAAGGTCAGCGAAATTTCGCTCCACTGCCGCGAGAGCCTCCTCGGGTTTGAGACGGAAATCGACCACCCGACCAGCGGCCTGAGCGGCGGCGATGCGGATCGTGTTGGTCGAAGAGGGTTCCGCGGCGCCGGAACCAAACAAACCATGGAAGATCACCAGCAGGATTGCCAGGCGTCCGAGGTAGTTTCTTGTATGCATGGCTTTGACCAGCATGCGCCAGTGACCGGGCCGGCCGTCAACCGAAATGATGCTCGATTTCGCATTTGCCTCATCTCACTCGTGGCGGATAACATCAGGGTCCAATGAGCGCTCAAACATCGGCCAGTACTCCCACAGGTTCGGTCACCTCAACCGCGAGTCCACTGAATGCCTTTCAGGGCGGGGTCGCCCCTAGCGCGCTTTCATGGATGTATCGTGCCGGTTTGGGCGCAGTTGCGTTTGCCATGGTGTTGCTGCCCGCGGCGTATATCGCGCTGATTGGTCTCGCAGGGTGGGGCGTGTACTGGCATGCGACGCACAACCTGACCGTGCTGCGCGAAGCAGGCGGCAGATCGGGCATATGGAATTTCATCGCTTACGCAGCGCCGATCATTGCCGGCATTATCCTGATACTGTTCATGGTCAAGCCCTTCTTCGCCCGTCGCGGGAAACGCCCGTTGACCGTTCCGCTCGAGGCCGAAGCCGAACCGCTCCTGTTCCAATTCGTTCAGCGCATCTGCGCGCTGGTTGGCGCTCCCGCGCCGGCGCGCATCGAAGTGAACTGTGACGTGAATGCCTCCGCGGGCTTCCGCAAGGGTTTCGCCAGTTTCCTGGGAAACGATCTGGTCCTTACGATTGGCCTTCCGCTCGTGGCCGGGCTGAATATGCGCCAGTTCGCCGGCGTGCTGGCGCACGAGTTCGGGCACTTCGCCCAGGGCGCTGGATTGCGGCTCACGTACGTCATTCGCCAGGTCAACCATTGGTTCGCGCGCGTCGTGTATGAGCGCGACGAATGGGACATCAAACTTGCCGAGACAGCCAAGAGTATCGATATCCGCATCGGCATTGTGCTGCACGCCGCGCGCGGGGCCGTCTGGCTGACGCGAAAAATTCTTTGGGCGCTTATGCATGTTGGGCACGCCATCAGTTGTTTCATGCTGCGCCAAATGGAGTACGACGCGGATTCCTACGAAGCCAAACTGGCGGGCAGCGACACGTTTGCGGAAACCACCGCGCGCATCCAAACGCTGGCCATCGCTTCCCAACACGCGTTCGGCGACTTGTCGGAAAGCTGGCGCAGTGGAAGGCTGCCGGACAATTTCGCGGCCTTCGTCCAGCACAAGGCGGCGTCTTTCCCGGCTGAGTTGCGCGGGAAAATTCAAGAGGAATTCGGCAAGCGCAAAACGGGCGCCTTCGACACTCATCCCGCCGATGGCGACCGCATCAAAGCGGCCCAGACAATCAATGCCCCTGGCGTGTTCCGCCTTGAGGACGCGTCGACGAATCTGTTCGCCGACTTCGGGAAGCTCAGCAAATCCGTCACGCGCGCCTTTTACGAGCAGGAGCACGAACTCACCTTGACTGACCAAAGCCTCGTCTCGACCGAGGAAAGCGTCAAAGAGAGCCTCGAGAACGAGATGCAGCAAAAGACTTTGGAGCGCTTTTATTGCGGCGTGAACATCGCCGTGCTGCCTTTCAAGATCACTGCCTCGCAACATCTGCCGCTGCCGGACTGGAAAGCCTCACTGACGGAGCTTAAGGCCGCGCGCCAAAAAAGCTCCGACCTCAAGGAGGCAATCGTGGCTACTCAGGAGAAACACAGCGAGGCCGAGGTACGCTGGATCAAACATTATAACGTCTGCTCGCTGCGCCAGGCACACTTTACTTTGGAAGCGAAAGACTTCGAAGTCGCTTCCACTCACGTCCCGGACCTCGAAAGCACGCTGGATGCGACGCTCGCGGAGATGCATCGGATCGAAAGCACCATGCAGCCTTTCAGCGATACGGCCGCCTCGCGTCTCGCCGCCGCGTTACAGATCCTCAATCACGAAGCTTCGCCGCTCGAAGGTTTGCAGCCGATAAAAACCGAAAGCGCTGCGCTCCTCACAGTCTTGCGCGGCTTGAGCGATGTTCTGAGGGATCTGCACGCCATTCGCCGGCGTTTTCCTGCGTTCGAACTGCTCCTGCAGAATCGCGGCAATCACCAGGATATTGCAAAAGTGGATACCGTGATTGCCGGCATCACCACCGCGATGAAAAGCGATTTGGATGCGATTCACGCTCGCCTGAAGGACGTGCCTTATCCGTTCCCACACGCGTCCGGGCAGATCAGCGTGAGCCAGTACGCCCATGGCAAGGGCGGCTACCAACACGATATCGAGGCCGTATACACTGAGGGGAACGCGGCCATTGATCGCTTATATGCGCTCTACTACAAAACGGCCGGCCGCCTCGCGTCGATCGCTGAATTGATCGAAGAACGCATCAATGCTCACAGCGCGCCGTCGTGAATGAGACGCAAGTTTCGGGCGTCATAACGAAACTATGGATAAAACAATTCTTCAGGTATTGGGTGTGGCAATTGTGACAGGTGTGCTGGCGGCGCCGGCGTTCGGACAGGAGTGGGCGAAGGCCAGGGTTGAGAAGTCTCCGCGGCATCTGGAGTGGGTAAAGGTGAAACATGGCGATCGCGAGGTGAACTGTTTCATCGCTTTCCCGGAAGTCAAAGAGAAGGCAACGGCCGTGGTGGTGATCCACGAGATATTTGGACTTTCGGATTGGGTGCGGAGTGTGACCGACCAGTTCGCCGAGGCGGGGTATATCGCGATTGCGCCGGATTTGTTGTCGGGTGTCGCGCCGGGCGGCGGAGGCACGGCTGAGTTGGGCAGCGGCGACGCGGTGCGCAAGGCTATTTCGTCCCTGCCGCCGGACCAGATTACGGCGGACCTGAATGCGGTGATGGAGCATGTGTCCAAATTGCCGGCCAGCAATGGCAAAGTGGTGGTGACTGGCTTTTGCTGGGGGGGGTCGCAGACCTTCCGCTTCGCGACGAACAATAAGAAAGTGAAAGCAGCGCTGCCGTTTTACGGCTCTGGGCCGGAGGATGCGGACGCGATCGCGCGGATTCAATGTCCGGTGTACGGTTTTTACGGCGGCAACGACGCGCGGGTGAATGCGACGATTCCCAAGTCAACCGAGCTGATGAAGAAAGCCGGCAAGATCTATGAGCCGGTTACTTACGAAGACGCCGGGCACGGATTCATGCGCGCCGGCGAAGCGCCCGATGCGAACGCGCCGAACAAAAAGGCGCGAGCCGAGGCGTGGGAACGAGTCAAGGCGTTGCTGAAGAAGATTTGAATCGCCGGCTTCGTCCGATCTGGGGCAATCACCTACTTCCCTTGCCCGAACGGCCACGCTGAGATCGTCAGCGGGTGAAAGGGAATATGAAAACAATTTGCATACTGATCAGCTTTGTTCTGTTGGTAGTGAGCTCTCGCGCTGCCGGACCGCACGGTACACAGCCTGGATGGGCAATCGATGATTCAGGAAACATTCTGCTCACCGATGCCGTAGCTGATCGGCTCGCGCAAAGCGGCGCTGGTTGGGTGCGGCTCAATTTTCGCCTCGGGCCGCATCCATCGGACACGCCGGCGTTTTACGCTGCCTACGATACCATTGTGAATCGTTTGCGCAGTCGCGGTTTGCAGATCATCGGGCTCCTGTGCAACGAAGGCTGGCCAGGTTCACAAGCCGATTGGCAGGCGAACAACTGGGAGAACACCGGCGGCGACGGCTACAACGCGTACATCGACCAGTTCGGTTATGCATTCGCCCGCATGGCCGCGCACTGGCAGGGCCAGATCAAGCATTGGGAAATTTGGAATGAACCCGACTGCTGGAGCAGCAATCCAACGCCCGGCGTGTACGAAGGTTGCTCCTACATTTATCCATCCAACTTCGCTGCCATGCTCACGCATTGCCATTCGCAAGTGCGCTACTATAACAACATTCCCGTGCAGATAATCTCAGGCGGACTGTTCGCGCATGACATCGGCGGCTTCACCTGGTCCGG
>Ga0209382_10005741_pt1 | contig 16094 bp, 12 predicted proteins | sample SoiMetdeltSBSDD5_FD_187599 | JGI IMG/M metagenome (GOLD analysis project Ga0209382, IMG submission 187599) | Bulk soil microbial communities from a Populus tree surrounding site in Tennessee, USA - Soil MetaG P. deltoides SBSDD5 (SPAdes) (version 2) | ecosystem: Environmental > Terrestrial >...
GCCTTCGACGCCGAGGGGGCGGAGTTGCTCGGCCAGATCGCTAAACAGGTCTCGATAGCGGTTGAGAACGCTTACGCCTTCCGCAAGATCGAAACGCTCAAGAACAGATTGGAAGAAGAGAAGCTCTACCTCGAAGAGGAGATTCGCACTGAATATAATTTCGAGGAGATCATCGGCGGCAGCCCTGCCCTGAGGCGCGTGCTGCAGGACGTAGAGACTGTCGCGCGCACGGACTCGAACGTGTTGATTTATGGCGAAACCGGAACAGGCAAGGAGTTACTCGCCCGCGCCATCCACAACCTGAGCTTGCGCCGTGAGCGTACGCTGGTCAAGGTCAATTGCGCGGCCATCCCGACGGGATTGCTCGAAAGTGAGATGTTCGGCCATGAGAAGGGCGCCTTCACCGGCGCGATCGAGCGGCGCATCGGGCGATTCGAACTCGCCAACCAGGGGACGATCTTCCTCGACGAGGTCGAAGACATCCCGCTCGAACTTCAACCGAAATTGCTGCGCGTGCTCCAGGAGCAGGAATTCGAGCGGCTGGGCAGTTCTCGCACAATCAGCGTCGACGTCCGGATCGTGGCCGCGACCAACATGGACCTCGCCCGGCTGGTGTCTGAAAAGAAATTTCGCAGCGATCTCTTCTATCGTCTAAATGTCTTCCCGATCACGCTGCCGCCTCTGCGTGAGCGCGCCGAAGACGTTTCCTTGCTGGCGCATTTCTTCGCGCAGAAATTCGCGCAGCAGATGAAGAAACCGATCGAGAGGATTCCGGCCGAGGCGATGTCAGCCCTCACCGCTTACTCCTGGCCCGGCAACATCCGTGAATTGCAAAACCTCATCGAGCGGGCCGTAATCCTCACTCGAGGCCGCGCGCTGGAGATTCCGCTCGCCGAGTTGAAACAGCCCGCGAACTCCGTCCTACAGGATACGCCGGAAACTACAGAGGCGGCGGAGCTGATGGATCAAACAAAGACAGGGACGCTCAAAGATGTCGAGCGCGAACACATCCTGCGAGCGCTGAGCGATTCGAACTGGATTGTCGGCGGCCCCAACGGCGCCGCCTCGCGCCTCGGCTTGAACCGGACGACTCTCAATTACCGGATGCGCAAGCTGGGCATTACGCGCCCTCGCTAAATCGAAACGGGCGAGATTGGGACATACGGATCAACCACGTGGAGCGCGGGGAACACGGGGAAAGACAATAACGATAAGCTTCCCCGTGTTCCCCGCGCTCCACGTGGTTGATTTTGATCGGGAGTCCGCGCCACTATTGGCGCCTCAACGCGACCATCGGATCGACCTTCGCCGCCCGCCGCGCCGGGATGTAACAGGCCAGCAGCGCGACAACGCTCAGCAAGGTCGCAATCACAGCAAACGTCATCGGATCGGTCGCGCTCACACCGAATAACAAGTTCGACATCAGGCGCGTCAGCGCGACGGCGGCGCCCGAACCAATCGCCACACCGATCAAAGCCAGCGTCATTCCCTGCCCTATGACCATCTTGAGCACACTGCCGGCCTGAGCTCCCAACGCCATACGGACGCCGATTTCGCGCGTGCGCTCAGTGACCGCGTAGGACATCACTCCGTAGATGCCCACCGCGGCCAAACTCAAAGCCAGCGCGGCGAAGACTCCTAGCAACACGGTGTAAAGGCGCGGTTCGGCCAATGAATTGTTCAGCGCCTCTTCGGCGGTGTGTATGTCGGTTGAGGCCTGATCACGATCAACGGCCCAGATCGCGCGTTGGGCGTCGTTCATCACCGCGCTCAGGTCATTATGCGCGGAGCGTACGACAATCACGCTGCTGAACCAGGGCCGCTGTAGATAGGGCGTGTAAATTTGCGGAATGACCGGCGCGCCCAATTCGCCCTGCTTCATATCAGCGGCGACGCCGACGATCTCCAATGCGATGCGCTGGCGCATGTAGGCGACCGAGACCCGTTTGCCGAGCGGGTCTTCGCCCGCGAAATACCGCCGCGCCAGTGTCTCGTTTACGATCGCCACCGCAGGCGAGCGCGTGTCGTCGCGATCATCGAATTCGCGTCCGGCCACCATCCGCGCCCGCAGCGCGCGGAAATAGTTCGGGCTGATGGTCTCGTAAAGCGCGTCGGCGTCCGCCGGCAAAGGGCGACCTTCGATATTGAAGCCGAAATGCAGAACGGGGAAGATCCACGCGCTGGCCACCACCGCCGATTCGACGCCGGGAGTTTGCGAGACCTGATCGAACACCTGCCTGAAGAACTGCGCGCGTCGCTCATCGGCGCCTTCGATGGGAAATTTGCGGCGCGCCTGGACGCTCATCGAGAAGAGATTGCGGGGGTCGAAACCGAGTTCCGCGCGACTCATCCGCGCGAAGCTGTTGATGAGCAACCCGGCGCCTACCAGCAACACCATCGCCAGCGCAATCTCGGCCACCACCAGCGCGCCACGCAATCGCTGGCGTGGCGCCCCCTCGGCGCCGCGGCCTCCCTCCTTCAATTCGTCATTCACCACTGGATTCGACGCCTGCCACGCTGGAACGAGGCCGAAGAAGACGCCGGTCAGCAGCGATATCAGAAATGCGAACGACAGAACGGTCTGATCAACGTTTCCGGGCCGCAATTGATCCTGAAGTTGGTAGTAAGCGTCGTAACTTTGAGGCAGCAGGCGCATCAACCCATCCACACCCCACTGCCCCAACAGCAACCCGGCGACTCCCCCCAACGCGGCGAGCAGCAGGCTTTCTATTAACAATTGTCGCAGCAACCGCCGGCGAGGAGCGCCGAGCGCCAAGCGGATCGCCATCTCCTTGCGCCGCGAACCGGCGCGCGCCAGCAGCAGATTGGCGATGTTGGCGCAGCCGATGAGCAGCACGCAGCCGACCGCGCCGAGCAGGACGAGCAACCGCTCTTTAATACCCTGCGTCCGCCGTTCGACGATCGGCGTGATGTGTGTGGTGATGTTCTTATTGGAGTCGGGATATTGCGCCTCTAGTCGGCCCTCGATGGCCTTGAGCTCCGCCTGCGCGCTCTCCAGGGTCTGGTCGGATTTGATCAAGCCTAAGGCGACCCAATAACGATTGGCGCGGACGCTTGCCTCGCCGACCTCGCGCACAAGCGGTGTCCAACATTCGGCGTGAGTCGGATATTTGAAATCGGACGGCATCACGCCGATGACGGTCACGCCCGTATTGCCGAGCGTTCGACCGACCACACCCGGATCGCCGCCGAAGCGCCGCTGCCATAACCGGTAGCTCAACAGGATTGTCCGCGCCGAGGACGCTAGTTCATCCTCCGGCAGAAACGCGCGGCCCAGCAGAGGCTTTGCGCCAAAGGTCTGAAAGAAGTTGGCCGAAACCCGCGAACTGACGAAAACTTCGGGGCGCTCGACCCCGGTCAGGGTGAAACCGTCGCTCGGGGCGTAAGCGGCGAGTTGCTGAAAAGTTTGACTTTGCTCCCGCCAATCCCAAAAATCGGCGGGCGACGCTCCGAAGTATCCTCGCGGATCAGATTGCTTGTCGCCTGATTCAATGAAGACCAGCCGAGGCTCCTTGAGATACGGCAGCGGCTTGAGCAACACCGCATTGACGACGCTGAAGATCGCCGTGTTCGCGCCGATGCCTAAAGCGAGCGTGAGAACAGCAATCGCCGTAAAGCCGGGCTTCTTCATTAACATCCGCGCGCCGAAGCGCAGGTCTTGCCAGAGTGTTTGCATATCCAAACTCCTGTATTTATGGAAGAGCTATGGAGATACCAGGGCTTGAATTGTTCTCACGCAATTGCGGCGCCGCTGTCGGCGCGTCCGCAACAGATTGGCAGATGCGCATTTATGCCAATAGTCGTGAATCTCCGGCCGAGGGAAGTGTTCGTTTGCGGGAAGCTGCGATCCCAAAATTGAACGAGAAATGTATCGTCAGTAGATCGCGAAACCGCGATCTACTGACGGTACATTTTTAGGAACCTATGCGCTGGCGGAATCGGCGCACTTTGGCTAGGTTACCGCAGGTCTGCATATCGCACCACTGACGCCGGCTGTTTTTGCTGACGTCCAGAAACAGCCAGCCGCAGTCTTCTGAGGGGCATCCGCGCAGGCGCGTCAGGTCATCCGTAGTCAACATCTCGGCTGCCGAATCGGCGACATGCCAGAGCATCTGATCTAGCGCGTTCTTCGTGTCCGTCCACTCCCAAACGAAATTCTCCTCGCCGACGCCCAGCCGGACTCGCCCGTGCGCGACGTTCAGCTCCTGATTGAGCAAATCGAGGTCGGAAGCGCTCGGGCGCGCCCCGTGAATAACGGCGGCGCAGATGCGATAGATCGCCCCGCGCAAGGCGACGGCGCGCCTGAGCGTCGCGGCGGCCTCTTTCTCGCGCCGCCCGGCTTCACGCGCGAGCGCCTGCGCTTCGTTGGCGCCGAGCAGCTCCGTATGCAGGCTCCAAGCCAGCAGATCGAAGTAATCATTCAGCTTGTCGGCTCGCGCGACCGCCGCGAAAGGGTCGTTCTTCCCCCTCGCCGGATCGGGATTCCACCCGCCGACCGTGTTCACAAAATCAAGACACAAGCGCCCGCCAACAAGATTCATCCGCGCCGCAGGCCGTTCACTGAAGTTCATAGGCGCCTCTTTTTCCGGTAACCAATAAAAAATCATTGACAGGTTACGGCGACCGATTTATCGTGTAACCGTCAATCGCAGTGTAACCGGTTACTCGCGAGTCGTCAACAAAACGAAAGGGCGACGTATGCGAGCAAAATGCGGCAATTTGTGGCTGTCCGTCTGGCTCTGCGCGGCGGCGGCTTTATCTTCATTCGCGCAGGCGGGCGCGCAAACAGGTAATCTGGCGCGGCCTGTGTCCGTCGGGCGTTTTGAGACTGCGCCGGTCATTGACGGCAAACTTGATGAGCCGGCATGGCGGGAGGCCGCCGCGCTGCGCGAGTTCCATCAAACGCAGCCGGGCGACAACACGGCTCCGTCTTACCCGACGACGATCCTGCTCGGGTATGACAAGGAGCGGCTCTACCTGGGCATTCACGCGGCTGACGACCCGAAGAAGGTCCGCGCGACGGTGGCAAAACGCGACGACATCACGAGCGATGATTACGTGGCGATCTATCTGGACACGTTCAACGACCGGCGGCGGGCCTACCTGCTGATGTTTAATCCGCTGGGCGCGCAGCAGGACGGGCTGTTCAGCGAAGGGAGCGAGCCGGATTTCAGCGTTGACGTCGTGATGGAATCGAAAGGGGCGCTGACGGATGACGGCTACTCGATTGAAGTGGCGATTCCGTTCAAATCGCTGCGCTACGAAGCCGGCAAAGGCAAACTCTGGGGCGTTCACGCGCTGCGGTACATCCGGCATTTGGACGAAGAAGATTCGTGGGCGCCGCTCCGGCGCGACAAAGCTGGCCTCGACAAAGCCGGCTCGAAAGAGACCAGGGCGCGATTTCTGGCGCAGGCCGGACACATCACGGGGTTGGAAGAGATCGCGACTGAACGCGCGCTCGAAATCATTCCCGTGTTGACCGTCGCGGAGACGGGCCGGCGCGTGAGAGCCTTGCCGCGCGGCGCTTCCCTGCCCGACCCCGGACGCTTCGTCAATCGGCCGGTCAACGCCGACGCGGGATTGACGGGGAAAGTGACGTTGACGCCGGGCGTCACATTCGATTTCGCGCTCAACCCCGATTTCGCCGAAGTCGAAGCCGACCAGCCGCAGATCACCGCCAATCAGCGCTTCCCATTATTCTTCGAAGAGCGGCGGCCCTTTTTCCTCGAAGGCGCTGACATCTTCCGCACGCCTATTCGGACGTTCCATTCGCGGACGATCATTGACCCCGACGTGGCGTTGAAACTGTCGGGCAAACGCGGCCGCACGAATTTCGGCGCGCTGCTGGCGAGCGACAACGCGCCGGGTAATTTCAGCGAGGACGAGAGAAACGACCCGGCGCAGTTCCCGGCAATCTCCAGGTTCATCGACCACAACGCTTACGCCGGAGTCTTGCGCGTCAGGCGCGACGTCGGCGATCAATCGAGCCTCGGATTGATCGCGACCAGTTCCGATTTCATCGAGAAGCATAATCATCTCGCCGGCGTTGACGGAGGCCTTAGTCTGGACCGCAACACCTTCTTTACGTTTCAACTGCTCGGTACAAACTCGCGGCGGTCCTTCTACGACCCGGAAGCCGATCGAAATCCGTACCGCACTGGGAATGGCTTCGCTTATTTCACGGAACTGAACCGCACGGGGCGGCGATTGAATCTGCAGCTTTCCGGCACGGGTTACACGCGGGATTACCGAGCGGACCTGGGCTTCACCACGCGCGCCGACACCAATATCTGGAGCGTCTATGCGCGTTACAACTCCGAGCCGAAGCCGCAGCGTAAGCTGATTTCGTGGAGCGCGATCTACACCGAGCTCGTTCAGTTCGATTGGCGCGGGCGTTCGCAATATGCCTATCACTTTCCGCGCATGGCGCTGAACTTCAGGCGGCAGACGTTTTTGCAACTGGCGGTCTATCGCGATTACGCGCGCCTGTTCGAGGATGAGTTCGGCGCGAAGCGGAACGCCGCGCGGGCGGGGGCGTTTTTCGGCCCCGCCGAACGCAGCACGTTCTGGAATGGGTATACGATCACCTTCGGAACCAACCCGACCAGGAAGTATTCAGCCAATGTCATCGCGGACGGCTCGTGGAAGGTCTTTGATTACGATTTCGGCGCCGGGCCGAAATTCCCGCGCGTCAGCCCCGCCGCGATCGCCGACCCGAACGCCCCGCTCGATCCCGGGCTTGGAAACAGCAACGACCTCGCGGCGTCTTTTGCCTGGCAGCCTTCCGAGGCGTTCCGGGCTTCGATCGATTACACGAAGAGCCGGATTGTGCGGATTGACACCGGCCGCACGGCCTACGATCAGAACCTCTGGTCATTGCGCGCGAGTTACTATTTCACGCGCTTCACCTTCGCGCGCGCGCGGGTGGATTACGACACGCTGGCCTCTCGCGCCCGTGGGCAGTTCCTGCTGGGCTGGACGCCCCATCCGGGCACGTCGCTATATCTAGGCTACAACGATGATTTGAATTACAACGGCTACGGCCCTTTCACGGATCAGTTTGAACGCGGGTTGCGCCGTAACCAGCGGACGTTTTTCGTCAAAATGTCTTACCTGCTTCGGCGGGGAATCTGAAAATGTCCGAAAGCTTCCGGTTGTCGAGGCTTCCGGCAAAGGGCGACTCAGGAAGACATCGACGAGCTAAATCGAGCCATGCAAGATCGGTACAGTACCGCGCGCGTAAGCAAGCGGCCGACCGATGAGCCTGCCGCTTGCTTACGCGCGCGGTACTGTATCGGTGTCCCAATGTTACTTGGCTTGATTTAGAAGCTTGTCAAACATTTTCCGCAGGAGGTAGCTTCGGCTGTGGGCATGCTTAGAAGCGCGCCAGAACTGGTGATCTTGGATCCTACCCGACGTTCACGTCTACGGTGGTTAACTGAAGAGCAGAAATAAATTGAAAGGAGCGATTATGTTGGCCAGAATTTGGCATGGCGTCACGCCGGCGGAGAAAGCCGACGAATATCTTGACTATTTGAATCAGACGGGCATCCCCGACTACCTCGCGACGCCGGGAAATCGAGGGGCGTTCGTGTTGCGTCGCATGGAAGGGGAGCGCGCGCATTTTCTAACGATCTCACTATGGGATTCGCTCGAATCCATCAAACGTTTCGCGGGCGAAGATTACGAGCGCGCCCGCTACTACGCCGAGGACGGGAAGTTTCTGCTCGAATTCGAGCCGACTGTACAGCACTATGAATACTATGCAAACACGAGATGATCCTACCTACCATGTGTTGGGAGTTCCATTACGCACAGGCTCGCTCTACCCTGGGAGCGAGAATGACGCGCAGGCGTTTCGAGACGCCCGATTGCTTCAGCGCCTGGAGGCCGCCGGAGTCCAGGTTATTGATGAAGGGGATGTGGCTATCCCGAGTTATCTGCCGCATCACAACATCCCTCCCATCAAAAACTGGCCCGGTCCGCGCATCGCCTGGGACTGCGTCAGCGAGCGCATCGGCCCTTATTTAAAACAGCCGGGGCACATTCCTCTACTCATCGGCGCCGACTGCAGCGTCGTGGTGGGAACCGCGCAGGCGATGACGCAGGCGTATGGAGAATACGTCCACATTCTCTATGTCGACGGCGACATCGACGGCGTCGCGCCGCAGCCTGGACGATGCATGAGCGCGGCGGGAATGGCCCTCTGGCTGATAACACAGGCGTCTCCATTCTGGGCGGGTCCGACGCTCAGCCCATCCCGGATAACGGTCGTAGGCTGGAGCGATGACCTTCATTCCCCTGAGATGGGATTGCGATCTCTGCCCCTGGCAGAAGTGCGGCGGCTGGGCCCAGGCGAGGCCGCGCGGCAAGCTCTGCAGGCCATTCCCGACTCATCTTCCATCTTGCTGCACTTCGACATAGACGTCCTGAGCAAACAGGATATGCCGGCGGCGTATTTTCCACATACTGATGGTCTGAGCATTACAGAAGCCCGGGAGTTGCTCGCCGCGATTCTGGCGGATCCCAGGGTTCGGATCATCGAAGTGGCGGAATACGCTTCCTTGCGCGACCTTGACCAGAGCTACGCCTCCACAATCGTCGAGCTTCTAGCCGCGGCGCTGAAGAGGCCAGGCCAATTAAACACAAACGGGAGTTAAAAGTAGATGTCAGAGATTCAAACGCTCATCGATGAACTGAAGAATATTCATGACGGCGACGCATGGCACGGACCTTCGCTGAAAGAGATACTTTCCGGCGTGAGCGCCGAACAGGCCGCCGCCAAACCGCTGGCGAACGGGCACAGCATCTGGGAACTCACGTTGCACGTCGCCGCGTGGGAAGGCGTTTTCATGCGCAGGCTCGCCGGGCTGCAAATGAACGAGCCGGAAGAAGGCGACTTCCCGCCCGTGACCGACGCGAGTGAAGAAGCCTGGCGCCGGACGTTGAACAGGTTCGACGAGGGACATCGCAGATTGATCGAAGCGGTCGCCACATTGACGGACGAGCGGTTGAGCGAAATCGTCACCGGCAAAGACTACACGGTTGAATATATGCTGCGCGGACTCGTGCGCCATCACGTCTATCACGCCGGGCAGATCGCGCTGCTGAAGAAGGGCTGATCAGTACCGCGAGCGGTACTAATATCGCTGTAACCTTTCGCCCGCCGCAAACGTGATCACGGTGGAAAACAAATTTTCAGGAGTCGTCGCAGTGGGCGACTCCCTGAAACGATGAAAACGCAGTACGTAGTCCCGCCTTTAGGCGGAAGCGTTTGGCGTCACGGAATGGATCTGCGTCCGACGATTCCGCCTAAAGGCGGGACTACGTACTGATTTTCTAAGGAGATAGGATGATGAAGGAGAAAGTGATCAGGTCGAACGTAGCGGTTGTCGGCGGAGGACTGGCGGGGCTTACCGCCGCAAACTATCTGGCTCGCGCCGGATTTAATGTGACGCTGTTCGAGAAATCGAGCGCCACTGGCGGGCGGGCTAGGACGGACGTGGAGCAGGGTTTCCATTTCAACCTCGGCCCGCATGCGCTCTATGCCGGCGGCGCGGCGATCGGGATTTTGCGCGAGTTGGGAGTAAAGTTTCATGGCAGGCCGCCGGCCACGTCTGGCGGCTTTGCAATTGATCGCGGCGCCAAACACACGCTGCCGGTCGGTCCGATTTCGCTGCTTACCAGCGGACTGTTTGGCCTGGGGGCGAAACTGGAGGCGGCGCGATTGCTGGGCGGCATCGGCAAATTCGACGCGCGCGGCGTCGAGCGGTTCAGCTTGCGTGAGTGGGCCGAGAGAGAGATCCGGCGCGACGCCGCGCGGCGCCTTTTCCATTCAATCGTACGCGTCAGCACGTACGCCGATGACCCGGAACGCCAGAGCGCGGGAGCGGCGATAGCCCAATTGCAGTCGGCCCTCGCTTCCGGGGTGCTTTATCTCGACGGCGGCTGGCAAACGCTCGCTCGCGGCTTGCGCGAGGCGGCGGAGAAGGAGGGAGTCAAGATTGGCGCCAGCCAGCGCGTGAAGGCGGTCGAGTGTGACGAGCGCGTACGCGGCGTGCTGCTCGCGGACGGCGCCTTTTACTCCGCGCAGTCGGTCGTCATCGCGGCCGGCCCGGCTGAGGCCTGTGAATTGATTGAAGGGGACGAAGGGACTGTATTGTCCGAGTGGGCGAAGGCGGCGATCCCGGTGAGGGCCGCTTGCCTCAACGTGGCGTTGGAATACCTGCCTGAGCCGCGGGCGTTGTTCGCGCTCGGCGTTGATCGTCCGCTTTACTTCTCTGTTCACTCGGCGGCGGCTAAACTTGCGCCCGAAAACGGCGCGGTGATTCACGCCGCGAAATACCTTGGCGCGGGCCCGGATGGCGAACCAGGGGCCGTCGAGCGTGAGTTGGAAGAGACACTTGACATAATGCAGCCCGGGTGGCGCAACACGGTCGTCGCCAGACAGTTCCTGCCCACGATGACCGTTTCAAACGCCCTCGTCACTGCGGCGCAAGGTGGCTTAAAGGGCCGCCCGCGTCCCGACGTTCCCGGCGTCGAAGGTTTGTACGTCGCGGGCGATTGGGTGGGTCCCGAAGGCATGCTGGCCGACGCGAGTATGGCGAGCGCGAAGCTGGCCGCCGAAACCATCGCGAGGCGTCGCGGCATGGCGATGGCGGCGGCGCCTTAGAACGATTTGCAATTGCATGTACTGTAACAACCACGGGGGGCACGGGGATCACGGGGATAAGTTAGGTAGAGCAATGACTTTTCACTTTCTTTTCCGCGTGGCGCCCCGTGCTCCCCGTGGTTGTTCTTTCCATAGACACAATTGAAATCTGGCCTAAAGAAAAGTTTTTAGCGAACGGAGACGAGCAATAATGAGTTCCGCCGCCACGCAAAGTTTCACGGCTTCGGCGTTTGAGGAGGTATTCCGCGCTCACGAACGATTCATCTGGGGACTGTGTTACCGGATGACAGGCAACGCGGCGGACGCCGACGACCTGGCGCAAGAGACGTTCGTGCGCGCCTGGGAGCGGCCTCCCGCGAGGACTGACGAGCCGTGGCGGCCATGGCTCGTGAGCGTGGCGATGAATTTGAGCCGCGACCTGCTGCGCAGGCGCAAGAGGCGACGTTACGAAGGCCCATGGCTGCCTTCGCCGATCGAGACCGGCGACGAATTCACTCCGCCGTCCTACGAGCCGGTGGATGAGGATGGGAATCCGGCGGCGCGCTACGACATGCTCGAAAGCGTGTCCTTCGCCTTCCTGCTCGCGCTCGAAGCGTTGACTCCGGCGCAGCGCGCGGTGTTGCTGCTGCGCGACGTCTTCGATTATTCGGTCAAGGAGGCCGCCGACGCGCTCGGGATGAGCGAACCGAACGTCAAGACCACGCATCACCGCGCGAGGCGGGCGATGCGCGATTACGACCGGGAGCGCCTGCCCCCGACGCGTTCTCTGCAGGAACAGACGCGACGCGCGATGGAGCGTTTCCTCAATTGTCTTTTCAGCCGCGACGTCGCGGGAGTTGAAGCCCTGCTGGCTGAGGACGCGCGGCATATGGGTGACGGCGGCGGCGAATTCATCGCGGCGCGCTCGCCCGTAATCGGCAGGCGAAAGGTCGCCCTCTTCAACCTGCGTCTGGCCGAGTTGACGCCGGACGACGCGCGCATAACCTGGCGCACATTCAACGGACTGCCCGCGATTGTGATGGAGCTGACTCAGCCCCCGGAGAAGTATGCGCCGCGCATCGTGACGACGTGTGAACTGGACGCCGACGGCAATATCAAGCGCATATTCAACGTTCTCGCTACTCGCAAGCTGACCGCCGTGCGATAAATCGAAACGTTGGTAATCCGGAACAAATAAATATAAATCACTCTTCGCCATCGCCCCACCGGTGACCAATGATCAATTCGATCTTTTGCTCAGTGGCGCCGCGGTAGAACGTCACCACCACTTTGCCGCCGGGTCTGGTGGCGCGGATGTGGCGGTTGAATTCGCTGGGCGTCTTCACCGGATGGCCGTTGAACTCGGTGATGACGTCGCCGGGCCGCAACCCGAAAAGCTCGGCCGGGCCGTTGATGTGTAGTTCCCTCACCTCCACTCCCCATTTCTTTGTGCCGGGGATGGTGCGGCGAAAAGAATCGAGTATCCCTAGGAAGCCCTGATCGCGCGGTTCAATTTTAGGTTGAGGCGGCGGGAAGGCGCGGTCGGCGATCTTGATTCGTGAGCTTACCGTCGCCCCGTCGCGATAGACCTTCAACAGGACTTCCTGGCCGGTCTCCAATGATTTAAGAGCCTGCGACAGTTCGCTGTCGTTGCGCACCTTCTGATCGTTTAATTCCGTCAACAGATCGCCACCTTGAATTTTGGCCAGAGCGGCGGGGCTGGAATCGCTCATCAGGTTGTTGATAAAAATTCCCTGGACGCCCGGGAACTCCGTGGCCGAGTAGTCTCCCTGCTTAAAGCCCAGCCCGTTCTGAACCGCTATTTCGTATTCGCGGCGGGCGATTTCGTCGTTTATATCGTCTTGCGCCCGGCGCGCTTCAGCCGCATCGCGAAAATTAGGCACAGGGCGACGGCTTACGCCTCTACCAATTCCTATGCCCAGGCCGACGAATATGAACAGCATCAGAGCGAGCAGCGCCCAAATGGGCTTCTGTCTAAGCAGCGCCTTGACGAGCGTCGCAGTCTGGCGCAACGGAGATGAAGATTGGGGGGCGACGTAGGCGGCGTACTTGGGGGCGTATAGAGGGTTGGTAGGATCAGGCGTCCCTGGCGCCGATGCCGGGAGCGGGGCGGAAGGATTGAAGCGCCGAGTGTCATCAAATTCCGCGACCAATGGCGCGACCGGGACGCCGCAGTTCCGGCAGTAACGATCCGACCCGATAATCTCGCTTGAACACGCGCGACAAATTGCCATAAAGCCTCCTCAAAGGGTTTGCGTGAATGTCATGTCATTTTTCCCAATTACGAAGCGGGCGTCACAATTGTTCGATTCCGATAAAAATACTTGGATCGCGGCTTCATTCGCGGGAATGTGTCAGATTATATTGTACGCAGCTCATGCGACGCTGAACTTGGCTTTTTCGTCCCTACACGTTTCCGATCATTGAGAGGAACTGACTTGTAATGTCGAGAAAAACAATGTTTCAAATTCTTCGCGCCTCTGGCGTATTCTTCACTTTGAGCATGACGCTTCAAGCGCAAACAGGTAAGAACAGCCAGGCAGATGAAATATTCGATGGTGTAAAATCTCGAACGCCTTCCGCGAAGAGACTCCAAGTCGATCCCGCGAAAGTTGGAGCGGTCGGCGGACGTTACACCGACGTCCCTCCGGGCATGCCTTCGTTGCAGGCCAATGATTTGTACCTTTTCCCAGACCAGACATACTTTTATGTGGAATGGACCGACGTGTTCCCGAGCACTATCACAGACAAAGGAGAATGGGCCTACAAAGATGGTTTGATAGAATTGCGCTCCGATAAGTCAGCGCCTCGTGGAGATACCAGAAGAAATGACAAGTTCCTCCCACTTTACCTGGAAAAAGACGGCAAACAATTGGTCTTATTGCTAGGCGCAAGTGGCGACTTTGCTTATTTCAAGGAAAAAGCTGAAATAAATGACGAGTTCATGCTCCTTCTTTGCACATACAACAGGGTGGAAGATTTTGGCTCTAAGGATTACGCGAAGAAAAAATCCGAAATTTATGAGAAATGGTGGCGGCCAGAAAGTGTCAGGTAGCTCATTAGCAAGCCGCGCCTAAGCCATTCATTAGACGGCGGCATTCACATGGGAGAAACAACATGAAAGAGCGCAATTTTCAACTGATCGAAACGAACGGCGTCCGGCTGCGCGCCGTGGTCGAAGGCAAAGGCCCCTTGGTCATCCTCCTGCACGGCTTCCCGCAGTGCTGGTATCTCTGGCGACATCAGATTGATCCTCTTGTTGAAGCCGGGTTCCAGGTCGCCGCGCCCGACCAGCGCGGTTACGGCGGCAGCGACCGCCCAACGGAAATCGAAGCTTACAACATCATCGATTTGACGAACGACGTCGTCGGATTGGCGGATGCCCTTGGTCATGAGAAGTTCATCGTTGTTGGCCACGACTGGGGCGCGCCGGTCGCTTGGCATACGGCGCTTTTGCATCCGCGACGCGTGCGCGCGGTAGTCGGCCTGAGCGTGCCGTACACTCGCTGGCGAGCCGGGACGATGACGCGGCAAGAAAATTTCGGCGACCATTTCTGGTACATGGTCTATTTCCAACAGCCTGGCGTGGCGGAGGCCGAACTCGAAGCCGACATTAGGAAATCGCTGCGGACAATTTATTTCATGGTCTCCGGCGACGTCACGGCGGAAATGCTGCCCGTCGGAAAACCCGCCACGGCAAAATTACTCGACGGTATGACTGACCCTGACCGCTTCCCGTCGTGGCTGACTGAAGAAGACCTCGATTACTACGTAGCGCAATACCAGCAGAGCGGCTTTCGCGGGCCGTTGAATTGGTACCGGAACATTGACCGCAACTTCGAAATAACGCCGCAGCTCGAGACCGCGAAGATCGAACAACCCTCATTCTTCATTGCCGGGAAGAAAGACCCCGTGCTCTCCTTCGGAGCAGCATTAGGTGGAGGAGATTGGCTAAGCCAAATGGATGACCGGGTAACCGACTTGCGCGGCAAAGTGTTCATCGAAGGCGCCGGCCACTGGGTACAGATGGAACGGCCGGCGGAGGTCACCGAAGCGCTTCTCGGTTTTCTGAGGGCAGTGTCCTGAAGAGTAAAACGATGATCTTGACGGGAAGGATCGCCGGATCAGTACCGCGAGCGGTGGCGAGCGTGTCTTAACGTGAAGCACGCTCGCCACCGCTCGCGGTACTGATCAGTACGCGCATTTGATAACCGAATCTAGTCAGTCTTTGCCGTACACCGATTTGAAATCTGATCTAGTTGGTGATTGTGGCTCTCTTTCATTTATCGCCAGACGACGTAACTGTGGTTGGTCCGTTCACAGTGGACAACCTGATCACTGGATTCGGACCGCCGAATTCGATCAGTTGCGGCTTGTCCCAGGTCCGCACAGATTCCTTGCACTGCGCGGCGCTACATACGACCGGAGAATGTTTTGAAGTATCCACCCGCACCGCCGACTGGTAATCAGTCGGCAACGACAACACAATCGGGCCATTTTGCGTGCTCCCCTCCAACTCGCCGCTCTCCCACCGGCTGCCGGTCAGTTCGACTGTGAGCGGGCCGTTCTCAACTTTCAAGCGGTGCTCTCCTCGATTGCCGGAGATGGTGATTGGGCCGTTCTGCACATCCGCGCGAACCTGACCATCAACATCGCGCAGCGTCAACGGGCCGTTCTGGTTCCTCGCTTCTATGTTGGCTGTGATGGAGTTGACTCCGATCGGCGAGTTCTCCGCTTCCAGTTCCATCACCGCGCCATTCGGAGCCTGGATGATCAGATAGCCCATCCAACTGTCGCCGCCTGGCCCGGTCACAGTCACCCGCCCGTCCTGCACAGACAGCGCAAGCTGCGCCAACAATCTCTGCGCCTCCGCGGCGCTCTCTCCGGCGGCGCCCAGGCAGGCTTTGATCGCGTATTGATCGCGATCCCATCCACTCACCTGAATGCCTCCGCGAAGGGCCGCCTGAACCTGTAGCGAAGAGACAGCCGACCTGGGCAGCGCCCGCTCTTGTTCGGAGCGGACAACCTGCAGGTCATCCACTCGCATGGTGATCTGTCCGCAGTTGGTGATTGTCTTATCGCGCCCGGTGTTGATCGAAAAGCTGCGATGACCTTTTCGCTGGGCGACGCTATTCACACAGTTTAAACACAGACTCGCGAGCGCAAGCGCGAGCAAAAGGAGAAGACTTTTTTTCATGGTTACACACCCCCTGAAAAAGAGAAGAGATAGATGTCAGATGTCAGATGCCAGTAAAGAGGTCTCTCGCATCACTCAACTGACATCTGACATCTGACTGTTAGGCGGTGACACTTCGTAACCCAGTTGCGGTCACACTTCATAACCCGGTCTGCGGTGGTACATCGTGACCACCCATGACAATTGATTAAATGAGCGCCATAA